>Ga0335397_10000451_pt1 | contig 52873 bp, 46 predicted proteins | sample MAT04_FD_205740 | JGI IMG/M metagenome (GOLD analysis project Ga0335397, IMG submission 205740) | Freshwater microbial communities from Lake Fryxell liftoff mats and glacier meltwater in Antarctica - MAT-04 (spades assembly) (version 2) ...
CGTGCACCGATGCCCCGGCCGAGACGTGCGACGACGAGGGCGGCAACACGCCGGGCCTTCATGCGGCGAGTCTGCGCTCGGACTGCGTGTGCGCGCAGGAGCAGCACTACGTCTACCGGTGGGACGAGGTGAACCGGATCGCCGAGGCGAGCGCTTCGAGCGCACCTCTGGCAGTGGGGCCTGGACGTTCATGGTGCGGCAGCGCTACCTTTACGACGCCGCGAATGAGAGGACCGTGAAGCAGACGTTGGACCTGGATGTGATGAGCAGCCGACCCGAGGCGGTCGCGCTCTACGTGTATCCGGGGGACTTCGAGCGGCGCGGACTGGCACCGAATTACGCCGCGACGAGCTACGACGCGCTGTCGGGTGCCGAGACCCAGTACATGATCGGCGGGGCCCGGGTGGTGTGGTCGACCAACACCCATGCTGGTAGTGGGATCGATCGGGAGGAGCGGATCACCATCGGTCTGACGGATCTGATCCAGAGCACCAGCGCCACCATCGATCTGGTGACCGGTGAGCTGGTGGAGACCAACAACTACTACGCGAACGGGGCCCGCGAGAGCTACCGAGCGAGCTCCACTGGAGACCGCGTCGCGCCCGACCCGATGGGCTTCACCGGCAAAGAGGCCGACGAGGAGGTGGGACTGACCTACTTCGGCCAGCGCTACTTGATGGCCCACCTGGGCAGGTGGGCGAGCCCCGACCCGCTGCAGACGCATGCGGTGGGCGGAGGCGAGGCGCTGAACGGGTATCACTACGTGGCGGGAGACCTACTGCAGAGCAGCGACCCGCTGGGCCTAGACATCATATTCAGCCAGCGAACCACCGGGATGACGCATGGCACCGACATGTGGGATCGTTTGGCATCCGCCACGCCCGAGATGGTTTCCAACATGCAGAATCAGCTCTGGGAGCGATTCGCGATTGGAACGAACATGGTTGTTGGGGACGGTTCGGGCGACGAGATCGTTAGACTTGCTGCCAGCGGAGCCGAGGGAAGTGTCGACGACTCGTCGTCTCATCTGTATGCCGTTCGGTCCGGGGTTTGGAATCGTGCGACGGGCGGCGGCACAGACGAGGCGTCTGTGCGCGCGGGTCGTGAGGCCCTGCAGGCGTTCGACGCGGCGCGCGAGCGATTTGCGAGCTACCTCGGTTCGGGCGGCGACCTCAACGTGGAGATTACTACGCAGCAGGGCCCCAACTCGGCACAAAGTCTGCCGGGGGCCCAGTACGCGCCTCACGGCGACTACATCGTGATGAACCCCCTGTATTTTAATGGCCTCGAGGGAACGTCGACGGGTGCCATAGTGGCTATGGGGCCGCTGATTTCTCTGTTGCACGAGTTGGATCACAAGGATGGCGCTCTCGTGACCGGAGCAGATACTACGGACACCACGATTGATCCGTCGAGCGACGGGTTCTGGAACAGGGCGGAGACGAACGCGACCGCGGATATCGATCGCGTGCTTCAGGCGATCGGTGCGTCCCCAAGATTACGCTACGACGATCCGGATCAGCTTCGAGCCCTTCAACGATCTGGCTCGGCGGCAGGGTTCGGCAGAGGGTACACATTGAGCCGCGGTCGTGTGACCACGCCTCCACGCTCGGAGGCGGCGCCCGCCGATCCCGGACGGCGCGTCTCCACGCCATAGGTGGTTGTGGAAGCGAACGTCAACGAACGAATCCGCGAGTCGAGGCGAGTGTCTTGGCTGGCTAAAGGTATTCTCGTCGCCGTCCCGTTGGCGTTGGTGGTGGCGACACTCGTGTTCGCAGGTGGGAATCCAGCGCTCGTCGAGGATGTCACCCGGGGTGAGCGGCGGTACGTGCTGAGCCTGTATACCAGGGATCTTTGCCTGCTCGAGGTGCGGGCACCGGCGGAGCTGTCCACTTTTCGCCACGGGCTGCGCGCGATGACGTTGGGGAGGTGCTTGGCGTTCGGCGCGGCGCTGTCGGAAGACGCGCCTGCCTCGTGTCTCGAGCCGTTGATTGCGCTGCACGAGTGTGAGATCGAGGTCGAGTACCATGGAACGCCCAACAAGAACGCTTGCCGTGCGCCGCTGAGCCGGTGCGAGGCGATGGGGTGCCTTTGACGAGGTCGGGCTCGGCACCCCGTCGACATCTGCCGAGCCGCGCGCAATGGGCCTGAGCTGGACCACCGCGCCTTCGCCCTTCACCCTCCGGCTCCCTCATGGGCTACGCCGTCAAAGAGATGTTCTTCACGCTCCAAGGGGAGGGTGCCAATGCAGGTCGCCCCGCGGTCTTCTGTCGTTTCGCGGGGTGCAACCTTTGGAACGGGCGGGAGCAGAATCGACAGAGCGCGGTCTGCACGTTCTGCGATACCGACTTCGTGGGGACCGACGGGATTGGCGGCGGCAAGTTCGAGGAGGCGACGCAGCTCGCTTCGCGCGTCGCAGCCCTCTGGCCCACCGAGACCGGCACGCGCCTGGTGGTGCTCACCGGCGGCGAGCCCGCGCTGCAGCTCGATGCCGCGCTGATCGATGCGCTCCATGCCGTGAAGTTCGAGATCGCCATCGAGACCAACGGGACGTTGCCGCTACCGGAGGGCATCGACTGGATCTGCGTGAGCCCCAAGGCGGGCAGCGAGCTCGTCGTCACTTCGGGCGATGAGCTCAAGCTGGTCTTCCCTCAGGCCGACGCGCTGCCCGAGCGCTTCGTGTCCCTCGCGTTCACCCACCACTTGCTGCAGCCCATGGATGGCCTCTTGCGCAAGCAGCACACCGAGCAGGCGGTGGCGTACTGCCTGTCGCATCCGGAGTGGCGCTTGAGCTTGCAGACGCACAAAGTCCTCGGCATTCCTTGAGCGGTCCGCCAGTTTCCCCCGCGAGTTGGCGCCGCACCCCTGCGAGCCGCACCGATCATGCAAGCCGAGATCTACCGAGACATCACCTTTGAGGCGGCCCACCGCCTCCCCAACGTCCCCGAAGGCCACAAGTGCGCGCGCTTGCACGGGCACAGCTACCGGGTGCGGGTCTGGGTGACGGGCACCGTCGATCCCACGCTCGGGTGGTTCATGGATCTCGGTGAGCTGCGGGACCGGCTCGAGCCCGTCCGCCTTCAGCTCGATCACTACTACCTCAACGAGATCGAAGGTCTCGAGAACCCCACCGCCGAGCACCTGGCGCGCTTCATCTGGGAGCGCGCGCAGCCGCTCCTGCCGGGTCTGTCGTGCGTGGAGGTCATGGAGACCTGCACGTCGGGCGTCCGCTACCAAGGGTCCTGATGCATCGATTCGTGTTTGTGCTCGCCGTCTGTTGCGTCTTGATCGCCGGCTGCGAGGTGTCGCTCTTCGGATCGGAGCCCATCACGCTCGCCGGCGGGACCAGCGCGGGCGGCACCTCGAGCGCGTATTCGTGCGAGGAGCCGGACGCGGCGCGCATCGCCCGCACGGCGGCCGACGAGGAAGAGGGCTGCGTGACCCGCTGTCGCTGGGAAGCCGGCGAGGCGTTCGAGTGCCGCTCGGCGCACGCGCTCGAAGATCGCAGCAGCGTGATCGAGCTCGATCTGCACGACGCCGATGGGCTCTTGCTCACCATCGAAGTCTGCGATCCCGATGGCGTCGCTTTTCAGCTCTCCGACTCGGTCAGCGGCAGCAGCACCGGTGGCGATGCGGGTGATTCCGCGCACGACGCGGACGTGATCTTGGTCGGCAATACCCTGCACCTGCGCGCATCGAGCGGCGCTGAGACCGCGCCGTCCGAGGTCGCAAACTTCGTGACGGACGAGGGGTGCACCACCCGCACGCTCGTGCTCTCCGAGCAGGTCGCGTACTTGGTCGATCAAGAGCGCGGACTCTGCGGGCCGGGACTGTTCCGCATCGATCCCCCGACCGACACCGAGGGCTCGCCCGACGCGCACTGGTATCTTGGCACCGAGGGATCGGTCGATGGCGCCGCAGAGGGCAGCGGTCTGCGCAGCGCCGAGTTCTGTTTTTGGTGAGCCCTACCGCTGGATCACGGCGACCGCGCGCTCGAGCTGGCCTTTGCCGAGCGCATCGCGGGGGATGGCGAAGTAGAGGGTGCCGGGCTTGCTCCAGCCGAGCTCGCTCTTGCCGTCGATCTCGAGGATGAGGATGTGGTCGTCCTTGCCCTCTTTACCGCCGAGCTGGGAGATCACATCCGCGCCCTTGGCGGTCTTGGCGCTCAGCTCGGGGAGACTGGGATGTCCGAAGAGCTGCACGCCCGAGTGGGCCGCGCAGTTCTTGTCGACCGCGCGCTCGTAGCGAGCGACGTCGGCGCCGCGCAGCTTGAGCTTGCTGTGCGCCGCGCTGCCCGGGAGCGGAAGCGTGAGGATGGGCTCGTAGCGGACCGCGCGCGGGGTGAACGTCGGCGCGGCGTCGGGGCGGGGACGCACCACGAGATCGGCGGGCAGGATGTCCGAGTGGATCACCGCGCCCATCGGCTTGGCGGCTTCGTTGAAGTAGAACCACAGGGTCCCGCGAGGAGGGAACTCGACGCCTGGAATCCGGGGGAGATCGCGGATGGGGATCTGCGCGACCAAGCCGTAGGGGAGCGACGGCTCCGCCTCCTTGATGGCCTTGGCGGTCTTGCTCGCCTTCGTGGCTTTGATCGCCTTCGCAGGCGGCGGCGCGGGCGCGGGCTTGGCCTTCGCCTTGGGTGCAGCACCCGTGAGCGGAACGCCGGGCCAGTCGCCGGGCGGGAGCCAAGGGTCGCCACCTATCTGCGACGCGAAGGTCTTGGGCGCGGCGCGCTGAGGCACGAGCATGAGCGCGGGGAGGGCGAGGGCCACGATGCGCTCTTTGGCCGCATCGAGTCCCTCCTCCTCCAGCGTTTGCCGGAGGCTGGCCTCTGCACTGCTGAAGACGTGGACCGGGAGCATGGGGCGTGGATTCTGCCGCTTGCGGCGCCCGAATGTCGAGACCCGATCGTGATTCTCTCAAGGGGTGGTTCGGCGCGATTGCCAGGCCTTTTTGTCCTGACCCCAGAGCTGAACCGGGAGGTGGTCGAAGGGCGCGGGGAGGTTGCCCGGTCCCAGAAGCCTGGATCCCAGGCGCTCGGCGACCTTCTGGGACTCGACGTTACCCGGCCCGATGGTGTGGATCACCTCCGTCCAGCCGAGGTGATCCAACGCCCAGTCGATGGCCGCGGCGCTGCCTTCTTGCGCGTAGCCCTGGCCCCAGGCCGATCGCATCAGGCCCCAACCGACCTCCGTGCCGGGCCAGCCCTCCGGGAACCAAGGGCCGAGGCGTCCGATCCAGAGGCCCGTGCGCTTCTCGATCACCGAGAACATCGAATAGCCGCGCAGTGACCACGCGCCCGTCATCGTCGCCATCGTGCGCCATGCGAGCGCGCGAGGTTGGACGCCGCCGAGGTGCTTGGTGACGATGGGGTCCGCGCAGAATTCTGCCCAGCGATCGAAGTCGGAGGCGACGGGGGGACGGAGGAGGAGGCGCTCGGTTTCGAGGCGGGGGCCGAGGGGGCTCGCGTGGTTCATGGCGGGGAGGGTAGCGGGGTGCGGGATGCGAGTAGCGGGATGCGGGATGCGGGATGCGGGATGCGGGATGCGAGACCGCTCCGTTGGTCGCGTGCGTGATCGCCTCGCGTGCGCGCCCAGAGATCCCACCGGCTAGGGGGGCTTGCTCGGGGATCACCAGCGTGCCGAGGCGCGAGCCGTCAGTAAAGGTCGGCCTTCGGCCGCCGCTCCGCTAAATCGACAGAGCTCAACTACGGCTCCATCGATTTCGCTATACGGTCGCTTCGCGAACCTTGACTGCCGACTCGCGCCTCGGCGGTCGGGCTTCGCCCCGAGCGGCTGCACGTTGCAGTTGGCTCAGAGGGAGAAAGAGAATCGAATCACATGCTTCGGATCTACAAAGTCATCATCAAACTGGTTGCACTACTCAAGGCCATCTTCGACAGCATCGCGCACAAGGATGCGGATCTGGCGAGGCAGGGGCGTCGGGCGGCGGCATCGGTGGCGTTGAACGTGGCGGAGGCGTCGGGCGTACGCGGAAGCAATCGTCGAGCGTCTGCTGACGGCGCTGGGGAGCGCGCGGGAGGTCGAGGCGGTCTGTGACCTCGGCGAGGCGCTGGGATACGCGAAGGTCGACGCGGAGACGCGCGAGGTGCTGAATCACGTCATCGGTGCGCTGGTGATGCTGACGCGGTAGCGAAGGTCGGTGGCCGGCGGCGAAGGTCGCCGGCCACCGCGACCGTCCCGCATCTCGCATCGCATCTCGCACCTCGCACCTTGCATCTCGCACCTCGCATCTCGCACCTCGCATCTCGCACCTCGCATCTCACATCTCGCATCTCGCCGCCGTTGCTCTGTTGAGTCGTTGATTTCGCGGAGCGGCGACCCTCTTCTTCCGGTGGTGGGAGGGGTCGGGGTTGAGGCCGCCGAGCACGTAGGGACGATGGAGATCCCCGAGCAGCCCTTCTTCGTCACACCAGGTGGCCTTCAGATCAGCGATGGCGAAGCCGAGCCGTCTAATCCGACGCGATGGCGAAGCCGAGCCAGGAGCTGCGGCTGGAAGCTGGAGCTGCGGCTGTGGCCATCGCTGCCGCTGCCGCTGCCGCTGCCGCTGAGTCTGCCGCTGAGTCTGCCAGAGCGACAGCGCCAGACGCAGCTACAGCATCGGATTCAGCAGCAGCATCGGATTCAGCAAGAGGGTCAGCTCTTGCGCAGCCCTCGCAGGATCTCCCCGAGTCGCTCGATGGTCACCCCCGCCGAGTCGCTCTGGGCCTTCCCCAACACGGACTCCAATTCACTGCTCACCCGCGCCAGCTGATCCCGCAACACCACGTGTGCTCGGGTGCTCTGCTCCAGATGGCCCTCGCTCTCCATGAGCTGCCCGTCCCGATCCCCGATGAGCTGCTCCAGCCGGCGAAGCTCGGCCTCGCGCTCCATCGCGGCGGTGCGGCGCTCGGCGGCGAGCTCGAGCTCGCGGACCAAGCGGGTCTCTTTCTCTTCGGCTTCGCGCAGGCGCGCCTCGAGGCCTTGCATCGCCTGGCTCGCGCCGCCCATCTCGAAGCTGCGGACTCGCTCGTCGCGCTCTTCGAGCTGGGCGGTGAGACTGCGGAGCATGAGACCCCGGTCCTCCAGCTCTCGGCGGAGCGCCGCTACCTCGTCGCGGAGCACCGCCTCGGGCGCGTTGGGCGCCGGTGCCTTGATGCCGCCCAGCAATGCCGCCAGCGCTTCGCGGGCTTCGGCCAACGTCGAGAGGCCTCGCTCCCGCGAGTGGCCGAGGGCGTCGGCGGCGGCCCGCGCGGAGAGCGCGGCGTCGGCCAGCGCGGTGCGGTCGCGCTGCTCTTCCGAGCGCTGTACGTCGCGGGCGACCTCGAGCGCGGTGCTGGCCTCTTCGGCGCGCATCAAGCGCATCTGCATCGAGGCGAGCTCCGCCTGATGCGCCTTGCGCGAAGACTCCGCCGACGCGAGCGCGGTCTGCAGGCGCCCGACCAACGCCTCGCGCGCTTGGATGCGCTGCACCCAGCCCGTGACCTTGATGCGCTCGCCCTCTTGGGCTTGGGACAGCGCGCTCTCGGCTTCGCGCGCTCGGGCCGTCTCGGCGTCGCGCTCCTTTCGGAGCATCTCGAGATCACGCTCGACGTCGCCCAAGAGGATCCCGATCTTGCGGGCCTCGGCGCGCTCGGCGTCGAGCAACGCGACCTGCTGCTCGAGATCGAGCGCGTCGCCCTCGGCGAGCGTCGCGTCGCCGTCGTGGCTGCGGATCTTGTCGCTCAAGATCCTGGCGGTCTCGGCGGAGGTCTGCAGCGCGTCGCGCTCCGCTTTCAGCGCGTCGTGCGCCGCGCGCTGGCTCGCGCGATCCCCTTCGCCGCGCGCGATGCGTTCTTGGGCGGACGCCAACGCGGCCTCGGCGTCGGCCAGCCGCAAACGCAGGCCGCTGCGTTCGCCCTCCAAGCTGTCGAGCGCGGCGAGGCGGGCTTCATGGGCGCCGCGGAGCTCGACCAACGCCGCGCGGGCGCTCGCCTCGGCGCCGCGAAGGGACTCGAGCTCGGAGCGCTCTTGGGCAAGGAGCTGCGCCGCGCCGTCGCGCGCCGCGTGGGCCTCTTGCTCGGCGAGTACCAGACCAGTGCGGGCGCGGGTCAGCTCGCGAAGCAATCCATCGCGCTCGTCCTGCGCGGCCACCAGGGCTTCGCGCGCGAGATGCAGCGCGCCGCGGAGCTCACCCTCACGTCGGGCGTCACGCTCTTCGGCCGAGACGTCGGGCGGGCGCATGCGCGCCATCGCGAGCTGCTCGCGGCTCTGCTCTCCGTCGCTCTCGATCGCGCGCATCCGCTCGCGGGTCCGGCGCAGATCATCTTGGGTCAGCGCGAGGCGGGCCTCGGCGAGGCTGCGCAGCTCTTCGAGCTCGGCGACGCGCGCGCCCAACCCCCGCACCCGACCTTCAGCCTCGGCGCCCGCGACGAAGAGCGACTCCTTTTCTGCGGCGTGACGCTCGGTCAGCGCGCGCAGCTCGCTCCGCAAGCTCTCTCGCTCGGCGACCTCTTGCAACGACGGCGCCGGATGCGCGGCGGGCACGGCTGCGGCGGGCACGGCTGCGGCGGGCACGGCTGCGGCGGGCACGGCTGCGGCGGGCACGGCTGCCGCGGGCACGGCTGCCGCGGGCACGGCTGCGGCGGGCACGGCCGCGGCGGGCACGGCCGAGGCGGGCGAACTTCTGCGGAGGCGCTCGATCTGCGCGCCGAGCTCGTCGGCCCGGAAGACGGCCGCGGCCCGCTCGCCCTCGGCGTCGCCCAGCCGACGCTGCACGCCGACGAGCTGGGCGCGAAGACGATCCACCTCGGGCAGGCCCTCGCTCACCACGGAGCTTCGCGCGGCCTTCGCGCGCTCGCGGGCCGCGCGAAGCTCCTCGACCAGATCGCGGACCAACAACGCGCGCCGCTCCAGCTCGTTGCGGAGCGAGGTGAGCTCCTTGGCCTGACCGTGGAGGCGCTCCTCGAGCTCGGCGTAGCTGGCTTCCAACGCTCGGAGCTCGGTCTGCTTCGAATCGGCGACCAGCTTGGATTCGGCGACCGGCTTGGATTCGCCGACCTGCTTGGATTCGCTGACCTGCTTGGATTCGCTGACCTGCTTGGATTCGGTCGGCGGCTTGGACTCGACCGGTCGCGCCTTCAGCTCCGCGTCCTTGCGGGTGACGACGGACTGGCTCTCATCGAGTTGATGGCGCAGCTCATCGAGCTTCTGTCCGCTGCGCGCGATCTCTCGTTGCGCCTGCTCGAGGCGCTTCTCGGCGTGCTCGAGGCGTGCGCGCGCGGCCTCCAGCTCCCGTTCCAGCGCAGCGCCGGGCTGCGCACGCTCGGCGGGACGCTCGGCCGCGCTCTCCGTGGGCGTCTGCACCACCAAGTACGACTCCAGATCCCGATCGACCGAGCCCGCGACCCCGATCCAGCGCAGCGGCCGCTCCGCTGCGGTCAGCGCGCTGCCGTCGAACGCGAGCTCGCTGCCGTCGGCGCGCGCGAAGTCCACGTGCGCAAAGCCGGTGAAGCGGGTCTGCCCCAGCATCCGGACGCTCGCGAAGGAGCGCGCCAATGCCTCGTGCAGCTGCGCGTAGACATCCGTCGAGCGCGCCTCGATGGAGACCACCAGCGCGCCGCCCACTTCGACCAAGCGCGCGAGCTCGGTGAGGCGCGTGGGATCGGCTTCGCCGTCGGCGATGACGAGATCGAACGCTTCTCCCTGTGTGGGCCAGCCGCGGCTGCGGATCGTACCCGCCTTGCTGCCGCGGGTGCGCCTCGGTCCGCCGTTGCTCACCGCCTCGATCGAGCTCGCGCTGGCCGCCAAGCGCTCGGCGCCGCTGCCGGCGTCACCGATCCACAGGACGCGCGCGCCGCGAGCGAGAGGCTCGAGCAACACGGCGAGCGCAAGATCCGCGTCGTGGGTGGGAAAGGGCTCTCGGGTGGGCGCCGACATGAGGGCCGCGACTATACGCGAAATGGACCGCTGCGATCGCCCTGTTCCGGCCTGGAATCGCCTCCCGCCGCGCGTCAGCGTTCGACGTCGAAATCCAGGGTCACCTGCGACGGAGGGACGCTCGCAAAGGGGACCAGACCATCGAGGTTGAGCGTCAAGTGATCATGCGCCCCTGCGCAACCGTGCGATCGCCTGACCCGCGAGCGCAACACCCTACAACCGACCACCGTCGCAGCGGAGCGCCGACGCTCACCGCTCAGCGCCAGCGGGTGAGGATGGTCTCTCGCCCGAAGAGCCAGACGACCACCCGGAGCAACACCAGATCGGCGAGCCCCAAGAACGCGAGCGCCCAGAACACCCAGAAGATGTCGATCGTGATGGCCCCCGCGAGCGCCGAGACCCCGACGCCCGCCAAGGGCAGGATCAAGAACGCACTCACGCCCTGGGCGGTGCGGGGATCGCTCACCCGCGCCGAGAGCGCGAGCGTCGCCATCACCGAGGCGAACGAGAGCAGCGGGGCCACGAACAGGAACGCCAGCGGCCACACCGGGCGCACCGCGAGCCCGAGCGCTTCCGGCGGGGCCCACGTCGCGATGCCAGCGACCGTTACCCCGTACGCGACCCACGTCAGCAAGATCGCGGGTACCGAGGCGACCAGCATCTTCGCCAAAAGCAATTCACGCGTGGTGATCGGCGTCGCCAACAGTGGCTCGAGGGTGCGCTCGACCTTCTCGCCAATCACCGAGTGTGCCGCGATGGTCGAGGGCAACGCGGCCGCGATCATCAAGAGCATCGAGAGGAACTGCTCATTCAGCAGGGCTATCACCGCGAGTCGAGGTCCCAGGTGCGCGAAGCGCGCGACCAGCTCGGCGGGCGCGCCGGTCGCATCGAAGACCCCGTCGGGCAGCTCCATCAATGAGCGCTCGGTGAAGAGCGCGATGCCCACCAAGAGGCTCGGCAAGAGCGCCATGGTGATGAGGATCATCCGGCTCCGCGCGATCTCGGAGAGCTCCTTCTTGAACACCACCCAGACGCGTCGCGCGTTCATGCGGCGCCTCCTGCCACCTTCGGGGGTGACGCAGCGGCGGCGTCCTCGCGGACCAGATCGAGATAGACCTCTTCGAGGGTCTTCTGGCTCTCGCTCATCGCCCGCAGTTGGCCGCCCGCGTCGATCAGCGCCTTGGCGAGCAGGGGATTTCCGACCTGCGGATCCTCCATCGACACCAAGAGACGCGTCCCCTCGACCTTCACCGCGCGAACCCCGGGCACGCGTTCGGCCACCGCGACGAGCGCATCGCTCACCTCGACGAGATCCACCGTGCTCGAGCGCCCATAGAGCTCGCTGCGCAACGACGCGGGGGTATCCACTCGCAACACCCGCTGCTTGATGACCGCGATGCGGCGACACAGGCGCTCGGCCTCATCGAGGTTGTGGGTGCAGAGCACGATGGTTCGCTTCTCGTCTTTGAGCTCCGTTATCAGCTGTCGCACCACCTGCGCCGACTCGGGATCGAGCGCACTCGTAGGCTCGTCCAAGATCACGACCTTGGGCTCGTGCACCACGGCGCGCGCGATGGCGAGCTTCTGGCGCATGCCTTTGCTGTAGCTGCCGACGGACTCACGCCTTCGCTCCCAGAGACCGAAGCGCCGCAGCAGCATCTCGATCTTGGGCTCGGGCTTCTTCACCCCGTAGAGATCGGCGAAGAAGCGGAGGTTCTCCATCGCATCGAGGCGCACGTAGAGGCCCGGTGTCTCGGTGAGGATGCCGACCACTTGGCGCACGTCATCGGGCCGGTCGATGACCGAGATGCCTGCGACCTCGGCGGTGCCGCTGCTGGGCGCGACCAAGCCAGTCAGCATCCGCATCGTGGTGGTCTTGCCGGCGCCGTTGGGCCCCAAGAGGCCGAAGACCTCGCCCGCGCCGACCTCGAACGTCACGCCTTCGACGGCGATGAAGTCACCGAAGCGACGCGCGAGATCTCGAGCGACGATCATCGGTGTGCCGTCATTCGCCGCGCTCTTCCGGCGTGCGGTCGTCGATCGGAGTCAGCGAGACACCGCCACCCGATGCGTGATCACTCAGCGCGCTGCGCTCGCAGCCGGCGAGCCATCCGCTGGTGCAGCGCGAGGACTCCTCACCACACGCCGCGGTGTAGGCGCGCTCGGCCTCGTGGCAGCAGCCCAACCCGCGAAGGGACTCGCCGTCGATCGCTATCGCGCCCGCGGTGCTCGTCGGATTGCGCACGCACACGGCGCGGAGCGCGTCGAGTTCGCGCTCGGTCGGTCCGCAGCTCACTTCGCAGCGCACTCGTACCGTGCGGCCCAGAACCTCTACCGAGATGGGCTCGTTGTTCGCCGAGACCTCAATCTCGGGCGCTGCTGGCGGTTCTGTGGGCTCTCCGCAGCCGGCGCTGCCCAAGAGCATCAGCACGAGCGCGCGCTTCATACGACGCGGTTGTCCTTGAGGCGCAGCAGGATCATCGTCCCGACCACGCAGCCCACCCCTATCCAGCCGGTGCCGAAGAACGCGTACGCCACCGGGAACCATAGATCGGGCATGAAGCCAGGCAGGTTCTCCATGTAGCGCTGCATCTGACAGGGCAAGAGATGCCCCCGCGCCGCGAGATCGACGTGCGAGAGCGCCTCGAGCGCATAGCGGGTGGTGGTGAACCAGGACACGAAGCCGGTGAATCCGGTCAGCCGCGTGATCGATCCTGCAAAGAGCAGCTGGGGAATCACCAGGAAGTTGATCCCCCACAGCGCTGAGACCGGGTTTCGCACGGCGGCCGAGAGCATGAGTCCCATCGCGGCGGCGGTGCTGGTGACCATCACGCCGATGGTCCAGTACGTCAGCGGGTTGCCATGTAATCCCAACAGCGGCAGGGCGATCACCAGATTCAGCGTCGCGACCACCGCCCCCAGCGCGACCAGCACCAAGAAGCGCGCGAGCACGTAGGGGATGATGTTCAGGCCCGCGAGCCGCTCCCGCTCGTAGATGGTCCGCTCGGAGACCAGCACGTTCGAACTCGCGATGATCATCGGGAGAAAAAGCGCCATCAGGATCGCGAGCAAGCCCGTGCGGGGATCCCGAATACGGGTGTCGCGGTAGAGGAGGCGCTCGCCGGTAGTCGCCAAGTCCCAGAGATCGGCGGGCGGCGTGGGCGGTATCGGCATCATCCCGGGGCGCGGCGCGGACGGCGCGGGCATCCGTGAGGTGAGCTCGTTCGCGACGATCGCAGAATCGCACGAGATGAGCTCGAGTCCCGAGCCCTCGCCATCGGGGCAGTAGTCGGCTCGGTCGCGGGTGTCGGTGCAGCCGAACGTGCCGACCCGAAAACTGGTGGAGCCCGAGGTGGTGAGACCTATCAAGAGCCCGAGCACCGGCGCTTGGATCAAGAGCAGCATCAGCGCCGTTCGGTTGCGCATCGTCAGCTTGATCGAGCGGCTGAGCAGCACCGGGAACTGACGGAAGCTGCTGCGCGCCCGGGGCTTGGGCGGCGGCGTGTGGGTCTCGGCGTTGTCCGTCGGCGAGCGCTGGGTGACGAAGCGCTGGAAGGTCTGGGTCTGCTCGAAGCGGCCGCGCCACTCGTCAGCCGGCATCTGCTCGACGTGATCGAACATCTCGCGCGGCTTGCCAGGCGAGGCGCCGAAGAACGTGTAGCTGTCGGGCGACGGCGGCCCGTAGAAGAGGAGCTTGCCGCCTCGCCCCATGATCGCGACGGAGTCGAACTTCTCGTACTCCTGGTAGTCGGGCTGATGAATCGTCAGCACGATGGTGCGGCCATCATCGGCCAAGCGGCGCAGCGTCGCGACCACGTCGGCCGCGTCGGTCCAGCTCAAGCCCGAGGTGGGCTCATCGAGGATCAAAAGCGATGGATCGGTGACCAGCTCGACGGCGAGGTTCACCCGGCGCCGCTGACCGCCCGAGAGCACCTTCTCTTCGGCGCTTCCGATCTGGAGATCGCGCTGCTCGAAGAGGCCGACCTGCTTGAGGGTCTTCTCGATCGCCTCGTTGCGATCGGCGTCCGACATCGGCGGCAGACGAAGCTTGCACGCGTAGTCGAGCGCTTCTCGGACGGTGAGCTGAGGATGGACGATATCGTCCTGGGGGACGTAGCCCACGTTCGTGCGGAACGACTCGTACTGCTGGTTGAGCGGTCGCCCGTTCAAGAGCACGTAGCCGCCCGTGGGACGCAGCATCCCCAGCACGCTCATGAGCAGCGTGCTCTTGCCGGCGCCCGAGGGTCCCAACATCCCGACGAGTTCGCCGGGGTAGATCGACATCTTCACCCGATCGAGCAGCGCGCGGGGCTGACCCGATCCCCGGTCCTTCACGATGAGACCGACGTCCATCAGATCGAGGCGGACCTTCGCGCGACCGGCGCCTGCGATCTTTCCGTCCGCGCCGAGCACGATCTGCAGACCGCCGAAGCCGATGCGCTGACCCGCGCGCGCGATGGCGCCCTGCGCGTTGATGCGCTCGCCGTCGATGAAGGTGCCGTTGGTCGTGCCTAGGTCCTGCACCAGCACCGAGCCGTCCGGCTGACGGGTCAGGCGCGCGTGCTTGCTGGAGACGGTGGGGTGATGAAGGACGAGATCGTTGCCCTCTTCCACCCGACCGACGTGGATGACGGGCTTGTCGAGCTTCAGCGCTTGGGCCGCGATCTGCTGTCCCAGCGCCGCGCCAGAGAGGCCTTGGGCCTCGTCGAGCAGGCGCATGAGCAGCGGCACCGGAAGCGGGAACGTGGCGAGCAGCAGCACCGAGTTGGCCGCCATGTGGGCCTCGGTGACCCGGAAGCCCTTGTTGTCGACGTAGGTGCCGCCGGGCGCGCCGAGGTCTTTGACGGTGAGCGTTCCGTCGCCCACCGCCTCGATCACCTGCGCGTGCTGCGGGGCGACGTCGGGGTAATCGACGATCACGTCGCACGTGGCGCCGCTGCCGATCGTGATGGGCTGCCCGCGCTCGGGCCTTCGTTGGACCCGCACCACCAGGCCTGCGATCCGGGGATCGGAGAGCGGCACGGGCGCCGAGCCCACCCGCACGTCGTCCGAGAACGTGATGGGCTGCTTCTGGATTCGGTTGCCGTTGACGTAGGTCCCGTTGGTCGAGCCGAGGTCCTCGACGAAGAGCGTGCCTTGCGGCGCGCGACCGATGCGCGCGTGACGACCCGAGACGACGGGATGATCGAGCACGACGGTGGCGAGCGCGGGGTCGCGGCCGATCACCACCTCGTTGCTGTGCTGCTGCTGCGCGAGGATCGCGAGCGCAGCGGCGGAGTCGAGCGCCATGGTGCGCGCCGGGTTGGACGCGGCCTGCGCCGACGCCAACGCGCCAGCGGGGATGACCCCGGTCGGCGGCAGCGGCATCTCCGATGCGCGGGTCGGCGGTGAGGCGGGCCGCTGTTGCGGTGGTGGCGTGACCCCTCCGCCGGGCGCGGGCGGCGACACGGTCCCAGGAGAGCTCCCCGGCGGCTGCGACGACAGACCGCACGAAGTGCAGAAGGGCGCGCCATGAGGGAGCTGCGTTCCGCAGCGAGGGCAGGGGAAGAACATCGAGCGCCGCGGAGGATACCCGAAAAGGTCCGGGTCACAGCGGCTAGCGACGGATCACGCGTCGACGTCGGTGGCAGGTCCCCGGGTCGCGTTGGGGTCGAGCACCTTGCCGGGCTGCGTCGGGTTGTTCCCCACGTGGCCCACCGCGCCATTGCGCTTGGTGCGCGAGACGACCACGTCGTCGTCCGTGAGGGTGAGCTTCTTCGGGGCGGGCTTGTCGCGCTCTTGGGTCATGGGCTGGGCCAGTTTTGCCGGAATGCGCGCGAGGAACAAGGCCCCGCAGGAAGTGCCCCCAGAACTACGCCCAGTGCCGCAACGCTCGGGCCCGCGCAGGGAGCTTCATCGGTCCCTCGTACAACCGAATCAGCGCGCCTCGCGCGTGACTGCCCTTGGAGCCTTCGGCGTCCGCGCTCAGCCACAAGAGGCGCTCGAGCGCGCGCAGGCGCCGCGCCTTGGGCAGCGTCTCCAAGAGCAGATCGATCACGGCGTGCGAGGTCGGGGTGAGGCGATGGGCCCACTCGGCGTGCCTCGCCGCGAGCCGCGGGCGCTTCAGCTCGTCGAGCGCGATGCGGCCGGCCTCGACCAACGACGTCGAGCGCTCGGCCTCGGAGCGGGCTTTATCCGACCCACGCGACACCGCGGCCGAGTGCTTGTCGCGTGCCGCTTTGCGATCGCCGCGCGATCCCGACAGCGGCCACATCGCCTGCAGCGCCACGAACCCCAGGAAGATCACGGCGCCGCCGATCAAGAGGAACTGGGGAGCTTCATCCACGGGCGACCTCGCGCTTCTTGCTCGTCGCCTTGGCCAGCTCGACGCGGCGCACGCCGGTCGGCGCGGCCCAGGCGCAGATGGGACACCCACCGAGATCGTGGCGCAGGGCAGGGCAGTGCTCGCGGCCGAAGTAGATGATGCGCAGGTGAAGGACGTTCCATTCCTCCTCGGCGAACGTGCGCTTCAGATCGCGCTCGGTCTGCTCCACCGAGCTGCCGTTCGACAGCCCCCAACGCCACGCGAGCCGCTGGATGTGGGTGTCGACGGGGAACGCGGGCACCCCGAAGGCCTGCGCCATGACAACGCTCGCGGTCTTGTGACCGACGCCCGGAAGCGCTTCGAGCAACGGGAAGCTCCGCGGCACTTCTCCTCCGTGCAGCTCGCTGAGCATCGTGCCCAGCCCCTTGAGCGCTTTGGCCTTCTGCGGCGCGAGGCCGATCTGTCGGATGAGCGTGTGGATCTCGCTCTGCTCCATCGCGCCTAGCGCGACGGGCGTGGGAGCTCGGCGAAAGAGCGCGGGCGTCACCTCGTTCACCTTCTTGTCCGTCGTCTGCGCCGAGAGCACCACTGCGACGAGCAGCGTGAAGGGATCGGTGTGATCCAAGGGGATCGGGACCTCGGGATAGAGTTCAGCGAGGGTCTCTTCGATGCGGGTCGCCTTCTCGGAGCGCTTCACCCGGGCGAGTATGGCAAGAACCTCCGCGTGCGCCCGCGTTTGCCGGCCAGAAGGCCCCGGGTTAGGAAGGGCCGCTTCGCGCTCGCCGCGACATTGGTGGGGGCGGGATCTCTTGGAACCTTCCTCTCTGCCTGATCTCCAAGGAGCTTGTCCATGTTCGCACGTACCTCTTCCGCCTCCCTCTGCGTTGCCCTCGCGCTCTGCCTCATGGGCTGCCCCGGTCCCGACGAGGGCGAGGACACCGGCGTCGATGCTCCGGGATCGATGGAGGACGCTGGCGTGGACGCGCCCCGCGCCGATGTGGGCCCAGGCGCCGATGCGGGCCGTGAGACTGATTGCAGCGGCACGGGGTGCGACTTCGTGGAGCTCGAGCTCACAGCGGAGAGCACCTGTGCACGACGTGAGAACGGCGCCGTGATCTGCTGGGGCTACGCCCAGGATGGCCAGCTCGGCGATGGCCGCATGCGTCACGCGCCTGGCTGCGTGGTGCCTTCGGGGATGGCGGCGCTCGACTGCTCGGCCGTCCCGGTCGCGGTCGATCTCGCGGTGCCCGCGCTCGAGCTGGAAGGCGGGGCCCACAGCATGTGCGCCGTCACCGGTACCGACCGCACGCACCTCTGCTGGGGCGAGCGAGGCTTCAGCATCGACGACTCGCTGGCCACCGATCGTTTCGCTCCGGTGCTCGAGCCGACCTTCGATGGCGCCACGCTCGAGGACGCCCAGAGCCACGGCTGCTGGATCGACGGTGACTCGACCGCGGCGGTGCACTGCATCGGATCGAACGGCGCCGGCCAGCTGGGCAATGGCAGCCGCATGGTCTCGATCCTACCCGTCGTGCCCACGCGTGAGAGCGACGACACCCCGATCACGGGCGCGCTCGAGATCGTGGCCGGGACGTACGGTGGCAACACCTGCGTGCGCACCGCGACCGAGGTCTTGTGCTGGGGCACCAATGATCGAGGACAACTCGGCGACGGGGTGATGGATCACCCGGAGGACGACTGCGGCTCTGTCGCGACGGCGAGTGACTGCTCCCTGCGCGCGGTGGTCGTCGACATCGATGCGACCATGGTGGTGGAGCTCGCTCAGGGCTTCGATCACACGTGTGCCCACATGAGCGACGGCACGCTCTGGTGCTGGGGCGGCAACGCCTACGGGCAGCTCGGCACCGGCAACAACGACGCCTCGTTCGTTCCCGTGCAGGTGCCCGGCGTCGCCGGCGTCGCCTCGCTCTCGGTGAACGGCTACACCACCTGTGTGCTCGGTATCGACGGCCGGGTTCAGTGCTGGGGGCAGGCGAACCTCGGACAGGTCGGCGACGGCGCGATGGATCACGACCTCATCACCTGCTCCGTGGATTGCCAGCTCAGCCCCGTCTTCGTCGATGGTCTCGATGACGCAGTCGCGCTCGGCACGGGCTTCTCCCACAGCTGCGCCATCACCGAGACCAACGCCATCGTGTGCTGGGGCGACAACAATCGCTTCCAGCTCGGCGACAGCGATCGTGAGCCCCACCGCTCGCCGACCCCGGTGATGGGTCTGTGAGTACCCGCGGCCAGCGGGTGTGTGTGGGGCTGTTCGCCCTCGCGCTCACGCTCGCCGCAGGTTGCGAACGGGCGCCCCGCGCGCCCGCGACCTTCTCGCTGCCCTCGAACCTGCCCGAGCCGACCACCCCCCTCGAGGCGCGCCTCCGGGAACGCGGGCCGATCGATGCGCCCACGTTGGTCCCCTTCTCAGCGCCGTACATCGCGACCTACGAAGAGGGCGAGCATCGCTCGTTCACCGCGGTGCTGCGGGGCGGCGGCATCTGTTACAAGATCCTCGGTCAGGGCGGGGAGGGCGTGAGCGATGTGGATCTCTTGATCTACGGTCCCGACAACGTCCTTCAGCAGCGCGACAACAGCACGACGGCCGAGCCCGTGGTGGGGAGCCCTCGTCCCATGTGCCCCGGCAACCCAGGCGTGTGGCGCATCGAGGTCGTCGCAGCCCGAGGCGCCGGTGAGATCGCCGCCCAGGTCTGGGTCACGCCCTAGCTGGAGCGCGGTCCCGAGCGACTCAGCTGGCGCGGGCGCGGCGGGCGAACGAGAGGAGTGCTGTCGGCTCGTCGATGGTCTGCTCGATGCGACCTGCGGCGCCGATCTCCACGGGACCCGCCTCGCGCTCGAGCCGCTCGCGGATGCGACCCACCACCACGGCTGCGTCGAGCTCGGAGGTCTCGGGCAGGATCGCCACCAGCTCGTCGGAGCTGGCGCGGAAGAGGTGATCTATCCCGCGCACGCAGCCACGGGTGCGGCCCGCGAGATCCGCGAAGAGCGCTTCGGCGCGCTCGCTCGGGCCGCCCTCACCGTTCCAGCTGTCGCGAAGACGACGAAGGCCTGGGATGAGGATCGAGACGCAGGTCAGCGCGTGCCCGAAGCGGACGGCGCGCGACATCTCGTACTCGAGGGTGACCGGGAGCTGCGCTGGCGTCCCCGCCATCGCGCCCGAGAGCTCGTTCTCCGAGAGCCGCTCGAGGAGCGCGCGCCGCAGCGTGTTCCGCACCCGCGCATGGATCTCGAAGACCCGGTAGGGACGCGCGAGGTAGTCCTCGGCGCCGAGCTCGATGCTGGCGCGCCGCACCTCGTCGTCGCCGGTCCCGGTGGTCATCAGCACCGGGATGCTCGCGAGGCCCCGATCGCTCTTGAGGGCGCGGAGCACCTCGAGCCCGCCCGAGGTCCCGATGGTGCCGGGCAAGGCGACGTCGATGAGCACCAGATCGGGCCGGCGTCGGGTCACGGCGGCGAGCGCTCCACGATGCTCGCACGCGGTCAGGACGACGTAGCCGGCGGCCTCGCAGATCTCCTGCAGCATGGCGAGGTTGCGGGGCTCGGACTCCGCGATGAGGACGATCGCACCCATTCAGCTCTCGAGGTCCCCCCCGGAGGCTTCGTTCTCTGCGAGGCGGGGCCGCGACGCGGGCGGCACGCTGCTGCGGCCGCCTTCTTCGATCCCGTAGGCTTGCACCTTCCGGATCAGGTTTCGGCGGCTGATGCCCAGCGCGTCGGCTGCCTTGGTCTTGTTGCCGCGCGCCTTCTTCAGCTCGTCGCCGATCATCTTGCGTTCGAGCGCCTCGACCGCGTCGGGCATCGAGGTCCCGGGCGGCACGACCGGCGCAGGAGGCGCCGCGGGCAGGGACGGACTCGCGGGCGCGACCGGCGCTGCGCTCGCGGGGATCGGCGCCGTCAGCGGGAGCCGACGCTTGCCGATCGCGGGGCTCAACAGATCCTCATCGATGACCCCGTCGTCGCCCGAGAGCACCCAGAGGCGCTCCATCTCGTTCTCCAGCTCGCGAACGTTGCCCGGCCACTCGTGCGCCATCAGGCGGTCCAGGGTGCGCGGGGTGAGGAGCTTCTGGCGCTTCTCTCGCTTCTCGAGCTTGGCGAGGAAGTGACTCACCAAAACGGGGATGTCATCGCGACGTTCTCGGAGCGGCGGCACCCGCAGCGAGACCACGTGGAGGCGGTAGTAGAGGTCCTCGCGGAAGCTGCCGGCCTTCACCATCGTCGCGAGATCGCGGTTGGTCGCGGCGACGATCCGCACGTCGACCTTCTTACCGTCGGTCCCACCGACCGGCATGAAGGTGCCCTCCTGTAGGACCCGCAGCAGCTTCACCTGCAGCGCGGGGGACATGTCGCCCACCTCGTCCATGAAGAAGGTGCCGCCGTCTGCGGTCTCGAAGAGCCCGGGCTTGTCCACCACAGCGCCTGTGAACGCGCCGCGGCGATGTCCGAACATCTCGCTCTCGAGCAGGTTGTCGTTGAACGCGCTGCAGTTCGTGGCGACGAAGCTCTTGGTGCCCCGGCGGCTCGCTTGGTGGATGCCGCGAGCCACCAGCTCCTTGCCGGTACCGTTCTCGCCCAGCACCAGCACCGTCGCGTCGCTCTGGCGGATGCGCTCGAGCATCTTGAAGAGCGCCAGCATCGAGGCGCTCCGCCCCACGATGGTGGGATGCGGCTTGGGCGGCTCGACCGCGACGCTGGCCTTCTTGATCGCGAGTTCGACCTCCTTGCGAGCGCCCGCGAGGGCCCGTTGGGCCAGGGCCTCGAAGGAGAGGGAGATGGCCTCGAAGGAGATGGCCTCGAGCGAGGCGGTCTCCCGGTTCGCGTCCGGCGGGGTGGGTGCATCCGCCTCCGTCGGCTCGATCTCCACGCTGATTCGGAGGGCGCCTGCGTCGGTCGTGGCACGCGCGGTCTTCCGTTCGCGATCGTTCATCCGGGGGGCTCGCTCTAGCACGTTCGCGCGGAAGATCACGCGTGAGGCCTGCTTCGGATGGCCAGGATCTCGGCCTCGAGCACCGAGGGAAGGTAGGCTGTCTCCCGTGTCGAGTCGCAAGTCCGCTCCGCCCGTGCTCGACCCGCAGCGAACGCTCCGGGACCTGCCGAGCGCGCTCCCGAGCACGCCGCCGACCCTGAGCGCCGAGGCCAAGTTCGTGCTCGTGGTGATGAACGGCTCGCAGATAGGCGAGCGCCGCGCGGTGGATCGCGTCATCGGCCTCGGACGTGACCCCGCATCGGACCTGTCGGTGCGCGACGCGACCGTCTCCTGGAACCACGCGAAGGTCCGAGTGGACGAGGGGCAGCTGTGGCTGGACGACCTCGCCTCCAAGCACGGCACCTGGGTCAACGGCGCGCGCGTCGCGGGGACGGTGCGCTTGCGGGAAGGTGACGACATCGAGCTCGGCGTGACCCGACTGAAAGTCGAGCTGCACGGACCTGCCGAGCTGCTCTTCGATCGCGCGGTCGTCGATCGTCTCGAGCGCGACGACATCACCGGCTTGCTCACCCGGCGCAAGTTCGACGCCGAGCTCGAGGGCCTGATCGAGGCGGCGCAAAAGTCGTCGGCCGCGTTGAGCTTGATCGTCCTCGATCTCGACGGCCTCAAGCGGGTGAACGACGCGCACGGTCATCCTTGCGGCGCCGAGGTGATCCGGGTCGTGGGCGAAGCGATGCGCGATAGGATCCCCCACGGCGGAAGCGGCTGCCGATTCGGTGGCGACGAGTTCGCGGTCGTCGCCCCCGACGTGAACGAGGCGTTCGGCGCCGTCCTCGCGCAGACGTTGATCCGCGCCGCATCGGGGGCCGAGATCCTCTGGGAGAACACGCCCGTCCGAATCACTGCGTCGGCTGGCGTCGCGGACCTCACCAAGGTGACTTCGGTGACGGAGCTCTTCACCCGCGCCGATCGAGCGCTGTTCGCCGCCAAGCGCCGGGGAGGCGATCAGGTGGTGCGCTGGTCGGCGCTCGCGAAGCGCTGAAGGGCGCCTCGCGTGATGTGCGCGCCTTCCCTCCTCCAGTGAGTGATCGCACCGCTGCGTCGGGATCGTGACGCTCAGGCTTCCCGTGACGTTCGCTCGCTGACAGCCTTGCGGTCCCGCTGTAGCGCTGCGCCCACTCGGAGCCCTTCCAACCCCGAGCCTTGCGGCGTGAGCCTTGCACACGCGGTGGCGCCCAAAACATGCAGCACACTTCCTTTCCTCGGTCCCTCGTCGCCCTGGTCTCGCTACTCACCGCCGGGTGCGCGGCGGACGCATCCATCGATGGTCGGACCATCGACGAGGATGTCGATGAGGGTGTCGCGCTCGCGAGCGCCGAGATCGTCGGAGGCACCCCGGGCGGCGATCCCGCCGTGGTCTGGATCTACAACAGCGCGAGCGGCGGCCTCTGCTCGGGCACATTGATCGAGCCGCGCGTCGTCCTCACCGCCAAGCACTGTGTGCAGGACAGCGGCGCCGAGGGCCCGGTGCCTCCGACCGCTATCGTCGTCGGTCTCGGGGATCGCTCCGGCAGCGGCGCCGTGTTCCGCGCGCAGACCATTTACACCACGCCGGGCGTGTGGACCGAGGGCGGGGCGACGGGTCTCAGTGGCGCGCTCGTGGGCGTGGACGTGGCGACCATCGTGCTTCGCAGCGGGGTCAGCACGGTCACCCCGATTCCGATCCGCCTCACGCCGCCCGCCGATTTGGTCGGCGACACCTTCACCGCGTGTGGCTTCGGTCAGACGCCGTCGGGCGGCGCGGGTCGCAAGTACACCGTGGAAGGTCGGGTCAACTCCATCCAAGACTCGCGCGGCGTCGCGGACGCGCTGATCTACGTCGGCGCCGTCACCTGCCAGGGCGACTCCGGGGGACCGCTCATCACTGCCGATCACGAGGTGGCCGGCGTGGTGAGCTTCGGGACCGGGGGCTGCGGCGCAGGCTACGGCGCGTACAACGCGATCTATCCCTTCCTCGAGTCGGTGCTCCAGCCCGCGATCGAAGAAGGCGGAGGTTGCGTGAACGACGGAGCCGAGATCTGCGATGGTCGCGACAACGACTGCAACGGCGAAGTGGACGAGACCTGCACCCCGATCGGCGGCAACTGCGGTGGCGACGACGAGTGCGTGGGCAACACTTGCCGCGCGACGGTGTTGGGGATGCGTTGCACAGCGGCGTGCGACATCCGACGCCCCGATTTTGGCTGTGAAGAAGGCCTCTTCTGCGCGAGCAACGACGGCTGTGGCGGTTACTGCGTGCCGCTCACGGGCTCCGCGTCGCTGCCCAACGGCTCGGCGTGCACGGACTCGGGCGAGTGCGACTCGCTCTTCTGCGCCGACCCGGGCGATGGACGAAGGCGATGCCTCACGCCGTGTCGCGCGGACGATGGCGCATGCAATGCGGGCGACGCCTGCGCTGCGTCGCTCGGCAACTGCGGCGGCTGCGTCGCTGAGGAGATCTTGCTGGCAAGCCGTGGTCTCGGAGAGCGCTGCGAGGCCGACGGCGACTGCTATTCGATGATGTGCCTCACCGACAGCGCCGACGGGGTGAGCGGACGCATGTACTGCACCCGGAGCTGCACCGGTGATGCGGAGTGCGGCGCGGCCTACCACTGCCGCGGCGACGTGTGCGTCAGCGGCCCGCGTGGTCTGACGCCCGACCCCTGCATCGACAACGGCGACTGCGCGGCCGAGCACTTCTGTGCGACCCGCGGGAGCGACAGCTGGTGTACTCGCTTCTGTGAGGACGACACCTCGTGCCCCGATGGGACCACCTGCGTCGAGGCCGGAGGCGCTCGTATCTGCGCGCCCGAGCTCACGCTGTCGGGCGGCGAATGCCTGACTGACGACGAGTGCATCTCCGGTCTCTGCGCGGTCCCGCCGGGTGCGACCGAGGCGATCTGCACCCGCGAGTGCCGCGTCGGGGCGTCGTGCCCCACGGGCCTCGAGTGCCGTGGTGTCGAGGAGGGCACGGACGGTACAGCGTACTGCGCAGTGCCGAGCACCAGCGGCGGCGCGGGTGGCGGCTGCTGCTCGGTCGCGGGCGAGCGCGGTCGTCGGGGCCGGACTCAGGCGTCCATCTTCGGCTCCCTCCTCGTGCTCGGCCTGCTGGTGCGCCGCGCGCGGAGGGCCTCGTGAAGATGCGCGCGCCGTCGGCGCTCCTGCTGGTCCTCGGTTCGCTGGTCCTCGGCTTGATGGGCTGTGCCAACGCGGACCTCGAGTCGCGTGACGAGGCCATCGTGAACGGTACGTTGGAGAACGGCTTCAACGCCGTGTACCTGATGTACCGAGTCGATGGGGCAGCGTGCACCGCGGCCCTGATCTCGCCGCGCGTGGTGCTGACGGCGCGCCACTGCGTCGTGCTCGAGAGCGGCGCCGTCGCCAGCCCGAGCCTCTTCCGGATCTATGCAGGCTCGACCCCTCGGACCTTCTACGCCGAGTACCGGGTGAGCCGAGTGGAGATCATCCCTGGGAGCACCAGCGAGATAGGCGACGGCACGGCGTCCGATCTGGCGCTCTTGGTGTTGAGCGGTCCCGCGCCGGAGACGCCGTTCGGCCTCGCGCGCGAGCTCACCGGAGCCAGCCTCATCTCGCAGCCCACGACGTCGATCGGGTTCGGTCAGACGCCGAGCGGAGGATCGGGCGACAAGCTGCGCGTCACCTCCGACGTGGTGGCGTACGACTCGCGCTATGGCCTCATCCAGGTCGCGCCTTCGGTGTGCCAGGGAGACAGCGGCGGTCCGCTCCTCGGTCCCGATAACCTGATCTACGGCGTGGCGTCCTTCATCGTCAGCGCCGACGGACGCACCGAGCCGCGCTGCGGCACCGCGCCCGGCTTCTACAACGAGGTCGGTCGACACATCGGCTGGATCGACTCGATCCTCGAGTCCGTGGGCGACGCGTGCATCCCCGATCCGGAGATCTGCGACGGCATCGACAACGACTGCAACACCCAGATCGACGAGGGCTGTCTCGCGCTCGGCACACCGTGCGAGACCTCGGACCGTTGCGTCGGCGGCCTCTGCGCAGACACCACCGCGGGCCGCATCTGCACCCAGGTGTGCGATCCGCTGCGCCTCGAGCTCGGTTGCAGCCCGGGCAGCTACTGCGCGGCCAACGGCTGCGACGCCCACTGCGTCCCCGGGACGCTGGGGACCGCGCCCATCGGCGAGACCTGCGTGAGCGACGCCGAGTGCACCACCGGCTTCTGTCGGGATCCGGGCGACGGCATGCGCCGCTGTCTCGACTTCTGCCGCATCGACGAGAACGAGTGTCTGGCGCGCGAAGTCTGTGTTCCGCTCGCGGGCGCGTGCGGCGGATGCGTGGACGAGGCGATCGTCGGCGGAGGTCATGGCCTCGGCGAGAGCTGCGATGAGGGCAGCGACTGCCGCTCGGGCGACTGCTACTTGCACGGCGGCCTCGGCGAGTGCGCGACGCCTTGTGACGCTGGCTGCGCGATGGGGAGCGTGTGCCGCGAGGAGCATTGCGTCGCCGACCGCACCCAGCCCGTGGGCGGCGCGTGCATCGACAACGCCGACTGTCAGAGCGGCCTCTGCGCCAACTCGGGCGAGGGAAGCTGGTGCACGATCCGTTGCGCCGCATCGGACGAGTGTCCGGTCGGGATGATGTGCGATCCCATGGTGATGGTCTGCGCCCCCGACCTGGGCCTGGACGGCGCGCCGTGCGCGACCGGGGCCGATTGCCTCTTCGGGCTCTGCGGCCGGGTGGGTGGCGAGAGCGTGTGTCTCAGCTCGTGTGATCGAGACACCCCGTGCGGTGCGGGCTACGAGTGTCGCCGCGCAGCCGGCGGATCCTCGGTGTGTGTCGCGGCGGCGGGTGGCTGCACCGTGTCGCCCGGCAACGACCCGAGGCGAGCGCGGAACATGCTGGTGCTCTTCGGCCTGGTAGCCCTGGTGGCTGCGGGCCGCCGCCGCCGGTGAGGGCGGCGCTCGGGGTGCTCGTGCTGCTGTGCGTCGGATGTGGCGCGGCGCGGCCGCTGCCCCCGCGGATAGCGCCGTTGCCAGAGCTGCCCTTCGCGCTGGCCGAGGGGCCGCGCGAACTTCGGACGGCTTGGTCGCGGGCCGAGGCGCTCCTCTCGGAGCACGCCCCGGTGCCGCCGGCCCGAGGCTTCGACTCGGTCGAGGACGCGGCTCGGTGGGCGGATGCGCGCCTCATGCCGTTCGCGCACGACTTCCTCGACCGCATGACGAGCGTCACTGATCCTCTTGCGGGTGCTGTCGCACTCGATCCCAGCCTCCGGGTCTTCGCCGCTTCGATCGCCGCGCTCCTGTACGAGCACCTGCTGAATGGGCTGACGCTCCCGACACCGCATGAGCTCGAGGACGACCCCGAGCTGGTCGCGGCGTTCCGGGACGCGTTCGTGGACGCGACCGCTTTTGCTGCCGACGAGACGCGGGCGCTGCTGTCCGCCTGCGTCGAGTACGCCGGCGGACGGGCTGACGCGACGGCGTGGGGCGAGGACTGCGCACAGCGGCTGGCCCGCGCGCGCTGAGCCTCCGCGAATCAGAAATCAGAAGGTCCGAGGGCAGGCGCCGCCCATCAGCTCGAGGCTCGCGGTCGCGTTCCCCACGCCCGCGACCTCGACCCGCAGCGTGACGGGATAGATGCGGGACTCGCAGGGGTCCTCGGCCAGGATGTCGAAGACCCCGAGCGAGTGACCGCAGTGCAGGGTGATCCCTCGGTGCGAGGTGAGCGGCGCGTTGTCGTCGAGGGTGACGGTGGTGCGTAGATCGATGCACTCGGGCGCGACCTCGACTCCGTCGATCCGCACTCGGTACGCGATCATGCCGCCGCCCTGGGCTCCGAACTCGGGGGTGATGGTCTCGTGATCGCTGAACGGGCGGAAGACGCCCTCGACGGGACCCACTTCGACGCGGGCGCTGCTGACCGTTCCAGTGAAGGGATCTCGGCACACCTCGGCGAGTGGAGGTGTGCATCCCCCGCCATCGCCGCCTCCCTCGCACCCGGTGTCGAAGAACCACTCGCCACCTGCGCACGTGGCCATCCCGCCCGTGTCGTAGGGACACGCGAGGGTGCCCTCGCAGGGCGAGCCGATGAGCGGCGGATCGAGGGGGCACTCGCGATCGGGCTCGATGCAGCTGGCGCCGGCGTCCCCGCCCGAGCTACCCGCGTCGTGACCCGTAGGGGCCTCGCCGCAGGCGATCACAAACACCGAACACGAGAGGAGCCAGAGGCGCACCGGGCGATTGTACTGGAGAACACGGCGTGCCGACCAGTGGCCTCGTGCGGGAGCGTCAGATCACCCGAACGACGGCGGCCGCGGCTCCAGCGCCGGCTTGGCCCGCAGGCTCGGTCAAGAGCGACGCTATCACCGCCGGCCCGGTGCGCGCGTCCTCGGAGAGCACGGTGACCACCTGCGCTATCGCGCGCACCGAGAACGCCGTCGCCGATCCCGCCAGCACCAGGTCGCCTGGCTCGAGCGGGGCGCCGCAGTGGGCGACCCGCGATCGCAGGATGCCGCCCGGCGACTCATCGCGCGGCGTGAGCCGCTGCGGCTTGCCGGCGCGCTGCAGGTACACCCGCACCGCGCCTGCGGACACGACGTGCAGCTCGCCGCGATCGATCGAGAGCGCCGCGAACGCGACGTCGGGGAGGTTGCGCTCGACCAGCTGATCGCAGGCTTCGGCGAGGCGGCTACGGGCCCGGTCCGCCACCACCAGCAGACGCTCGTTGCCCGTGCGTCCTTGCTCCTTGGTCTCCTCGAGTCCTGTCACGAAGCCCTGGGTCAGCGCGCGCATCGCGTACTGCCAGGTGCGCGGCAGTCCGAGCCCCGTGGCCACCAAGAAGACCCGACCTATCTCGAAGCGCAGCGCCGCGTGGCGCGTCAGGTGCCCCTCGCGGATCTGCGCCTTCACCACGGAGAGATGGGAGTCGGTGCGCACGCGGGACCAGACGATAACCGAAATGCGCGCAGCGAGGTACGGCTCCCGCGGGTCAGGCTTTGCCGTAGCCGAGCTCGCTCACCTGGGTGACGAGCGCGCTGAGCCCCACGAAGAGCAGGGTCATCGCGACGACCGCCGCACCGCACATCCAGAGCTCCACGTCCGGTACCCACTCCTCGTAGAAGCCGCCCTTGGGCAGATCCGCGAGCTGGGTCGCGAGGTAGTTCATCGAGATGAAGCGCACCGGGCCGGGGAGCTTGCCGAAGGCGAACTCGAAGAAGCCCATGTGCATGATCGAGATCACGCCGCCCGCTTCGATCACCAGCGCTCCCCAGAACAGGCACAGCGCCGAGTAGTAGAAGGAGAGCAGTACCAGTGCGCCCGCGATTCGAGCGGAGGGACCGAGCTCGTCGATCATCTGCCCCGGATCCGTCATCCAGGCGCCGACGTGCAGGAGGATGACCCCGACCACCAGCACCGCCGAGGCGGTGAGCGAGGCGGCGAGCCACTTGCCCACCGTGAGCGCGAAGCGGCTCACCGGGCGCATCAGCAAGTAGGGCAGGGTGCGGCTCTCGGCCTCTTCGGAGATAGCTCCCGCGGCGAAGAGATAGGGCAGCAGGTAACAGAGCAAGTTGAAGAAGCCGAGGCGCACCGCCTCCTCGACCATCTGCTCGGGCTCGATCGCGTCGCCGACGAGGTAGCGCGCGGCGATGGCGGCGGAGACCACGAGGATCATCGCGAGCATCCCGAGGCGCAGCTTGCGGCCCCGCACCAAGCGGATGAGCGAGAGGCGCATCACCGTGGTGACCGAGGCGCCGAAGGTAGGGATCGGGGCGGCCATCAGGCGTCTCCCTTGGGAGCTGAGCCCGCGCCAGGCGAGAGCTCTTTCTGGTACGGAGTGCCCGCCGCCGTCGCAGCTGGTGCAGTGCTCGGCGCGGCGGAAGTAGGTGCGCCGTCGGCCTTCGACTTGGCCACCGCGGGGCTCGCAGCCCGCCCGCTCGCGCCGTCGGAGCCCGTGCCCGCCATGCGTCCGCTGCGCTCGACCAAGTAGTTGAAGAGGGCCTCGAGCGTGGCGTCGGGGCTGGTCAGTGAGGTGACGACCACGTTCGCCGCGAGCGCTTCACGCGCGACGACGGTGTAGGTGAGATCGGGCGCTCGGGTGAGGAACTCGACCGCACCCGGCGCGGGGAACGTGACCGCGTCGACGTCTTCGCCGGCCGCTAGTACGCGTGCGGCGAGCTCACGCGGGCGATCGCAGTCGACCCGGATGTGATGGGGGTGCTCGTCCAACAGATCACGGATCTCGTGGACCTGCCCCTGCGCGACGACTTGCCCACGAGCTATCAAGAGCACTTGCTCGGTGAGCGACTCGATCTCGTGCAGCACGTGCGACGAGAAGAGCACCACGGCGCCCCCCGCGGCCCGCGCTCGCACCTGCTCCAAGATCACCGCGCGCGAGGTGGGATCGGTGCCGGTCAGCGGCTCGTCGAGCAAGAGCACGTCGGGATCGTGGACCACCGACTGGGCGAGCTTGGCGCGCTGGCGCATGCCGCGGCTGTAGCCCCCCATCTTGCGTTCCATGGCCTGCGCCAAGCCGAAATCGGTCAGCGCTTTGACCGCGCGGTCCTTGGCGTCCTGGGGCCGGAAGCCCGAGAGCTCTGCGAGCATGGTCACGAATTCGAGGCCGGTCAGCTCGTCGTAGAGCGCGTCCGCTTCGGGGCAGAGGCCGATGCGCGCGAGCACGTCGGGGTTCGCGAACGGCGACTGGCCGCAGACCTTGATCTGGCCGAGGCTGGGCTTGGTCATCCCGGCGACCAAGCGCATGAACGTGGTCTTGCCCGATCCGTTGGGCCCCAGCAGGCCCCAGATGCCGGGCTCGAGCATCAGGCTCACGTCCTGAAGCGCGGTGACCTTGCCGTACCACTTGGAGACTTTGATCGCGCGGATCGACACATCGGACTTGCTCATCCGAACACCTCCGCGCGGCGCAGCCGGTAGAGGATGAGCGTCGAGGCGCCGGCCACGTAGAGGATCAGCACCGGCATCGCGTAGTACCAACGCAACAGGGGCTCATCTCCCTGCGCTTTGAAGAGCTCGTCTGCCACCACACCCAAGAGCCCGGTGAACGAGGCGAGGTAGAGGTAGGGCCAGCCCTCGCCGTCATTCAGGCTGGCGAGCCCATCGACGACCGCCGCCAGCACGTGCGGGACCAGGAAGAGAAAGAGCCAGGCGCTCAGGGTCAGCGCGCGGCTGGCGCTCAAGGACGAGATCGCCACCGAGAGCGTCGACATCACCCCTGCCAAGAGGAGCGAGTGCACCAGCGTGGGGAGCACCAGGCCGAGGTCCGACATGCGAACGGTCGGGGCCGCGGTGCCCACCAGGACCAGGTTCACCAGCATCGCTGGGATGAAGGTCACCAGGAACACGAAGAACGCGACCGCGAGCACCCGCCCTGCGAAGTACTGCGCCGGGTTCACGGGCTTGGCGAAGTAGAACTGGAAGGCCTTGAAGGTGAAATCTTCGGCGACGGCCGTGGAGCCAGCGCCCGCGGTCACCAGGCTCACGAAGAGCCACGTCTGGGTCGTCAGCACGATCCGCATCGTGCGCACCCCGACGAAGATCGCCTCGTCGTTCACCGCGTCGGCTGCTGCGCCCATGTCGCCCATGAAGACGCGCTGTGCGGCGACTACGGCGGCGATCAAGAGCGCGGGGACCAGACAGAGGAAGACCGCGATCTTCACCATCCACGAGCCCCAGGCGCGCGTCAGGCCCTGCCGAAGCATCACCCAGGTGTTGTGGGAGTGCGAGAGCCGCACTCCCTCGTAGGGACGGTAGCCGAGGTCACGAATGGTCATCGGGGCCGGGCCCATGTACCGCGTGCTCGCAACCGTCGCAACGCCGGAGCCTTCGGCCGACGCCGACACGGCCGACGACACACCCGTCCAGGACGTCAGGCGTGGATGGCGCGGGCGCCTTCGAGGAGCTCGCTGGCCGCCTCACGGGTCTTCTTGGTCACGGTCAGGCCCCCGAGCATGCGCGCGACCTCCTCGACGCGAGCGCCGCGATCGAGCTCGGTCAGGGTGCTCTTGGTGCGGCCCGCCTCGACCTGCTTGCTCACCACGAAGTGCCGATCGGCGTACACCGCGATCGGGGCCAAGTGGGTGACACAGAGCACCTGATGGTGGCGCGCCACCTCGGCGAGCTTCTGCCCCATCACTTCGGCGACCGCGCCGCCCACGCCGGTGTCGACCTCGTCGAAGACCGAGAGCCCCGCTTCGGAGACCCCGGCCAGCGAGCTCTTGATGGCGAGCATGGTCCGCGAGAGCTCGCCGCCGCTGGCGATCCGTCGGAGCGGCCGCGCCTCTTCGCCCGCGTTGGGTGCGATCAACAGCTCCACCCGATCGATCCCCTTGGGACCGATGCAAGGGCGAGGACCGACCTCGATCGACACCGTCGCGCTGCTCATGCCCAGCGCGCGGATCTCTTTGGTGACCGACTTGCCGAGCTTCTTGGCCGCGTCCGTCCGTCGTGCCGTCAGCTCGGCGGCGATGACGCTCGCCGCCTTCTGCGCCTCGGACACCGCGCGCTCCGCGGTCCCGAGGACCATCTCGCTGCGATCGAGGGTGTCGAGCTCCTGCCTGATCGACGCGAGCTTGGCCGCGAGCGCGCCGCCCACCTCGCCCTCGTGCGCCAGCGCGTGCTTGCGGCCGAGGCGCTGCAGGCGGTGCAGCCGATCCTCCACCTCACCGAGGCGCTCGGGATCCAAGGACACGCTCCGCCCGTAGGCGCCCAGCTCGCGGGCCACATCTTCGATCTGCGCGCGTGCGTTCTCGAGGTGCACGGCCAAGGGCGCGAGCTCGGCGTCGAGGTCCGCCACCGCGCGTACCCGGTGCGCTATCTGCGCGAGCTCTTCGGAGATCGATCCGTCGCGCGCATAGAGCGCCTCTTCGGCGCCCGACGACGCGGCGATGAGCTTCTCCGCGTGGCGCAGGCGCTCACGCTCCGCCTCCAGCTTGGGCAGCTCACCCTCTTCGGGCGCGAGCTCTTCGAGCTCCTTGAGCTGGTAGCGCAAGAAGTCCTCGCGCTCCGCTCGCCCATCGAGCTGGGCCTTCAGCTCGCGCAGGCGACCCTCTGCTTCCTCGAGCCCGCGATGCGCCACACCCATGGCTTCGAGTTTGGTCCCGAGCTGCGCGAACGCGTCGAGGTGCTCGAGCTGGGCTGCGGGATCGACCAGCGACTGGTGCTCGTGCTGCGAGCTGAGATCGACCAACCCCGCGGCGAGGGCGGCGAGCTGGGTCTGGGTGGTCAGCACCCCGTTCACATACGCGCGCGATCGTCCTGCGCCCGCGCTCACGATCCGCCGCACCACCAGCTCACCGTCGGTCTCGATCCCCGCAGCGCGCATCCGCTCGCAGAGGAGGTGGTCACTCGAGAGATCGAAGAGGGCCTCGACCTCGGCGTGCGGCGCGCCTGTGCGCACCAGATCCGCGCGCGCCTTCTCGCCGAGCACCAGGCCCAGCGCATCGACCAGGATGGACTTTCCCGCGCCCGTCTCGCCCGTCAGCACATTGAGCCCGGGACCGAACTCGATCTCGAGCTCATCGATGATGGCGAAGGAGCGGACCTTGAGGCAGGTGAGCATCGGTTTCTCGGGCTTCCGGGTGGCCGACGTGTACCAGAGCCGCCGACTGACGTCGAAACGAATGTTCAGTAGTCGGTGCGACCTCCACACCGCATCCCCGACCTCCGATCGCGGCACGAATGCTGCGAAAGGCGGCGCGCTTTGCGCCCCTTCAGCCCGTCCCGTTCACCTTCGAATCCGTTCACCTCCCCGACGCGAGCGACTAGCATCGGCGCGATGGTTCGCGCTTCGCTCCTGTTCCTTTCCCTCGGGCTCGTGCTCGCTTTGCTCGCGGCTTGCCTCGCGCCCGCAACGGCCATGGCCCAGGGGACCCGGGTCGCCGTCGACTCGTTCCGAGGTCCGCGGGGCGCGCGCGCCCGGAGCTTGTTGATCTCCAGCCTCGAGGAGGCCGGCTACGTCGTGATAAGCGACGCTGAGATCGACGCAGCCCGGGATCGTCTCGGCGTGTCCTCGCGCGTGACCGCCGCGAACTGGATCGACGTCGCCCGCGAGCTGAACGTCGCGGCCATCATCGATGGTCGGGTGTCGCGCGCCCGCCGGAGCTGGCGGCTGACGGTGCAGGTTCGCAATGGACTCGATGGAAACATCCTCGGTGATGAGGGGTGGGGCGGGAGGACGACCGGAGCCATCGACGGGGTGCGCCGCAACGGCGCCGAGCGCCTGAGCCAGTACCTCGACAGAGCCCGCTCGCCGTCGGCCGCTGTGGTCGCGGAACCTACGGACGGCGAGACCCCCTGGTACGACGGCGGGCCTCGCGAGGAGTCCGCCGAAGTGCTCGCCGAGCCCGAGCTACCCGGCAGTGTCGAGCGCTACGACTCCTTCCGCGTCTCGCTCTCGGGCGGCAGCATGTACCGCAACTTCGGCGGCACCGCGGAGGTCTACCGCGCACAGCGCGAACCCGGTGTGGTGAACTCGAGCACGATCGACGAGTCCCGGGGCTACGAAGGCAGCCACGCCGAGCTGGGCGTCGAGGCCGAGTTCTATCCCGGTGCGCTCGGCGATCAGCCGTTTCCGTTCCTCGGCATCGTGGTCTCGTTCCGCAACTCGGCGGGCCTCTCCACCAGCGGCTGTCCGTACATGATGCCGTGCGCGAGCTCGGCGGATCGCTTGGCCATCGCCACCAACCAGACGGACGTCCAAGCGGGCGCGCGCGGTCGCTATCGCTTCGGGCCGTCACGGCGCGACTTCGAGCTGATGGCCGAGGTCCTCTACGGCTACTCCGCGTTCACGTTCGACACCGATGCTCTACAGCGCATCGATCGGAACGCGATCATCCCGCCTATCGAGTACCAGTACGTCAGCCTCGGCGCGGGCTTTCGGTACGGCATCGTCCCCGACTACCTGACCATCGCACTGCGCGGCGACTACCGCGCGGGCATCAGCGTAGGTGCTGCGGCGCGCACCGTGTGGGGCTTGGACACCGGGGCGGCCGACGGATTTCTCTTCGGTCTCGATCTGATCCACGAGGCCACCTGGCTCTTCGAGGGGATCTTCGTCGATCTGCGCCTCGAGTACTTCCAGATGATGACGACGTTCCGCGGCCAAGTGGGCTGCGCGAACCCGGCGGCGGGCTGCGAGGTGAGTGGTGAGCCCTGGCTCGACGGCGGCCTCTGGGAGCTCTGGCCCGTGGATGGCACCGACATCGAAGACGTCGTCGGCGGCCTCCACGACCCCGTCTCGGACCACTACTTCCGCTGGGGCCTCTACGTCGGCTACGCGTTCCGCTGACGCGCTGGATGGCGCTCGGTCACGCGAGCGCGCGGGTGCGCCACGCGCGCCTCGCGTCGAGGCCGAAGCGCTCCAGCCCTTCAGCGACCGCGTGCTCCATCGTCTCGAGGAAGACCTCGCGCGAAAGCTCGCTGGACACGAGCCCTAGCGCGTCGTCGTCTGCGCCGGCGCGTGCGCGCGGCTCACGAACGAATTCGCGCTCGCACACCGCGAACACGTAGCGCAGGTACCCGGACACCGACGCGCGTATGTCGGGGCGCGACCCCAGCCAGCTCGCGCAGCCCTCGAGGTAATAGAACCCGAAGCGACCGTGCAGGACCTCATCGGCGAGGAGCTCACGGCTCACCGCGCGCAAGTACGGATCCTTCATCTTGTCGAGCGACGCGACGAAGAACGAGACGCTGTACATCTCTGAGATGCAGGTGGTGAGCACGTTGCGGAGCGCGCGCTCCTCCGGGCCACAGCGCGGGTGCACGGCGATGGGCGACACCTTCGTCTCGCGTCGGACGTGGTTCGATCCCCCCAACGCGAGCACGACCTGCCCGCAGATCTCTGCGTGCCGTAGCTCGTCCGCGGCCATCTTCAGCGCGACCGCGCTCACATCCAGCGGGGCGTTCGCCTCGATGAGCTGCGCGACCAGCGCGGAGAACACCGTGGTCGAGGTGTACTCGTCCACCATGCGTTTCCTCCAGCGCGCGGAGGCCTCTGCGACCGACGCGGGATCGTAAGCGGCGCGTTCGAACGCACCGTGATCGAGCGGGGTGTGGGGGGTGCCGGCGAACACGCGATAGACGTCGCGGATGGGCGTCTGCCCCGGCTCGGGCACGAGCATCGCCATCACGCGAAGTTCTCGGGAAGCTCGGGCGGCACGATGGGACCGGACGAGAACGGCAGGTCCGCGTCCACGTCACGACCAGCGTCGTCGTGTGCGACCCCCGCGTCAGCGGCGAGTGCGTCAGCCTCGGTCACGACCTGCGGCTCCGGTGTGGGTTCAGGAACGGCGCCGGTGCATCCAGGAACGACGGCGGCGAGCGCCAAGGAACGAGCGAAACGAAGGTAGTGGGCGTGCTTCATGGGATCTCCTCGGTGGCCGAACGTGACCACGAAGAGGAGCATCGCTTTCAAGCGCGCCAGCCGCCCCTTAACCCGCCTTAATCTGCTGCCGAACGCGTTCTGTCTCAGGTCTCGATGGAAGTCGCGGTGAGCCAGGCGAGTGCCCCGCAGGCCGTTCGTCCCGCCAGATAGAAGTGCACCTGCGCGGGGGCGTCCGGATCGACGATGCGAACCACCAACAAGTCGGTCCACTCGCTCTCGACGGCAGCGCGCAGCAACGCGGGCCGATCATCGGGCACCGGCGGCGCGATCGTCGGGTCGATCACCACGCCTAAAAAGAAGCGATCGACGCTCGCCATCTCTGTGGTTGCGGTGCTCGGGAACGGCGAGAGCGCCAGCACACTCGCCACGGTGGGCGCCGCGCCGCCCTCACCCTCGAACACCATCAGCTCCAGCGGGTAGTCGCTCTCGCTGGTGAACAGCAGACCCTCGGTCAGCTGGACGATGCCAGTGGAGGAGCATGCGCCAGCGTCAGGTGCGGCAGCATCATCGGTTCCCGAGTCACCCGAAACGAATGCATCCGGAGGAGGCGAGTAGGCGTCAGGCTTGACGAACCCGTCGGTGGGAATCGGAGCATCGGCGGGCGACGCTCCATCCAAGCCAGCGTCACTCTCTGGTGTGCTGTCGCACCCGGGGGCCAAGAGGAGGGCCAAGAGGAGGGCCAAGAGGAGGGCCCAGAGAAAGCTGCTGCGCGAAAGGGTCCGAACGTTCATGCGCCTGGGCTAGCGCAGCTCTGCGCCCTCGACCATGCAGCGGCGTGCTGAGGTCAGGTCTGACGGCTCGAGGCCATCCACACGCGGGTCAGCAAGAAGGCCACGCCGATCACCAGCACCACGATCATGAGCGCGGCGCCTTGCAGCATCGCGCCCTCGCCGAACCGGGTGAGCCCGAAGCCCCCGTGGTACTCGGCGTAGCTACCCACGACCGCGAGTCGGTCACTTGCGATGGCGATGGGCACGAGCGCTCCGATGACTGCGATGGCGACGAACGCGCCGACCGCGTTGTCGCGCTGGCTCCGCACCAGGCTCCCGCCGAGCGCGAAGCCCAGCGTCCCGAGCCCAACCTCGCAGGCGAAGCCGACGAGGGCGACGGCGGAGGGGATGTCCCGGACGTCGAACAAATAGAGCAGGAACCAGTCCCCGTGGAAGATGTAGAAGTAGACCGAGATGGGGACGAGCACGAGCAGCGCGAAGATCGCGTACGCCGCGTAGCTCCGGGTCAGCAGGGGATGGCGCGCGGAGAGACGGATCTCGTTACGAGCTGCGAGGGCAGCCGCGAGACCAGTTCCGAAGGCGATGCAGAGGACGGTAGGGAGGGGCACGAGGACGCTTGGGGCGGAGAATGACGAGCTGACCGCGCAAGAGCAACCACGCACGCTGCGGCTATTCTCTCGAGAGCGAGCGGACCCCAACCTGGAGGCTACCGCCGAAGGTCGATGGGCGACTCGCCGATGGCGGAGACGTTCGGGCTGGCGCTGGTGAAGATGTCGACGTCGACGGCGACGTCGAGCTCGCGGCCCGTGATGCTGCCGTGGCAGCCACCGCACAGCGAGTTGAAGAACTGGCGGGGGAACGACTGCCGGATGCGCTCACCCGGATAGAAGGTCATGTGCTCCCGCTGGACCATCTCTCCCGTGAAGGGTCCTCCCAGCGCAGCATCGAACAGGAACGGGTTGCCCGCGGAATCGAGCGGCTCGAGCTGAATCGGTGTTCCGCCCGTCACCCGGATGCTCACCGAGCCATCGCCGTTGATCGGCGCGGTGCCCAGCATGGTGCGACCTCGGTAGAACATCCCAAAGCCATCGGTCGCCACATCCGCGAGGCCCGTGAAACTCGTCGCCGAGTCGGGGGGCGGGTTCGCCCAGAACACCCCGACCGACGCGATGTCGCGGTTAAGAGGACGGTTGGTGCGAATGTTCGAGAAGAGAAGGGTCGCGAGCAGCGGGAAGTCCATGATCACAACCTCCGCGTCGGTCGCGCCGCCCACGATCTCGGTGTGTCCGTTGGCCTCGTCGAAGCGGGATCCGAAGACCTCACGCTCAGCGCGCCGGAACACCGGTACTCCGTCGATGTTGGCGCCAGCGCCCCCGCCGATCTCCACCAGCGCGTTGGTGCTCAGGTCGAGGTCACAGAGCCGGTAGGCGAAGCCGCCCGCGCTCAGCGACGTCGCGCCGCGGACGCACGAGATGAGCACGTGGCCCGTCGGCAGGCCCGCAGGCGAGCGGTACGCGCCGGTCGGCGCGTCGACCGTGCCGAGGGGGAAGTCGAGGGACGAGATGTACGAGCGATCGTCCACAGGTCGATCGCTCTGATCAGGGCCTATCGAGCGGTTCACCACGGCCAGCACACCAGCGCCGTCGGCCGCGTCGAGGTTCGATGCCACGAACGCGAGGTTGCGATCCAACAGCTCCACGATCTCGGTCGCCGATCGGAAGCCCACGCTCGCGCGCTGTGCGAACAGAGGATGGTAGTCGCCGCCATCCAGGTTCATGCGGCGGCCCGACATCATGTGGAACTCGAGCTCCCGCTTCTCCGCGGTGAAGATCAAGCGCCCATCGGTCATGAACGAAGGCGCGAGCTCTTGGTTGAGCTGGAAGGTCAGCTGGCGAACGGTGCCGTCGAGATCGCGAATGAAGAGGTTCGAGTTCGGAGCCAGCGACGCGGGCGTACGCGAGGGACCGGCCTCACCGACTGGGCCGTCCGTCAGATATCCCCGCGTCGAGGCGAAGATCAGGCGCCCGTCCGCAGAGAACGCTGGATCCAGATCGTGCAGACGAATGCCCGCCTCTTCATTGGTCGCAGGCGCGATGCCCGGGACCGGAGCGCAGCTGCTCCCATCGACCCCGACTTGGTAGATTCGGAACGGCGCCGCAGCGCTGGTGCGCGCGGCGAACGCGACGGTCAGCCCATCCCAGCTCACGGCGGGCTGCCGGATGTCGGCGCTGCCTGCTGCGAAGCCGCAGCCCGAGGACAGCTCGGTGTCGCCTGCGAGCCCAATCACGTCGCCCCCACCGACGCTGGCGTCCGCAATCATCAACGTGGCGCCGCCCCGATAGGTCTCGAAGTCATCGAGGCGTCCCACGCCGGCGGGTCGATTCACCCAGACGACCGCGTCGATCGGTGCGGCCGCAGCGCCGAGCTCCTCTTCGCGCTCGATGGTGTGCCAGCGCGCGAGCACGCAGTAGGCCGGCACGGTGTTGAGATCGCCCGTGTCCAGATCGGCGACGCTGATGCCCGCGCAGTCAGTGGGATCGGCGCTGTTCAGATCCCCGCTGGGCAGGGCGCCGAAGTCCTCGAAGAGCGAGCCGCCTCGGTGCGCTAGCCCCTCGGCGCCCGTCACCTGATCGGACGGATAGAGGTTCTTCGCGATGATGCGCGACTCGTTGGGGTCGCTGGCGTCGAGCGCCAACATCAGGCGCGCGGCCTCGTAGTTCTCGATCGTCGCGAGGCGCCCGAAGTGTCCGCCCGATCCACCGCGCAGCCGCAAGTCGTGGAACATCGAGACCGAGTGGCAGTTCAGGAACATGCAGCCCTCGCGCACGAGCGCGGGCTGCACCCGATTCGCGAAGAAGCGGAACGCGCGATCGTTCACCCCAGCCGGAACCACCGGACGACGCTCCTCGACGGTGAGGGAGTCGACCCAAGCGAAGAGCGTCTGGTAGCGCACGTCATCGGTCGAGCCGAGCACGTTGCCACCTTCGTGGAAGGTGCCGCCGACCAAGGTCGAGAGCGGGCGACGCAAGAGCTCGGAGGTAGAGGTCGACTCGGAGACGAACTGGCTCGCGACCCAGTGGTTCCAACGAACCTCTTCGTCGTTGTCGCCGCACGCCAAGTAGAGATCGGCGATGACGCTGCCATGGCAGCTGCTGCCCGCGCAGTTCTCCCGGAGCACCGGCTGCACGTCGCGGGCGAAGGACTCGAAGCCGGGCCCAGGCGGTGCCGCGGGGTCCCAGCCCAATGCGCTGACGACGCCGTTGCGACACGCGCCGCTGTTGGGGACGAGCGTCCGATCGGGCGCGCCGCTGCGGGTGTGCCCGTTGCGGATCCACTCCTGAAGCAGAGCGTAGCCTTCGGTCCCGAGGTCGAAGGTGCTCCCGCCCGCGTGCGCGATGTTGGTCTCCACCGAGACCAGGCGATCGGCCAGCGCATCGCCGGGTTCCCCGAAGGTCTCGACCCGAACCGTGATGGGATCCCCCGGCTTGAGCAGCGCGAGCGGCGCCGCGTAGGGACCGTAGATGGTGAAGACATCATCGCGCCGCATGGCGGCGTCGTACGAGGAGAGATCGAGGTTGCCCGCGGACGTCCCTTCGGGCGTCGCGAGGTGGCAGCCCGTGTTCTGTCGCACGCAGCTCTCGCGAAGGATCGGCTGGATGCGCTCCTCGAAGTACGACCCCGAGGGCAGATCGTGGGGCTGACATCCGCCGGCCCCGACGGTGAGCCAGCCGATGGCCATCCAGCCGACGGTCAGGCCGAGGGTGGGTAGCAGCGCATCGAACGCGGGCTTGTTGGGAGTGGAGTTCGGCAAGGGCAGGCTCTTGGTGACGGAAGGCCCAAGGGCCCGCTGATCACTCAGCGAGCCCTTGGTCGTGTCGTTCGAGGTCATCCGCATCGCTCCGTGAGTCTATCCGAGTTCACGCTCGATCCAGCGACCTCTCTCAGGCGTTCAACGAATCGCGAGAGCGACGTTGATCGCGTTGCGCACGTCCGCCGGGGGGCTGCTGGCCAGCACCTCGTTGAGCGCGGTGCGGGCCTCGCCACCGCCGATGCGGCCGAGCGCCCAAGCCGCCTCGCGGCGCGCGCCCTGATCGATGTCACCGCGGAGCATCGCCGCGAGCGCCGTGACCGCCGCGCTCACTCGCAGCGAGCCCACCACCGTCGCCGCCCGACGACGCATCGTGCCGTCGGCGTGCGCCAAGAGGGGAATGAGCGCGTCGTAGTCGCTGAAGAAGTTCACGTGGGTGATCATCTGCAGTGCCGCCGTCTGGACCGCAGGGTCCGAGTCGCCGAGGGCCATCGAGAGGAAGGGCAGGCCCGAGGGGGCGTTGATCTCCGCGATGCCGTGGATGGCCGCGACGCGCACCGCGGACACGGTGTCCGTGGTGAAGGCCACGCTCAGGTGCTCGACGCCGTGGGGATCGGCGAAGTTACCGAGGGCCTCGGCGGCGCGGGCCCGGCGAACCGGATCCGAGTCGCTGGCCAGGACGGTCCGGATGTCGTGGTAGACGGCCGCGAAGCCGAAGGGCCTCCGCGCCAGCCACCAAGCCGCGATCTCGCGGACCTCACCGTTGCTCGACGTCAGGAGGCGCTCCTCGAGGAGCGGTACGCAGGTGTGGCACTCGACGCGCTCACCGTACTCGAGCATCGAGACGAGCAGAGTGGGCGAGCCCACTCGGATCGCGTTCTCCATGTCGACGACGTGAGGTGCACCGGTGTGGGCCGACAGCTCGCCGATGGCTCGGACGTGCGTGGGGGCTTCACCCTCGGCCCAGCCCTCTTCGCTCTGCGCCGAAGCGCCCGACGAAGTGGCCATGCCGAGACCCAGGATACTGGCTGCGAGAAGCGTGTTCTTCAGGATGTTCATGTTGTTCTCCATGTTCCGCTTCTCAGTACGTGGTGGTCATGCTGGTGAAGTACTCACCACCGGCGACGTTCCATCGCGAGTAGTACTGGCCGCCGAGATCGGCCATCTGGATGAGCATCATCCGGTCCTCACGCGAGAGCACGATGCCGACGTCCTCGGGATGCGAGGGCGTGGGCCACGAGAACACGCCAGGGCGCGACTCCGACTCCGCGTTGACCACCTCGACGAGGCGGCTGTGACGCGCTGCACCGGGCACGACCCACTGCGGGGGCGCGTCGCCGATGATGGTCATGTCGCCCATCATCGCCGAGGGGTAGAGCAGGGTGACGTACGAGCTGGGGTACGAGATGACCTCGTTCTCGTAGTACACCTCGAGCGGGGCATCGCTCAGGTTCAGGTAGGGGATCTCGTACGCGAGCTCCTCGCCCGTCATCGTGGTGACCTCGACCATGTAGCTCATCCCCGCGTAGGGATCCGAGGCGCCGCCGTCGTGGCAGCCCACGCAGTTCTCGTTGAAGACGTCCTGCACCGTGCGGCGGCTGGGCGCGCCGGCCCAGGGCAGCTCGGTACGATCCGCGATGGGGCGGAAGGTGTTCATGTCCGCACCGGCCGCCTGCGCGAGCGTGGTGGGCAGACCCGAGCGGGGCAGCACCGACTCGCTTCGATCCGAGTGACAACCACCGCACTCGCGGCTCTCACCGGGCATCGCCTGGATCCAGAGCTGCTGATTGCGAATGGCGACGCCGTACTCGTCCAGCGGCTGAAGATGGTAGGGCAGGTACGCGGGGACCGCGGCGCGCCAGCTACCGTCGCCGTAGACCGGCGTCTCGCCGAGGATGGCCGCACCTTCGTGCATGGTCAGACCGAACATCCGGACCGACCCAATCTCCGAAGAGAAGCCCTCGATGATCCGCATGCGGGTGGTCTCGCGGAGCGCCTCGCCGAGCGGGACGCCTTCGGTGCCGAAGTGACCGCCGGAGACGGTCTCGGGCATCGAGGTCACCGAGACGTCGATCGAGCCGAGGATCGCCGGGGTGTTGGTATCGAGGCGTCCCATGACGGTCGGCGCGATGACCGGCGGCTCGGCACGACGGCTGACGGGGAGCGCGTAGAGGTCCCACATGTTGGGATCATCGAACACCAACGTGCGGCGGCTGGTCTCCGGGTCGTACAGGTAGATGCCGAAGTCGGGGGCGGTGACCGCCAGCTCGTTGCGGTCATTCACGTCGCCGTCCGACCACGAGACGAGCATGTTGCTCGAGCCCGCGAGCGGGATCGGGTGACGGTAGCGGCCGACGCCCGAGGGCGGCGAGCTCATGTCGGTGGGCACCAGCGGCGTGAGGTTGTTGAAGCTCGCGTCCTGCACGTCGAAGAAGAGCGCCTCGCTTCCGTCGATCGCTCGGGCATCGACCCGGAAGATGGCGCCCGACTGGATGGTGCGGTTCCGGCTGGTGCCGATCGCGTAGAAGATGCCGGGCTGAACCTCGTGGGCCTGGACCAGCGAGTTGAAGTCGCGGTTGAACTCACCCGCGAGCGCTTCCATGCCGGTGCAGTCCGGGTTCATCCGGAAGAGCTTCACGTCGTTCCGGGAGCCGAGATGCTCCCAGCGCGAGAAGCCGATCTGCCCGTTCGAGAGCAGGAAGGGATCGGCGTGATGCGAGAGGTTCTGCGCGCAGAGGCGGGGCTCGCCGCCATCGAGCGACAGGACCGCCAGCTGGGCGGCCTCGCCGCGCTCGTACTCGTCGCGACGGGTGCCCATCGCGGTGTAGGGCTGGTTGGTGATGAACGCGACCAGGCCACCGGGCGCGAAGATGGGGCGGAGGTCGTCCCAGTCGCCGAACGAGAGCTGGCGGATGTCGCCCGAGCCGTCGATGTTGGCCGTGTACACGTGGTAGTGGTCGTCGCCGGAGTGGCGCATCGAGAAGACCGCGCGCTCGCCGTCGAACGACAGATCGAGGCCCGCGATGTCGACGCCTTCGTACGAACCCGTCAGGTCCGTGAGCTCGCCATCGGGCGAGGGAGGCGAGAGGACGAACACGCCGCCGCCGGGCGTGTACCGCAGGTAGTCGATGACCTGCATCGTGCCGCCCGAGATGTCGTGGGTTCCGTCCGGGCGCTCGTAAGCGCGCTGAACGAACACTAGCGCCTCGACGCCGCTGATGACCGACTCACCGGGGTCGGTGCCGCAGCCTTGCACCATCACGGGTGCGCCTACGCCTGCTAGTGCGACCAGCGTCGCCAAAGCAGCAGTTCCATTCTTCCGTACACGTTCCATTCGCGCCTCCAGAGGGGTCGGGGCCAAAAGTCCGCACCAGCCAAAGCAAGTGCCGATCCGGGCGGGAATACGGGAGAAGGGTAATGAAAACAGCGCGCTTGGAGATCTCGTTGGGGGTCTGGGCCCCCGTGGAAGCGGAGATCAGGCGAGGCGGGCGGGGGGCGGTCGGCCCCAAGGACCGGTGTGCGTTGGTCGCGCACATCGATGTTCTAGGCGAGCACGCCGCGCGAGATGACCACCCGCTGGATCTCGCTCGTGCCTTCATAGATCCGAGTGACCCGCACATCGCGGTAGTGCCGCTCGACGTCGTACTCCTTCACGTAGCCGTAGCCGCCGTGGATCTGGAGCGCGCGATCACAGACGCGTCCCGCGGCTTCGCTCGAATAGAGCTTCGCCATCGCCGCTTCTTGCGAGAACGACTTGCTCGACTCCTTCAGCGAAGCGGCGCGCATCGTGAGCACCCGCGCCGCGTCGAGCTCGGTGCGGCTGTCGGCGAGCATCCACTGAATGGCCTGGAAGTCGGCGATGGACTTGCCGAACGCCTTGCGCTCTTTGGCGTACTCGACGGCGGCAGCGAGTGCGGCTTCGCCGATGCCGATCGCTTGCGACGCGATGCCGATGCGGCCTCCATCGAGCGCCATCATCGCGATCTTGAAGCCGCCATGCAGCTCGCCGAGCAGCGCGCTCGCGGGGACGCGGCAGCCGCTGAAATGGAGCGCCGTCGTGCTCGATCCCCGGAGGCCCATCTTGTCTTCGTGGTGGCCCACACTCAGACCGGGGGTCGTGCGCTCCACCAGGAACGTGCTGATCCCCTTGGTGCCCGTGCCGCCAGTGCGGGCCCAGACGATGAAGACGCCCGCGAAATCCCCGCTGGTGATCCACTGCTTGGCGCCGTCGATCACGTAGTGATCTCCGTCGAGTGTCGCCGTGGTGCGCATCGCGCCGGGATCGCTGCCGGCCTCGGGCTCGGAGAGCGCGAAGCTGCCGGCCACCAGCGACCCGTCACAGAGCGCCGGGCAATACTTCTCTCTCTGTGCGTCGGTGCCGAACTTCGCGATCACCTCGTTCACCATGTTGGAGACCGCCATGGTCACGCCCGTGGAGGCGCAACCCCGCGAGATCTCGCTCATCGCGAGGCTGTAGCTGACGACACCCGCCGCCGATCCACCGAGGGTCTCATCGACGTTGACCCCGAGCAGGCCCGCGTCGGCGAGGCCCTTCAACACCTCGCGGGGGATCTTGCCCTCGCGATCGATGCTGCCGGCCCGCGGCACGAGCTCGCGATCGGAGAAGTCGCGCGCGGTCTTGAGGATGAGCTGCTGGGTCTCGTCGAGATCGAAGTTCACGGAACAGAACCTGACTACAGCGTGAAGCTGACTTTGGCGGCGTAGCTGCCGGGGTTGGGCATGGTCCAGCTGCGCACGGCGCTCACCACGCAATCGAGCGCGGCGAGGGACTCGGCGCCCGAGCAGGTGCCGCCGACTGCCATGATGGTCCCGCCAGGTGCGACGTACGCGGTGAGCTGAAAGCCGCCGCCGCCGCATCTCGCGACGCTCGAGCGGTTGGCCTCGATCACCTCGAGGATGTGATCGGAGCTCCAGGCGATGGGCAAGCGAATGTCGCTCGCCGCGTCGAGGCCAAAGCCCCAGCGGAACTCGGCTTCGCCGCCGCTCGGTCGAGGAAAGTGGGTGCTCTCGGCGACGCCTAGGATGCAGGTTTCGGTCTCCCGATCGCCGATGGTGCTCGCGGACGGATAGACCCACGCGACGGTCCCATCGGTGTGCACTCTGAAAGACAGCGTGATGTCGCCCTCGAGGAACTCGACGTCGTCGCTGCGATCGGCGAAGCAGCGCTCGAAGCGGCCCATCCGGTTGGTGAGGGTGTCGCCGACGGCGCGCGCCGAGATCGATCCCATCAGTCCGGTGATGCTCGCACCTTCCGGCAGCGCCTCCTCACCACGCGTGCTGCGGGAGCTACCACGCTCGGCGGTAGGGGTGGTGGTCTCGGTCGCGGCCGCGCCGCCGCAACCCACGAGCGCCGTCATCAAGAGCAACCCAACGTACTTCATCGTCGACTCCATCTCGCCGCCGAGGTCCGGCGCGCCTGCTTGCCACGAACGCTTGGACCGTCAGCCCTTCAAGAGGTTCGCGGCGATCACGATCCGCTGGATCTCGCTGGTGCCCTCGTAGATCTCCGTGATGCGCGCGTCGCGGGAGTGCCGCTCGACGTCGTACTCGGTCGAGTAGCCGTAGCCCCCGTGGATCTGGAGCGCCTTGTGGGTGACCCGGTGCGCCGTTTCCGACGCAAAGAGCTTGGCCATGGCCGACTGGGAGGTGTGGCGAACGCCCTGATCTTTCATCGCCGCGGCCCGCAGCGTGAGGAGGCGCGCCGCGTCCAGCTCGGTCGCCATGTCGGCGAGCATGAACTGGATCGCCTGCTTGTTCGCGATCGGCTCGCCGAACGCCTTGCGCTCTTTGGCGTACGCCGCCGCCTTCTCGAGGGCCGCTCGTGCGATGCCCAGCGCTTGGGCCGCGATCCCGATGCGACCTCCATCGAGCGTCGACATCGCGACTTTGAAGCCCATGCCTTTCTCGCCGATGACGTTGGCCTTGGGGACCTTCACGTTCTCGAAGAAGACGGTGCACGAGTGGGCGGCGTGGATGCCCAGCTTGTGATCCCTCGGGTTGAGCGTGAAGCCGGGCGTGCCCTTCTCGATGATGAAGGCCGTGGTGCCCTTGGCGCCGGCCGAGCGATCGTGGGCGGCGAAGAGGACGATCAGATCGGCGTGGGGACCGTTGGTGATCCAGTTCTTGGCACCGTTGATCACGAAGTTATCGCCCTGCTCCTCGGCGACGGTCTCCATGTGGGACGCGTCCGATCCGCTCGCTGGCTCGGTGAGGCCGAAGCAGCCGAGCTTCTGACCGCTCGCGAGGGGAGTGAGGTACTCCTTCTTCTGGCGCGCATCGCCGTACTTGAGGAGTGGATCGCACACCAGCGAGTTGTTCACCGACATGATCACGCCGGTGGAAGCGCACGCGCGGCAGATCTCCTCCATCGCGACCGCGTAGCTCACCGCGTCCGAGCCCGCGCCACCGTGTTCCTCCGGGACGGCGACGCCCATCAGGCCCAGCTCGCCCATCCGCTTCACGAGCTCAGCGGGCCAGCGCCCTTCCTTGTCCAGCTCGCGGGCCTTCGGCTCCACCTCGCGCACCGCGAAGTCGCGGGCCATCTGCTGGATCATCTTCTGTTCTTCGGTGAGCTCGAATCGCATGGGGGCGCGACTGTACCAAAGCGCGTTGCCTTCACAACGACTCCCCGCACACCGCCGCGAGCAAGCGGGGATGGGCCCCCGCGCGCAGCGTGGCGCAGGGCGAAGCCCGCACGCGCCACTGCCGGCGGCCGGCCTTCGAGAGAGCGCACGATGAGCAAGCGGGGATGGGGCCCCCGCGCGCAGCGTGGCGCAGGGCGAAGCCCGCACGCGCCACTGCCGGCCTACGAGAGAGCGCACGACGAGCAAGCGGGGATGGGCCCCCGCGCGCAGCGTGGCGCAGGGCGAAGCCCGCACGCGCCACTGCCGGGTCTGGGGCGGAGCCGATGTCCGAGACAGCACGGCCCGACGAGCAAGCGGGGATGGGCCCGCGCGCAGCGTGGCGCAGGGCGAAGCCCGCACGCGCCACTGCCGGGTCTGGGGCGGAGCCGATGTCCGAGACAGCACGGCCCGACGAGCAAGCGGGGATGGGCCCGCGCGCAGCGTGGCGCAGGGCGAAGCCCGCACGCGCCACTGCCGGGTCTGGGGCGGAGCCCCAGACAAAACCAGCGGCCCCAGGGAAAATTCAGAGCTCTTCGCTCTCGTCTTCCACGTACCCGGTCACGTCGCCCTCTTCTTCCTCCGCGTCGTCGTCGTCGTCGTCATCGTCGTCGTCGTCGTCGTCTTCTTCTTCGTCGTCTTCGTGATCCGACGTCGCATACTTCACGTCGATCCCTGCCTCGGCGAGGTGACCTTCGAGGAGCTCGAAGAGCTCATCGGTCTCGTCCCCCGACCACTCGTCGAGGACCTCGCTGATGAAGTCGTTGAAGTCGACGCTGTCGACTCGGCGTTCAATCTCTTCGATCTGCTCGTCGTTGAACGCCTCGATGATGTCTTCGCGGAGCGACTCGGTGTCGCCCTCATCGATCGCATCCTGCGCCGACACGCGGATCTGCTTGAGGGCTTTCTTATCGAGGAAGATTTCCATGCGTCTCCGGGCCTCAGCGGGCGGCTACTATAGAAAGAGCCCCCTACCTGTCAACAACCGTTATGCGTTGCGGTCGAAGCACATCCCCGACGCTCACGAGCCCCGACACCCGAAGCGGCTCGGGCTACGCTCCGCTGGTGCTTGGGTTCCTTTGGTCGTGGACGTCGGGATGGTTGAGGGCGGCACCCTCATGGGTCGTGTGGCCGCGCTTCGCAAGGCCGGAGTTCGCGAGGTTGCCATTTGCTGGTCAGCGCTCGCTGCTGGTAGGGCTCCTGCTGAGCGGCATCTTCACCCTCGGGATCACGACGGCGCGCGCCGATGGTCTGGAGGTCTATGCGCCTCTCGAGCAGGAGCCCGTATGGGCGCTCGAAGTTCACGCGTCGGCGATCTTCCCCCTCGAGCGAGGCGCGATCTGTCCCTCGGGATCGAGCTGCTTGCTCGGGGGAGGCTTCGGGGCCGGGGCCTATCTGCTGCGTCGCGACCCAGACGGGATCGGCCTCTTGGTTGGGTACCAGGTCTGGCTGCTCGATGGCGGCGGCGTCTACGAAGTCGGCGCACTTCATTCTCTCCGGCTGGGGGTGCGCTGGACCATCGACAACAGCTCGATCGTGCAGCCGCTCCTGCAGGCGACGGTGGGCGCGGTCCTCCTCACGGACCCCGCGCAGGCGACCACCGCAGGTGGTGTGGTCGCGGGCGGGGCCGGCATGGAGATCGAGCTGGCCCCCGACGTCTCCCTGAGTTTGACGGCTGAGCTCGCGTTCTTCTCCGTCGCGGCGTTTCAGACCCGCGATGGTGCGGTGCGAGCCGCCGACTTCGGGGTCAACGTGGCGCTCGAGACCAGCGCGGGTTTGGTCGTGGTGCTGGGATCCTCAGCGGTCCGCTAGAGCACCGATCCGTTTGATTCCAGAAGGAATCCAACGGATTCGGGGCTCCTCGGGGGTGTGGGGCCCCGGACGAATTCACTTCGGCGGGGCGAGGGGACATGCGTCCCCTCGGAAACGAGGGCTAGAGCACGGATTCGAATGAATCGGTGCTCTAGAGCGTGCTCGTAGGCCGTGCTCGCCGAGCTTGACGCAAACACCCCGCGCGGGTTCCACTCCCGTCCGCAATGAACTGCAACAACTGTGGGGCACTCAACCCCGCAGCGAGTCTCTACTGTCAAGACTGCGGCCACCGGCTGGGTGATTGGGCATCGCCCGAACGTCCGGGCGCTCTGCCGACACCTCCGACGGGATTGTCCCGCGGCGAGGTCGGACGAGGAGGCGAGCTGTCTCGACAGGCCAGCCCAGGGGGTGCCGTGCAGCAGCTCGCGTGTCCGCGATGTGGAACTCCGAACGCGCCCCACATGCGCTTCTGCAACAATTGCGGCTACCAGATGGGCTCGCCGCCCGCTGCCGTCGCGCCGCTGGCCGCAGCGCCGTTGCCCCGATCGCCCAACCCCTACGCGGCCGCTGGCGCGCCGGTGTGCTGGCGTTGTCAGGCGACCGGCGATGGCGGGGCCGACTTCTGCAAGTTCTGCGGGGCTCGCTACACCGACGCGCCTGCTGCAGCGCAACATGCTGCGCCGCCCAAGGCGCCGTCATCGATCGGGAGCGCAGTGGCGTCTCATGCCTACCAGCAGCCCGCCCCCGCGGCGGACAACCGGGCCGCGATCGCCGTGCTGGTCGCGATCCTGAAGGACGGGACCGACGGTCGCGCCTACCCGGTGCGCGATGAGGTGACCGACATCGGCCAGAAGGAAGGTGCGATCCAGCTGGCCGACGATCCGTACCTCTCTCCTCGTCACGCGCGGATCATCAGCCGCCCCGATGGGATCCTGGTGCGCGATCTTGACAGCGTGAACGGCGTCTACGTTCGCATCCGAGAGCCCGCCGAGATCCACGATGGAGACTTCTTGCTCCTGGGCCAGCAGGTCCTGCGCTTCGAGCTCCTCCCCGAGATGGAGCTGCCGCTCGGACCCGCCACCCAGCGCGGTGCGATGGTCTTTGGGACCCCTGAGGTCCCCCGCCTCGCGCGGTTGGTGCAGTACACCACCGAGGGCGTGGGCCGAGACATTCACTACCTGTACCGAGACGAGACCGTGGTGGGTCGGGAGCAAGGCGACATCGTGTGTACGGACGACCCCTTCATGTCGCGTCGGCACGCCGCGCTGACCATCGATCGAGCTGCCAAGCGCTTCACGCTCCGCGACCTCGGCTCGTCGAACGGCACCGCCGTTCGCATACGGGGTGAACGGGCGTTGCGGCCCGGTGATCAATTTCGGGTAGGACGCCATCTCTTCCGGTACGATCGCGCGGACGGAGCCCGCTCTGGGGCATGACCATCAAGAACGACAAACCCAAGAGCGCCAAAAGCTCCCGTAGCTCCGCCTCGTCGCTCACCGACGCGGTGGTGGCGGCGTTGGCGCAGGTCGAAGCGCACAGCGACAAGCCGAACAGCGTTCCTCCCAAGGAGCCCGCTGTAGCGCCCGTTTCGGAAGCCGCGCCCGCTGCTGTTGCTGAAGCTGCACCCGCTGCCGAAGCTGCACCCGCTGCCGAAGCTGCTCCTGCTGCCGAAGCTGCACCTGCTGCCGAGGCTGCACCTGCTGCCGAAGCTGCACCTGCTGCCGAAGCTGCACCTGCTGCCGAAGCTGCACCTGCTGCCGAGGCTGCACCTGCTGCCGAGGCTGCACCTGCAGCTGCTCCCGCGGCTGAAGTTGCGTCGACGCCGCCCGACGACGGACCGGTGCTCGAGACTTCCGAGCCCGCGAGCGAGGGTCTGCCCACCAAGCCCCACGAGCTAGCGAAGGTGGAGGCGTTGATCGCGCGCGATGGCGCGTCTCCCTCCAAGGGCCTCGGCCTGCGCTACTTCGGTCGCACGGACGTGGGCTTGGTGCGTGAGCACAACGAGGACAACTTCCTCGTGGCCGACTTCAAGTCGGAGCGACGCGGCGTCGACGAATCGATCCTCGAGACCACCCTCGGTTCGCGCGGCTGCATCTTCGCGGTCTGCGATGGCATGGGCGGGGCGGCGGCAGGTGAGGTCGCCTCGCAGATGGCGGTCGACACCGTGTTCGAGGTCATGGAGAGCGCAGGCGCGCCCAGTGATCGCGACGACTTCGCGCGCACGTTGGTGCACAGCATCGAGGAAGCGGGCTCGCGGATCTTCGCCGCCGCCAAGATGGACCGAAGCCGCCGCGGCATGGGCACCACGTCTACGGTCGCGGGCCTCGTCGACGGGACGCTCTTCGTCGGTCAGGTCGGCGACAGCCGCGCCTATGTGCAACGCGGCGATCAGTTCGCGCTGATCACCAAGGACCAGTCCCTGGTGAACCAGCTCATCGAGGCGGGCCAGCTCACCGAGGAGGAGGCCGAGGCCTTCGAGCACTCGAACATCATCCTTCAGGCGCTGGGGACGACGGAGGAGGTCACGGTCGACCTCACGTTCCTCGAGCTGCGTCGAGGCGATCGTCTGCTCCTCTGCTCCGACGGCCTCTCGGGCCTGGTGCACGCGGACATGATGAAGGAAGTGCTGCAAGGCTCCCGCGATCTGATCGACGCGGCCGCGCAGTTGATCGGGATGGCCAACGCGGGCGGCGGCCACGACAACATCACCGTCGTGCTCGTGGACTTCGATGGTACGGATCTGAAGGATCCCGATCCTTCCGCCCGCGTCGCGTACCAGCAGTACCCACTGCCTCCCCCTCCCGAACCCCCAGAGAGCGCGCGACCCACCAGCCGCCTGCCCTCGATGAAGGCTGGGGGGACCAAGCCGGGGGCGGACGTGAAGAAGAGCATCCCCTCGCCCGCGCCGCGCTCGATGCGACCTCGACCCAAGCAGGACGAGGGCGGCAATCCCTTGATCTGGCTGGGGCTCACCGCGGTGATCATCCTGATTTTCGGTGCCGTCGCCTGGGCCATCTCTCAAGCCGGCAGCTCCGAGCCGGAGCATCCGGTGGGCGTGCTCGACGTGCAGAGCCCGCTCGACGTTCGCTACAGCCAAGGCCCAGACGGCGTCGAGGCTGACCCTCGAGGGTCTACGATCGCGACTGTCCGCGGGTAGCGCATGATTCGGATCCGGCAGACCTTTGGCGCGCATTCGGGGCGGACGCGCGAGTTCAATCAGGACGTGGTGCGCTTCGGGCGTCAGCCGTCGAACGACATCGCCTTCGATCCTCACGCCGATCTCGACGCGTCGGGCAACCACGCCGAGCTTCGGCGCGAGGCCGGGCAGTGGGTGCTGGTCGATCTGGGGAGCCGCAACGGGACCCTGGTGCAAGGGCGCGCGGTCCAGCGTCACGTCGTGCGCAGCGGCGACGAGGTGGAGTTCGGCACGGGTGGACCTCGCATCAAGATCGAGATCGAGGAGCCCCCGCGGCGCGGCGCGCCGACGGCTCCGCCCACGCCGTTGGATCTCGGCGGATCGTCCTCGTCGTCGATGGGGTTTCCCTCCGTCGGTGAGGGACCGAGCGGCTATTCGCCCTCGGCCACCCCTGCGCCCTCGGTCACCCCTGCGCCGCAGTGGTCACGCTCACCTTCGTCGCGTCCGATCGCGGGCGGTGGACCCTTTGCGCCCGGCCCCATCCTGACGCCGCCGGCCGGTGGGAGCGGGGACAAGCTCTATGGGCAGCGCACGATGGACGTCGCGATGTCGGCCGCGCGCGGCTCGGGGGGCGGCGTGCTGGCAGCCCCCGATCGCGCAGCGATCGAAGAGGCGGCGGTGCGCGCCGCCGAGAGCCGCACCCGTCCGCTCACGTATGCGCTGATCGGGATGTCGCTGGTGCTCCTCGGGGTGATCTGCATCCTCGGGGCGCTGGTGCTCTATCTGATGACGCGCTGAGCTGATGACCCGCTGAGCGCGACGTCGCTCAGCCCTTGAGCGCCTCGCGCAGACGCGCGCCGGCGGTCGTCACGTCCGAGGCCTGCTTGCCCTCGCCGAAAGCGCCCGGGCTCTCGCGAATTCGGAACGTATACGTGCGCGGTCCCGCGACGCCGATCGTCTCGCCGGTCACGTCGGCGGCGTCGGGCGAGATCAAGTAGGCGAGGGTGACCGCCACGTGCTCCGGCGCCATCGAGTCGGCGTCGATCGAGCGGTACAAGGGCAGCGCCTCGGTGAGTCGGGTGCGGGCGCTGGGGACGACGGCGTTCACGCGAACGTCGTGCTTGCGGAGCTCGAGCGCCGCAGATCGCA
>Ga0335397_10000453_pt1 | contig 52692 bp, 53 predicted proteins | sample MAT04_FD_205740 | JGI IMG/M metagenome (GOLD analysis project Ga0335397, IMG submission 205740) | Freshwater microbial communities from Lake Fryxell liftoff mats and glacier meltwater in Antarctica - MAT-04 (spades assembly) (version 2) ...
CTTCGACTGGGTCGACGAGGACGTCGACTAACCCGCCCCGCCACCTGGTTGAACAGCCCGCTCGCGGCCGTGCCGAAATCCTCCACCAAGGATTCGACACGGCCGCCGCGCGACCTGCTCAACCGGCGTGCGTGAGCGTGAGTGATGATGGTGGTGAAGGTCGCCCGCGGCCGTGTCGAAATCCGGCAGCTTCCGAGCAAAGAGAAGGTCACGTGCAGTCCAGCCACTCGTCCGGATCGCCACTGTTCTCTTTCGACGCCATCATCGTCGCAGGCGGGCGGGCCACGCGGCTCGGCGGCATCGACAAGTCCGCACTCGTCTTCGACGGCCGTTCACTGCTCCAGCGGAGCCTCGACGCCGTCTCGGCGGCACACGACGTCAGCGTCGTCGGCGGGGCGGACGACCTCGACCTGCCGCCGTACGTGACGCGCACCCGCGAGAACCCGAGGTGGGGTGGACCGGCCGCCGCGATCGCCGCAGGGGTCGCGTCCCTGCTGCGCAGCGCATCCGCACACACCGTGGTCGTCGCAGCCGACCTGCCCCGGGTGGGCGATGCCCTGCCGCTGTTGCTCGAGGCGGCGGGTGAACTCGGCGGCGCCGACGACGGGGTGACCGCCGTCGATGGGACTGGCCGGCGTCAACCGCTTCTCGCCGTGTACCGCACCGCGTCCCTGAGGTCAGCGGTCTCCCGCACACCGGCGACTGAGAACCTCTCCGTGCGCGCCCTGCTCGACCCACTCGCGCTGCGCGAGCTCGCCGTGCCGACCGACTGGTGTGCCGACGTCGACACGCCGGAGGACGCGGCGCGCCTGCGCATCGTGCTCCCTCCTCTTCCCTCGCCTGATTAGGCTGGCAACGCGGTGCGGCAGAGCATCCCCGTTCAGGATCGGCCTATCTCCCGGCCGTTCCGCCCGATCCCCAGGAGTCGCCAACATGCCCAACGAAGACAGCCCAGCCGCACCCTCGACCCTGGACCGCTGGTTCGCCGAGCTCTCGGCTGAACTCGGGCTTGAGCCTCTCGGGGTCGACCTCAACATGCTGCTGGATGTCGCCAGGGACGCCGCGCACGGCGTCGCGCGGCCCGCCGCGCCGCTCACCACGTTCCTCGTCGGTTACGCTGCGGCGCGGGCGGGCGGGTCACTCGACGACGTCGGCCGCATCTCGGAGATCGCGGCCCGGCTATCGGTCGAGCACGGCCGTATCAGGGACGCCGAGGCCGCGAAATAGCCGCAGGGGCGACTGCGGGCCAAGTCGCGCGGCAACGGCCTGCTCAACCAGCCCATGCCGTCGGGCGGACCGGAGTGTGATGGACTCAAGGAGTGAACACGATTTACACGAGCTACGCGGCCATCGGCGACAGCTTCACCGAGGGCATCGGCGACGAGCTGCCCGACGGGCGCGTGCGCGGGTGGGCCGACCTCGTCGCGCTCGGGCTCGCGCACGCCTCGGCCGAGCCGGTCACCTACGCTAACCTCGCCATTCGCGGCCGCCTGCTCGCCCCGATCGTCTCCGAGCAGCTCGATGCGGCGATCGCCCTGCGCCCGGCGCTGCTGAGTCTCAACGGCGGGGGCAACGACATCCTGCGCCCCCGTGTCGCGATCGGCTCGATCGCCGACCAACTGGAGGCGGCAGTGGATCGCGCCGCCGCGAGCGGCGCCCACGTCATGCTGGCGAGCGGGGCGAACCCGACCAGGCACATCCCGCTCGGTTCCCTCGTCGCCTCGCGCGGCGATGAGCTGGCGCGAGCCATCAGGGTGCGCCTGCCGAAGGCGAACGTGACCTTCGTCGACAACTGGGCGGATGCGGAGCTCGCCGAGCTGCGCTACTGGTCGAGGGATAAGCTGCACCTCAATGCCCGCGGGCATGAACGCGTCGCGAGCAACGTGCTGGCCGCGCTCGGGGTCGAGGCTCCGGCCGCCGCCGGGGATCACCGGGAGGGCGAGCCGGCGCAGCGTACTGCCGCGTACTGGCGCCAGTACGTGCTGCCGTGGATCGGCCGCCGCCTCGCCGGCCGGTCGTCCGGCGACAACCGCGCGCCGAAGAGCGCCTCGCTGCGATTGGTCGAGGTGCCGAGGCGCCGGTGACGCCGCGCGCGCTCAGCGGGACTGGCGCCGTTTGCCGGGAGCCGACTGCCCCTTGACCGCCGGAGCCCGCCCTTTGCCCTTCGAGGCCTTGGCCTTGCCTCCCCCGGTGCCGCCCTTCTCGCGACCGGCCTTGCTCCTCACCCCCGCGCTCCCGACAGAGCCGGGAGCCTGGGCGGTCGGGTTCGCGAGCTCAGCGCGGGCGTCGGCGAGGATCGCGGTGCCCGCGTCGGTGAGCGAGACGGAGCCGTCGACGCGGGAGAAGAGCGCCGTTCCGAGCTCGGCCTCGAGCTGTCTGATCGACGCGTTGAGGGACGATCGCGGGATCGCCAACGCTGCGGCGGCGCGTTCGAAGTCGAGCGTGTCGGCGACCTGCACGAACTGGCGCAGCAGGGTGATGTCCACGAGAGGCCTCTCCTTCGCGCCGCGCGAATCGCGACCTGATCAGGTTACGCGCTGAACCGCTAACCCCAGCGCTTCAGCAGGTAGCGCTCGAGCAGACCGATCAGGGCATCCGTGGTCTTGCCGAGAATGGCAAGCACGATGAGGGCGAGGAAGATGCGGTCGAGACGCCCGTTGTTCTGCGAGTCGATGAGCAGGAACCCGAGACCCATCGAGCTCGCGATCAACTCGGCGGCCACGAGGAAGAGCCACGCCTGCGCGAGCGCGAGGCGCAGGCCCGACACGATCGTCGGGATCACCGCAGGCAGCTGGACGCGCGTGAGAAGCTCCCAGCGACCGAGGCCATAGGCGCGGCCCAGCTCGACCAGGTGCGGATCGACGTGGCGCAGCGCGCCAGCGACGGTCGTGTACACCGGGAACAGCGCGCCGATCGCGATGAGCGTGACCTTGGAGTCCTCGTTGATGCCGATGTAGAGGATCAGCAGCGGCACCCACGCGAGCGACGGCACGGCGCGAATGCCGCCGATGGTCGGCGCGAGCAGCAGGGTGGCCCCGCGCGACAGTCCGACGAGTGAGCCCAGCACGAGGCCGAGGGCCGACCCGGCGACAAAGCCGAGCAGCACCCGCTGGGTCGAGATCGCGGAATACTGGGCGAGCTGGCCGGATGACGCAAGGGCGACGGCCGCCTGCCAGACCGCGGCGGGCGACGGCAGGCGGTAGGCGGCCACGACGCCGGACTCCGAGATCGCCCACCAGGAGGCGAGCAGCGCGATCGGCAGGATCGCGCCGAGCAACACGAGCGCGGAACGCGGTGATTGCCGCCGTCCGCGGGGGGCGGGACCTCGCGCCGCGGTTCCCGCCGCAGAGGACCAGAGGGCCGGCGCGTACCGGGCCGCCGACGCGGGCGAGGTTCGTCCGCGCTCAGGCTCCGCGTCGGCTCGAGCGCGGGTCGCCTCGCGGTGGGGGCTCGTCATCGAACTAGCCGATCGCGTCGGGGTCGGCGTTCTCGGCGAACGACGGCTCGAACAGTGAATCCAGTGCCGCGTCGATCAGGTCCTGGGACGGCACATCGCCCGACTGCACGAGAATCGGGCCGATGACCTCGAGCACGTCCCGCTGGTCGTCGCCCGGGGCGGGGTCGACATCGAGGTTGGTGCGCTCGACGAGGGTAGTCGTGGCGATTTCCGCGCCGATGCCCGCGATCTCGGCGAGGATCGTGGCCGTCTCCTCCGGGTTCGCGGTGGCCCACTCCCTGGCCTTCTCGTAGGCGTTGACCACGAGCTGGGCGAGGTCGGGGTGGTTCTGGATGAAGTCGTCGGTTCCGTTGAGGAACCCGTAGCTGTTGAACTCGATGTTCTCGTAGATGATCTGCGAGCCGGCCGCCGCGACGCTCGTCGATAGCAGAGGGTCGAGCCCGGCCCACGCGTCGACGTTGCCGCTCTCGAGCGAGGCCTTGCCATCGGCGTGCTGCAGGTTCTGCACGTCGACGTCATCGAGGGTCAGCCCGGCCGCCTCGAGGGACTGAAGCAGGAAGAAGTAGGGGTCGGTGCCCTTGGTCGCCGCGATCGACTTGCCCTTGAGATCGGCGACCTCGGTGATCGCGGATCCGGCCGGAACGAGAATTGCGGACCAGTTCGGTTGCGAATAGACGTCGATCGCCTGGATCGGCGACCCGTTCGACTTCGCGAGGAGCGCCGCGGAACCCGCCGTCGAACCCACGTCGATCGCGCCGGCGCGCAGCGCCTCGTTGGCCTTATTCGACCCGGCCGACTGCACCCAGGTGACGGTGACATCGTCGCCGAGCTCGGCCTCGAGCCAGCCCTGGTCCTTGATGATGAGGCTCAACGGGTTGTAGGTCGCGAAGTCGATGTCGAGGGTGTCGCTCGACCACTCGGCGTCGCCCGTCCCGGTGGCCGGCTGGGTGGCTGCGGAGCCTTCGCCCGCCACGCACCCGCTCAGCAGGAGGGTCGCCGAGGCGGCCGCGAGGGCCAGTGTGCGGTGGAGAGTCATCGTGCATCCCTTGCTGTGAATTCGGTGGCGGTTCGGGGGGCGTGGTGGTTGTCGACTCCGAGGCCGCCGAGCAGTTCGGCGCGCAGGCCCGCGAGAATCGGGTCGCCGCGGTCGCGCGGGCGGGCACCCGGCACTTCGAGGATGCGGCGGATGCTCGACCCGGCCGGCCCGTCCGGGTCCTGGCCGAGCAGCACCACCCGATCGGCGAGATAGAGCGCCTCGTCGACGTCGTGCGTGACAAGCAGGATCGTCGCGGGCTCGGCCGCGTGCACATCGAGGAGGAGATCCTGCATGCGCAACCGGGTGAGGGCGTCGAGCGCGCCGAAGGGCTCGTCGAGCACGAGTACGCCCGGCCCGCGGGAGAGCGCCCTGGCGAGGGAGGCGCGCTGCGCCATCCCTCCCGACACCTGGCGCGGACGCAGCGACTTCGCCCCGGAGAGGTCGACGAGCTCGAGCAGTTCGGAGACGCGCCGCTCCCCCGCCGCCCGCTCGGTGCCGCGTGGGAGGCCGAGGGCGATGTTCTTCTCGATCGTGCGCCAAGGCAGCAAGCGGGGCTCCTGGAACGCCACGGCGCACCGCAGGTCGATTCCCGAGACGGGTCGGTCGCCGATGCCCACGGTACCGACGCTCGGGGCGTCGAGGCCACTCACCTCGCGCAGGAGGGTCGACTTGCCGCATCCGGAGGGGCCGATCAGCGCGACGATCTCGCCCGCGGCGATCTCGAGGTCGATATCACGCAGCACGCACCGGTCGGGCGCGCCGGGGCTCTCTCCGGCGAAGCGGCGGCCGACCCCACGCACCGAGACGGGGAGCGGGGCCGCGGCACCGCTCACGGGAGACGACGAGATGGACATGACGCCACGTTAGGCGCGGGCGGAGCCCCCCGCACTCGGCCGCGTAACCTGGCGAAATGTTCGTCGGGCGCCCCCGGTCGAACCGCAGATCAGACGCGCGTCTGGGCGATTCGTCCGAGGAGGCCGTTGACGAATTTGCCCGAATCCTCCGTGCTCAGCTCACCGGCCATCAAGACCGCCTCGGCGATCGCGACGGCGTCGGGCACCTCGTCGTTGAACAGCAGCTCCCAGATGCCGATCCGGATGATCGCGCGGTCGACGACCGGCATCCGGCCGATCGTCCAGCCGACCGCGTAGGTCTCGATGAGCTCATCGATCTCGTCGCCGTGGTCGGCGATTCCGAGCACGATCTCGCGCGCGTAGTTCCACGACTCCTCACGACCGGACTCGGTGAGCGCGCGGGTGGCGGCCTCACCGAGCGCCTCGTTGATGCTGGTGCCGCGCAGGTCGGCCCCGTAGAGCATGTCGAGGGCGCGCTTGCGCGCCTTCGTGCGTGCGCTCACTAGTCGTTCACGCGGCCGAGGTAGGAGCCGTCCCTCGTGTCGACCTTCACCTTGGTGCCCTGTTCGAGGAACAGCGGAACTTGGATCTGGAAGCCGGTCTCGACGGTCGCGGGCTTCGTGCCGCCGGTCGAGCGGTCGCCCTGCAGGCCCGGCTCCGTGTAGGTGATCTCGAGCACGACGGACGCGGGAAGCTCGACGTAGAGCGGGTTTCCGTTGTGCAGCGCGACGGTCGCGTTCTGGTTCTCGAGCAGGTAGTTCGCCGCGTCGCCGACGACGGCGGTCGGCAGCGTGATCTGGTCGTAGTCGGAGACGTCCATGAAGACGAAGCCGTCCCCGTCGCGGTACAGGTACTGGAATTCGCGCCGATCGACCGTCTCGGTCTCGATCTTCGCTCCGGCGTTGAACGTGCGGTCGACGGTCTTGCCGGTCATGACGTTCTTGACCTTGGTGCGCACGAAGGCGCCGCCCTTGCCCGGCTTGACGTGCTGGAACTCGATCACGGTCCAGAGCTGGCCGTCCATATTGAGAACGACGCCGTTCCTGATGTCAGCAGTTGAAGCCATGCGTGTGCATTTCCATTCGGTTACGGTGAAGAAGTGGGCGCGACTGCGCCAAAAACAAGAGTTTACCGGCTAAGCGAGCCGGCGGCGAATGAGCTCGAGTGCCAGATGGTAGGAATCGAAGCCGAATCCGGCGATCACTCCCGTCGCCACGGCCGAGATGACGCTCGTGTGGCGGAACTCCTCGCGCGCGTGCGGGTTGGAGAGGTGCACCTCGATGAGCAGCAGGCCCGCCTTCGTGACGAGTGCTGCGGCATCCCGTAGCGCGTAGGAGTAGTGGGTGAAGGCGGCCGGGTTGAGGATCACCGGAGTGCCGGTGTCGACGGCCTCGTGCAGCCAGCCGACGAGCTCGGCCTCATCGTTGGTCTGGCGCAGGTCGATCTCGACGCCGCCTCCGGTGTCGAGCTCGCCGCGCAGGTCGTCGAGGGTCCCGTTCCCGTAGAGATCGGGCTCGCGAGTGCCGAGGCGATTGAGATTGGGTCCGTTGAGCACGAGCACGCGAGGCATCCGCCCAGCCTATCGGCGCGACAGCCCGGCCACGCGTGCGGAAGAACGCTAGACGCCGATCTCCTGGTACGCGGCGAAGAGCAGGCTCTCGTCGGGCCCGGTGAGCACGGTGGGCTTCGCGATGTCGTCGAGCACGATGAACCGCAGCATCGCGCCGCGGGCCTTCTTGTCGCGCTTCATCGCCGCGAGCAGCGTGTTCCACCGGCCCGCCGGATAGTCGATCGGAAGCTGGAGGGAGCTCAGGATGGTGCGGTGCCGGTCGACGACCGAGTCGCCGAGCCGTCCGGTGAGCCGGGCGAGCTCGGCGGCGTAGACCATGCCGACGGCGACGGCCGCGCCGTGCCGCCACTGGAAGCGCTCGGCATACTCGATCGCGTGCCCGAGTGTGTGCCCGTAGTTGAGGATTTCGCGGAGCCCCGCCTCCCTGAAGTCTTCGCCCACGACGCGCGCCTTGAGGCCGACGGAGAGCTCGACGAGACGACGGAACTGCTCGCTCGTCGAGTCGGTCGCCGTGTCGACGTCGGCCTCGATGATGTCGAGGATCTCCGGCTCGGCGATGAATCCGCACTTGACGACCTCGCCGAACCCGGCGAGGATCTCCATCTGGCTCAGCCCCTGAAGCACGTCGAGGTCGACGACCACGCCGGACGGAGCGTAGAAGGCCCCGACGAGGTTCTTGCCCTCGGCAGTGTTGATGCCCGTCTTGCCGCCGATCGCCGCATCGACCATGCCCAGGAGCGTCGTCGGAACCTGCACGAGATTCACCCCGCGCAGCCAGGTCGCGGCGACGAACCCGGCGAGGTCGGTGACCGAACCGCCGCCGAAGCCGATGACAGCGTCCGTGCGCGTGAAGTCGGCCTTGCCCATGACGCCCCAGCAGAACGCGGCCACCTCGACGCGCTTGCCGGCCTCGGCATCCGGGATTTCCGCCAGCAGCACCTCGAACTGCTCGAGAAGGCTCTCGCGCAGTTCGGCCGCGCGTGTCGCGAGCGTCGCGGGGTGCACGATCAGCACCTTCTTCACCTCGGTTCCGAGCCGCTCGGCGACGGTGCTCAGAATGTCGCGGCCGATCACCACGTCGTAGGGGCTTACTCCGGTGACGGCGATGGTGGTGTTGGCGCTCATGGGCGTTCCTGTCCTGGGTCTGGTTGCGCCGCGGTTCTCACCCAGTCGGCGATCTCCTGCGCTATGGCGTCGATGGGGCGGTTGGAGCTGTCCCAGGTGCGGGTGGCGAGGCGCTCGTAGGTGGAGCGGCGGGCGGCGACGAGCTTCTCCCACGCCTCGACTCCCCCATCGCGCAGCAGGGGGCGTTTGTCGCCGATGCGGCTGGCGACGGCCTCAGCGGTCACCGTCATGAGCGCGACGGGCAGCCCGGCGAGTTCAGCCTGGGTGGAGCGGTCGAGCACGGCCCCGCCGCCGAGGGCGACCACCGCGCGCTCCCTGAGCGCCCGCGCGACCTCGACGCGTTCAATCGATCGGAAGTACTCCTCGCCGCGGGTGGCAAACACCTGCGCGATCGGGCCGTGGCGCAGCACGATGCGCCGGTCGGTGTCGACGAAGGGCACCTTGAGCAGGCGCGCGACGCGCTTGCCCGCGCGTGACTTGCCCGCGCCGGGCGCGCCGATCATGACGACATACGGATGTGACTCGGTCACGGGCGCCCTACGCCTCCGGGTCGCTGGAGCCCGAGCTCGCGAGGGTCTGGGGGATCGCGTCGAGGTAGGCACGGAGGTTGCGGCGGGTCTCGCCGAGCGAGTCCCCTCCGAACTTCTCGAGGACGGAGTTCGCGAGAACGAGCGCGACCATCGCCTCCGCCACGACACCGGCCGCGGGAACCGCGCAGACGTCGGAGCGCTGGTGATGTGCCTCGGCCGCGCCGCCGGTGGCGACGTCGACCGTGCGCAACGCGTGCGGCACTGTCGCGATCGGCTTCATGCCGGCGCTGACGCGCAGCACGGTGCCGGTGCTCATCCCGCCCTCCGTGCCGCCAGCGCGGTCGCTGAGGCGGGTGATTCCGGCATCGCCCTGCACGAGCTCGTCGTGCGCGACCGATCCGCGCCTGGTGGTGGTGAGGAAGCCGTCGCCGACCTCGACACCCTTGATGGCCTGGATGCCCATGAGCGCGCCGGCGAGCTGCGAGTCGAGGCGACGGTCCCAGTGCGTGTAGGAGCCGAGCCCAGGCGGAAGGCCGTAGGCGAGCACCTCGACGACCCCGCCGAGCGTGTCGCCGTCGTCGTGTGCCTGGTCCACCTCGGAGACCATGCGCGCGGAGGTTCCGGCGTCGAAGCAGCGCAGCGGATCGGCGTCGAGCGCGGCGACGTCGTCGGGGGCGGGCAGCGGGCTGTTGTCGGGAACCCGCACCGGCCCGATCGCGAGGGTGTGGCTGACGAGGCGGATGTCGAGCCCGGCAAGGAACGCCCGGGCGACGGCCCCGAGGGCGACCCGCGCGGCGGTCTCCCTGGCGCTCGCCCGCTCGAGCACGTTGCGCGCCTCGGCGAAGTCGTACTTCTGCATGCCGACGAGGTCGGCGTGGCCGGGCCTCGGCCTCGTGAGGGCGGCGCCGCGGCCCTTCGGAAGCGTGTCGAGGTCGACCGGCGACGCGCTCATCACGTCGACCCAGCGCGGCCACTCGGTGTTGCCGATGCGCAGGGCGATGGGGCTTCCCATGCTCAGCCCGAAACGGATTCCGCCGGAGATGTCGAGCTGGTCCTCTTCGAACTTCATTCGTGCGCCGCGGCCGTAGCCGAGCTTGCGTCGAGCAAGGTCGGAGCGGATGTCGTCGATGGACACCTCCACCCCGGCGGGGAGCCCCTCGAGGATCGCCACCAGTTCCGGGCCGTGGGATTCGCCTGCGGTCAACCATCGAAGCATGTTAAGAATCCTCCCACAGGCGTGGTGCCCTGATGATCAGCAGGGCGACGGACCCAGGCCGATGCTCGCGCGCATCGCCTGGAGCACACGGGCCTCGTCGTCGAGCGGGGTGTCCGCGGTTCCGGTGACGAAGATCCGTACCTGCGCGAGCGCCTGGTTCACGAGCATCTCGAGTCCGGAAATCACGCGCCCTCCCGCGTCGAGAAACCGGGCGGCGAGAGGCGTCGGCCACGGGTCGTAGGCGACGTCGAGGAGCGTTTCGCCGGTGAGTACTGCGGCGGGCAGGGGCACGTCGACCCCGGTGCCGCCGGGAAGGGTGCTCACGACGAGGTCCGCCGCGAATGTCCCCGTCGGCCCGTCGAGCCCGGTCACCATTACCGACGCGACGCCGACGTGCGACGCGAGGGCGGCGAGGGGGGCCGCCCTCTCCGGGGAGCGTGCCGTGATGAGCACCTCGCGCGCGCCGAGCGACGCGACAGCGACGAGCACGGAGGCGGCGGTCGCACCCGCGCCGATGAGCTGCACCGTCGACACCCGGGCGACCCCGGCGCCCCGCAGCGCCTCGATGACCCCGTAGACGTCGGTGTTGAACCCCTCGAGCCCGTCGTCGGTCACGAGCACCGTGTTCGCGCCGCCGGCGAGATCCACGAGATCGTCACGGCGCGCCAGCCAGCCGACAACCTCCCGCTTCAGCGGCATGGTCAGCGAGAGGCCCCGCCACTGGCCGTTGAGTGAACCAAGAAATCCGGGCAGCGTCTCCCCCGCGACCTCGATCGCCTCGTAGGTCCAGTCGAGGCCGAGCTCGCGGTAGGCCGCGCGGTGCAGAAGCGGGGACTTCGAGTGCGCGATGGGGCTGCCGAGCACCGCGAGCCTGCTCCTTTCGGAATCAGGCACAGTTCTCGCTCTGGGTCTCCTTGCACCAATCCTGGAGCTGGCGCACTGCCGCGTTGTGCTGGTCGCCGGTCGTGGAGAATACGGTCTCGCCCGTCTCGAGGTTCACGGTGACGAAGAACAGCCAAGGTCCGGCGACCGGATTGATCGCCGCGTCGATGGCCAGGTCGCCCGCGGCGCCGATCGGGCCGAGCGGCAGACCCTGGATCGCGTAGGTGTTGTACTCGTTGTCGTCGTCCAGCTCCTCCTGGGTACTGAAAACGGACTGGTCGAGCCGCTCGCCGTACCGCCACGCGAAGCCGTAGTGCGCCGTCGAGTCGAACTGCAGCGGCATCGACGCGGCGAGCCGGTTCTGGATCACCCGTGACACCTTGTAGAAGTCGTCGGGGTTCGAACCGGCCTCACGCTGGATGAGCGCCGCGATGGTGAGCACGCGGTGCCGGTCCTCCACGGGAACGCCGGCGGCGTCGAGCGATTGGAAGGTGCGGTTCACGAGCCTCTGCAGAATCGTCGCGGCGTCGGCATCCTCCTCGAAGGTGTAGACCGCAGGGAACAGGTAGCCCTCCAGGCTCGGCGCCTCGGCCGCGACCCCGTAGACGGTGGGATCGGCGGCGGCGCCCTCGAGATCGGCGAGCGGGACTCCCGACGACTCGCTGATGGCCTCCAGCACCTGGTCGATGCTGAGTCCTTCGTTGAACTGCACGGAGATCTCTACTCGGTTGGTGGGATCCTGCAGCGCCTCGAGGGCGCTTTCGGCACTCATCTGCGACTTGAGGGAGTAGCTCCCGGGCTGAAAGGTCACGTTGGGGCTCTCGAGGAGCAGTTCGTAGAACGCTGTGTAGGACTTCGTGACGTCGGCCTCGACGAGCATGCTCGCGATGTCGCCGCCGACCTGGCCCTGGGTGACCGTCACCACGACCTCGCCAGTCCCGCCGCCCTCGTAGTCGACCGGGCCCTCCCCTCCCATGACGCTGCGGATGCGGTCCTCGAACGCCGTGTACACCCCGACGGCACCGATGCCGAGGGCGGCGACGACCACGATCGCGGCGAGCAGCGCGGCGCGGCGCCGCCGACGGCGCGTGCGCCTGGCCGCGGCGTCGGGGTCGTAGGCGGGGCCGGGACTGCCGGGCTGCGTTCGCGCGGATTCCGGCCGGGTATCGCTCGTGGCCGGCTGCGACGCCAACAGGTCGTCCCAGCCGGGTTCATTCGCCACGGTTCATTGGTCCTTTTCTCAGGGGAGGAGGGTGCCGGGCGGGTTGCCGCTGGCGCGCTCGACGTCGAGGGCATGTTGAAGAATTATAACGGCTGCCACTTGGTCGACCACATTCCGGGAGTTCCTCGTGGTACGCCCGGCCGAGCGCAGGGCCTGCTGCGCGGAAACGGTCGAGAGACGCTCGTCGACGAGGCGCACGGCCACGGTGCCGCTGTGGCGAGCGATCTCCGCCGCGAAATCGCGCGCGTCCTTCGTGGATGCGGTCTCCGCCCCGCTGAGCGAGAGCGGGAGGCCGACGATGATCTCGGTCGCCTCCAGGTCGACCGCGTGGGCGAGGATCGCCAGCACATCACCCTCGCCGCGCCGCACCGTCTCGACCGGCATCGCGAGCATCCCATGCAGGTCGCTGCGCGCGACCCCGATCCTCGCCTTGCCGACATCCACCCCGACGCGAACGCCCGTGCGCACCGGCTACCTCGGCAGCGCGCTGGCGATGGCCTCGAGCGCGGCGTGGATCGCCGTGACGTCGGAGCCGCCGCCCTGGGCGAGGTCGTCCTTGCCGCCTCCCCCGCCGCCGAGCACCGACGCCGCGGCCTTCGCGAGCGCCCCGGCCCTGACACCCCGCTGGCGGGCGGCGGCGTTCGTGGCGACGATGACCGCCGGCTTGCCCTGGATGTCCGCGGCGAGGGCGACGACGGCGGCATCGTCGCCGAGCCGCGAGCGCGTCGACTGCACGAGCGTGCGCAGGTCGTCCGAGGAGCGCAGCGCGCCCACATCAGCCGAAACGAGAGTGTTCTCGCCCGTCCGCGTCCCTCCGGCGATGAGCGCCGGCACCCGCTCCGTGAGGGCCGCCGCCTCGAACTGGGCGATCTTCTTCTCGGCGGCCTTGAGGCTTGCCATGAGCTCGCCGATGCGGTCGGGAAGCTGCTCCCGTGGGGTCTTCAGGGTGGTCGTGAGCTGACCGACGATGGCCCGCTCGGTGGCGAGGTCGCGGAACGCGTCGATGCCGACGAGCGACTCGATCCGGCGGTTGCTCGATCCGACCGAGGTCTCGCTCACGAGGTTGATGAGCCCGATCTCCGAGCTCCGGGAGACGTGCGTTCCGGCGCAGAGCTCGCGCGACCATTCCCCGCCGATGTCGACGACGCGTACGGTCTCGCCATACTTCTCGCCGAACAGCGCCATGGCGCCCAGCGCCTTCGCTTCGTCGAGCGGCATCACCCGCGTCTCAACCTCGAAGTTGCTGCGGATCGCCGCGTTCGCGATCTCCTCGATCTCGCTGCGCGTCGCGGGAGACAGGGCCTGGTTCCAGTTGAAGTCCAGGCGCATGTAACCGGCGCGGTTGTAAGAGCCGGCCTGGTGCGCGTCGTGGCCGAGCGTCTCCCGCAGCGCGGCGTGGATGACGTGGGTCGCCGAGTGGGCCTGCGTCGCTCCCCGCCTCCACTCGGCGTCGACGACGCTCGTCGCGGCGTCCCCCACGCCGACCTCGCCGGAGCGCACCTGCACCTTGTGGCTGACGAGCCCCTTCACCGGGCGCTGCACGTCGAGCACCTCGAGGTCGAATCCGTTGCCGAGGATGCTGCCGGAGTCGGCCTCCTGGCCGCCCGACTCGGGGTAGAGCGACGTCTCGGCGAGGATGACCTCGGCGATGTCGCCCGTGACGGCGGTGGTCACCGAGAGCCCACCGACGATCAGCCCGAGCACGCGGGTCTGCGTCTCGAGGAAGTCATAGCCGGTGAAGACGGTTTCGCCCGCCGCGCGGAACTCGCTGTACACCGAGAGGTCGGCGAGTAGTGTCTTCTTCGCCTTCGCGTCCGCCTTCGCCATGGTGCGCTGTTCGAGCATGAGTGCGTCGAACGCGCGGCGGTCGACGCTGAGGCCGGCCTCCTCCGCCATCTCGAGCGTCAGGTCGATCGGAAAGCCGAAGGTGTCGTGCAGAAGGAACGCGGTGTCGCCGGCGAGTTGCTCGGCACCCGACTGCCTGGTCTTCGTGACCGCGAGGTCGAGTATGTTCGTGCCGCTCGCGAGGGTGCGCAGGAAGGTCTCCTCCTCCGCGTAGGCGAGGCGCGAGATGCGGTCGTAGTCGGCCTCGACCTCGGGGTACGCCGACTTCATGGCGTCCCTCGAAGCGGGGAACAGCTCGGGGAAGGTCGCGGAGTCGACGCCGAGCAGGCGCATGGCCCGCACCGTGCGGCGCATCAGCCGGCGCAGGATGTAGCCGCGTCCCTCGTTCGACGGGGTGATCCCGTCACTCATGAGCATGAGGGCGCTGCGCACGTGATCCGCGACGACGCGCATGCGTACGTCGTCGTCGTGCACCGCCCCATATGGGCGCCCCGACAGCTCGGCGGCCCGGTCGAGCACGGGTCGCACCTGATCGATCTCGTAGAGGTTCTCGACACCCTGCTTGATGAACGCGACCCGCTCGAGACCCATGCCGGTGTCGATGTTCTTCTTCGGCAGCTCCCCCAGGATCTCGAATTCCTTGCCGTGGCCGTCCCCCCGCAGGTACTGCATGAAGACGAGATTCCAGATCTCGATGTACCGGTCGTCGTCGGCGGCCGGGCCCCCCTCTTCGCCATACGAGGGGCCCCGGTCGAAGAAGATCTCGGAGCAGGGGCCGGCGGGGCCCGACTGCCCGGTCGACCAGTAGTTCGTGTCCATCCCGAGGCGTTGGATACGCTCCTCGGGCAGGTGGGCGATCGACTTCCACAGCTCGACGGCCTCTTCGTCGTTTTCGTACACGGTGACCCAGAGGTCACGCGGGTCGAAACCGAGTCCCCCATCGGATTCCGGGGTCGTCAGCAGCTCCCAGGCGTAGCGGATCGCCGTCTCCTTGAAGTAGTCGCCGAAGGAGAAGTTTCCATTCATTTGGAAAAACGTGCCGTGCCTCGTGGTCTTGCCGACCTCCTCGATGTCGAGAGTGCGGATGCACTTCTGCACACTCGTCGCCCGAGGGTAGGGAGAGGGCACGAGCCCGGTGAGATACGGCACGAACGGCACCATCCCGGCGACGGTGAACATCAGGGTCGGGTCGTCGCTCACGAGGGAGGCAGACGGCACGACGGTGTGACCTCGCTCGGCGAAGAAGTCGAGCCAGCGGCGGCGGATTTCGGCGGTCTGCATGATGTCCAAAGTGGGCTGGGGCGGCGGGAGGAATCCCGCTGCGGGTCGGGCTGGGGTTAGCGAGGTGTGGGGCCGGTGGTGTCGTCGGTGTCGCGCGTGTCGCGGCCGCGAAGCTCCGCGTCGCGCGAGCGGTACCCCTCGGCGACGGCGAAACCGAACCTGCGGGTCGATTCGTCGACGGCTTCGAAGAACGCGCGGCCGCGCGGAGTGGAGTTCACGCGGTGCGCGAGGAGGAATCCCGCGCCGACGCCGACAACGAGCCACAGCGAGTTCTTCATGATGATCTCCCAACGATTCGGCACGGAGGTTGCCCATCGTCCAGTTTACGTCGTGCCGGCGCTCTCGCCCGCGATGGCGGCGACGGTCGACGGCAGCGGTGAACGAGCTTCGACAGGTTTTAACGACAAGGGAGCGGACCCCCCGAAGGGGTCCGCTCCCGAGTCGCAGTGCCGTGGATCAGCGGGCGGCGTAGTACTCCACGACGAGCTGGACTTCGCACGTCACGGGCACCTCGACGCGCTTCGGGCGGCGCACGAGGCGCGCCTGCAGCTTGTCGATCTCGACCTCGAGGTACGGGGGAAGCTTCGGAAGCAGGTCCACGTGGCCGCCGGCGGCGGCAACCTGGAACGGCTCGAGTCCCTCGCTCTTGGCGTGCACGTGCACGAGCTGGCCGGGCTTCACGCGGAACGACGGGCGGTCGACGCGCGCACCGTCCACGAGGATGTGGCGGTGCACGATCAGCTGGCGGGCCTGCGCCGTCGTGCGGGCGATGCCCGCGCGGACGACGATCGCGTCGAGACGCATCTCGAGCAGCTCGACGAGGTTCTCACCCGTAAGGCCGGCGGCGCGACGCGCCTCTTCGAAGACGATCTTTAGCTGGGCTTCGCGGATGCCGTACTGGGCACGCAGGCGCTGCTTCTCGCGAAGGCGCACCGCGTAGTCGGAGTCGGTCTTGCGCTTGGTGCGGCCGTGCTCACCGGGAGCGTAGGGACGCTTTTCGAGGTACTTGGCTGCCTTCGGCGTGAGGGCGATGCCCAGCGCGCGCGACAGGCGGGTCTTGCTACGAGTACGTGACTTGGTAGACACGGGTTCCTTTCGATACAGAATTCATCGGTCTTCAACAGGGCTCCCGGCGGCGGTGGACACCACGATGCCGGGACATTCAGAAGAGGGATGTGCCACGGATGAGTCCGGCTAAAGGACGCTTTCCATTCAGGAGAATGATCGCAGCAGCCGTGCGCAATCGTCCCCTGTAGGCGTCGTCAAGAATAGCATGCGCTCAGACCCCGCGGCGGTCATTCGCCGCGCAGGATCCGACGCAGTTTCTCGAGCCGCGCGCCGACCTCGCGCTCGTGGCCGTGCGCGGTCGGCCGGTAGTACTCGGTGCCTTGCAGCTCGTCAGGCAGGTACTGCTGTGCGAGCACCCCGAGCTCGGAGTCGTGCGAGTAGCGATAGCCCTTCCCGTGCCCGAGACGCTTCGCTCCCGGATAGTGCGCGTCGCGCAAGGGCTTCGGCACCCGGCCGAATGCCCCGGCGCGCACGTCCTGGATCGCCTGGTCGATCGCCAGGTAGGAGCGGTTCGATTTCGGCGCCGTCGCCAGATAGGTCACCGCCTCGGCGAGGGGGATCCGCCCCTCCGGCATACCGATGAGTTGCACCGCGTCGGCGGCGGCGACCGCGATGACGAGCGCCTGGGGATCGGCCATGCCCACGTCCTCGGCCGCGCTGACGATGATGCGCCTCGCGATGAAGCGCGGATCCTCCCCCGCCTCGATCATGCGAGCGAGGTAGTGGATCGCCGCGTCGACGTCGGAGCCGCGCACCGACTTGATGAACGCGCTGATGACGTCGTAATGCTCGTCACCGTTCCGGTCGTAGCGCAGCAGCGCCCTGTCCACCGCGCTCGCCACGATCTCCGCGGTCACGACCGGTTCTGCCTCGCCGCGAGTTGACGACGCGGTCTGGGCCGCGGCCTCGAGGGCGGTGAGCGCGCGTCGGGCGTCCCCCGAGGCAAGCCGGATGATCGTCGCGCGACCCTCCGGGTCGAGGACGACCTTGCCGGCGAGCCCGCGTGCATCCGACACCGCGCGGTCGATGAGCGTGCCGAGGTCCTCGTCGGAGAGGGGCTGCAGGGTGAGCAGCAGCGACCGGGACAGCAGTGGGGAGATCACGGAGAACGACGGATTCTCGGTCGTCGCGGCGATGAGGATCACCCAGCCGTTCTCGACTCCGGGAAGCAGGGCATCCTGCTGGGCCTTCGAGAACCGGTGGATCTCGTCGAGGAAGAGCATGGTCGAGACGCCGTACAGGTCGCGGGCCGACATCGCCTCCTCCATCACCTGGCGAACGTCCCGCACCCCGGCGTTCACGGCGGAGAGCTCGACGAACTTGCGCCCCGACGTGTGCGCGATCGCCTGGGCGAGGGTCGTCTTGCCGGTTCCTGGCGGCCCCCAGAGGATCACCGACACCGATCCGCGCTCTCCCGAGGTGTCCGACGCGAGGCTGACGAGGGGGGATCCGGGGGTGAGCAGGTGCTTCTGCCCGGCGACCTCATCGAGCGAGACCGGGCGCATGCGCACCGCCAGCGGGGTCGCTCCCCCGCGCAGACCGAGCTGGGCATCCACCATGGGGCCATCGTAGTTCGGCCCGGCGCGACCGGGTGATGCCGGGGGCGCGGAGGGGGCAGCGGCTACAGTTCTTGGTGGCAACCCCGGCTCTACCGACGGAGGATCACGTGGCACCGAGCAAGAATGCCGAGCGCGAGGCGCGCGAGGCACGCGACCGACTGCGCAGGTACTCCGCGAGGCAGGCGGTGCACGACGTCCAGGTGCGACGTCGCCGTCTCGACAACATCTACGGCTCCGTCATCGCGGTCGCGCTCGTCGCCCTCGCCACGGTCGGCCAGGTCGTCTATTTCTCGAGCGGCACCGGCGCCCCCGATGAAGAGCCGACACCGAGCGCGAGCGCGGAGCCGGCACCCGGCGAGAACGTCGGGGACGTGCCGTCGGCCGATGTCGCACAGGATCGAACCTGGAACGGCACACTGGCGCTCAACGACACCGATCTCGGCATCCGCATCGACGGGGACCTCGCGCCGCAGGCGGCGTCGGTATTCATCTCGCTCGCCGAGTCCGGCTATTACGACCAGAACCAGTGCCACCGCCTCACGAGTGCGGAGCAGCTCAAGGTGCTCCAGTGCGGCCAACCGAACCTCACCGGCTCAGACGACCCCGGGTTCACCTTCGGCCCCCTGGAGAACGTGCCCGAGGACGGCATGTACCCGGCCGGGACGATCGCGATGGCCCGCGCCGCGACCCCGGAGAGTCAGAGCACCCAGTTCTTCATCACCTACGAGGACTCGTTCCTCGACCCCTCCGGAGGCGGCTACACGGTCTTCGGGCAGGTGACCTCGGGCCTCGACGCCTTCGTAACCGACATCGCCAGCGCCGGTGTCGCACCGGGCGAGGACGGGGCGGCGTCGGAGGACGGTGCGCCGGCAATTCCGACCGCAATCACCTCGATCGCGCTTGAGTAGCGGCGGTCCGGCCGCTTTCGGCCGGGCCGGCGTGCAATAGGCTTGATCCCGGCCGTTCCGACCGGAGCGGCCCGAGCATAAAGGTGAGACTTTTGGCGACCAACGATCAGGCACCCTGGGGCCGCGTCGACGAGACCGGTACCGTCTTCGTACGCGAAGCGGACGGCGAACGCGCCGTCGGTCAGTATCCCGACGGAACCGCAGAAGAGGCACTTGCCTACTTCGAACGCAAATTCACCGAGCTCGCGGGCCAGGTGACGCTGCTCGAGCAGCGCATCAAGCGGGGAACGGCGGCAAGCGATGTCGCCAAGACGATCGCCTCGCTCACCGCGTCGGTCTCGACGGCTAACGCCGTCGGCGACCTCGAATCCCTGCACCGTCGCCTCGAGGCCCTCGGTGGCGCCGTCGGTGAGATCGTCGAGAAGCAGTCGGCCGAGCACAAGGCCGCGGTCGAGGCCGCGGTGGCCGAGCGTGCCGCGCTCGTTCACGAGGCGGAGCAGCTAGCCGCCCAGGATCCCGCGAAGGTGCAGTGGAAGCAGGTGAGCGTGTCCCTCGACGAGATCTTCGCCCGCTGGCAGAAGCACCAGCAGGACGGGCCGCGCCTGCCCAAGAACGAGAGCAACGACCTGTGGAAGCGATTCCGCGCGGCCCGCACCACAATCGAGACCCACCGCAAGGCATTCTTCGCGGAGCTCGACTCGGTGCACCGTGACGCCAGGTCTAAGAAGCAGGCGCTCGTTGAGAGGGCCGAGGCCCTCGTCCCGAAGGGCGCAGACGGGATCCCCGCGTACCGCGGGCTGCTCGACGAGTGGAAGCTGGCCGGCCGCGCCGGCAAGAAGTTCGACGATGCCCTCTGGGCGAAGTTCAAGGCGGCGGGCGATGCGCTGTATGGCGCGAAGGCCGAAGTCGACGCCCATGACGACGAGGAGTACGCCGGCAACTACGAGCAGAAGCTCGCGTTGCTCGCCGAGGCGGAGCCCCTGCTCGCCGAAAAGGACCGCACGAAGGCGAAGGAGACGCTCGCGCGGATCCAGCGCCAGTGGGACACCATCGGCAAGGTTCCGCGCGACAAGGTGAAGACCGTCGAGGACCGGCTGCGCAAGGTCGAGGCCGCCGTTCGCAAGCTCGATGAGGACCACTGGGTGCGCAATAACCCGGAGCGCAAGGCGCGTTCGGAGGGGCTCGCGAGCCAGCTGCAGGACGCGATCGCGAAGCTCGAGCGTGAGCTCGCCGAGGCGAGGGAGTCGGGCGACGGCACCAAGGTCGCCGCCGCCCAGGAAGCGCTCGACGCGCGGAAGGTCTGGCTCGACGCGATCGGCTGATCCGCCCGTGCCCTGATCCTCCCGTCCACAGGCGGCGGCTGTCCACAATCGCGCGCGCCCGGCCCGGCCACCGGCCGGGCGCCGCGATGATGGGGGAATGTCCCGCCTGCTGCCCGCTGTCCTGTCCCGGAGGGACCTCCCCCTCGCTGAGCTGCATGCCGCCCGGCTCGACGGGGAGCTGTTCGCGATCGACGACTGCTTCGGTCCCGTCGACGTCCCGGAGCAGTCGGTGCTGCGCGCCGCGTCGCTCTCCGCGATTCTTCCACCGCGCCTCATCGCCGAGCAGCGGTCGGCAGCCTGGGTGCTCGGCTCGATGCTCAACCCGCCGGCCCGCCACCAGCTGTGCGTCGACACCAGGGCCCGCTACCGGTGTGCCGATGCGCCGCGGTTCGCGGTGCGCGAGGTCGTGCTCGATGGCGGGGAGACCCTCGTAATCGGGGGATTGCGCCTCACGACGCCCCTGCGCACAGCGTTGGACCTCGCGCGTTTCTGCGATCCGTTCGGCAACGAGGAGGCCGCGATCGTCGTCTCACTCGGGGCGGTGGGGCGGTTCGGCGCCGAGGAGGTGATGGCCGACCTCGCGAGACGTCGCCACCTGTCGGGCAAAGTGCGCGCCGCCGACCGGCTCAGGGCCGCGCTGCCGCCAGCGGGCCTCAGCCCCCGCTGACCCGGTAGACGTCATAGACGGCGTCAATCCGGCGAACCGCGTTGAGCACGCGATCGAGGTGCGTCGTGTCGCCCATCTCGAACACGAAGCGGCTGATCGCAAGGCGGTCGCTTGACGTCGTCACGGTGGCGGAGAGGATGTTGACATGGTGCTCCGACAGCACGCGCGTGACATCGGAGAGCAGACCGGAGCGGTCGAGTGCCTCGACCTGGATCTGCACGAGGAAGATGCTCTTTGATGACGGAGCCCACTCGACGTCGATCATCCGCTCCGGCTCATTTTGCAGCGACGAGACGTTGTGGCAGTCAGCCTGGTGCACCGAGACTCCGGCGCCCCGCGTGACGAAGCCGACGATCGGATCGCCGGGAACGGGGGTGCAGCACTTCGCAAGCTTGACGAGGATGTCGGGCGCACCCCGCACGAGCACCCCGGAATCACTGTTGCGCAGCTGCTTCGACTTGCCGCGACTGGGGAGGGTGAGCTCGGCGTCCTCGGTCTCCGCCTCCGTGTTGATGGTGGCGAGCACCTTCTCGAGCACCGACTGGGTCGACACGTGGCCCTCGCCCACCGCGGCGTAGAGCGACGAGACATCGTCGTAGCGCATCTGCGATGCGACCTGGCTGAGCGAATCCTGGCTCATTAGCCTCTGCAGCGGCAGGTTTTGTTTTCGCATGGCGCGCGCGATGGCGTCGCGCCCCTGCTCGATCGCCTCGTCGCGCCGTTCCTTCGTGAACCACTGCTTGATCTTGTTTCGGGCCCGCGTGCTCTTGACGAACGCCAGCCAATCCTGGCTCGGACCAGAGTCGGGGTTCTTCGAGGTGAACACCTCGACGACATCGCCGCTGCTCAGGGTCGTCTCGAGCGGCACCAGGCGCCCGTTCACCTTCGACCCCATCGTGCGATGGCCGACCTCGGTGTGCACCGCGTACGCGAAGTCGACGGGGGTGGCGCCGGCCGGGAGCCCGATCACCTTGCCCTGGGGGGTGAAGACGTAGACCTCTTTGGCGCCGATCTCGAAGCGCAGGGAATCGAGGAACTCGCTCGGGTCGACCGTCTCGGCCTGCCAGTCGCTGATGTGTGCGAGCCAGGCCATGTCGCCCTCGTCGGTGGGGCTCGCCCCGGCACCAACCTTCGTGCCGGCCGCGGGCTTGCCGCCATTCATGCGGTTCTTGTACTTCCAGTGCGCGGCGACGCCGTATTCGGCGCGCCGGTGCATCTCCTCGGTGCGGATCTGGATCTCCACCGGGCGGCCGTGGGGCCCGATCACTGTCGTGTGAAGCGACTGGTACAGGTTGAACTTCGGAGTGGCGATGTAGTCCTTGAACCGGCCGGGGATGGGGGTCCAGCGGGCGTGTATGGCCCCAAGCACGGCGTAGCAGTCGCGCAGCGATGTCACGAGCACGCGGATGCCGACCAGGTCGTAGATCTCGTCGAACTCGCGGCCGCGCACGACCATTTTCTGGTAGATCGAGTAGTACTGCTTCGGGCGCCCGGCGACCTTGCCCTTGATCCTGTTGACCTTGAGGTCGTCGCCGACGGCGTCGATGACCTCCTGCACGAACTCCTCGCGCTGGGGGGTGCGCTGGCGCACGAGCGATTCGATCTCGACATACAGCTTCGGGTAGAGCACGGCGAACGAGAGGTCCTCGAGCTCCCACTTGATCGTCTGGATGCCGAGCCGATGCGCGAGGGGAGCGTAGATCTCGAGAGTCTCCTGCGCCTTGCGGCGTGCCGACTCCGATTCGACGAAGCCCCAGGTGCGGGCGTTGTGCAGCCGATCCGCGAGCTTGATCACCAGCACGCGGATGTCTTTCGACATCGCCACGACCATCTTGCGCACCGTCTCGGCCTGCGCGCTGTCGCCGTACTTGAGCTTGTCGAGCTTGGTGACCCCGTCGACGAGCATCGCGATCTCGTCGCCGTACTCCTGCCTGAGCAGGTCGAGGCTGTAGTCGGTGTCCTCGACGGTGTCGTGCAGTATCGCCGCCGCGAGCGTCTTCGGGCCGATTCCGAGGTCGGCGAGGATCTGCGCGACCGCGACCGGGTGGGTGATGTACTCCTCGCCGCTCTTGCGCAGTTGTCCCCTGTGGGCCTTCTCCGCGGTGGTGTACGCTCGCTCGATGATCGAGACGTCCGCCTTGGGGTGATGAGTCCTGGCCGTCTTGACGAGGCGGTCGACCGCACCGACAGGCTGGGCCTTCGAGAACAGGCGGGGAAGCAGCGTGCGCAGCGAGGCCGCATTCGATGTCGTGACGTCGCTCATGGGCACCTCTCTCCCGCTAAAAATAGCACCACGGGGTGTGCGCGGCTCGGCTGTTCGCTGTCGGCGGCGCTGCCCGGGCTCATCGCACTCATGGTCAGTCGACGCGCGCAGGCGCGGAGCCGTCCGCGACGATCTCCCCGCCCGCCGCGTGCCACGCGATCATGCCGCCGTCGATGCTCACGGCGTCGTAGCCGATTCTGGCGAGCGCGGTGGATACCCGCAGCGACCGCTGGCCGGAGTGGCAGACGACGAGCACGCGGCGGTCGACCGGGAGTTCGTCGAAGCGCGCCTCGAGCTCCGACATCGGCAGGAGCGTGGCCAGCGGGGAGTGGCCCCGGTCCCATTCGTGCCTCTCGCGCACGTCGAGCAGGATCGCACCGGGCGACCCCGCCTCCGCCAGGGCGTCGCTCGCGGCGATCGTCCCGTCCCGGTGGTCTGCCTGGTGGTCCATGGGGGTTCTCCCCTAGCTCACGCTGAGCTCGCGGGCCGCCAGTGCCCGTTCGTCGGTGCGCCGGATCTCGGGCTCTCCCTCGCGCATCTGGGCATACAGCGGGGCGGCGATGAAGATCGTCGAGTACGTGCCGACGATGATGCCGACCAGCAGCGCGAGAGAGATGTCGCGGAGGGTGTCGGCCCCGAGAACGAAGGCTCCGATGAAGAGGATCGCGGCGACGGGCAGTGCGGCCACGACCCCCGTGTTGATCGAGCGCACGAGAGTCTGGTTCACCGCGAGGTTCACGGCCTCGGCGAAGGTGGACCGCGATCCCTCGCCGAGCTCGCCCGTGTTCTCGCGAATCTTGTCGAACACGACGACCGTATCGTACAACGAGAATCCGAGGATGGTGAGGAACCCGATGATCGCGGCCGGGGTCACCTCGAACCCGGTGGCCGCGTACACGCCGGCGGTGAGGACGAGGTCGTGGAACAGCGCGGCCATCGCGGCGACCGACATCTTCCACGTTCGGAAGTACAGCGCCATGATGATCCCGGCGAGCACGAGGAAGACCACGAGCCCCCTCACCGCCTGCTCGGTGATGTCGGCGCCCCAGCTCGGTCCGATGAACGACGCGGTCACGTCGGTCGACGGCACCCCATAGGCCTCGGCGAGTGCAGCGGCGACTTCGCGGGTCTCGGGGTCGCTGAGCTGGTCCGTCTGCACGCGCACGCCGTCGCCGCCAACCGTCGTGACGCGGGTGACCTCACCCGGCACCACCTGCTGCACGGCGTCGATGGCGCGCTGCTGCTCGGTGGTGGAGGCCTGCACAATCTGGAACTGGGATCCGCCACGGAACTCGATGCCGAAGTTGAACCCGCCGCCGACGAACGGAACGAGGAGCGAGACCGCCATGAGGGCGATCGCGATCGTGTACCAGATGCGGCGCTTGCCGACGAAGTCGATGGAGCGCTTGCCGGTGTAGAGGTCGTTTCCGAACTGCGTCAGATTGGCCATTAGGACTTCTTTCCCTTGCTCGATGCGTCCTCGTACGACCTGTCCGCGTCGGCGGCCTTGCGTTCGGCGATGGTCTGGCGTCTGGCGGCCTCGCGTCCGCCGGCCTGCTTCTTCGTCGGGCCCTGCGCGATGGGGGCGCGGAACTGCGCGCGGCCGCGGTAGACGGCGCCGAGCGCCTGCGGATCGAGGCCACTGAGCCGGTGGCCGTTTGCGTAGAACCGCGTGGTTGCGAGCAGCTGCATCACCGGGTGAGTGAACAGCACGACGACGAGCACGTCGATGAGCACGGTGATTCCGAAGGTGATCGCGAATCCGCGGACGTTCCCGATCGCGAGGACGAATAGCACCACAGCGGAGAGCAGGTTGACCCCCTTCGCGGCGATGATCGTACGCAGCGCGCGCTTCCACCCGGCCTCGACCGCCGCGGGCAGATTTCGACCGTCACGCAGCTCATCCCTGATGCGCTCGAAGTAGACGATGAAGGAGTCGGCGGTGAACCCGATGGCCACGATGAGTCCGGCGACGCCGGCGAGAGAGAGACGGAACCCCTGCCGCCAGGACAGGATCGCGAGCACGAGGTAGGTCAGCACGCCGGCGACGAGGAGCGACGCGACGGTCACGAGGCCGAGCATCCGGTACTGGAACAGCGAGTAGATCACCACGAGCAGCAAGCCGATGAGCCCGGCGATGATGCCGCTGTTCAGCTGGCTGGAGCCGAGCGTCGCCGAGATGGTGTCGCGGCTCTGCACCTCGAAGCCGATCGGCAGGGCGCCGAACTTGAGCTGGTCGGAGAGCGCCTCGGCGGACTCCTGGGTGAAGGAGCCGGTGATCCTGGCCTCGCCGTTCGTGAACACGCCGCCCGTGGTCGGTGCGGTGATGACCCGGCCGTCGAGCACGATCGCGAACTGGTTCTGGGCCCCCTGCAGCGAGAAGAGACGCTCGGTGACGGCGGCGAACTGTTCGGTGCCGGTGCCATCGAACTCGAGGTTGACGCCCCACTCGTTCGTCGTGGACCCCTGAGCGGTGGTGCTGAGACCAGCGCTCGCGTCGGAGATGTTCTCGCCAGCGATCTCGACCGGGCCGAGGATGAACTTGGCTGTATCGGTGTCGTCGCAGGTCACGAGCGGCGCGTCGGCCGGGGCGACGTTCAGCCCGAGGCTGTCGACGTTGGCGCAGTCGAAGTTGGTGAACTCGTCAAGGAGCGCCGGCGTGATGTAGTTGAGGTCGCTCGGGTCGGTGGGACTGACGCTCGGGGTCGACTCGAGGGCCGGAGCGGCAGGGTCGCTCGGCGCCGGGGTCGCTTCGGCGCCGTCCTCGCCAAGTGCGCTGGTCGATGCCGCGTCGGTGACGAGCACCGGGCGGAACTCGAGCTTCGCGGAGGACTCGATGCGGTCGAGGGTCTGCTGGTCGGGTACGCCCGGGATCGAGACGACGATGTTCTGCGTCCCCTGGGTGCTGACCTCGGCCTCGGAGACCCCGCTCGCGTCGATGCGCTGGCGGATGATGCCGACCGCCTGGGTGAGCTGCTCGCTCGAGACGGTGTCTCCCTCACCCAGCTGGGGCTGCAGAACGATCTGCGTTCCCCCCTCGAGGTCGAGGGCGAGTTTCGGTGCCCACGATCCGTTCGAGAAGAGAACGCCTCCCGCGTTGACCGCGGTGAGTGTTGCGAGGATCACGAGCAACCAGGTCAGTGACCGCCATGCCTTCTTGACCGGGGTTGTGCTTGCCACCAGGAACTCAGCTCTCTACGTGGATGTGCGCAACAGTGTGCACCGTCATCCTTGGGAATCGGCCGCGCGGTGTCGCGCGACGCTCACGACAGGGTGTTTGTCAGTCGTCCGACTTCTTGGGCGGGTCGGCGCGGGGAGAATCCGGTTCGGTGCGTTCGCCGAACTCGGCCGCCGGCAGGGTCGAGTCCGCGGTGGTGGTGTCGCGCCGGAGGGCGTCGTCGGACTCGGGGTCGTTCTGCTCGAGGGAGTCGATTCCCTCGTCGTCGGCCTCGGGCACGAGCTCGTAGTCGGCGACCTTCAGGATCGTCTGGCGGTGGATCTTGAGCACGGTGCCGGGCATCGACTCGATCGTCGCGACGTTCGTCTCGTCGTCGATGGAGAGAATCGTGCCGTACAGCCCGTAGTTGGTCATGATCTCGACCCCTGGCACGAATCGGGTCTGCCGCTCCTCTGTCTCCCGCTTGCGCTTGCGGCCCTGGAAGACCTGGAAGACGATGAAAGCGCCAAGCGCGACGACGAGGAGAATAAGTGTGGGATCCATATAAGGAACGACCCTTCGGGGCTGGGGATGCGGGAGGGCTTCGCTGAGCCTCAAGTCACGGCCGATGAGGCCAGCTTGAATTATAGGTCATCGATTTCGAGGGCGAGCGTCACCGGGCCCTCCGCGGTAGGGCGCAGGCCGAAGTGCTTCCAGGCCAGCCTCGTCGCGACACGCCCGCGCGGGGTACGAGTGAGAAGTCCGATTCGAACGAGGAACGGCTCCACGACCGACTCGATCGTCTCACCCTCCTCGCCAACCGAGACGGCGAGGGTATTGAGCCCGACCGGTCCGCCGTCGAACCGGGTGAGGATCGTCGTCATGACCTCGCGGTCGAGGCGGTCGAGGCCGAGCTCGTCGACGTCGTAGAGGTCGAGGGCGCCGTGCACCGCGGTGAGGCCCGCGCCGCCGCCATGCACGAGCGCGTAGTCGCGCACGCGGCGCAGTAGCCGGTTGGCGATGCGGGGGGTGCCGCGGCACCGCCCCGCGATTTCGGCGAGAGCCGAGCGGTCGATGGGGAGGTCAAGCAGCGCGGCCGCGCGCACGAGCACTTGCTCGAGCTCGGATTCGGCGTAGAACTCGAGATGCGCGGTGAACCCGAAGCGGTCGCGCAGCGGGTTCGGCAGAAGCCCCGACCTGGTCGTGGCGCCGACGAGGGTGAATGGGGCGAGGTCCAGAGGGATCGAGGTCGCGCCGGCACCCTTGCCAACCATGATGTCGATTCGGAAATCCTCCATGGCGAGGTAGAGCATCTCCTCCGCCGGTCTCGCCATACGGTGGATCTCGTCGATGAAGAGGATCTCGCCCGGCACGAGCGATGAGAGCACCGCGGCGAGGTCTCCCGCGTGCTGGATGGCCGGACCGCTCGACATGCGCAGCGGCCGCCCGCTTTCCTCGGCCACGATCATTGCGAGCGTCGTCTTGCCGAGCCCGGGCGGCCCGGCGAGGAGGATGTGGTCGGGAGTGCGGTTCTGCATGGTCGCCGCCTGCAGCAGCAGTTGGAGCTGCGCGCGCACCTTGGCCTGGCCGACGAACTCGGCGAGGCTCTTGGGGCGCAGCGCGCCCTCGAAGGCGAGCTCCGCATCCGACTCGGGGGTGGGGCGCACGATCGTCATCGACGGATCATCACGGCCGGTCACGATGCTCTCGATTCGGTACGGGCCGGCGAGCCGTGCCGCGGGCCGAGGCGGGTAAGGGCGACGCGCAGGAGCGCGGGGACCGACGCGAGGTCCGCGGCCGACGCCTCGGCGACCGCCTCGTCGACCGCGCCAGCGGCGATGCGCTCCGACCATCCCAGGCCGACGAGGGCGACGAGCACGCTCTCGCTCACCGGCGACGCGGTCGACCGCGTCGCCTGCACGGGCGCCGAGAAGGCCTGCATTTTGCCGGTGAGCGACACGACGATGAGCTTGGCGGTCTTGGGACCGATCCCCGACACCTTGCGAAATGCCCCGTCGTTTTCGGTCGCCACGGCGGTCGCGATCTCCGCCGGACTCATCACCGCGAGCACGCCCAGCGCCGACTTCGGGCCGACGCCCGTCACCCCGCGCAACAGGTCGAATACGGCGAGCTCGTCCACCTCGAGAAATCCGAACAGCGCGAGGTCGTCTTCGCGCACAATGAGCGCCGTTCGCAGCGTCGCCTCCGACCCGACGCGGAGCGACAGGCCGAGGCCGGGAGTGACGCTCACAGCGAGTCCGACTCCCCCGACCTCGATGACGGCGCTGGTGCCGGCGACGGCGAGCACGGTGCCGCGAACAGAGGAGATCATGGGGCCAGCCTACGTTTGGCCACCGGCTTTGCCGCCGCACGTTCGGCGGCGCGCCATGCATCCTGGGCCGGGGTTCGCCCGGATGCGGCGGCCGAGGGCATCGGGACGGGCCCGCTGCTCCAGGCGTGGCAGATCGCGATGGCGAGCGCGTCGGCGGCGTCGGCGGGCTTCGGCAGCTCGCTGAGGCCGAGCACGCGGGCGACCATCGTCGCGACCTGCCTCTTGTCGGCCGAACCGTACCCGGTGATCGCCGCCTTGACCTCCGACGGGGTGTGCAGGCCGACGCTGAGCCCGCGACGCGCCGCGGCGTGCAGGGCGACACCGCTGACCTGGGCGGTGCCCATGACGGTGCTGAGGTTTTGCTGCGCGAACACCCGCTCGAGGGAGACCACGTGCGGCGCGAGGCGGTCGAGCAGCTCCTCGATACCGGTCCCCACCGCGAGCAGGCGCTGCTCGAGCGGCATGTCGCCCGGGGTGCGGATGACCGTCACCTCCACCAGCGTCGCCCGGCGGTTCAGCTCGACGTCGACGATCCCCACACCGCACCGGGTGAGCCCAGGGTCGATGCCGAGCACCCGCAGCGTCACAGGGGTGCCTAGTCGTTGTCGAGCTCGGCGAGGACCTCGGCCGGAACGTCGTGGTTACCGTATACGTTCTGCACGTCGTCGTTGTCCTCGAGCGCGTCGACGAGTCGGAACACCTTGCGGGCGGTCTCGGCGTCGACCTCGACGTGCACCTGGGGAACGAACTCGATGTCGGCCGACTCGTAGTCGATTCCGGCATCCTGCAAAGCGGTGCGCGCGGCGACGAGCGAGCCGGGTTCGGTGATGATGTCGAATCCCTCGCCGCGGTCGTTGACCTCCTCGGCCCCCGCGTCCAGCACGGCGGCGAGGATGTCGTCCTCGGTGACGCCATCGGCCTTGCGCACGCCGATGACCCCCTTGCGGTGGAAGTTGTAGGCGACGCTGCCCGGGTCGGCAAGGGTCCCGCCGTTGCGGGTCATGACCGCGCGCACGTCGGCGGCCGCACGGTTCTTATTGTCGGTCAGGCACTCTACGAGCAGCGCAACGCCGTTCGCCGCGTACGCCTCATAGATGATCGTCTGGTAGTCGACCGACTCGCCCAGCTGGCCCGACCCGCGCTTGACGGCGCGGTTGATGTTGTCGATCGGCACCGAGGTCTTCTTGGCCTTCTGGATCGCGTCGACCAACGTCGGGTTGCCCGACAGGTCGGCGCCGCCCATCTTCGCGGCGACCTCGATGTTTTTGATCAGCTTCGCGAACGACTTGGCGCGGCGCGAGTCGATGATCGCCTTCTTGTGCTTCGTGGTTGCCCACTTGGAATGACCTGACATGATGCTCCCTCGTCGACGTTCGAGACACGCCAGTCTAAGCCTGAATCAACCAGCCCATCCGGGCGTCGGGCGGCGGCGGACTTCGACGTGAGGAATTCGGGCCATGGGGAGCCCGGCAGGTCGAGCATGCATCAGCGAGATCACCGAGCCCGGCTTCCACAGAAAAAGCCATCGCGGTAAGCACGCCTGCTGCCGACACGAAATTTGTCTCGTCGAGGGTCGCAGACAACGACGGGGACCCTGGGAAAGCCCGCGTTTACGTGCGGCATCGAGTGCGTCACGGCGCTCGGTCGTCTGCCTGCCGCGCGCGGCCGCGGTGGATGCCGATCTCATACGAGGTGACGACGATGACGGTGACGGCAACCAGCGGGAGCACGAACCACAGCATGACGGTCGTGAAACCGTCAGCGGCATCGTGGTCGGTCGAGGCGAGTACCAGATACAGCGTGTAGGTGATGTAGAGCAGGACGAAGAGCACGCCCTCCCACCGGGCGATGGCAAATCCCGTGAAAGCGAGTGGCAACAGGACGACGGCCGTGGCGAGCATGAGTGGCAAGTCCAGGGCGATCGCTGCCGCCGGAACCGGAATGCCCTCGCCGAAGATGATCGCGGGTAGGCCAAGCACCAGTCCGATATTGAAGATGTTGCTGCCGACGATGTTGCCGACGGCCATGTCGCGCTCTCCGCGACGCAGCGCGATGAGCGAGGTCGCAAGCTCAGGCAGCGAGGTGCCGATCGCGACGACGGTGAGCCCGACGATGAGGCTGCTGACACCAAGGCCGGTCGCGATGCTGACCGCGCCGTCGACGAGCAACTGCGCTCCAATCACGAGCAGGCCGATACCGGCAACCAGCAGCAGAGCCGCGAGCCACAGCGGAACCGGCCTGCTGTTGAGGGGCATGGTGTCGGGCGATGCGGTCGGGTCGGGGACCTCGCGTCGACCGACGACGATGCTGATGACCGTGTGGACGGCAAGGCCGGCGAGCAGCAGAACGCCGTCGAGCGCGCCGATTTGCCCATCAAGGCTCACCACGACAAGCAAGACGGACAGCCCCACCATCACGGGAATGTCGAATCGAACGAGTTGCCGTTTGATGATGAGTGGGCTGATGATTGCCGAGAGTCCGAGGATGACGAGGATGTTGACAATGTTGCTGCCGACCACGTTGCCGACCGCAAGGTCGGGCTCCCCCTCGATGACGGCTCCAACCGTCACCGCGAGTTCGGGGGCCGATGTCGCCGCCGAGACGACCACGAGGCCGATGACCAGCGGAGAAATGCCCACGCGGACCGCGAGTGTCGAGGCACCGCGCACGAGTGCTTCACCGCCCGCAATGAGCAGAAGCAGGCCAGCGCCGATCGATACGATGTCGAGGATCTCCACGGTTTTAGCCTAGAGGGCCCGCGACCCGTGCGCGACGGTGCCCGTGTCCGACTCTCGTCTGGGAGATACCGTGGTGGATCTCGACCGGTGGATCGCGGCTATGGCAGGTTGGAATTCAGGGCCTGCTGGCCCACGATCGTAAGAAACAGCTCGTGGAAGCGCCGCTCCCCGGTCATTTCGGGATGGAACGAGGTGCCGAGAAGGTTTCCCTGCCGCGCCGCGACGACCCGTCCGTCCGGCAGCGCAGCGAGCACGTCGACCCGCTGGCCGAACTGCTCGATCACCGGAGCGCGGATGAAGGCCGCGTGCACGGGCGGCTCCCCGAAGCCGGCGACCGCGAGGTCGGCCTCGAACGACTCCGTCTGCGAACCGAAGGCGTTCCGGCGCACGGTGACGTCGAATCCGCCGACGGTCTGCTGCCCGGGCGCCGGGTTCACCAGCCGGTCCGCGAGCATAATGAGCCCGGCGCACGTGCCGTAGACGGGCAGGCCGTCGGCGATCCGCTCTCTGAGGGGCCCAGCGAGCCCGAACGCCCTGGCCAGCTTGTCCATGACCGTCGACTCCCCGCCCGGGATCACCAGTCCGGCGACGGCATGAAGCTCCGCGGCACGCCGGATGGGCCTCGCATCCGCACCGAGGGCGGAGAGCACGGCGAGGTGCTCCCGGAAATCGCCCTGGAGGGCGAGGACCCCGACAGGTGGTCGGCTACCAGCCACGCTCGGCGAGGCGGTGCGGCGCGGGAAGGTCGGAGACGTTGATCCCGACTATTGCCTCGCCGAGACCTCTCGACGCCTCGGCGATGACCGCCGGGTCGTCGAAGAACGTCGTCGCCTTGACGATCGCGGCGGCGCGGGCCACCGGATTGCCCGACTTGAAGATTCCGGACCCGACGAAGACGCCGTCGGCGCCGAGCTGCATCATCATCGCCGCGTCGGCGGGAGTCGCGACTCCACCGGCGGTGAACATGACGACGGGGAGCTTGCCGGTGCGCGCGACCTCGACAACGAGGTCGTAGGGAGCCTGCAGCTCCTTCGCGGCGACGTAGAGTTCGTCGCTGGCCATCGAGCTGAGGCGGGCAATTTCGCGGTTGATGGTGCGGATGTGCTTGGTCGCCTCGGAGACGTCGCCGGTGCCGGCCTCGCCCTTCGAGCGGATCATCGCGGCGCCCTCGTTGATGCGGCGGAGCGCCTCCCCGAGGTTCGTCGCGCCGCAGACGAAGGGAACGGTGAAGTTCCACTTGTCGATGTGGTTGACGTAGTCGGCCGGGCTGAGCACCTCCGACTCGTCGATGTAGTCGACCTTCAACGCCTCGAGGATCTGCGCCTCGACGAAGTGGCCGATGCGCGCCTTCGCCATGACGGGGATCGACACGACGTCGCGGATCCCATCGATGAGGTCGGGGTCGCTCATGCGGGAGACGCCGCCCTCGGCCCGGATGTCGGCCGGGATGCGCTCGAGGGCCATGACCGCAACGGCCCCGGCGTCCTCGGCGATGCGTGCCTGCTCGGCGTTGACGACGTCCATGATGACGCCGCCCTTGAGCATTTCGGCAAGGCCGCGCTTGACTCGGCTCGTGCCGACTTGTTCGTTCGAATTGGTGTCGTTCATTGTGGTTGTACTCTACTCCGGCGAATCTGTGGGTTCTGTCGGCCAGGCGGCCGCGATCGAGTTGCGCACGTCGCCGAGCAACTGGGGCAGGGCCTTGGTCTTAGCGATGATGGGGAAAAAGTTCGAGTCGAGGCCCCAGCGCGGCACGATGTGCTGGTGGAGGTGGTCGGCGATCCCGGCACCGGCGATGCGGCCCTGGTTCATGCCGAGGTTGAACCCCTCGTTGCGCGACACCTGCCTGATCACGCGCATCGCCGTCTGGGTGAGGCTCGCGATCTCCGCCACCTCCTCCACGGACGCCTCGTCGTAGAGGGCGACGTGGCGGTACGGGCAGACGAGGAGGTGGCCGCTGTTGTACGGGAAGAGGTTCAGCAGTACGAACGCGTGGGTGCCGCGCGCCACGATGAGGGCCTTCTCGTCCGGCAGTGTCGGGGCGATGCAGAACGGGCACTCGTGCTCTGGCGGCTGTTGGCCGTTCTGGATGTAGACCATCCGGTGCGGCGTCCAGAGGCGCTGGAACTCGTCGGGCACGCCGGCGAGCCCGAAGGATCCGTCGACGGTGATGCCGTCGATTTCGCTCTCGTCGATCCCGTCCACCGGCTACACCTGCGCCTTCGTGTCGATCGCCGTGATGATCCGCGTGATCGCCTCGTCCACGGGAACACCGTTCTCCTGGGAGCCGTCGCGATAGCGGAAGCTCACCGCGCCCGCGGCGCGATCCTCTTCGCCGGCGATGAGCTGGAACGGCACCTTCGCCTTCGTGTGGGTGCGGATCTTCTTCGGCATCCGGTCGCTCGAGTGGTCGACCTCGGCGCGCACCCGCGCGGCCTTCAACTTCCCGATGACCCCGTCGAGATACGGGCCGTACTCCTCTGCGACGGGGATGCCGACGACCTGCACGGGGGCGAGCCAGACGGGGAACGCGCCCGCGTAGTGCTCGGTGAGCACGCCGAAGAAACGCTCGATCGACCCGAACAGAGCGCGGTGGATCATGACGGGGCGCTGTCTGGTGCCGTCGGCTGCGGTGTACTCGAGGTCGAACCGCTCGGGCAGGTTGAAGTCGAGCTGCACCGTTGACATCTGCCACGTGCGGCCGATCGCGTCGCGGGCCTGTACCGAGATCTTGGGCCCGTAGAACGCCGCTCCCCCGGGATCGGGAACGAGCTCGAGCCCCGATTCGGCGCCGACCTCTGCGAGGGTGGTGGTGGCCTCCTCCCAGAGCAGGTCGTCGCCGACGAACTTCTCCGGGTCCTTCGTCGACAGTTCAAGGTAGAAGTCGGTGAGCCCGTAGTCCCGCAGCAGCGCGAGCACGAAGTTCAGGGTGCCGGTGAGCTCGGCCTTCATCGACTCGCGCGTCGTGAAGATGTGCGCGTCGTCCATGGTGAGGCCGCGCACGCGAGTGAGCCCGTGCACGACGCCGGACTTCTCGTTGCGGTAGACCGTCCCGAACTCGAACAGGCGCAGGGGGAGGTCGCGGTACGACCGGCCGCTCGAGCGGTAGATGAGGATGTGGAACGGGCAGTTCATCGGCTTGAGGTAGTAGTCGGCGCCCTGCCGGGTGATCTCGCCCTCCTCGTTGCGGCCCTCGTCGAGGTGCATCGGCGGGAACATGCCGTCGGCGTACCAGCCGAGGTGGCCGGAGGTCTCGAAGAGGTTCGCCTTCGTGATGTGCGGGGTGTAGACGAAGTCGTATCCCGCCTCCTCATGCTTGCGGCGGGAGTAGTCCTCCATCTCACGGCGGATGATGCCGCCCTTGGGGTGGAAGACCGCGAGGCCGGAGCCGATCTCGTCGGGAAACGAGAACAGGTCGAGCTCCTGGCCGAGCTTGCGGTGGTCGCGCTTGGCGGCCTCCTCGAGCCTCGCCTGGTACGCGCGCAGGTCGTCCTTGCTCGCCCAGGCTGTGCCGTAGACGCGCTGCAGCTGCTTGTTCTTCTCCGAGCCACGCCAGTAGGCGGCAGCGGTGCGCGTGAGGGCATAGCCGTTGCCGATCATCCGCGTGTTGGGCAGGTGCGGTCCGCGGCACAGGTCCTTCCAGATCGTCTCCCCCGTCTTCGGGTCGACGTTGTCGTAGATCGTCAACTCGGCGCCACCGACCTCGACGGACTCGTTGTCTCCGCCCACGGCGGCGCCGCCCTTCAAGCCGATCAGCTCGAGCTTGTACGGCTCTCCGGCGAGTTCGGAGCGGGCTTGCTCCTCGGTCACCACCCGGCGCACGAAGCGCTGGCCCGAGCGGATGATGCGGTCCATGGCCTTCGCGATCGCCTTGACGTCGTCGGGGGTGAACGGCGTCGCGACGTCGAAGTCGTAGTAGAAGCCGTCGGTGATGGGCGGGCCGATCCCGAGCCTGGCCTGCGGGTTGATCGACTGGACGGCCTGCGCCGCGACGTGTGCGGCAGAGTGCCGCAGGATATCGAGGCCGTCCGACGAGTTCAGCAGCACGGGCTCGGCGGTCTCGCCGGCCGCGATCCCGGCCGCGAGGTCGCGGAGCTCTCCGCCGACCCGTACCGCGACGACGCTGCGGTCGGTGAACAGCTCGAAGCCCGTCGCCTGCGTGTCAGCCGTCACCGGCCCGGGCTCGGGTGCGGTATTTTCGGGCGATTCAGACACGGTCGACGTACTCCTTGGCTTGCGGTGAGCGGTACGGACAACTGTAGCGCCGTGGGGATTAGGGGCCATGCACGGGGCGCGCGCGGGCGCCAGACCACGCGCCGATCCGACTGGGAAATGGCCGCGTTTGCGGCGTGACGTGTACCGCGAACGGGGACGTTCGCTTTGTTTCCGGCCGACCTAGGCTCAAAAACGTCGCTCACCGGATTGGACCCCATGCGCTCAGCTATCCCAGTCGCACTCATTTTCGCCGTCGCGCTGTCGGCGCTCACAGCGGCTCCGGCAGCGGCCATCGGCGGTCAGGTCGCGACGGCCGCCACGGAGGTCGCGCCCGAGTGGGAACGGCTGGCTGGCAGCGACCGCTACGCGGCATCCATCTCCATTTCGGGCGAGTATGCCGCCGGGGTGCCCGTCGTCTACATCGCCTCCGGTGAGAACTTCCCCGACGCGCTCACCGCGGCGCCCGCCGCCGCAGTGCAGGGCGGCCCGCTGCTGCTCAGCCGCCCGACGGTGCTGCTCGACAAGGTGCGCGCCGAGATCGTCAGGCTGAAACCGAAGCTGATCGTGGTGGCCGGTGGGCCCGCGACGGTGTCCGCCGACGTGTACAAGTCCCTCGCCCGCCTCGCCCCCTCGATCCGGAGGGACTGGGGCAATGACCGCTACGAGACCTCGCGGGCGATCACCCTCGCCGCATTCCCAGCCGGCAGTGCCCGCTCGGCCTTCGTTGCGACGGGAGAGATCTTCCCGGATGCCCTCACGGCATCGTCCGCCGCGGGCAGTAACCGGAACCCCGTTGTACTGGTGCGGGGCCAGGGGGCGACGGTCGACCAGCCCACGGCGAAACTCCTGTCGACGGTCGGCGTGAAGAACGTCTCCATCGCCGGGGGTCCGTCGGCGGTGTCGACGTCCATCGAAACGGCATTTGCGAAGATCCTCGGGTCCGACTCGGTCGTGCGCTACACGGGGCGTGACCGGTACGCATCGTCCAACGCGGTCAACCTGGGCACCTACGGCTCCGCCCCCGTCGCGTACCTGGCGAAGGGCACCGACTTCCCCGACGCGCTGTCGGGTGCCGCGCTCGCCGCCCGCGACTCCGCGCCGATGTTCATTGTGCCGAGCAATTGCGTGCCCGAGTACGTGATCTCCAGCCTCAAGGAACTCGGCACGACGCGGCTCGTGCTGCTCGGGGGCCCAGGGTCGCTCACGGTGAACATCGAGAACCTCGTCTCCTGCGGAACACCAGCGGCCTCGGCGCCCGCCCCGCTCCCCGTCCCCGCCCCGCTCCCTGTCCCTGCGCCGACCCCAACCCCCGCACCGACACCACCGCCCGCACCGGCACCCGCGGCGAATATCGGGTTCAACCAGCCGTTCGACAAGTTCGTCAACGTCAGCTCGCACTTCGGCTGGCGGATCCACCCGATCACCAGGGTGCGCACGATGCATAACGGCACCGACTATGCCCAGTGGGGTATCCTCGGCACCCCGATTCGCGCGATCGCCGATGGCAAGGTCGTAGCGAGGTTCAACTCCTCCCTCACCTACGGAATGGGCAACTCGATCACGATCCTGCACCGCGACGGCCTGCAGAGCCAGACCATGCACATGAAGGACCCGGCCCTCCTCACGGTGGGCGCCACGGTGAAGGCCGGAGCGACGATCGGGCTGGTCGGCACGACCGGCGGGAGCACCGGGCCGCACCTGCACCTTGAGCTGCGCCGGAATGGCACGCACATCGACCCGTACCTGTTTCTGGCGGGCGCGCCGTACGCGAAGGCGCCCTAGGTGTTCTTCCCACGGAGGTTGTGAGCGTGGCGTGAGTGGACAAGGCGCGGAATCCGGTATCGATGTGGGCGGGCGCACCTAATTCTGATCCACGGAGCTCCTCGTGTCCTTCGTCACCCATCCCGGCGCTGTTCCAATCCCGGCCGGTCGGGTGGGGATAGCCCGGTTCGTGGTCGAGGATGGGTGGGCCCAGACCCGCGTCGCAGGGCTGCCGGTCTCCGCCCAGTGGGCCACTGAGTTCTCACTCGCCGGCAATCGGGGGCGTCAGTCCCCCGTCCTCTCTGCGGAGTGGGCGATCTCGAGTCCGTTGAGAACCAGTTCGAGGCCGAACTCGAATTCGTTTCCGTAGGCGTATCCCGGCTGCAGGATGAGGGAAACCGCCATGGCGGCCAGGTTCGGGAATGCCTCGGCCATCGCCTCCTGCTGCGCCATGATGTCCTCCGTCGCGGCGCCGATGTCCCCGGAGGGGTTGAGCGGCAGCGTCGCCTCCTGCTGGGCGAACCCCTGTACGTAACTGTCGAGGACCGACATGGCGTGGCCGATCATGGCCATCGAGAATCCTGCTGCCGCCAGGCAGCCGATCACCGAGTCAAGGTGACCGAGCGTCGCCGGCCCCGGCGACGTGCGCGCCTTGATGCTGATCGCCCAGGGATGCCGCGCCAGCACGCTCCGCGTCGACTCCGCCCTCTGACGCATCGCCGTTCGCCACTGGTCGCCTGCCCGTGGGGTCGCGAATTCGGAGTACACGACGTCGAGCATCCCGTCGAGAATGTCGTCTTTGCTCTTCACGTGGTAGTAGAGCGACATCGCCTCAATGCCGAGCTCGGCCGCCAGCTTGCGCATGCTCAGGGACTCGATCCCCCCGGCATCGGCGAGAGCCACTGCCACCCGGATCGCTCGCTGCCTGGTGACCGGTTCTCTGGTTTCTGACTGCGACATAGACATTACCTTACATCGTATGGTACATTCGCGCCATCGACCTTACACCGTATGGTCAGCTCGGATTTCACGATAGGACTGCCATGACCAGCACACGCAGAACCGCCCGTTCCGTCGGCACGCTCATGCTCGCCGCTTTCCTCCTTTACGGCATCGGAAGCTCGATCGCCACGACCGCCTCCCCCGGCGTCCTGCTCACCACCGGGATTGTGATGATGCTGCTCAACACTGGGGCCGTCATCGCGATCGGCGCGCTCATGCTGCCGATCCTTCGGCCGCACGCTCCCGCTATCGCGATTCTCTACCTCGCCACCCGGGTCGTCGAGGGCGCGTTCCTCGCCGTCGGAGCGATCGCTCTCCTCCTCGGATTCGCCGCCACCAACTTCCTCGCGTACAACATTGCGATGGCGGTCCTGGGCATCGGCAGCCTATTCTTCTGCGTCGCGCTCTACCGCTCGCGCCTGGTGCCGCGGTTCCTCGCGGTCTGGGGATTCGTCGGCTACGCGTCGTTCGCTGTCGGCTGCTTCCTCGAGCTCGCCGGTGTCGCCGGGGCCGGGCTCCTCTCGGCGATTCCCGGCGGCCTGTTCGAGATCTTCTTCGCCGTCTGGCTCATCGCTCGCGGCTTCGGCTCGGTCCCGGCCGTCTCGATGGCAACTCGCGCAGGTCGTGTTCGCAGTGCGTGACGCTGGCGTGCGATGACCCGCGGCCCCAGCGAAAGGCATCTCATGAAGGCACTAATCCAGCGTGCGTAGGGCGACGCCGACGTACTGTAGATCGAGCACTCCCACCGTCCCGTGACCGGCGACGACGAGGTGCTCGTGCGCGTCGTGGCCGCCGGCCTCAACCACGCCGACTGGGTCTACACGTCGGGCATCCCGCTCATCTCGCGCCCCTCTTTCGGCGCTCGCGCTCCGAAAACGATCGTGCGCGGCAAGGATCTTGCACGCGTTGTCGAGCGGATCAGCGCCAACGTCACCGCGTTCCGCCCCGGCGACGAGGTCTACGGCGAGCTCGAGTCGGGAACCTTCGCGCCGTACGTCGGCCCGCCCGCTTTGCGCCTGACTCACAAGCCGGCGAATCTGAACTTCGAGCAAGCGGCGACGGTGCCGCTGTCGGGGATGACGGCGCCACTCGGGCTGCGCGATGCCGGCGAGGTCGAGGCGGGTCAGCGGGTGCTCATCAACGGGGCATCTGGAGGGGTCGGCGCGTTCGCCGTGCAGATCGCCAAGACGCTCGGCGCCGAGGTCACGGCCGTGAGCAGTGCCCGCAACGCGGAGCTGGTGCGTTCACCCGGAGCCGACCACGTCATCGATTTCCGTCGCAACGATTTCACGCCGGGCCCCACCCGGTACGACGTCATCTTCGATCTGATCGGCAACCACGGCCCCATGGAGCTGCGCAGCGCCCTCACCCGGCGATCGATCGAACCTCCCGGCTCGCCGATGTTCCCGCCGCGCTGCCCTACTTCGTCAAAGCGCACGCTCGTGGAAAGGTCGCCATCACCCTCTGGCTTCGGTCCCCGACACCTGGGACACGGCGGTGCCGGGCGGCGGGTCGTCATGGTGGATGCGGTCGGATAGCGATCCGAGCGCTCCCCCGCTCCCGCCCCACCGCTCGGCGATGATCTCGGCCGTGATCGAGACGGCGGTCTCCTCCGGGGTGCGTGAGCCGAGGTCCAGGCCGATGGGGCTGTGCAGGCGCGCGAGCGCCTCCTCCCCCACGCCGGCCGCGCGCAGGCGGCGGATCCGGTCGAGGTGCGTGCGGCGTGAGCCCATCGCCCCGACGTAGGCCAGCCGCTCCGACCGCAGGGCGACTTCGAGCAGGGGGACGTCGAACTTGGGGTCGTGGGTCAGCACGCAGACGGTCGTGCGCTCGTCGACGAGCCCGGACGCCAGCTGCTCGGCGAGATAGGTGTGCGGCCAGGAGACGACGACCTCGGCGTCGGGGAACCTCTCCTGGGTGGTGAAGACGGATCGGGCGTCGCACACCGTGACCCGGTAGCCCAGATAGGAGGCGAGCCGCGACAGGGCGGCGGCGAAGTCGATGGAGCCGAAGATGAGCATCCGGGGCCGAGGTGCGAACGTGTTGACGAAGACGCTCATGCCCTCCCCCCGGCGCTCTCCGTCCGGGCCGTAGGTGAGAACGGCAGCGCGCCCCGAGGCCAGCAGGCCCCGCGCGTCGTCGCCGACGGCTTGGTTGGCGCGGTCCGAGCCGAGATCGCCCGCCAGCTCGTGCGGCCGGACTACCAGCCGGCGGCCGAGCCTGCCCGCATCCGCGTGCTCGATCACGGTCGCAATGGCGACGGGCCGGGAGTGATCGATGTCGCGTCGCACGGCGTCGAGCTCCGGGAAGGCCGCTCGCGAGACCGACTCGACGAAGACATCCAGCACTCCGCCGCAGGTGAGGCCGACGGAAAAGGCGTCGTCGTCGGCGATGCCGTAGCGCACGAGCACCGGCTGGCCGCTCCTGGTCACCTCGGTGGAGAGCTCGTAGACGGCGCTCTCGACACACCCCCCTGACACCGAGCCGGACACCTCTCCCGCCGCGTTCACGAGCATTGACGCCCCCGCCGCGCGCGGGGCCGAATCGAAGGTGCGCACCACCGTGGCAAGCGCGACGGTGTCGCCCGCGTCAACACTCCGCGTCATCTCAGTCAGCACGTCACGCATTGCGGGTGTTGCCCTCCATTCTTTGAGCTGGAAGCTCGCGCCGTCCGCCCCTCGCGTGACCCCTTACGGCCGTCATCCGGGCGCGGAACGCATCAGCGGTCTAACCCTATGGTCAGCGCCATGGGTATTCCTCGGGAGAAACCGACCGTCGCGCATGTGGACCGCGCACGACGACGCAAACTTTCCACGAGGTTATGGACGCCGGCCCCCGCGGCAACTAGTTTTCACAGATGCATAGCTGTAACTGCGACGCGTGCCCCCGATGCGAGATACCGCTCAACGCCGCCACGGAGGAGAGGCCGTATGCCTGGTGCCAGGCCTGTGAGGTTGGATGGCTGGGACTGAGAGACACCCGGTTCGCGGTGGAGCGGGTGCACGCCAGCTGACGCCCGACGGCATCAGCTCAAAGAAAAACCCCCCGGCAAGCCGGGGGGTTTTTTCTGTGAGCGATACTGGGATCGAACCAGCGACCTCTTCCGTGTCAGGGAAGCGCGCTACCGCTGCGCCAATCGCTCATGCATTGTGTTTCGGTATTTTATTGTACTGCCGAGGTGGCGACGGGATTTGAACCCGTGTGGACGGCTTTGCAGGCCGCTGCCTCGCCTCTCGGCCACGCCACCATGTGTGGTTTCCCACGCCACGTGTGAAATCCACGTGAGCCATATTTCGAGCGGATGACGAGATTCGAACTCGCGACCCTCACCTTGGCAAGGTGATGCGCTACCACTGCGCCACATCCGCATTGCCCGCATTTCTGCGTGCTTGGAAACTCTATCGGATGCCGCGCCGATGAGCCAATCGAGTGTCGACCGTGTCGTCCAGGTGTCGGACGGGTCGTCCAACGCCGTTGCGTATGGCAGGATTATCTTCAGTTAGGGCGATTGGCGCAGTTGGTAGCGCGCTTCCTTCACACGGAAGAGGTCATCGGTTCGAGTCCGGTATCGCCCACACTCCGAGTCCCCAGCGTCCGCGCATCCGGCCCGCGTCGCATCGGCGTGCGAGTTGACGTACTGATATCGATTATCATTCGAAATCTGCGTGTTTTCTTCGATGGTCTATTCCTCCAGCGCAACCCCGTCGACGCGGCGGGCCCGTCCCGTTAGGGTCGGGACAAGTCCGGTCTACGTCACAGCGCGACGGGCTTCCTTCGCACCGAATGCCGTTCTGGATGAAAACGAAGAGAGGAATACTATGTCGGGAAACAGAGCTGTTGCCTACAAGGGTCCAGGGAAGGTCGAAGTCATTGACATCGACTACCCCACGTTTGAATTGAAGGATGGTCCGGGCGTCAACCCGGCCAATGTCGGCCGGAAAGTGCCGCACGGAGTCATCGTCCGCACCGTCGCCACCAACATCTGCGGGTCGGACCAGCACATGGTCCGTGGCCGGACGACCGCGCCGAGCGACCTCGTGCTCGGCCATGAGATTACCGGCGAGGTCGTCGAATGCGGCCCCGGGGTTGAGTTCATCAAGGTGGGCGACATCGTCTCGGTGCCGTTCAACATCTCATGCGGTCGCTGTCGCAATTGTAAGGAGCGCAAGACCGGGATCTGCCTCAACGTCAACCCGGATCGTCCCGGCAGCGCGTACGGGTATGTCGACATGGGCGGCTGGGTCGGCGGGCAGGCCGACTACGTGCTGGTCCCCTACGCGGACTGGAACCTGCTGAAGTTCCCGGACCGCGACCAGGCCCTCGAGAAGATCATGGACCTGACGATGCTGTCGGATATCTTCCCGACGGGCTTCCACGGTGCGGTGACGGCCGGGGTCACGGTCGGATCGACCGTGTACGTCGCTGGGGCCGGACCGGTCGGCCTCGCGGCAGCGAGCGGTGCGATGCTGCTCGGTGCGGCCGCCGTCATCGTCGGAGACCTCAACGGCGATCGGCTGGCTCAGGCCCGTACCTTCGGATGCGAGACGGTCGACCTCACTCAGGGTAATCTCGCCGACCAGATCGAGCAGATCCTCGGTGTCCCTGAAGTCGACTGTGGCGTGGACGCGGTCGGCTTCGAGGCGCGCGGCCACGGCAAGGACTCGGGAGAGGCGCCGGCGACGGTGCTCAACTCACTGATGGACATCACCGCGGCCGGCGGCGCGATGGGAATCCCGGGACTGTATGTCACGGGCGACCCCGGAGGAGTTGACGACGCCGCGAAAAAGGGTGCGCTGTCGCTGAGCCTCGGTACCGGTTGGGCGAAGTCGCTGTCCTTCACCACGGGCCAGTGCCCGGTGATGAAGTACAACCGAAGCCTGATGATGGCGATCCTGCACGACCGGGTCAGCATCGCGAAGAACGTCAATGCCAAGGCGATCACGCTCGAGGATGCCCCGCGCGGGTACGCCGAGTTCGACGCGGGCGCCGCGACGAAGTACGTGCTCAACCCGAACGGATACCTCGACGGGAAGTAGGACGTCGAGTAACTGAGGGCCGCCGACCGTGAGGTCGGCGGCCTTTCGTTGTGCGCCCCCATGCCCGCACCACTCCACCACCCCGGCTCCGCCACCACCACCCCTGCGAGTTGCCCACCGATGTCGGGTCGGGCGCTCCCGAAACGACGTAACTGAGCAACTCGCGGGGCGCTGTCCGCGAGTTGCCCACCGATGTCGGGTCGCGCGTTCCCGAAACGACGTAACCGGGCAACTCGCGGGCGCTGGCCTGGGCAGGTCAGGCGAGGCGCTGGGCAGGTCAGGCGAGGCGCTGGGACAGGTCAGGTCAGGCGCTGGGGCAGGCCGAACGATGTCGTGACCCCCGGCGAGTAGAGCACCGAATCGGGCGCGCGCGAGCCGATCGAGGCGATGCCGGCCGCGGCGATCAACTGGTCGTCAAGGTGGAGCAGCTCGGCCTCGTACACGGGCCACGGCTCGTGCTCGTTTGGCATCGAGACGGTGCGCCCGCCCCTGGACACGAACAGGAGCCAGCGTGCCGTGAGGAACTCGGCGAGCAGATCGTTTGTTACGGCGGTCGTCGACGGCCTGGCGGAGATCCGCGTGGACGGACGGCCGGCCGCGAACCGCTGCGATCGGTAGCTGAGCACTCCCCCGGCCTCGGCGGATGCCGCGCGGGCCCACAGGTAGGGAAGCGAGAAGAGCGTGCGCGCGGTGAGGACCGCGGCGAGCCTCGAGGCCTCGAGTGACAGGAACACGACGCCGCGTCGGCCGGAGGAATCCACACCGTAGAGCCGCACATTCACCTCGGTGAACGAGCCGAAGTAGGGCACGGCTGGCCCGCCGAGCACCGACGAGTCCCGCATTTCGAAGGGGATGAGGCCCACGAATGTTGCCCCCTCGAAGACGTCTGGCGCGATGCCCTCCGGCATCAGCGGCGCAATCTCCGACGGGTCGACACGCCAGTGCACGAAGACGAGGTCGCGCCACAGCTGGCGCAGCACTGGGCGGCCGGGCAGCGCCGGCGCGGTCGTTCTGATGGGGTCCACACGGCCACTGTACGGCGGCGGCCCTCTCAGGATGCTGCACGCGACGCGACGTCGCCCCTTACGGGTCGGACGACCGCCGCCACCGCGGCCCAGGCGATGAAGGAGACGGTGACGGCGAACACGGTCACGAGCGCCGCACTCGCGAACTGGGTGAGCAGCTGCTCGGGCTGGCCGGTGAAGATCAGCCCCGTGCGCGAGGCGAAGGCACCGATGAGGCCGGTGCCGAGGCCGCCTCCCCCGACGAGGATCGTGACGATGAGCCACCCCGGATTTCCTGTGCGAGCGGCGAGCCGGTACCCGACCAGCGAGCAGGTCGAGCCCGCGACGAGGCCAGTCAGCAGCGCCCCGACGACCCCGAGATTGCCGCATCCCGGGGCGATGGACACGAGTCCGCAGAGCAGGCCGCCGACCGCGGCGGTCGGGGTGGTCTTGGCGTGCTGCGCGCGCTGAACGACCAGCCATGCAGCGGCGGACGCCGGGGGTGCGAGCAGCGTATTGATGATGATGCGCCAGGTCAGCTCGTCGACGGCGAGCTCCATGCCGACGAGCCACACGGTCCAGAGCGCCCAGACGATCGCGAAGAGCCCGAGAAGCAGCCACGGGCGGGCGGCGTCGCGCGGAGGGTCCGCATGTCGGCGCCCGGCGAGGAGCACGGCGGCCCCCCCTCCTCCCGCGGCCACGAGTGTGGGGAGGGCACCCGCGAGGTCAACGGTGACGAGAAAGGCACCGAGCACCCCTCCCTCGAGCGAGAACAGTGCGATTGCGACGGGTCCGAACACGAGCGCCGACCACAGCGCGGCGAATGCGAGCGAGACCGCGGGGCCGTGCCCGAGCAGGCGCACCGGGATCGACGCGAGCACCGCGGCGAGACCGCCGAGGGCGGTGACCGGCAGCGTCAGCAGCGGGTCCAGCTCTGGCCGCGCGAGGGCGAGCCACCCGGCCCAGGCCGCCCATCCGATCGCCGACGCGGCCAGGCTCACCGTGAGTGATCGCAGTCCGGTCGAGCCCTGCCAGGCGTCGATGAGCGCGGTGACCGCGAGCCCGACGACGGCGATCGCGAGCGCCGCGCCGAAGGTCAGCGCTGATAGTTCGATGATCACGGCACCTCCGGCCCCAGCGTAGGGCGCGCAGCGTACCCGGCGAAGACGCGCGAAGGGGTGCCACCCGAACGGGTGGCACCCCTGGTGCATGGATCTGCCTAGCGCGCTTCGGCGAGCACGTAGCCCTCTTCGCCGTGCACGACGGTGTCGATTCCGGCAACTTCGTCCTCGTTCTTCACGCGGAAACCCATCGTATTCTGGATGATCCAGCCGATCGCGTAGGTGATCACGAACGAGTACACGAGCACCGAGAAGGCCGCGATCGCCTGCTTGCCGAGCTGGCTCGCGTCGGCTCCGACGAAGAGTCCGACGCCCGTTCCGAAGAAACCGATGTAGAGCGTTCCGATCAGGCCGCCGACGAGGTGGATGCCCACGACGTCGAGCGAGTCGTCGAAGCCGAGCTTGAACTTCAGGTCGATCGCGAGGGCGCAGACCACACCGGCGATGATGCCGAGCAGGATCGCCCAGCCGGGGGTGAGGGACGCGCAGGCCGGGGTGATGGCGACGAGCCCGGCGACGGCACCCGAGGCGGCACCGACCGAGGTGGGCTTGCCGTCCTTGATCTTCTCGACGACCAGCCAGCCGAGGATGGCGGCGGCGGGGGCGGCGATCGTGTTGAGGAAGGCGATCGCGGCGATCCCGTCGGCGGCGAGCTCGGATCCGGCGTTGAAGCCGAACCAGCCGAACCACAGCAGGCCGGCGCCGAGAAGGACGAACGGTGGGTTGTGCGGAATGTGCGCCCCCTTCGCGAATCCGACCCGCTTGCCGAGGACGAGCGCGAGGGCGAGGGCGGCGGCGCCGGCGTTGATGTGCACCGCGGTCCCGCCGGCGAAGTCGATCGCGCCGACCGTATAGGCGATCCATCCTCCGTCGACGACCGCCCCGTCGTCACCGAGGGTGAAGTTGAAGACCCAGCTCGCGACCGGGAAGTAGACGATCGTCGCCCAGACGCCGGCGAAGACCATCCAGGCCCCGAACTTGGCACGGTCCGCGATCGCCCCCGAGATCAGGGCGACGGCGATGATGGCGAAGGTGGCCTGGAAGGCCGCGAACGCGATCAGGGGGAAGGCCCCTGAGGGGTCGGCCGCCTCGGCGTAGACGCCGGCGAGTCCGATCTCGTCCAGGTCAATACCGATGATCCCGTCGATCCCGACGAAGTTGCCAACGCCGGCGTTCGAGAACGTGATCGCGTAGCCGTAGAGCACCCACAGCACGCCGATGAGGCCGAGGGCCCCGAAACTCATCATCATCATGCTGATGACGCTCTTCGCCTTGACGAGTCCGCCGTAGAAGAAGGCCAGGCCGGGGGTCATGAGCAGGACGAGCGCCGCGCAAATCAATAGGAAGGCGGTATTGCCTTGATCCATGGGGAACCTCTCTTAGGGTGTGCGAAGACTGAATGTCGGACGTCTGCCCACGGTGGGAACGCCGGCACCGAGCCAGCTCGGGTGCGCATCCAGTCTCCCGGTGAGAGGTTTCAGCAACGGCCTCGCCATGTTTCGAGCCGGTTACGCGCGACGGCGGCCGGTAAACATCGTGTTTCGGGCGCGCCCATCGACAGCGCACCGCGGGTGCGGCGATGCAGGCGCCGGCCGCGGCGCGCTCCGGCTAGGCCGGCGTGGCGAGGGCGATGAGCCGCGACATGGCGCGCAGGTACTTCTTGCGGTAGCCGCCCGCGAGCATGTCCTCGGCGAACACCTCGTCGATGGGCAGCCCGGTGGCGATCACCCGCACCTGGGCGTCGTAGAGGCGGTCGACAAACGCGACAAGCCGAAGCGCGTCGGTCTGGCTCGTGAGCTCGTGCACGTTGCGCAGGGCGACGGCGTCGAGGTCCTCGACGAGGGTCACGTACCGCGACGGGTGCACTGTCGCCAGGTGCTCGACGACTTCGGCGAATTCGTCCACGGTGACCGTGCCGGCGACCGAGGAGACAGTGGCGTCGAAGTCGTCGGTGTCGACCGTCGCCGCGTTGCCAGTGACGGTGCGGCGGCGGTAGTCGAGCCCGTCGATGCGGATCGTCGTGAACTGCGCTGCGAGGGCATCGATCTCACGCAGGAAGTCGGCGGCCGCGAACCGGCCTTCACCGAGCGCATTCGGCGGGGTGTTCGAGGTGGCGGCGATGCGCGTGCCGGTCTGCACCAGCTCGGAGAGCAGGCGCGACATGAGCCGGGTGTCCCCCGGGTCGTCGAGTTCGAACTCGTCGATGCACACGAGTGAGGCGCCGCGCAGCAGCGCGATGGTGTCGGCGTAGCCGAGGGCGCCGACGAGGGCGGTGTACTCGATGAAGGTGCCGAAGTACTTGCGCCCGGGCGCCGCGTGCCACAGGGCGGCGAGCAGGTGGGTCTTTCCTACGCCGAAGCCGCCATCGAAGTAGACGCCGGGGAGCGCCTCCGGCGCGCGACGCCGCCGGAACAGGCCGCCCCCTCCCGGTACCACCGTCCAGAATGCGGCGACCGCTTCGACGGCCTGGGTCTGCGACGGGTAGCCGTGGTCGGGGCGGTAGCTGTCGGTGGTCGCCGTGACGAACTGGCGGGGCGGCACGAGGTGGGCGACGATCTGCGCCCCGCTGATGGTGGGCTTGCGGTCGACGAGCCGGCTCACGACGCGCACCTGGTCAGTGGACAATAGTTGGGCCTCGCCTCAGGTTGCGGATGTCTCCTGCCGGCCGCGCGGGCCGAATCCATCTGGTCGTTTCGCAGGTCGCATAAGCCTAACCTTGGAGTGGTAGGCGGAATGCGCCTTCCACACCGCGAAACGGGAGGCGCCCATGGCCATCGAGGTTGATTCATCCGAGCAGTTCGCCGGTTATGCCCATCCGGAGCGGCTCGTCTCGACCGACTGGCTGCAGGATCGTCTCGGCGCTCCCGGGCTCGTCGTCGTCGAATCCGACGAGGACGTGCTGCTCTACGAGGTCGGCCACATTCCCGGAGCCGTCAAGATCGATTGGCACACCGACCTCAACGACAGGGTGGAGCGCGACTACATCGACGGCGAAGCGTTCGCGAGGCTCCTCGGCGCGCGCGGTATCTCGCGCGACACCACGGTGGTCATCTACGGGGACAAGAGCAACTGGTGGGCCGCCTACGCGCTGTGGGTGTTCACCCTGTTCGGCCACCCCGACGTGCGACTCCTCGACGGAGGGCGAGCGAAGTGGTCGGCGGAGGGGCGCGAATACACGACCGAGCGTCCGACCCCCGCCGTTGCCGAGTACCCCGTCGTCGAGCGCGACGACGAGTCGATCCGCGCGTTCAAGGACGACGTGCTCGCCCATCTGGGCAATCCGCTCATCGACGTGCGCTCGCCGGAGGAGTTCAGCGGCGAGCGCACCACCGCACCCGCGTACCCCGATGAGGGCGCCCTGCGCGCCGGACACATTCCGAGCGCGCTCAACGTGCCGTGGGGCCGGGCCGCGGCCGACGACGGCACCTTCCGGAGCCCGCGGGAGCTGGAGGAGCTCTACCGCGGCGAGGCCGGCCTCGCCGAGGGCGACGAGGTCATCACCTACTGCCGCATCGGAGAGCGGTCGGCGCACACCTGGTTCGTGCTCACCCACCTGCTCGGCTTCGAGAACGTGCGCAACTACGACGGCTCGTGGACCGAGTGGGGAAGCGCGGTTCGGGTGCCGATCGTGCGCGGCAGCGATCAGGGCGAGGTGCCCGCGCGCAGGGGATAATGGGTCGAATGACGACGCTCCCGGCACCCCTCGCCCAGATCCGTGACGACTTTCTGGAGCTCGACCAGCCCGACCGGCTGGTGCTGCTCCTGGAATTCTCCGGCGAGCTTCCGGAACTCCCCGCCCGGTTCACCGGCCACCCCGACCTCCTCGAACGCGTCGAAGAGTGCCAGGCCCCGGTCTTCATCTTTGTCGAGGTCGACGAGGCCGGCACGGTTTTCCTGCACGCGACGGCCCCGGAAGAGGCGCCGACGACGAGGGGATTCGCCTCCATCCTCGTTCAGGGCCTGTCGGGGCTCACCGCCGAGGAGGTGCTCGCCGTGCCCGACGACTTCCCGCAGACGATCGGGCTCACCGACGCCGTGAGTCCCCTGCGGATGCGCGGCATGAACGCGCTGCTCGCGCGGTCGAAGCGGCAGGTTCGCGCAAAGACCGCGGCGTGATTCTCACCCGCATCGTGCCGGCGTCCGCGGAGCGGATCGACACCGAGGATCCGTCGGCCAGGAGCAGGCTCGAGGAGCTCTACGCCGTTCCGGCCTCGGACTGGCTGCGGCTCAATCTGATCCAGAGCGTCAACGGCAGCGCGGCCGGCGTCGACGGCACGTCCGAGTCGCTCACCAACCGCTGCGACCGGATGCTGCTCGGCATCATCAGAGGACTCGCGGATGTGGTGCTCGTCGGGGCGGCGAGCGTGCGGGCCGAGGGCTTCCACCTGCCACGCACCGCGCCGCTCGCGATCCTCACCGGCAGCGGGGACCTCGGCTCGCTGCCTGCCATCGGAGATGTCGCGCCGGGGCGCCTGCTCGTGCTGTGCCCCCGGTCGGCGGTCGACGCCGCAGCCTCATCGATCGGCGAAGACCGGGCGGAAATCGTCGTGGTGCCGGACGATTCCGGTCGGGTACCGGTTGCCGCCGTCGTGGCCGCGCTCGCAAAGCGCGGTCTCCGCCGGATCGTCGGCGAGGGCGGCCCCAGCCTCGCCGGACAACTCCTGAACGCCGGGCTCGTCGACGAGATCTGCCTGTCGACCGGACCCGTCATCACGGGTACGGTGCTGCCGCTGTTCGGCGGTGACCCCATCGGCGAGCATCGGCTCGAGCTCAGTCAGCTCCTCCTCGACGAGCAGAGCAGCCTGTATGCCCGCTGGCGTCTTCCTCGCCCGTGAGGTCGAGGGTCGCGAGCCAGGCCGAGATCTGGTTTTCGAACAGCTCCCTGTCGTAGTTCCAGAGCTTCGCATGCCGTGCGGTCGTCCAGCTGTGATAGGTCACGATGTCGGGCCGCGCGTTTGCAAGCGCGAGCGACGCGGTCGACGGAACGAAGCCGTCGTCCTCGCTGTGCATGATCAGGATTGGCACGGTGAGTTCGTCGCGCCGCAGAACAAAGTCGAGGGTGCGGAAGTCGATTGGAGCCCCCTGCCCGGTCAGCCGGTACGCGCGGCGGCTGCCGAGGAGCACGATGGCCGCGTTGCGGACGGGGCTGGGGACCCTCATCTCCCGCGCCTGGAAGTGCAGCGTCGGAGCCCAGTCAACCACGGGCGACTCGAGCACGATCCCGCGCACGACCGGCGCGAGCTCCGACATCGTGGCGGCCTGCAGAACCGTCGCCCCGCCCATCGACCATCCCATCAGCACGATGTCGACCGCCCCGCGCTCCTCCTTCGCGTACCGGATGCCGGCCTCAACATCGAGCCACTCGGTGCCGCCGAGCCCGTACCTCTTGTCCTCGCTCGCTGAAGCGTCGCCGTCGTTGCGCCACGACACGAGTAGTGTGTTGTAGCCGCTCCCCCGGAACACGCCGACCGCGCGCAGCGTCTCCGACCTCTTGACGCCGCGGCCGTGCACGAGCACCGCCCAGCGCGCCGATTCCGCCTCGGCGGCGGGTATCACCCACGCCGGGGCGAGGCCGACCGTGGTCGTGAGCGTGACTGACTCGAACGGGTGGCCCAGGTCGTGCGGCGTTAGGTAGAACCAGCCGCTGAACCGGCCGCGCGTGCCGGGGCGCAGCTCCCCGAAGTCGACGGCGACGATGTTCCTTGTGACGGTGTCGGCCGTCGATCCGACGATCTCTCCCATCTTCACGTGACCGGTGTCTCGGGAGAACCACAGCCCGTAGTGCCCGGGCAGCGCCGAGTCGGCCGACCGGGCCAGGGTCACGGTCCCGGCGACGATGTCGACCTCGAGGATCCTCACCGCCTCGGCGCGCCCACGTGGGGGCGTGACGACCACCCTCGCGACCATGACGGTCAGGAGCCCGGCGAATACCGTGCCGAGTGAGGCGACCGCGGCAACGGAGGCGATCGCGAGAGCCCACCATCGCGGCCGACGGACGGCGTGCCTTCCGGGATCTTCCACAGACAAACTTTAGTCTTCACTCGTGCCAGAAACTGTCGCCGGAGGCTCGGCCCCACCCGCATTCGCATCTGCGCTCGAGGCGATGCACGCCACGGTGCCGCGCAAAGAGCTCACCATGCACGAGATCCCGGCACCGGGCAGGCTCGCGCCCTACTCGTTCGCCCTCGCTGCCGATGTGACGCCGGCTCGGCACGACGAGGACTCAGAACTCGGCACCGGACGCTTCATCCTGCTGCACGATCCGACGGCACCGCGGGCGTGGGGCGGCACCTTCCGCATCGTCTGCTTTGCGCAGGCCCCGCTCGAGATAGCGATCGGGGTCGACCCCTTTCTCGCGGATGTTGCCTGGTCGTGGCTCGTCGACGCCCTCGCCGCCCGCGGCGCCAAATACCACTCGCTCTCCGGCACCGCGACGAAGATCCTTTCGACCGGATACGGGGAGCTCGCCGAGCAGGGCGACGGTGCCCAGATCGAGCTCCGCGCCTCGTGGACGCCCCGCGATGCGGACATCGCCTCGCATGTGGAAGGCTGGGGGGAGTTATTGTGCATGTTGGCGGGACTCCCGCCGACCATCGAAGGAGTGACCATGCTGTCGTCACGTCGAGCAGGGCGTGGATAGCGCCCGTCCGGACGGGGCGGGCCCCGTGGTGGCGGAGGCCGCGGCCCCCGTGCACGCCCTCATGCGGGTGATCGATTCGCGCGAGGACTACCTGTCAGCCGTCGCCGCGATCGCGTCCGGGCACGGTCCTCTCGCGATCGATGCCGAGCGCGCCTCCGGCTTCCGCTACTCGCAGCGCGCCTACCTGATCCAGGTCTACCGCCGCGGCGCTGGCATCTTCCTGTTCGATCCGCCGGCCATCGGATCGTTCGACGAGCTGAACGAGATCATCCGCGACGACGAGTGGATTCTGCACGCCGCGAGCCAGGACCTCGCGTGCCTCAGGGAGGTGGGCCTTCATCCGACCCATATCTTCGACACCGAACTCGGGGCACGGCTCGCCGGCCTGCCGAGAGTCGGCCTCGGAACGGTGGTCGAGAGCCTGCTCGGCATCCACCTCGCCAAGGAGCACTCGGCCGCGGACTGGTCGACGAGGCCATTGCCCCAGTCGTGGCTGGTCTACGCGGCGCTCGACGTCGAGTTGCTCGTCGACCTGCGTGAGGCGATGGGTGGCGTTCTGCAGTCGCAGCGCAAGTCCGGAATTGCCGAGCAGGAGTTCGCCGCCGTTCTCAGCCGTGAGGTGAAGCCGGCCAAGGCGGATGCCTGGCGTCGGATCACCGGGCTCAGCACGGTGCGCGGCACCCGCAATCTCGCCGTCGCCCGCGAACTCTGGATCGCCCGCGACGAGTACGCGCGGGCCATCGACACCTCCCCCGGGCGACTTGTGCCCGATTCCTCCCTCGTCGCCGCGGCGAGGGTGCTGCCCGAAACCAAGCGGGATCTCGCGGCGCTGCGCGAGTTCAACGGCCGGGCCAGCCGATCGGAGCTCTCGCGCTGGTGGG
>Ga0335397_10000455_pt1 | contig 52558 bp, 49 predicted proteins | sample MAT04_FD_205740 | JGI IMG/M metagenome (GOLD analysis project Ga0335397, IMG submission 205740) | Freshwater microbial communities from Lake Fryxell liftoff mats and glacier meltwater in Antarctica - MAT-04 (spades assembly) (version 2) ...
CTCTAGGGCAGTGGATCCGGGCCAGTAGACGGGCCTTTCAGGATGTGGGATCAACGGAGCACCACGGCCACCGGCAGCACCGGCAGGCCACCCACAGAGCCTCCAGGAGACCCGATGCTGCTCACCGTCGACCAAGCCGCCGAACGCCTCGGGACCACCCCCCGCTTCATCCGACGGCTCCGCGCCGAACGCCGCATCGCCGTCATCAAGCTCGGCAAGCACATCCGCATCGACAGCAACGACCTCGACGCCTACATCACCGCCAGCCGGCAGGAAGCCAACCAGCAGGCTGTGGTCTGAACACTGTCGGGGTCAAGCGCTTGACTGGGGTTCGTCACCGCGACCTCGGATCGCGATCCGCGAAGACCACTTCTCCCCTCCCGTCCTCTGGAGGTAACCGCTCATGGCGTACGTGAAGACGCGTCCCCGAAGCGGTGGCGGTGTGGCCTATCTCGTCTGCTGGACCGACGCCACCGGCAGGGAGTGCCAGCGCACCTATCCCAGCAAAGCGCCCGCGAACCGTGCCCTCAAGGAGCGGATCGCGCAGGAGGCGCGTGACGAGCTTGCTGACGAAGCGGCGTCACGTCAGCGCTTCGCGTTGATCGCGTCGGCGTGGCTCGAGGCGGTGTCGCTCGAGGTCAAGCCGCGCACTGCCAACGGGTACGGCGCCCTGCTGCGGCGTCACGTCCTGCCAGCATTCGGTGATCGCCGCATCGGCGCCATCACCTCGGTGGAGGTGCAGCAGTGGGTCATCGACCTGGTCCGTCAGGGTCTGAGCCACAAGACGATCCGCAACGTCTACACGCCGCTTGCGGCGACGCTGCAGTACGCGGTCGACCACAAGATCATCCGCACCTCGCCTTGCACGCGGCTTCGCCTGCCGAAGCGCACCGCTGAGCCGCACTTCGAAGGCCACTTCCTGACAAGCCTGCAGGTCCAGGCGGTAGCCGAGGACGTAGGTCGCGCTCACCCGATGTACGGGCTCATCGTCCGCTTCGTCGCCGTGGCGGGCCTGCGGGCCGGCGAGGTGTCCGGGCTGCAGCTGCGCGACGTCGATCTCGACCGGGGCGTGATCCACGTCCGACGCACCCTCACCCGGGACAGACAGCAGGGTGGGTGGGTCGTCGGGACCCCTAAGTCCAAGCGGTCGGTGCGTGAGGTGCCCGTGCTGGACGAGGTCCTGCTCGGCGAACTCGCGGACTTCGTCACCGGCCACCCGCACTCCGGCGACACCCAGGCGCAGCTGTTCTACAGCCGCGAGCACGGCGGCGGCCACAGCTTCCTCCCCGACAAGCCCTTCGACTCGGACAACTTCGGTCGCCGGTACCTCAAGCCTGCTCTGCAGCGAGCCGGGCTTCCCCACGCCGCTCGGACCGGCGTCCGATTCCACGACCTGCGGCACACCTGCGCGTCGCTGTGGTTCGAGGCCGGAATCCCCCTGGCCGTCATCAGCCGGTGGCTGGGCCACGCTTCCGTCGCCGTGACCGACCGGGTGTACGTCCACCTGCGACCGGACGACGACTACTCAGTGTGGCGGGAGCGCTTCCGCGTCGCCCAGGCCGAGGCCGCAGAACGGCGCGTCGTACCGCTCTGGCCGCCCGGCGCCTGACGGCTTTTACCGGCGCAGCCGGGCCCGCGCGAGGCCCCGCCGTTGCCCGTGAGCAGCCCTGGAAACCCCATGCGCACCGTGGCGTTCCGAGTGATCTTCGGGCTTTCCACGGGCTTTCTCGCCGGCCGGTGGCCGCGCAAGCCTCTGACCTGCACCAATACGTTGACCCATCGCGGAGGCGGACGGGAATCGAACCCGCCAGCGACGGATGCCGCCGCTCACCGGTGTTGAAGACCGGGGCGCCCACCAGGAACGCGTACGCCTCCTTGGCCCTCTGACCTGCGGAAACAGTCGCAGCCAGGGGGACCAGCATGCAGCCTGCCACACCTTCACGCACGCCTCACTCACGGCCCGGACGATCATCCCCCACTGGTCGGCACGATTGCCGGGGGCTGATGGCGCTGCCGTCCCTGCTCCTGACGGTCCCGGCCATGTCCACCAGCAAGGCCGCTGCACCGGCCCCCCGTCCCCGCCACCGCGTGTGGCTGACCCTGCCGGAGGTCCTCGCCGCTGATAGCCACCGGAATCACCCGTGGATAGGGTGCGACCAGACGGCCCGGTACGGAGGACCGGCTGTGGCCACCTGGCGAGAATCAGGGCGCAGACATGGGCGCGAGGGGGTGTCGCGGGCAACGAGGGGGCGTGGTGGAGGATCCAACGGGCGCACCGGATGCCCGGACCGATGCTGACGGGCTCGTGGCGGCGCACCCGGCTCTCCTGGAGACGTTGCTGGCGCGGGCTCCGATCGGGATCGCATTCCTGGATCGGGAACTGCGCTACCTGCGAATCAACGAGCAGCTCGCGGCGATCAACGGCGTGCCGGTCCAGGCCCATCTGGGCCGCACCGTGCGGGAGGTGCTCCCGGAGCTCGCGCCCGATGTCGAGCCGCTGCTGCGTTCGGTGCTCGACACCGGTCTGGCACTGGTGGACCTGGAGGTGGAGACCGGCCCGGTGCCGGGTGAGCCCGGGCGACGCCGATTCTGGCTGATCAGCTACTACCCGGTTCCAGACGATCTTTCCGGCGTCGACTCTGGCGCGGCGGTCCGCGGTGACGGTGTGGAGCGGGTAGCCGGGGTCGGGCTGATCGTCATTGACGTCACCGAGCGGCGGGGCGCCGAAGACGCCGCGGTCAGGGCCCAGCAGCGCCTGGCGTTCCTGGCTCAGGCCAGCCTGCGGCTGAGCCAGTCGCTGGTCGGCGACGACGTGCTGGACGCCCTGACCGACGTGCTGACCAGCGGGCCGGACCGACTCGCCGACTGGGTCGTGGTGCTGCAACCCGACGAGTCGGGGGTCCTGGTCCCGGTCCGGTCGGTGCACGCCGACCCGGCGCTGGCCGGCCTTGCCCTGCAGGCCAAGGACACCGGTCCGATCGAGCCGACCAGCGGCGCCCCCGCGATGGTGGTGCACCGCACCGGCCGGCCGGTCTTGACCGCCCAGCTCGGGCCTGATGAGCTGGCGGATGCCCCTTCCGGCCTGCCAGAGCTGATCGCGCAGCTGCACTGCGGCCCGGGGATGCTGCTGCCGTTGACGGTCCGCGGCCGGAGCGCCGGGGTGGTGTCCGCGGTCCGCGACACCGGCCGGCCCGGGTTCGACCTGGGCGAGCAGGCGCTGCTGCTGGACCTGTGTGGCCGGGCCGCGTTGGCGCTGGACAATGCCCGGCTGTATGCCGGGCGGGTGCGGATCGCCGGCGCGTTGCAGCAGGCACTGCTGCCTGCCTCGTTGCCGGAGGTGCCCGGCGCCACGCTGGCTGCTCGGTACCGCAGCGCCGAGGATGCGGTCGAGGTCGGCGGAGACTTCTACGACGTTCTGGCGTTGGACGGCGACCGGTGGCTGCTGGTGATCGGGGACGTCGCCGGTCGCGGCATCGACGCTGCCGGCGCCACCGGGCTGGCCCGGCACACCCTGCGGGCGCTGGCCGCCGACTACTCGCCCGCGGCCGCACTGGACCGGCTCAACACCTTGCTGCTGGCCCAGGCCGAGGGCGTCCCAGAACGGTTCCTGACCGCCGTCGCCGGCCTGCTGCGCCGCACCCCGACCGGGGGCTTTCGGCTCACCCTGGCCAACGGTGGCCACCCGCCGCCGTTGCTGGTGCCGCAGTTCGGGCCGCCACTGCTGCTCGGTGAGCCCGGCACCCTGCTCGGCGCGTTCGACCACGTCCAGCTCAGCGAGACCGAACACGAGCTGCACCTCGGCGACACCCTGCTGCTGTACACCGACGGAGTGACCGAGACCCGTGGTGCGAACGGCTTGTTCGGCGAGGACCGGCTCATCAGCACCGCCCGGGCCTGCCCGGCGAACCCACCTGACCCCGGCCATCTCCTGGACTGCTTGCTCCAAGCCATTGACGACTACGGCACCGAACCCGGCAGCGACGACACCGGTCTGCTCGCACTCACCATCGACACACCAAGACCATGACATGAGCTCACCCGGCGGAGTCGGCCGTGACCATCATGCGAATACCGCCGTCTGAGAGTTGGTTGGAGTAGCCCGCTGCTCGATGGCCTGGCGCGCCCGCGTCGGTACCGGCCGCGTCGGTGGCGCCCCTATCTGCGGCGGCAGGAGCACCAGGACGCGCCGCACGTCGCCCGGCTGGCGACCGGCCTGCGGCAGGCGTGCGGCCATGACGAACACGAGGCCGAGCACCAGCGAGAACCTTGTCGGCCCGCACCTTGCCCTCGGACCGGTCGACCAGCTCCTCGACCTCGTCCAGGAACGGATCGATCAACCGGGCCCGTCGCACGACCGCATACGGGTTGGCCCCCACGGTCCCGCACCGACACGTCGTGCGTGATCGTCTTCGGATCGCACAGCCCGCCAACGGCGCTGCTGACCAGGCGCAACGTGTCAGGGCCAGGCTGCTCGCACTGCTCGTCGCCGTCAACAGTCGTGGGGTGACCGGCTGATCAGCGGACCCTGTCCGCGGTCACGGTCCGGCGGGCGTGGCAGCAGCTGATGGCCGGGCAGAGCTTCTCCAGGATCCGCGCGGGACGGGCCGCCGCCTGGGTGCGTCCCCACGCGTCCCTGCTCCGGTGGGCCCTCATGGTGGCGACGGCCTTCGGCTTCCTCGCGCTCGACCGGCCGACGCCGTCCGGGCTGCTGGCGCTGGTCGTCTTCGCGGTGGTGGTGCTGGCGACGATCGGGCTGCTGGGCGGGGGGGCGGCCTCGGCCGACGTGCCGCCACAGCCCGGTGGTGACGCAGACCGTGGTGAGGCTGCTGCGGACACCAGGAGCGCGCACCCGGTCCGGTGACGCGCCGGCCCCTGGGGGGCCCGACCGCCGGGACGCCGTACCTCAGGCCGGGCCCAGTGGCACGGGCACGTCGATCCCGCCCTCCTGCGTCAGCCGGGAGGCCACGCGCACGATGCTCGGCGCGGCGACGAAGCCGCCGGCTACCAGCGCCTCGCCCTGCCGGAAGCGCGGGCTCCGGGCGAGCATGCCGGGCGGCACGAACCCGAAGACCTCGCCCAGCTCGGCCAGGTCGACCGGCGAGTTCATGCGCATCAGGGTGAGGTTGTCGCACTGCGACACGACGGCCCGGTGCACCCGTGAGGGCCGTTGCGTCGACAGCAACAGCCAGAGACCGTACTTGCGCCCTTCGGCGGCGATCTGGACCAGCCGGTCGAGGACGGCCCGACCGAGCGGTCTCTCGGGATCCGGCGCAGCGAGCGTGTGCGCCTCGTCGATCACGAGCAGCACCGGCTCCCGTCGCTCGCGCCGCTGCCACAGGTCGTCGAGCACAGCGAGCGCCACCGCGAGCTGCTCCTCGGTGCGCTGCAGGCTGCCCAGGTCGAGGACCGTCGCGGCCGGTCGCCGCGCGATGACCTCGGTAGCCGGTTCGCGGTCGTAGGACCAGACGTCCCACTCGAGCACCTGGAGGTTCTGCATCCGCTCGAGGAGCGCCAAGCCGTCGCTGCCGCCGAGCTCGGTCAGCGCGCGCACGACGGCATCGGGGCCGTCGCCGGCCGACGGCAGCAGGCGGTTGAGCACGTTGTACTCGTGCCGGTCGGCCACGGGGTCCAGCCGCAGCACGGCCGCGCGGGCCCGGGGCGACATGCTGCGGAAGCGGAACGTCAGGGCGTCCTCGCCGGATCCGGCGGACAGCACGCGCACCTCCCGGGCGGCGAGCCGTGCCCGGTCGGCCGGCGTGCACGACGCGGTCGGCTCGCGCAGCCGGACGAAGTCGCTGTTGGGGTCGAGCACGACGACCGGCAGCCGGGTGCGCGTCAGCACCTGCTCCAGCGCGACCCCGAGCGCGTAGGTCTTGCCCGAGCCGCTCTGGCCGCACCAGAACGTGTGCCGGTCCAGCCGGTGCGCGAGCACGCCGACGGGCACGGCGGGGCGCTGCACGAGGTGCCCCAGCACCGCTTCCGGCGGGTTGCCGCGCAGGACCGCTGCTACCTCCTCGTCGCTGGCGCGACGCGCGGGCGTCCGTCCGACCGGACCGTCGATCGTGAGTGCGGCGGCGCGGGCGTGGTCTGCGTCGTCCCCCGTGACGACCTCCTCGACCAGCAGCAGCGTCTCCGCCACGACGAGGTGGTCGCCCGGCTGCAGCAGCCCGGTGGCGCTGCGGATGTCGAAGGACCGTCCGTCGTGGGACGAAGCGTCCACGCGGGTCGAGGCCTGCACCAGGTCCTCGACGGAGACAGGGGTCGTCATGGGTCCAGCCGACCACCGGGCAGTGTCCGGGGGCTCACCTTCACCGGGTGAGACGCCGGCACGGCCCACAGCACGCTTCACCGCGGCTGCACCGCGACGACCAGTCGGCCCCGGTCACGTGTCGGCGCCGGCAGCCGGCCATCTCGGCAGTGCACGCTGCGTGAGCAACACCGGTGCTGAAGACCGGGGCGCCCACCAGGAACGCGTACGCCTGCTCGCTGCCCACGTGCAGGTCGGGAGCGCAGGTGCACAGCAGCCGCCCCACCTGCAGCGCCCTGGCCGGCGGGAGCGCTACTTCGGCTGGAGCCGGGCCCCGCCGTCGATCCGCAGCGTCTCGCCATTGGCGTAGGTGTTCACCAGCAGCTCCACGACAGCGGAGGCCAGCTCGTCGGCGTGACCGAGGCGCTTGGGAAACAGGACGTCGCGCTTGAGCTTGTCCTTGAACGCCTCCGACGCCTCGCCCTCGCCGTAGATCGGGGTGTCGATGAGCCCGGGGGCGACGCAGTTGACCCGTACGCCGATCGCGGCCAGGTCGCGGGCGATCGGCAGGGTCATGCCGACGATGCCGCCCTTGCTCGCGGCGTAGGCCGCCTGGCCGATCTGCCCGTCGAAGGCGGCGACCGACGCCAGGGTCACGATGGCGCCGCGGGAGCCGTCAGCGTCGACCGGTTCGGTGCGGCCCATGGCCGTGGCGGCCAGGCGGATGCAGTTGAAGCTGCCGACCAGGTTCACGGCCAGGACCTTCTGGAACGCGCCCAGGTCGTGGGCGGTCTCGAAGGTGCCGTCGCGGCCGACGGTGCGCTGGGCCCAGCCGATGCCGGCGGCGCAGACCAGCGTCCGCAGCGGCCCGTGCTCCTGGGCGGCGGCGATGGCCGCAGCGACCTGCTCGGGGTCGGTGACGTCGGCGCGGACGTAGCCGCCGCCCACGGAGGCGGCGACCGCTTCGCCCTTCTCGTCCTGCAGGTCGAGCACGACGACGGAGGCGCCGCGGGCCGCCAGCAGGCGCACGGTGGCCTCACCGAGGCCGGAGGCCCCGCCGGTGACGATGGACGACGTACCGGTCAGGTCGAGCACGGGAGCTCCTCAGATCAGGGTGTCAGGCTGCTAACGCAGGTTAACGTCCGTTGCCGCAGGGCGTACGGGCCGGGTCGCTCCAGCGGTGACCACACCGACGAGCAGGGCCACCAGCACCACCAGCAGCGCGTCCAGGATCCCGACCGCCTCGGCCAGGAACCCGACCAGCGGAGGGCCGCCGAGGAAGGCGGTGTAGCCGATCGAGCTGACGACCGACACCCGCACGGGGGCGCGCTCCGGGTCGTCGGCCGCGGCGCTCATCCCCACCGGGAAGCCGAGGGCGGCCCCGCCGCCCCACAGCAGCGCGCCGACCAGGACCAGCGTCAGCGCGTCGGCGGTGACCACCAGCAGCAGGCCGACCACGGAGACAGCGGCGCTCGTACGAAGAACCAGCGGGCGCCCGAAGCGGTCCAGCAGCCCGCCACCGACCAGCCGGGCGACCGTCATGGCCGCGACGAACAGCCCGAAGCCGGCGGCCCCGAGCGCCTCGCTGGTGCCGTGACCGTCAACCAGGGCGATCGCCATCCAGTCGTTGGCCGTGCCCTCGGTCAGCGCGAAGGCCAGCACCATGACGCCGATGAGCAGCGTCCTGGGCTCGCGCCAGGCCAGCCCCGCTCCGGACGCCCTGGTCGTCTCCTTCGGGACCACCGGCAGGAACGCGCGGACGACGATGACCAGGGCGCCCACGCAGACGACCGAGGTCGCGACCAGCTGGGCGGCGACCGGCACCCCGGTGGCGGCCGCGGCGGCGCCGAGCAGGGCGCCGCCGACCGTGCCGATGCTGAACCCGGCGTGGAAGCGGGGCATGAGGTGACGGTCGAGGCGGTGCTCGATGTCGGCCGCCTCGACGTTCATCGCGACGTCCCAGGTGCCGGTGCCGTAGCCGGTGAGCAGGAGCCCCAGTGCGCTCAGCGGGACCGAGCCGGTGGCGACGCCCCCGGCGACCGCCAGCAGCCCGAGCCCGACGGTGCTCCCGCCGAGCATGACGGCGCGAGCCGGGCCGGTGCGGTGGATGACCAGACCGGCCAGCGGCAGCGCCAGGACGGCGCCGGCCGACAGGCACAGCAGCAGCAGCCCGAGCTGCCCTGGGCTCAGCGACAGCGCGTCCCGCACCGCGGGCAGACGGGAGATCCAGGAGGCGAAGGCGAGCCCGTTGGCGACGAAGGCGACCGCGACCGCGACCCGTGCCCGGTCGACAGCGATGAGGGCGGGGTCGACGACGGGCAGGCTCACCGCCCAAGGGTGCCACCATGATCGGCGATCCCCACCGACGTAGCCTGTGAGCATGACCACGACAGCAGCGGGCGTGGTGCTCGCGGGTGGTCGCTCCACCAGGATGGGGACCGCCAAGGCGGGTCTGGAGTGGCACGGCTCGACGCTGCTGCGACGCACGGTCGGGACCCTGTCCCGCGGCCTGGACGGCCCCGTCGTCGTGGTCCGCGCGCCGGGCCAGGAGCTGCCGGAGCTGCCCGCCGGGGTGGAGGTCGTCGACGACCCGCACGAGGGGCGGGGACCGCTGCAGGGGATCGCCGTCGGCCTGGCTGCCGTTGCCGAGCGGGCCCCGAGCGCGTTCGTCTGCTCGACCGACCTGCCGTTCCTGCACACCGCCTTCGTCCGCCGGGTGCTGAGGGCCCTGGCAGACGGCGCGTACGACGTGGTCCTGCCGCACGTGCACGGCTTCCGGCAGCCGCTGGCCGCCGCCTACGCCACCTCGCTCGCCCCGCTGGCCGGGCAGCTGCTGGCCGAGGGCGTGAGCGCCCCCAAGCTGCTGCTGGACCGGTCCCGGACCCTCGTGCTCGACGACGCCGCGCTGCTCCAGGACGCCGCGCTGCGGGCCGCCGACCCCGAGCTCGCCTCCGTGCTGAACCTCAACGAGCCGGCCGACTACGCCGCGGCCCGGGCCCGGCCCGCCCCGACCGTCACCGTCCAGCGGTTCGGGGTGCTCGCCTCCGGCGGGCAGCACGGCCAGCGGCAGGTGGCCGCGGCGACGCTGGCCGGAGCTGCCGACGCCGTCGGGCTGGTGCTCGACCGCTACGTCCTGGCGGCCGTCAACGGCGACCAGACCGGTCGCGACCCCGAGCTGCCGCTGGTCGCCGGCGACGTGGTCGCGTTCCTGAGCGCCGACGCCGGTGGCTGAGAGTCCCGTCCCGGGCGGCTACTTCGGCCGGGCGCTGGTTGTCGACGTCAGTGCCGGCAGCAGCCGCGTCCTCCCGCTGCCGGAGCAGGTGCTGCGCTCCTACCTCGGCGGCGCTGGGCTCGGCACCTGGCTGCTGCACGAGCTCGCCCCCACCGGCGTCGACCCGCTCGCCCCGGAGGCGCCCCTGGCGTTCGTCTTCTCGCCGCTGGTCGGGACGCCGCTGACGACCAGCGCCAAGTTCGCCGTGGTCGCGAAGTCACCGCTCACCCGGATGCTCACCGACGCCTTGGCCAGCAGCCACTTCGCGATCGCCGGCAAGCTCACCGGCCACGACGCGATCGTCCTGGTCGGCCGGGCGGCCGAGCCCAGCGTGCTCATGGTCCAGGGGAGCGAGGTCCGGCTGGTCCCGGCAGGCGCGACCTGGGGCCGGACGGCAGCCGAGGCGGAGGCCGCGCTGCGCGAGGAGCACGGTCACCACTGGCAGGTCGCCTCGATCGGGACCGCCGGGGAGCGGGGGGTGGCGTACGCGACGATCTCGCACGACGGACGGCACGCCGGCCGCGGCGGTCTCGGGGCGGTCCTGGGCAGCAAGGGCCTCAAGGCGCTCGCGGTGCGCGGGACGACGAGGGTGGCGCCCGCCGACCCGGCCGGCGTCCTCGCCGCCGCCAAGGACCTGCGGGCCCGGTCACTGGGGCGGGCAACCGCGAAGTACCGCGAGCTCGGCACGATGGGCAACGTGCTGGCGCTCAACGCGCTCAGCACCCTGCCGACCCGAAACTTCCAGGCAGCCAGCTTCGAGCAGGCCCCGCAGCTGGCGGCCGAGGAGCTCGCCGAGGCCCGCAGCGTCACCCGTTCGTCGTGCGCCTCGTGCTCGATCGGCTGCGAGCACCTCTACCGCGACAAGGGCGACCGGAAGGTGCGGATGGAGCACCAGAACGTCTCCTCCCTCGGGTCGATGTGCGGCGTCGGGGACGCCGACGCGGTGATGGCGGCCAGCGCCCGGTGCGACGAGCTCGGCATCGACACGATCTCGACCGGCGGGACGATCGCCTGGGCGATGGAGTGCGCCGAGAGGGAGCTGCTCGAGGCGCCCTGGCTGCGCTTCGGCGACGGGGCCGCCCTGCTTCGGGCGATCGAGGAGATCGGCTCCGGGCAGGGGCTGGGACCGCTGCTGGCCCAGGGCTCCCGGGCCGCGGCCGCGGTCGTCGGGCAGGGGTCGATCGCGTTCGCGCCGCAGGTCAAGGGCCTTGAGCTCCCGGGCTACGAGCCCCGCACCATGCAGGCGATGGCGCTGGGCATGGCGGTCAACGCCCGTGGCGCCGACCACAACCGCAGCGGCGCGTACGAAGCGGACCTGTCGGGGGACCTCGACCGCCTGTCCGGGGGCCAGGCCCACGTGCGCGGCGCGATCGAGTCCGAGGACCGCGCGGCGGTGATGGACTCGATGATCCTGTGCTCGTTCCTGCGCAAGGTCTTCGACGACCCGTTCACCGAGTGGGCGGCCCTGCTGTCGCTCGTCACCGGCTGGGATCTCGATGCCGCCGAGCTGCGGGCGACCGCGGCCCGGATCGTGCTGGCCAAGCGCGCCTACAACCTGCGCGAGGGGTGGCAGCCCGAGGACGACTGGCTGCCGGAGCGCTTCCTGACCCAGACCCTGACGGTCGGGTCGGGGCGCACCGCCGAGCTCACGCCGGACCGGCTGCGCGCCATGGTGGCCGGCTACTACACCGCGCGCGGGCTCGACCCGCAGGGACGCCCGGTCACCACGCACTAGCGTCGAGGCGGTGCACTCCCCTGCTCCGCTGCCCGCCGCGGCCCTCGCGGCCTGGCAGGCGGCCTGCCTCTCCGCGGGCTGCCCGGCGCTGCTCCCGGCGGAGCGCGTCGCCCTCGCCGACGCCGTCGGCCGGGTCACCGCCGAGGCGGTCGTGGCCCTGCGCAGCTCCCCCGCCCACGAGGCCGCCGCGATGGACGGGATCGCCGTGCGGGCCGCGGACACGGGGGCGCTGAGGCTCGCCGCAGGCGCGTACGACGTCGTCGACACCGGGGACGCGATCCCGGCGGGACGCGACGCCGTGGTCGTGCGGGAGCACGTCGTGCAGGACGGCGGCAGCGCGGTGCTGCGGGAGGCTGTCCCGCCGGGCCGCCACGTCCGGGCGGTCGGCGAGGACGTCCGGGCCGGCGAGGAGCTGCTCCCCGGCGGCCACCGGCTGCGGCCGGTCGACGTCGCCTGGGCCGCGGGGGCAGGCCATGCCCAGCTGCTCGTCCGGCGGCGTCCCCACGTCGTGGTGATCCCGACCGGTGACGAGGTCCTGCCCGTCGGGTCGGTGCCGGGCCCGGGCGAGGTGGTGGACAGCAACTCGCTGATGCTCGTCGGGCAGGCGGTCGAGGCGGGTTGCACGGCCGAGGCGGTCGCCGTCGTCCCGGACCAGCCCGTGCTGCTCGCGGCGGCGCTGCACACCGCCTGCGCCACCGCCGATCTCGTCGTCGTCGGGGCCGGCAGCAGCGCCGGTCGCGACGACCACACGGCCGCCGTCATCGCCGCGCTCGGCGAGCTCGTCGTCCAGGGCGTGGCCGTCCGCCCCGGGCACCCCGTCGTGCTCGGCGTCGTGGACCGGACCCCCGTCCTCGGAGCGCCGGGCTACCCGGTCTCGACCGCGCTGACCTTCGACCTGCTGGCGGTCCCGCTCTTGGCGGCGCTCGTCGGCGCACCGGTCCCCCAGCGCCCCCGGGTCGTCGCCCGCCTGACCGCCCCGCTCGTCTCTCCCGTGGGCGCCGACGACTGGGTCCGGCTCGCCCTGGCCCGGACGCTGGGAGGGCCGTTCGCGACCGTGCTCCGCGGTGGCGCCGGGGCGCTGTCCTCGCTGGCCCGCGCCGACGCCCTCCTGCTGGTGCCGGCGGGCGTCGCCGGCCACGCCGAGGGTGATCCGGTCGAGGTCGAGCTGCTCCGCTGACGGCTAGCGTGACGTGCGTGACGACCTACCGCCTGACCCAGTACGCCTCTGGTGGCGGCTGCGCCTGCAAGATCCCGCCCGGTGAGCTCGAGGAGGTCGTCAAGGGCCTGACCGGCCACGCCTCCCCCGACCTGCTGGTCGGCCTCGACGACGGGGACGACGCGGCCGTGGTGCGCGTCGACGACCGCACCGCCGTGGTCGCGACGGCGGACTTCTTCACCCCTGTCGTCGACGACGCCTACGACTGGGGCCGCATCGCCGCGGCCAACGCGCTGTCCGACGTCTACGCGATGGGCGGCCGGCCCGTCGTGGCGGTCAACCTCGTCGGCTGGCCCATGGGCACGCTCCCCCGCGAGCTGCTGGCGGAGGTGCTGCGCGGCGGGCACGACGTGGCGGGCGAGGCCGCCTGCTTCGTCGCCGGCGGGCACAGCATCGACGACCCCGAGCCCAAGTACGGCATGGCCGTCACCGGCCTGGTCGACCCCGACCGGCTGCTGCGCAACGACGGCGCCGTCGCCGGGCTGCCGATCACGCTGACCAAGCCGCTCGGCGTCGGCGTGCTCAACAACCGGCACAAGAGCACCGGCGAGGTGTTCGCCCACGCGGTGGAGAGCATGGCCTCGCTCAACCGCGACGCGGCCGCCGCCGCGGTGTCGTCCGGTGCGCGAGCGGCGACCGACGTCACCGGCTTCGGGCTGCTCGGCCACCTCTACAAGATGATGCGCGCCAGCGGGGTGACCGCCGTCGTCGACGCCGCCGCCGTCCCCTACCTCGACGGCGCCCGCGACGCGCTGCGCGACGGCTACGTCAGCGGCGGCACCAAGCGCAACCTCGACTGGGTCCGCCCGCACCTCGACGCGTCCTGCTCCGAGGACGAGCTGCTGCTGCTCGCCGACGCCCAGACCAGCGGCGGACTGCTCGTCGTCGGCGAGGTCCCCGGCCACCCGGTCGTCGGCGAGGTCGTCGTACGCCGGGAAGCAGCCGTCGAGGTCCGCTGACCGGGGCCCGTCCTGGACAGAGCGGATTCCCCAGGAGCCTGGTCCTGGGGAATCCGCTCTGTCGACGCCCGCGGGTGGGTCAGCCGGTGAACAGGGCCGCGGTCTTCTTCACCGTCTCGTAGATGCCGTACGCCAGCGGGACGCCGACCACCGCCCAGGAGATCGCCAGCCGGGCCGCCATGCTGGAGCTCGAAGCGTCCGACGTGCCGGTGCTCGTGCTGGTCTGGACCTTGCTCGAGCTCATCGCGGTCCCTCCTTGCCGGCGCTGCCGACCGCTGCGGTCTCACGACGCCCGGACTCGACCGTCGTCTCCTCGTGGTGCTTGTCCGACACCGGTCGGACCAGGGCATTGGCGATGAAGCCGATGACCAGCAGCCCGACCATGACCAGCAGCGAGGGGCGGTACGCCGCGGCGCCCGTGGCGCCGCCGTCGCGCTGGCTCTCGGTGATGACGTTGACGATCAGCGGGCCGGCGACACCGGCAGCCGACCACGCGGTCAGCAGCCGGCCGTGGATGGCACCCACCTGGAAGGTCCCGAACATGTCCTTGAGGTAGGCCGGGACGGTCGCGAAGCCACCCCCGTAGAAGGAGATGATCACGCAGGCCAGCAGGACGAACACCAGCACCGAGGAGTTGCCGGCCGTCGCCAGGAAGAAGAACAGCACCGCGCCGACGCCGAGGTAGATCATGTAGGTGGGCTTGCGGCCGATGTAGTCCGACGTGGACGACCAGATGAAGCGGCCACCCATGTTGAACAGCGACAGAAGACCCACGAAGCCGGCGGCGGAGGCGGGCGTGACCTCGTCGGGGAAGAAGTCCTGGATCATCGGCGAGGCCTGCTCGAGGATGCCGATGCCGGCGGTCACGTTGCAGAACAGCACGATCCACAGGAACCAGAACTGCCTGGTCTTCAGAGCGTTGTCTGCGGAGACGCTGGCCGAGGTCATCATCTTGTTGTCGGCGTTGGCCTGCGGCGACCAGCCGTCGGGCCGCCATCCCTCCGGCGGGACGCGGACGGTGAAGACGCCGAACATCATGAACACCAGGTAGCCCAGGCCCAGCGTGACGAAGGCCGGGACGAGCGCGTCGATCGGGAGCTGGTCCGCGGGCAGCGACGTGTAGGCCTGCAGCAGCTCGGCGGACAGGGCGGAGGCGATGAACGCGCCGCCGCCGAAGCCCATGATCGCCATGCCGGTGGCCAGACCCGGCCGGTCCGGGAACCACTTGATCAGGGTGGACACCGGCGAGATGTAGCCGATGCCGAGGCCGATGCCGCCGACGACGCCGTAGCCGAGGTAGAGCAGCCACAGCTGCTCGGTGGCGATGCCGACCGAGCCGATGAGCAGACCGGCGGAGAAGCAGACGGCCGACAAGAACATCGCCTTGCGCGGTCCGTTGCGCTCCATCCACTTGCCCCCGAAGGCCGCGGACAGCCCGAGCATGACGATCGCGATGGAGAACACGATCGCGATCGCGGTGTCGGTGGTGTCGAACTTGGCCACCAGCGGGTTCTTGAAGACGCTGAAGGCGTAGACCTGGCCGATGCACAGGTGGATCGCCAGCGCCGCAGGCGGCACGAGCCACCGGCTGTAGCCGGGACCGGCCACCGACCGCTCGCGGTCAAGGAACGACAGTGCTGACATGGTCACCTCTGCACTCGGGTCCCGGAGGGCGGGCGCCCGTCCGGCGATCGCGTCGGTCCGCTGCGGGCCAGGCGCTCGCGTTGCGGGACGACGGTGTACTTGGGGTCGCGCGCCGAGGCCTGGCCGGCCTCGAACACGCCGAAGCGCAGCAGGGCCGAACCCGCCATGAGCGCCAGCCCGGACGCGACGGCGCCGGTGCGGCTGCGGCCGCCGACCAGCAGGGTGCCGGCGGCGCCCACCACGGTCAGGGCCTTGCTGGCCCGCATGAGCTGCCCGGCGTGGCCGTCGTGCAACGGCTCGGCGGTCAGCCCCATCGCCTGCTCCATCTTGCGCTCCACGGCGAGCTCCAGGACCGCGCCGCCGATCGCCAGCCGCCGGGCCGGCCCCGCCTCATGGACCGGTGCGCCGATCATGCCGAGTCCACCGGAGGCCGCGGACGCGGAGCCGACGAACACGAACGGCAGGTGCCGGTGGGAGTCGTGCCAGGTCGGCGTGGCCGTGTCCGAGAGCAGCACCGCCGTGTACGACGCGATGGGCGGCGCCAGCACCGCGGCGACCAGGCCTGCGGGCCGGGAGCTGAAGGCGAGCAGCCGCCCGACCGAGCCGTCGCGCAGGCGACGCGGCAGCAGCGGACGCAGCTCGGCGGCACCGGCGAGCCCGGCGAAGGGCCCGTACGCCGTGAGCAGCCAGGTGCCGACCGACATCGGCGAGGTCACCTTCACCACGCGCAGCATGTTGAGGAAGCGGGAAGGCCGGCCCAGGTCGCGGACCAGGAAGCCCAACGAGAACGTCAGGCCGACGAGCGCCCCGAGCCGCCCGGTGCGGCGCAGCGCCGGTCGGTCGGACAGGTCGGCGCCGGCCGAGAGCAGCGACGAGCCCGCTGCGACGCCGCCGAGGAACAGGTAGGCCGGGATGTCGTGCTCCCACGGCGAGGCCTTGACGATGGGACGCCCGTAGTAGGAGGTGAACTCGGCCTCAGGGACCATCGGCTGCTCGGCCCGGCCGCCACCGCGCCGCCGCTTGCCGCCCTTGCCGGTCGGCGCCGGCGCCTGGGCGACCCGCACCTCGGCGTGGGCCGGGGCGGTCGTGACCTTCGGGGCGGTCATGAGCGGCCGACGAACGCGGCTGCGGCACCGGCCAGCATCGCGACGCCCGCGAGCGTCGCCTGCTTCCACATCGAGGGCAGGTCCTTGGTCGTGACGACAGGGTCCGGCGGTAGCCCGTAGACCTCGGGCTCGTCCAGCAGCAGGAAGAACGCGCCGAGGCCGCCGACGCCGTCGTGGGTGTTCTCGCCGTAGAGCCGGGCATCGTGGACGCCCTGCTCGTGCAGGGCGTCGACCCGCGCCTGAGCCCGCTCACGCAGCTCCTCGACGTCGCCGTACTGGATGGACTGGGTCGGGCAGGCCTGCGCGCAGGCCGGGGTCAGGCCGTCGCCGAGCCGGTCGTAGCACAGCGTGCACTTCTGGGCGACGCCGGCGTTCTTGACGACGCCGACCTCGCCGACGCGGCGGTCGATGACCCCGAACGGGCAGGCGGGGACGCAGTAGCCGCAGCCGTTGCAGATGTCGTCCTGCACGACGACGGTCCCAAACTCCGTCCGGAACAGCGCGCCCGTCGGGCAGACGTCCAAGCAGGCGGCGTGCGTGCAGTGCTTGCAGACGTCGGACTCCATCAACCATCGGAACTCGGAGCGCTGCCCGCCGTCGACGACACCGGGCAGCTGCGCCGTCGGCATCCCGAGGTCGACTGGGGCCTTCACCTCGAGCTTGGCCGTCGTCGTGCCCAGCGCCGTGGTGTCGCCGAGCAGCGCGCTCTCCGATGTGCGGTTCAGGACGTCGACCGTCGACGGCCCGACCGGCAGCCCTGCCAGCCCCGGGTCCTGGTTGCCCACCGACTTCGGCTGCTCGATGAACTTCACGTGGCGCCAGGTGCTGGCGCCCAGCGAGCCGGTGTTGTCGTAGGAGCTGCCGAGCATGAGCAGCCCGTCCTCGGGGACGGCGTTCCACTCCTTGCACGCCACCTCGCAGGCCTTGCACCCGATGCAGATCGAGGTGTCGGTGAAGAAGCCCTTGCGCGGCTGCTCGTCGCGCCAGCCGGCGTCCGGCGCCGGGTCGAGGGGACCGTAGAAGCTGTTGGTCATGAGGGCTCCTGTGTTGTCACCATGGGGGCCGTCACGGTGCGGGCCGTCATCTGCGTGTTGCCGGTGTCCACCGTGATCCCGGCCCGGTCGCGGTACTCCTGGACGTAGCCCAGCAGCGCTGGTCCGGTCGGGCGCCGGCCGGGCTGGATGTCGCAGCTGCCGACCTTGCTCTCCTGGATGTGGACGTTCGGGTCGAGCGCAAGCCCGAGCAGGTCGTTGGCCGAGTCGCCGCTGACGTGCGCCTCGTTGCCGACGCCCCAGTGGTAGGGCAGCCCCACCTGGTGGATGACGTGGCCGTCGACGTTCAGCGGCGTCATCCGCTCGGTGACCAGCACGCGCGCCTCGATCGCCGTGCGGGCGGTGACGATCGTCGCGTACGACAGGTGCTCGAGGCCGCGCTCCTGCGCGAGCTCCGGCGACACCTCGCAGAACATCTCCGGCTGCAGCTCGGCCAGGTAGGGCACCCAGCGGCTCATCCCGCCCGCCGTGTGGTGCTCGGTCAGCCGGTAGGTCGTGAAGACGTACGGGAAGACCTCGGCGCCCTTCTCCCCCGCCGACGGGTTGGACAGGTTGTCCTTGCGCCGGATGACCTGCCGGGTGGGGTTGGCCTGCTGGGTGTAGAGCGGGTTGCGCACCGGCGACTCGTGGGGCTCGTAGTGGGCCGGCATCGGCCCGTCGAGCAGCCCCGACGGTGCGTAGAGCCAGCCCTTGCCGTCGGCCTGCATGATGAACGGGTCGTCGCCGGCGATGCCGTCGACGCCGCTCGCGCCCTCGGGCGGGCGGTAGGACGGCGGCTTGTGCTTCTCGAAGTCCGGGACGTCGTGCCCGGTCCACTCCTGGGCGTCCTCGTCCCACCAGACGTACGCCTTGCGCTCGCTCCACGGTCGGCCCTCGGGGTCGGCCGAGGCGCGGTTGTAGAGCGTGCGCCGGTCCATCGGCCAGGCCCAGCCCCACTGGTTGGCGACCCAGTCCTGCTCCTGCCCGGGCTTGCGCCGGGCCGCCTGGTTGACGCCGTCCTTGTAGACGCCGCTGTAGATCCAGCAGCCGCCGGAGGTCGAGCCGTCGGCCTTCATGGAGGTGAACCCGGGCAGCGGCTGTCCCGCCGAGTCCCCGGTGAGGAACCTGCCGTTGACCTCGGCCAGGACGGCCACCGGGTCGGGCTCACCGTGCTCGTCGACCGGGTAGTCCCAGGTGAGGTCGAGCAGCGCCCGGTCCTTGGGGTCGGTCGAGCGGGCCAGCCGCTCGCGGAGCCGCCGGCCGATCTCGAAGTAGAACTCCAGCTCACTGCGGGCGTCGCCCGGCGGCGGCACGGCCTTGTGCCGCCACTGCACCATGCGCTGGGTCTGGGTGAAGGACCCGGACTTCTCCACGTGGGTCGCTGCCGGCAGGAAGAAGACCTCGGTGCCGATGTCCTCGGTCCTCAGCTCGCCGGTCGCGATCTCCGGCCCGTCCTGCCAGAAGGTCGCGGACTCGATGAGGTTGACGTCGCGGACGACCAGCCACTTCAGGCTGGCCAGCCCCATCCGCTGCATCTTGGCCTGCGCCGAGCCGACCGCGGGGTTCTGACCCACGAGGAAGTAGCCCTCGACCTTGCCGTCGATCTGGTCCATGACGGTCTGGTAGGTGCCGTGGTCGCCGGTCAGCTTGGGCAGCAGGTCGAAGCAGAAGTCGTTCTCCGGCTGCGCCGCCTCGCCGTACCAGGCCTTGAGCAGGCTGACGGCGTAGGCGTCGGCGTTGGCCCAGAAGCCCTTCATCCCCGGGCTGCTCATGGTCGCGATCCAGTCGGCCAGCGAGTCGTGCTCGCCGGCGACCGGCATCGGGAGATAGCCCGGGAGCAGGTTGAACAGCGTCGGGATGTCGGTCGACCCCTGGATGCTGGCGTGACCGCGCAGCGCCATGATCCCGCCGCCGGGGCGGCCCATGTTGCCCAGCAGCAGCTGGATGATCGCCGAGCCGCGGATGTACTGCACGCCGGTGGAGTGGTGGGTCCAGCCGACCGAGTAGACCCAGGCCGTGGTCCGCTCGCGACCGCTGTTGGCGGTCACCGCCTCGCAGACCGACAGGAACTGGTCCACCGGGACGCCGCAGACCTGCTCGACGACCTCGGGGGTGTAGCGGGCGTAGTGCCGCTTGAGCACCTGGTAGACGCACCGCGGGTGCTGCAGCGTCTCGTCGCGCTCCACCCGCGAGTCGTCCAGGGCCGCCCCGTGCCCACCGAGCTCGTGGCCGCCGCCGTGCTCACCGGCGAGCTCCTCGTCCTGCTCGCCTCCCGGCGAGGCCTGCTGGTCATGACCGGCGTACTGCCAGCTCTCGCCGTCGTAGGAGGCGCTCTCCGGGTCGTAGCCGGAGAACAGCCCGTCGAGGTCCTCGGTGTCGACGAAGTCCTCCCGCACGATCGTCGCGGCGTTGGTGTACGCCACGACGTACTCCCGGAAGTCCTTCTCGTGGGTCAGGATGTGGTTGACGATCCCGCCGAGGAAGGCGATGTCGGAGCCGACCCGGATCGGGACGTGCTGGTCAGCGACCGCCGAGGTGCGCGTGAAGCGGGGGTCGATGTGGATGACCTTCGCGCCGCGCTGCTTGGCCTCCATGACCCACTGGAAGCCGACCGGGTGGCACTCGGCCATGTTCGAGCCCTGGATAACGATGCAGTCGCTGTTCGCCAGGTCCTGCAGGAAGGACGTGGCTCCGCCGCGTCCGAACGAGGCCCCCAGACTGGGGACGGTGGAGCTGTGTCATATCCGGGCCTGGTTCTCGACCTGGATCGCCCCCAGCGCCGTGAACAGCTTCTTGATGAGGTAGTTCTCCTCGTTGTCCAGCGTCGCCCCGCCGAGGGACGCGAACCCGAGGGTGCGGTTGACCCTGCGGCCGTGCTCGTCATGGGTCTGCCAGGTGCGCTCACGGGTGTCGACGATGCGGTCGACGATCATGTCCATGGCGCGCTCGAGGGGCAGGTCCTCCCACGCGGTGCCGTGCGCCCGCCGGTACTTCACCGTCGTCACGCGACGGTCGCCGTTGACGAACTGCTCGCTGGCCGACCCCTTGGGGCACAGCCGGCCGCGGGAGACCGGGGAGTCGGGGTCGCCCTCGATCTGGACGACCTTCTCGTCCTTGACGAAGACCCGCTGGCCGCAGCCCACGGCGCAGTACGGGCAGATGCTCTGCACGACGCGGTCGGCCGTCGCGGTGCGCGGCTTGAGGGCCGCCGACCGGTCGGACTGCGCGGCGAGCCCGCGTCCGAGACGGTCGTCGCCGGTCAGCTGCTTGACGACGGGCCAGCCGAGGAAGGTGTCCCTCAGTCCCATGATCCCCTGCTCTCCACGACGCTTGTCCGATGCCGTGGGTACCCAACAGGACAGGTTTCGCACCTCACGTCACAAACAACCTCCGGAGAGCACATGAACCAGCGCAGGATCGCTTCGCAGTCCGTGTCCGCGATCGGCCTCGGCGCCATGCCGTTGTCGGTCGAGGGCCGGCCCGACCGGGCCCAGGCCGTCCGCACCGTCCACGCCGCGCTGGACGCCGGCGTGACCCTGGTGGACACCGCCGACGCCTACGGCCTGGGCGCCGACGAGGTCGGGCACAACGAGCGGCTGGTGGCCGAGGCGCTGGAGTCGTGGTCCGGGTCCGGCGACGTCCTGGTCGCCACCAAGGGCGGCCACACCCGCCCGCCGGACGACAGCTGGGCGCTCGACGGCAGCCGAGCGCACCTGCGGGCGGCCTGCGAGGCGTCGCTGCGCGCCCTCGGGGTGGAGGCCCTCGGGCTCTACCAGCTGCACCGCCCGGACCCGGACGTGCCGTGGGCCGAGTCGGTCGGCGCCCTCGAAGAGCTGCGTCAGGAGGGCAAGGTCGTCCACGTCGGGGTCAGCAACGCCGACCCCGACCAGATCCGCGAGGCGTGCGCGATCACCCCGCTGGCGGCGGTGCAGAACCAGCTCTCCCCCGCCTACCGCAGCAGCCTGCCGGAGGTCGCGCTGTGCCAGGAGCTCGGCATCGCCTTCCTGCCCTGGTCGCCGCTGGGCGGGATGAGCGCCGCCGCCGACCTCGGGAAGGAGTACGCCGCCTTCGGCGAGGTGGCCCGGGAACGTGGCGTGTCCGCCCAGCAGGTGTGCCTGGCCTGGCTGCTCTCCCTGGCCCCGGTGGTCATCCCGATCCCGGGGTCGCGTCGACCGGCGTCGATCGTCGACTCCGCCGCAGCGGCCGAGCTCGTGCTGACGCCGCAGGAGCTGGCGCGGCTGGGGTGAGCAGCGGTCAGTTGCCGTCGTTCTCGGGCAGGTAGCCCCGGACCTGGTAGCGGTCGCTGTTCTCGTTGAGGCAGTTCAGCAGAGCGGCCTCCTGCTGCGTCGTCGTGTCGGCGATGTCGAAGCGCACCGGGAACCGGCCCTGGACCTTCGGGTCGGGGTTGCCCTGGTCCGCGATCACCGAGATGCCGGGCAGGGAGCCGCACGCCCGCTTGAGCCCCTCGCGGTTGTCCTGCCCGGCGTCCATCTGCATCTGGACGACCATCACCCGCTGGTCCCCGGCGAACAGGTAGTTGCTGAAGGCGACGAACAGCATGCTGCTCAGCGCCAGGACGGCGAAGACGATCACCGCCACCCTGTTGCGCCGGCCGGCGTCCTGCCACCACGGCTGCTGCTGCGTCTCCTGCTCCCACTCCGGCACGACACCAGTATCAGTGGCGGCATCCGGACATGCCTGTCAGGGTGCGTGTCGAGCCCGTCGCACGGCGCGGCTCCCGCCGACCCCCAGGAGCACCAGATGAGCACCGCGACCACCGGCATCTCCACCAAGGACGTCGTCGACTGGACCGACCTCGGCAAGGAGATGTGGAGCTACCTCACCGGCAAGGGTGCCGCCATCGACTACACCTTCGTCGACATGACCGTCGAGGTCCCCCGCGACACCGGCTCCGACGCGCCCCGCGCCACCTGGAAGCTCAACGGCACGCTGCGCATCACCACGACGGACCGCGACAGCGCTGCCTGATGCCCCTGACGATGCAGGGCGGCCTGTCGTTCACGGTCGACGGCCCCGGCGGCGCAACCGCCGGGCAGGTCGTGGGTGACGGGGCCGTCCTGCGCGTCCGGGCCGACGACGCCGTCGCCGCCTGGGATGCCTCCGTCGGCTCGGTCTCGACCGGGCCGGCGGCCCTGCGCGCCCTGGCCGACGCGCTCGCGGAGCAGGGGCTCTCGGTCGAGGTGGCCGGTCCGCACGGACGCCTCGCGCTGGTCGGTGCGGAGGCCGACAGCGTGGTGGGGCGACTGGTCACCGGCACCCGGCGGGTGGAGCTCGGGAGACCGGCCGCCCTGCGACCGCTCGTCGTCGCCCAGGCCCGGCGCTCGCTGCCGCCCCGTCGTCGTACCGCCCTGGTCCTCGCGGTGGTGGCCGTGATCGCCCTGCTCCGCAGGCGTCGCGCCCGCGCCTAGGCTGCTGAGGTGCCCCTCCCTGCCGACGACAGCTGGAGCGCGGGCACGACCCCCTGGCGCCGACCCGACCGCCGGCTGCTGCGCCTGCGGCGCGGGCTGACCCTGGTCCTGGTGACCCTGCCCGGTCTGGTGCTGTCGGGCGGGCTGGCCCTGGTCGAGCCCGTCGCGGGACTGGCCGGGCTGGCTATCACCGCTGCGGTCACGGGCCTGGTGCTCGTCGCCGTCGGACGGCGCTGGGCCGCCTGGGGCTACCTCGAGCGCGACGACGACCTGCTCGTCCGGCGCGGGGTGCTGGTGCGGCGGCTCTCGGTCGTGCCTTACGGCCGGATGCAGTACGTCGACGTCACCGCCGGACCGCTCGCCCGCCGCCTGGGGCTCGCGACCGTGACCCTGCACACCGCGGCGGCAGCGACCGACGCCTTCGTGCCGGGCCTGCGCGCCGACGAGGCGACCCGGCTCCGGGACCGCCTCGCCGCCCTCGGTGAGGCGCGACAGGCCGGCGTGTGACCGCGGCGGTCCCCGTCCCGCCGCCGGTCGACGACAGCGCTGACCGGTCCGACGACGCCGGCTGGCTGCGGCTGCACCCGCTGACGCCTCTGCTCAGCGGCGGTCGCTTCGCCCTGCTCGTGCTGGCGTTCATCGGGCAGGGCGCGGTCCGCAGCTCGCCGGCGCCAGGACGTACGGCCGCCGTCCTGTTCGGCATCGGGGTCCCCCTGGTCGTGCTCGGCGGCTGGATCTCGTGGCGCGCCATGCGCTATCGCCTCACCGACACCGAGCTGCAGGTCGAGAGCGGCGTCGTGACCAAGCGCAGCCGCCGCGTCCCGCTCGCCCGGTTGCAGGCCGTCGACGTCGTCCGGCCCTTCTACGCCCGCGTCCTGGGCCTGGCCGAGCTGCGGCTCGAGGTGGTGGGCGGCGGAGGCGGCGCGGAGGCGCCGCTGGCGTTCCTGTCCGAGGACGACGCCACGCGGCTGCGCGCCGAGCTGCTCGACCGGGCCGCCGGGCGGCGAGAGGGGCGGGCTGCCGGTGAGCGCGACCCGGTTGCTCCGCCCGAGGTGCCCGAACGCGTCCTGGTGGTCGTCCCCACCGGGCCGCTGGTCTGGTCGACGCTGCTCGGAGGCCCGGTCGTGGCGGTCTCGCTGCTGCTGGTCGCGCTGGCCGTCGCCGCGGTGGTCGACCTCTCCTCGGCCGGCGGCGTGGTCTTCCTCGCGGTGCCGGTGCTGCTCGGCGTCGGGTCGTTCGCCGTCCGCAGGTTCCTGTCCGAGTACGGCTTCACGGTCGCCGAGTCCCCCGACGGGCTGCGGCTGCGCCACGGCCTGCTCGACACCCGGAGCCAGACGATCCCGGCCGGCCGGATCCAGGTCGTGCGGGTCATCGAGCCACTGCTGTGGCGCCGGTTCGGCTGGGTGCGGGTCGAGGTCGACGTCGCCGGCTACAGCGGCGGGGGCGAGGAGCAGTCGCTCACTGGGGCGCTCCTGCCGGTGGCGCCCCGCGCGCTGGCCGACCAGCTCGTGGCGCGCGTGCTCGGTGGGCCGCTCCCGGCCGAGGTGCTCAGCGCTCCGCGCCGGGCCCGCTGGCGGGCGCCACTGGCCCACCGCCGGCTCGGCATCGCCCTCGACGACCGCCACGTGCTCTCGACCTACGGCATCGTGACCACCACGACCGACGTCGTCCCGCTCGCGAAGGTGCAGAGCGTCCGGCTGACCCAGGGCCCGTGGCAGCGCCGGCTGCGCCTGACCAGCCTGCACGTCGACACCGCGGGGCGGCGGTTGCCCGGCGCCGTGGCCCTGCACCGCGACGCCCGGGAGGCGCCGCGGTTGCTGGCCGAGGTCAGCGCGCGGGCCCGGGCGGCGCGCATGTCCAGCCGGCCCGGCCGCTCCCGGTAGCGTCGTCGCCCGATCCGCCGCTGTTCCTCACCCACCCCGTCGTCCCTCCCTGGAGCCCAGCCGTGCAGCTCGCCGGAACCGTCGCCCTCGTCACCGGAGGCGCAAGCGGCCTCGGGCTGGCCACCGCCCGCACCCTGGTCGGCGTCGGCGCCGCGGTCGTCATCGCCGACCTCGCCAGCTCACCCGGCGAGCAGGCCGCGACGCAGCTCGGTGACAGCGCCGTGTTCGTGCCGACCGACGTGACCGACGCCGACTCGGTCCAGGCGGCCGTCGACCGGGCGGGCGAGCTCGGTCCGCTGCGCGTGGTCGTCAGCTGCGCCGGCATCGGCACTCCCGGCCGGGTGCTCGGCAAGAACGGCCCGCTGGCGCTGGAGCAGTTCGCCCGGGTCGTCACCGTCAACCTCGTCGGGTCCTTCAACGTGCTGCGCCTGGCGGCCGCGGCGATGGCCGAGACCGAGCCGGTCGCCGGCGAGCGCGGTGTCATCGTCAACACCGCGAGCGCTGCGGCGTACGACGGGCAGATCGGCCAGGCGGCCTACAGCGCCAGCAAGGGCGGCATCGTCGGGATGACGCTGCCGATCGCCCGCGACCTGGCCAGCAGCCTGATCCGGGTGATGACCATCGCCCCCGGGCTGTTCGACACCCCGATGCTCCAGGGCCTGCCCGAGCCGGCCCGCCAGTCGCTGGCCGCGCAGGTCCCGATGCCCTCGCGGCTCGGCGACCCCAGCGAGTACGCCGCACTGGTGCGCCACATCTGCGAGAACACGATGCTCAACGGCGAGGTCATCCGCCTCGACGGCGCCATCCGCATGGCCCCGCGCTGAGCCGACCGGGCCAATCGGGCGGATCCTCCTGAGCTACCCCGCACCGCCCGTTCGGGGGAGATCGTGCAAACGGGACGACGCGAGACGCCCCGCACCTCCACCCTCTGCTGGTGACCCTGCCCCTGGCTTCCGAGTCTGCCCCCCGCGTCGACGGGCTCATCCCCGCCCAGCCCCGCCCTGACCTCCCACGCGGAGTCGCCGACGCCCTGGCGCTGGTGGAGCCCGCCTCGCTGGTCGCGCTGCTGCAGGAGCTGCTCGCCGTCCCGACGGTCACCGGCAGCGCCGCCGAGAGCGAGGGGCAGCACCGGCTCGACGGGCGGCTGCGCGCGGCCGGACTCGACACGGACCTGTGGTCGGTCGACCTGCCCGCGACCCTTGCGGACCCCGACTTCCCCGGCATGGAGGCCCCGCGCGACGAGGCCTGGGGCCTGGTCGGCAGCTGGGGCGGCAACGACCCGGACGCGCCGACGGTGGTCCTGAACGGCCACCTCGACGTCGTGCCGACCGGTGGCCCCGAGCTGTGGACGGTCGACCCCTGGCAGGGACGCGTCCGCGACGGCCGGGTGCTCGGCCGCGGCGCGTGCGACATGAAAGGCGGACTGGCCTGCCAGGTGATGGCCGTCGAGGCGCTGCGCCGGGCCGGCGTGCAGCTGCGCGGGCGCGTGCAGCTGCAGAGCGTCGTCGGTGAGGAGGACGGCGGCCTCGGCACCTTCGCCACCCTGCGCCGCGGCTACCGGGGCGACCTCGCCGTCATCTGCGAGCCGACCTCGGGCGCACTGGTCACCGCCACGGCGGGGGCGCTGACCTTCCGGCTGACGGTGCCCGGGCGCTCGGCGCACGGGTCGATGCGCCGAGAGGGAGTCGACGCGGTCGAGAAGTACCTGCAGGTGCACCTCGCGCTGCGGCGTCTGGAGGAGGTGCGCAACCGCGACGCGGCTCCGCTGATGGCCCGCTACGCCCTGCCTTACCCGCTGTCGGTCGGCATGGTCCATGCCGGTGACTGGGCGAGCAGCGTCGCGGACTCGCTCGTCGCGGAGGGGCGCCTGGGCGTCGCGCTCGGCGAGCCGGTCGAGCAGGCCCGCGCCCAGCTCGAGGCCGCGGTCGCCGAGGTCTGCGCCGACGACCCGTGGCTGACGTCCCACCCCGTGCGGGTCGAGTGGGTCGGCGGGCAGTTCGCCAGCGGGTCGGTGGCTCCGGAAGCGCCGGTGGTGCAGGCGGTGTCGGCCGCGCACTACCGGCTGCACGGCGGCCGGCCAGCGGTGCACGGCGTCCCGTACGGCTCGGACCTCCGGCTCCTGACCGGCCTGGGCGGCGTCCCGACGGTCCACTACGGGCCCGGCGACGTCCGGCACGCGCATGCGCCGGACGAGTCCGTCCCGGTCGACGAGCTGGTCGCCGTGACGCGCACCCTCGTGCTGCTGGTGGCCTCGGTCGCCGGTGTCGCCTAGCCGACAGCCGAACCGACCGACCAAGCGGTGGGTCAGGATGGCGTCATGTCACTGCTGCCCCTGTCGGCCGAAGAGCTCCTGACCACCACCCGGACGGTGCGCAGGCGCCTGGACCTCGAGCGGCCGGTCGACCTCGCGCTTGTGCGCGAGGCGCTGACGGTGGCGCTGCAGGCGCCCAGCGGCTCCAACGCCCAGGGCTGGCACTTCGTCGTGGTGACCGACGCCGCCAAGCGGGCCGCGATCGGCGAGCTGTACGGCAGGGCCGTCGACGCCTACCTGTCCTCGGAGCGCTCCGCGGCCAAGCTGCACGCCGACGACCCTGATCGCGCGCCCGTGCAGCAGCGCGTCGGGGACAGCGTCGCCCACCTGGGCAGGGTGATGGGGCAGGTGCCGGTGCTGCTCCTCCCCTGCCTGCGCCTGCCGGGCGGACTGCCGGCCGGCACCCAGGCCGGTGTGTGGGCCTCGTTGCACCCGGCCGTGTGGAGCTTCATGCTGGCGGCCCGGCAGCGCGGGCTCGGCACGGCGTGGACCAGCCTGCACCTCGGGTACGAGCAGGAGGTGGCCGAGCTGCTCGGCCTGCCCGACGACGTGCACCAGGGAGCGCTGATCCCGGTGGCCCACTACACCGGCGAGACCTTCAAGCCGGCGCCCCGCCAGCCGCTCGACCAGGTGCTCCACCTCGACAGCTGGTGAGCCCGGCGGCGCGCTAGGCCAATCCGCCGACGTCGTCCGGCACGTCGACGGCGTGCTCGCGCAGCCACTCCAGCGGGACGACCTCGAGGGCGCGCTGGTGCGTGGCGGCCAGGACGACAGGCGCCGCCGCGCCGGCCTCGTACGCCTGACGCCAGCGGACCGCCACGACGCACCACCGGTCGCCGGGCACCAGACCCGGGAAGGCGTACTCCGGCCGTGGCGTGATGAGGTCGTTGCCGACCTCCCGCTGGTGGGCCAGGAACGACTCGGTCACGACGGCACAGATCGTGTGGCTGCCGAGGTCCTCGGGCCCCGTCGTGCAGCAGCCCTCCCGTGTGAAGCCGGTGATCGGGTCGGTGCCGCAGACCTCGAGCTCCCCGCCGAGAACGTTGAGCTCCACCGAACCGGCCCTGGTCATCCCAGCGCCAGACCGCCGGCGAGCAGGACGCCGTAGGCGAGCTGCAGCTTGCCGGTGGCCGCCAGCACGGCGACCAGGTCACGGCCGGTCACGCCGCGGCGGACCTTGTCCACCGGACCCAGTGCGAGCGGCGCGGCCAGCAGGGCGATCAGCGCCGTCGGCACGGCCGGTGCGACGACGACCGGGACGAGCAGGGCCACGCCCACGAGCGCGGGGTACAGCACCCGGCTGCGCTGGTCACCCAGGACGACGGCCAGGGTGCGCTTGCCGCTGAGCGTGTCGGTCGGGATGTCGCGCAGGTTGTTGGTGACCAGGATCGCGCAGGCCAGTGCCCCGCACGCCACGCCACCGGCGAGAGCGACCCACGTGAGGCGCTCGGCCTGCACGTACGTCGTGCCCAGGACCGCCACCAGCCCGAAGAAGACGAACACCGAGACCTCGCCGAAGCCGCGGTAGCCGTAGGGCTTGGCGCCGCCGGTGTAGCCCCAGGCAGCCAGGATCGACACCGCGCCGACGAGCAGCACCCACCACGAGGTCAGGGCCGCCAGCACGAGCCCGACGGCCGCCGCCACCCCGAAGCAGACCAGCGCGGCACCCAGGACCGCCGAGGCGGGCGCGTGGCCGCCGCCGACCAGGCGCAGCGGCCCGACCCGGTCGTCGTCGGTGCCGCGGACGCCGTCGCTGTAGTCGTTGGCGTAGTTGACACCGACCTGCAGGGCCAGCGCCACGACCAGCGCCAACAGGGCCCGGAGCGGGCTGAAGGCGTCGACGGCCGCCGCGGCGCCGGTCCCGACCAGGACCGGCGCCAGAGCTGCCGGCAGGGTCCGGGGGCGGGCTCCTTCGAGCCAGTGGGCGGCGGTCGTCATGGTCCTGACTCTGGGGTTCGGGGACTCACGATCCTAGGACCGCACGGTTGACCTTGCCCGTTGGCAGCCGCGGGATCCGCCCGACCTCGCGCAGCTCGCGCGGCGCCCACGCCCGCGGGAGTGTCCTGGCCACGTGCTCGCGGGCGGTGGCGAGCGTCAGCGGGGCGCGCAGCACGACGCAGGCGACCACCCGCTCGCCCCACTCCTCGTCGGCGACTCCGACCACGCCGGCTTCGACGACCGCCTCGTGCTGCTCGAGGGCAGCCTCGACAGCGGCCGGGGGCACCTTCTCCCCGCCGCTGACGATCATGTCATCGGTCCGGCCGAGCACCCTGAGGATCCCGTCCGACTCGAGGGTCCCCAGGTCGCTGGTGGTGAAGGACCCGCCCCGGAAGGCCTGCGCGGTGAGGTCGGGCCTGAGCCGGTAGCCCGAGGCCAGCACGGGTCCCGCCAGGGTGATCAGGCCGTCCTCGAGCGTGACCCGCACCCGGTCCAGCGGGACCCCGTCGTAGACGCAGCCCCCGCTGGTCTCGGACATGCCGTACGTCGTGACCACCCGCACGCCGGCCTCCCTCGCGGCGGTCAGCAACGAGCTGGGCGCCGGCGCACCCCCGAGCAGCACGGCGTCGTAGGAGCGCAGTGCGTCCACCGCCTCGCGCACCTCGGCCTCGAGCAGCCGCCGCAGCTGCGTGGGCACGAGCGAGACGAACCGGCGTGGCGACCACAGCAGCCCGGTCGCGTCGATGAAGCCCTGCGCCGTGAACGGCCCGTCGGGCATGATCGCCGGGTCGGTGCTGGCCAGCAGCGACCGGACCAGGACCTGCACGCCGCCGATGTGGGTCGGCGGGATCGCCAGCAGCCACTGACCGTGGCCGCCGAGCCTCGCGGTGGTGGCCTCGGCCGACGCCCTCAGCGCCGTCGCGCTCAGCAGCACGCCCTTGGGCTCGCCGGTGGACCCGGAGGTCGGGACGACCAGCGCGATGTCGTCGCTCTCGAGCGGCTCCTCGGGCCGCAGCGCCTGCAGCACCGCGTCGGGCTGCTCCGGCAGCGGCAGCACCGCGGGACCGGAGTGGTCCAACGCCGCCGCCAGCGCCTCCAGGAGCGGCTCCGGGAGGGCGGGCAGGGCGAGCAGCCGGCGGTTCACAGCATCAGAAGTAGTACGGGTAGCCCGACCAGTCCGGGTCGCGCTTCTCGAGGAACGCGTCCCGGCCCTCCACGGCCTCGTCGGTCATGTAGGCCAGGCGGGTCGCCTCCCCGGCGAACACCTGCTGGCCGACCATGCCGTCGTCGACGGCGTTGAACGCGTACTTCAGCATCCGCTGCGCGGTCGGGCTCTTGCCCACGATGGTCTTGGCCCACTCCAGCGCCGTCGCCTCGAGCTCGGCGTGCGGGACGACCTCGTTGACCGCGCCCATGCGGTGCATGTCCGCGGCGGTGTACTCCCTGCCCAGGAAGAAGATCTCCCTGGCGAACTTCTGCCCCACCTGCTTGGCGAGGTAGGCCGAGCCGTAGCCGCCGTCGAAGCTGCCGACATCGGCGTCGGTCTGCTTGAAGCGGGCGTGCTCGGCGCTGGCGAGCGTCAGGTCGCAGACGGCGTGCAGGCTGTGCCCGCCACCGGCCGCCCAGCCCGGGACCACGCAGATGACGACCTTGGGCATCATCCTGATCAGGCGCTGCACCTCGAGGATGTGCAGCCGGCCGACGCGGGCCGGGTCGATCGTCTCGGCGCCCTCCCCTGCTGTCCCGTCCGTGCCCGCTGCGCCTTCCTGCGGCAGGACGTACTGGTAGCCCGCGCGCCCGCGGATCCGCTGGTCGCCGCCGGAGCAGAACGCCCAGCCGCCGTCCTTGGGCGACGGTCCGTTGCCGGTGAGCAGCACGCAGCCGACGTCCGGGGTCATCCGGGCGTGGTCGAGCGCCCGGTATAGCTCGTCGACGGTGCCCGGGCGGAAGGCGTTGCGCACCTCGGGACGGTCGAAGGCGATCCGGACGACCCCGCCGTCGCGGCCCTCGGCGGTGTGCCGGTGGTAGGTGATGTCGGTGAAGTCGAAGCCGACAACCTCACACCACTGGGTGGCGTCGAAGATCTCGGAGACCTCGGTGCGGGATGTGGTGCGTGACATGGTGCGAGCCTACTGAGGAGGGGCCTTGCTGCCAGGGTGGGACGAGCTCGCCGACGACCTGCACGTCGTCAGCATCCCGATGCTGGTGCCGTTCCGGGGGGTGCTGGAGCGCGAGGCGCTGCTCGTGCGCGGGCCCGCCGGGTGGGGTGAGCTCAGCGCGTTCCCCGAGTACGACGACCACGAGGCCGCCCGCTGGCTCGCGTCCGCCGTCGAGGCCGCCTGGCTGGGCTGGCCCGCGGCCGTACGACAGGCCGTGCCGGTCAACGCCACCGTCCCTGCCGTCGCCGCCGACGACGTGGCCGGGGTCCTGGCCCGCTTCCCCGGCTGCACCACCGCCAAGGTCAAGGTCGCCCAGGACGGCCAGGTGCTCGCCGACGACGTCGACCGGATCGCGGCGGTGCGGTCGGTGCTCGGCCCCGGCGGCCGGGTCCGCGTCGACGCCAACGGCGCGTGGTCGGTCGAGCAGGCGCTGACCGCCCTTCGCGCGCTGGCGCCGTTCGACCTCGAGTACGCCGAGCAGCCGTGCGCCACCGTCGCCGAGCTCGCCGCGCTCCGGCTCGCGCTGGCCCGGGCCGGGGTCGACGTCCTGGTGGCGGCCGACGAGAGCGTCCGCAAGGCCCAGGACCCGCTGCGGGTGGCGCTGGCCGGAGCCGCGGACGTGGTCGTCCTCAAGGTGGCACCACTGGCGGGGGTCCGCCCCGCGCTGGCGGTCGCCGAGGCCTGTGGCCTGCCGGTCGTCGTGTCCAGCGCCCTCGACACCTCAGTCGGGATCAGCGCCGGCGTGGCGCTGGCCGCGGCCCTGCCCGACCTGCCGTACGCCTGCGGCCTGGCCACCACCTCGCTCATGGCCTCCGACGTCGCCGACCTGCTGCCGGTCGACGGTGCGCTGCCGGTCCGGGCCGTCGTCCCGGACCCCGACCGGCTCGTCGCCCTGGCCGCCGCACCCGACCGCCGGGCGTGGTGGGTCGCTCGAGCGCGCCGCTGCCACGCTCTGCTGGCAGAGTCGACGACGTGAACCCCTCGACCGCTCTCGCGCGGGTGCTGGTCGACGAGCTGGTCCGCGGCGGGGTCCGCGAGGCCGTGCTGTCCCCCGGCTCCCGGTCCGCCCCGCTGGCCTTCGCCCTGCACGCCGCCGACGCAGCCGGACGGCTGCGGCTGCACGTGCGGATCGACGAGCGCTCGGCGGCGTTCCTCGCGCTCGGGCTGGCCAAGGCGTCCGGCCGCCCCGTCCCCGTGGTCACGACCTCGGGGACGGCCACGGCCAACCTGCACCCGGCCGTCCTGGAGGCCTGCCACACCGGTGTCCCGCTGCTGCTGCTGACCGCCGACCGCCCGCCCGAGCTGCGGGGCACCGGCGCCAACCAGACCGTCGACCAGCTCGGGCTGTACGGCGGAGCCGTCCGGCTGTTCGTCGAGGTCGGCACCCCGGGCGCGCGGGCCGGTGACAACGCCTCGTGGCGGTCGCTGGCCTGCCGGGCCGTCGCGACCGCGCTCGGCGACCTCGGGACACCGCCCGGGCCCGTCCACCTCAACCTGGGGCTGCGCGACCCGCTGACCCCGGACGACGACCCCACCTGGGTGGAGCCGCTCGCGGGCCGGCCGGACGGCGCCCCCTGGACGACTCGCGTGGCTGCCGCGCCGGTGCTGCCGCCCGTCGACGACCTGCCCGCCCGGACCCTCGTCGTCCTGGGTGACGGCCCGTCCGGCCCGGCCGCCGCGGCGCTGGCCCTGGCTCGTCGGCGCGGCTGGCCGGTCGTCGCCGAGCCGTCCTCGGGGGCGGGGCCGGTGCGCGAGGTGCTGCTCGTCCCCGAGCTGCTGCTGAGCGCTCCGGGGTGGGTTGCCGCGCACCGGCCGGACCGGGTGCTCGTCGTCGGGCGGCCCACCCTGTCCCGCGCCGTCGGCCGGCTGATCGCCGGGTCGCCGTCGGACGTCGTCACCCGGCTCGGCAGCTGGCCCGATCCGACCGGCGCGGCCGACCGGGTCCTGCCGGCTGTCCCGTCGTACGCCGACGGCGAGGTCGACCCCGACTGGCTGACGACCTGGCTCGAGGCCTCCTACACCGCGGACGACGCGGCGTCGGACGTGCTCGAGTCGGCCGTGGTCGGAGACAGCGTCCTGGCCGACGACGGGGTGGTCGAGGCGGTCGTGGCCGGGCGGGTGGCCGGTTCCGTCCCCGCCGGTGGTCTGCTCGTGGTCGGGAGCTCCAAGCCCGTGCGCGACCTGTTCCTGGCCGGGCCGCACGCCGGCGTCGGGGTGCTGGCCAACCGTGGTGTGGCCGGCATCGACGGGATGGTGTCGACCGCGATCGGCGCGGCTCTGGCGCACCAGGCGGCCGGCGGGGAGGCGGCGTACGCCCTGCTCGGAGACCTGACGTTCCTGCACGACGGCAACGGCCTGGTGCTCGGGCCGCAGGAGCCGCGCCCCGACCTGACGATCGTGGTGGTCAACAACGACGGCGGCGCCATCTTCGGCCTGCTCGAGCAGGGCGGGGCCGAGTACGAGGCGGCCTTCGAACGGGTCTTCGGCACCCCACACGGCGTCGACCTGGCTGCGCTGTGCGCCGCGACCGGCACCCGCCACGTCCGGGTCCAGGACCTGGTGGCGCTCGACGACGCGTTGGTCCCTGAGCCGGGCCTGCGGGTGGTGGAGGTGACGACCGACCGGACGGCGGCGGTCGGCCTGGACCTGGCCGTGCACGAGGCCGTGGCAGAGGCGCTCGCTCAGCCCTGATCGGCATCGGCTAGACAGGGGCATGACCTCCACCGGCGCCGGCGCCTGGACCCACCCCGGCGCCTTCGAGGTCGCGCCCGGGGTCCACCGGGTCCCCCTGCCACTGCCCAACGACGGGCTGCGGGCCGTCAACATCTACGTGCTCGAGACCGCCGACGGGCTGGTGCTCGTCGACGCCGGCTGGGCGATCCCCGCGGCGCGCGAGCTGCTCGAGCAGGCGTTGGGCAGCCTCGGGTTCGGGCTCGCTGACGTCCGGCGGTTCCTCGTCACCCACGTGCACCGCGACCACTACACGCAGGCCGTGACCGTCCGGCGCGAGTTCGGCACGCACGTCGGGCTCGGGGTCGGCGAGCGACCGACGATGGAGGTGCTCCAGCAGCCGCACCGTCCGCTGTCCACGCAGGCCGAGCACCTGCGGGTGCTCGGCGCCGACGCTCTCGCGCAGGAGGTCGACCAGATGATGGGGCACGCCCAGAACGACCCGAGCCACTGGGAGCTGCCGGACCAGTGGCTCGTCGAGGGACCCGTGGCCCTGCCCGGCGGCCGGACCCTGGAGGCGGTCGCGACGCCCGGGCACACCGCGGGTCACCTCGTCTTCCACGACCTCGAGGGCCAGGTGCTGTTCGCCGGTGACCACGTCCTGCCGACGATCACGCCGTCGATCGGCTTCGAGCCGGTGCTGTCGCCGAACCCGCTGGGTGACTTCCTCGCCTCCCTCGCGCTGGTCCGCCGGCGGCCGGACGCCCTGCTGCTCCCCGCGCACGGCGACGTCGCCCCCAGTGTCCACGTGCGGGTCGACGAGTTGATCGCGTTCCACGGCTCCCGCCTCGAGGAGACCGAGAGGGCCGTGCAGGCAGGGGCCTGCACGCCGCACGAGGTCGCCGGTCAGCTCCGCTGGACCCGCCGCGAGCACCGGCTGGCCGACCTGGACACGTTCAACGCCATGCTGGCCACCTTCGAGACCGGCGCGCACCTCGTGCTGCTCGAGGCGCAGGGCCGGCTCACCCGCACCCTGGTAGACGGCGTCGACCACTACGCGGACGGCTCACCGGCGACATAGCGGCTTCCCCAGGAGTGGGGTCCTGGGGATCCCGCTTCGTCATCGCGGGCCGGTCGGTCAGGCCTGCAGGGCGTCCCGCATCGGGACGAGCTTGGCCGCGCTCTCCGCGAGCTCCTGCTCCGGCTGCGAGCCGGCGACGATGCCGCAGCCGGCGAACAGCCGCAGCCGTCGCGGGTCGTGGGGGTCGATCTCGGCGCAGCGCAGGGCGATGCCCCACTCGCCGTCACCGGAGGCGTCCATCCAGCCAACCGGACCGGCGTAGCGCCCGCGGTCCAGGCCCTCCACCTCCCGGATCACGGCCATCGCGTCCTCGGTCGGCGTGCCGCACACGGCGGCCGAGGGGTGCAGCGAGGACACCAGCCCGAGCGAGGTCGAGTCGTCGGCGACGACCCCGCTGACGACGGTGGCCAGGTGCATGACGTTCTGCAGGTGCAGGACGTACGGCTCGGACGGCACCTCGACACTTGCGCAGTGCGGCGCGAGGGAGTCCGCGACCGAGCGCACGGCGTACTCGTGCTCCTCCAGGTCCTTGCTCGACCGTGCGAGGGCCGCCGCCTGGGCGACGTCACGGGCGGCGTCACCGCTGCGTTGGATCGTCCCCGCGAGCACCCGCGAGGTGGCCCGGCCGCCCTCGAGCCGGACCAGCATCTCGGGGGTGGCGCCGATCAGCCCGTCGACCGAGAACGTCCAGCACCCGGGGTAGCCCGCGGCCAGCCGCCGCAGCGGCCAGCGGACGTCCAGCGGCTCGTCGAGCACCGCCTCCAGGTCGCGAGCGAGCACCACCTTGGCGACCTGGCCGGCGCTGATGCGCTCCACGACTCCGGCGACAACCTGCGTCCAGTCGAAGCTGCTGCGCGACCCGTCGGAGAACAGCACCGTGCCCGGTGCTGAGGGCGCAGAGGCGGGGGCGAGGTCCGCCGCCGTCGGCAGTGCTCCCTCGCGGACGACGGTCGTGATCCACCACGTGCCGCTGCGGTGCCCGACGACGACCTCGGGCACGACCAGCACGGAGGAACCGGCGCGCGGGTCGAAGGCGAACGAGCCGAAGCAGACCAGGCCGCACCCGGGGACGGCGATCTCGTCGTGGACGACGGTGCCGGCAGCCAGCTCCTGCCACCAGCGCTCGGCCTCGGCGAACTGCTCCGACCCCGTGATCTCCAGGCGGGCGGCCTCGCCCCAGCCGACCAGGCCCTCACCACCGCTCACCCAGGCCAGCGCGCTGTCGCGCGGCAGCAGGTCGAGCAGCGCACCGGGGTCGTCGACCCGCACGGTGCAGACCGTCAGCAGCGCGAGAGCCGGCGCGATGGTCACACCACAGGGTAAGAGAGGGGCTGCACGGCAGCACGTCGGCTCGGCCGTGGCGTGCCACACACCGGGGGTCAGGCGCCGTGGGCGAGCTCGCGCAGCGCCGTCACCGTCGTCCCGTCGCGCGAAGTCGGCCCAGATCCGGTGGTGGTCTGGCCAGGGGTCCACCCAGACCTGGCGAGTCGAGCGTACGTGAGGCCTCAGGATCCGGCGCGGCCGCCGACCACCTCTCGCAGCTTCACCCGGTGTCCGGTGATGAGCAGGGCGCGGCGGTAGATGGCCGAGGCGATCGAGGCCACCAGCGCTGCCGCGGCGGCCGTCAGCGCGATGGCGACCACGAGCTGCCAGACGGGGACCTGCCCGGCGGCCCACCGGATCGGCATCGCCATGGGCGCGGTGAGCGGGAAGATCGATACGGCGGCGCTCCAACCGCCGCCCGGGTCTGACGCCACGACCGTGACCGCCAGCATGTAGCCAGCGAAGAGGGTGATCGTGACGGGCAGGATGGCCGAGCTGACCTCGGTGATCTTGTCGACCAGGGCCCCCGCGGCCGCGAACAGGAAGGCGTAGAGGGCAAATCCGAGCACGAACCACGCCACCGCGAGGGTGAGGTCACCGCCCGCGACCGGCGGCAGGCCGATGCTGTCGGTGACCTGCACCGCGACGACGAGCGGTGCCACCAGGACGAGCAGCTGGACGAACGTCACCGTGCCGACAGCGACGACGGTCCCGACAAGCACCTGACTGGGACGCAGGACGACGAGCAGCACCTCGGAGATGCGCGTCGACTTCTCCACGGCAACGGTCGTGGCGATGGCGCTCCCGGCGAAGGTGAGCGCCAGGAACAGGACGACCCCCACGAGCAGGCCCACCCCGGCGCGCTCCTCGTCGTCCACTCGTCCGACGATGACCTGCTCCGGCGACCTGACCGACCGGAGGTCAGCGACCTGTTGCGGGCTCAGCCCTGCCTGCTCCAGCAGTCGCGATGTCTCCGCTGTCACCACGGCTTGGGCGACCACGACCGGGAAGGTCCCCCCGTTGACGGCCGAGGTGTAGAGCCGCCCGGCCGCCAGGCCGGCTGTGGCGTCACCGTCTCGCACGGCTGTCCGGACGGCGGCCTCGTCCTCGCGGACCACGTACGTCACGGTGAAGTCTGCTGCTGTGCCAGCGGCATCCAGCACCGCCACCACGTCCGCCGGGGCCTCGCCGGTGGTGGCCAGCGTGTAGGTCGTTCGGTCCTCGCCGACGAGCTGCGGGATCGTGACCGCGGCAGCGGAGAGCAGCAGCAGCAGCCCGGTGACGACCTTGAAGGACCGGGACCTGACGTTCTCGACAAGACCACGCTCGGCCACCAGGGCGGCGCCCTGCCACCAGGTGCTCATCCGCGCACCCCTGCTCCCTCGACGGCCTGGTCGGCGGCAGCGGCCAGGAACAGCTGCGACAGGGTCGGGAGGTCGAGTCCGAAGTCGACGACCCGGCCGGTCGCCCGGGCGGCGTCCAGGACCTCGAGGGGGTCGATGTGGTCCGGGACGTCCAAGCGCAAGCCGTCGGCCTCGTCACCGACCACGGTGACCTCGGGGAAAGCCAGCAGCCACTCGTGGTTCGGCGGCTCCACCTGCAGTCTGAGCTGCCGCCGCCCCGACGACGCTCGCAGGGTGGCGACCTTGCCCTTCATGACGGTGCGGCCGCGGTCGACCATCGCGATGTCCTCACACAGGTCCTGCACCAGGTCGAGCTGGTGGCTGGAGAACAGCACGGTTCGGCCGTCTCGAACCCGTTGCCGCAGGGTCTCGGACAAGCTCGCCACGGCCACCGGGTCCAGACCGGCGAACGGCTCGTCGAGCACGATGACCGCAGGGTCGTGGACAAGGGCCGTGGCCAGCTGCAGACGCTGCTGCATACCGCCTGAGAGCTTGTCGGTGCGGTCGTCCCACCGATCCTCCAGGCCCAGCTCTGCGAGCAGCGCGCGCGCCCTGCTCGCCGCGTCACGACGGGACAGACCGTGCAAGCGCCCGAAGTGGACAACCTGGTCGCCCGTCGACATGCCGCTGTAGAGACCCCGCTCCTGCGGCATGTAGCCCCAGTGGCGGCGGTCCTCCGCGCTCACCCTCCGGTCGTCGTACCGCACCTCGCCCCGGTCCTGGTCCAGCACCCCGAGCATGATCCTCAGCAACGTCGACTTGCCGGCACCGTTGGGTCCAAGAAGGCCGGTGAGCACCCCCGGCAAGACGTCGAAGCTCACCCCGTCAAGGGCCACCCGGTTGCCGAACGAGTGCGAGACGTTGCGAACCTCAAGCCTCATGGGCCAACCCTAGGAGCCCGCGCACGAAGCACACGCGCGGGGTCGGCGCCAGCCGCTGCGTCGCACGCTGGCGTCAAGGCTCGGGCATCAGGGCGCCGCGTCGCCGCGCACCCGCTCCTGCTCCACCAGCTCGGGCAGGTCCTTGAGCCGGGCCAGGCCCGCCAGCGGCTGGAGCATCCGGCGGTTGCCGCGCAGCGCGTCGGCGTTGCGGTCCAGGAACGCCCAGTAGCCGGCGGTGAACGGGCAGGCCCGCTCCCCCACCCGGACCTTCGGGTCGTACGCGCAACCGCCGCAGTAGTCGCTCATCCGGTTGATGTACGCGCCTCCGCTGGCGTACGGCTTGGTTGCCAGGACGCCGCCGTCGGCGTGCTGGCTCATGCCGGTGACGTTGGGCAGCATCACCCAGTCGTAGCCGTCGACGAAGGCCTCGTGGAACCACGAGGTGACCTGCCGGGGGTCCCAACCGCGCTGCAGCGCGTAGTTGCCGAGCACCATCAGCCGCGGGATGTGATGCACCCATCCGCGTTCGCGCAGATCGCGCAGGACCGAGCCCAGGCAGTTGGCCGTGACTTCCCCCGCCGCGTCGAGGGAAGCGAACCACTCCGGCAGGTCGCCGGTCGCGCCGAGCGCGTTGCGCTCCCGGTAGTCGCGCGGGAAGTGCCAGTACAGCGACCAGACGTACTCCCGCCAGCCGATGACCTGCCGGACGTATCCCTCGACGCTGTTGAGCGGCGCGTGCCCCGAGCGGTAGGCCTGCTCGGCCGCGTGCGCGCACTCGAGCGGGTGCAGCAGCCCCAGGTTGAGCGCCGGCGACAGCGCGCTGTGGGCCATCCAGGGGTCCTCGGCGAGCATCGCGTCCTCGGTCGGGCCGAAGTCGGGCAACCGGTGCGCCACGAAGTGCTCCAGCGCAGCGACCGCCTCAGCGCGGGTGACCGCGGCCCAGCGCGGTCCGTCCTCGCCGACGAAGTCGGCCAGACCGTCGCGCTGCCACCGATCCAGGTCTTCCCGGACCTGGGCGTCGACGTCGTCCTCGGTCGGCCACCACGGTTCGGGGACCCCGAGGGTGGACCGCTTCGGGGGAGGCTCGCGGTTGTCGTGGTCGAGGTTCCACTGCCCGCCCGTCGGCTCGCTCCCGTCCATGAGCAGCTCGAACCGGGCGCGCTGCCAGCGGTAGAAGTCCTCCATCAGCAGACGCTTCCGGCCGCCGACCCAGGTCGCGAACTCCTCTCGGGTGGTGGCGAACCCGCGCCCCTCGGGCACGACCTCGAACCCGCGCTCGCGCACGAACGCGTCCGCGGCGTACGACGTGGGCTGCACGACCGACAGCTTGATGTCACCCAGCTCCCGCAGCGCCTCGGCGTAGGTGTCGACCTGCAGGAAGACCGCCCGGTCACCGAGGTCGAGGGCGCGATGGCGCAGGCCCGACAGCAGCAGGTGCGCCTTGGCCCGGTGGAACCGCCTGCGCCCGAACACCGACCGCGACTCCACCAGCAGCGCCGGCTGGTCCGGGGTGTCGAGGAACTGCGGCCCGAGCTGGTCGGCGAACAGCCACCGCCTCGTCGTCACGACGGGGAGCCTGTCAGCCCGGAGCACCGGCGGCTAGTTGATCTGCCTGTCCCGGCCCTCCCAGTACTGCTGGCGCAGCTTGAACTTCTGCACCTTGCCGGTGGCCGTGCGGGGGATGGCGTCGCGGATCTCGACCGAGGTCGGCGCCTTGTAGCCGGCCAGCCGCTGCTTGCAGTGCGCGATGAGCTCGGCCTCGGTGGCCGCCCCGGACAGCACGACGAGCGCCTTGATCGTCTCGCCCCACTTCTCGCTGGGGACGCCGATGACCGCGACCTCCGAGACCGCGGGGTGGCTGAACAGCGCGTCCTCCACCTCGATCGAGGAGACGTTCTCGCCGCCCGTGATGATCACGTCTTTCTTGCGGTCGCTGATCGTGAGGTAGCCCTCGTCGTCCAGCGTGCCGCCGTCACCGGTGTGGAACCAGCCGTCCTCGAGCGCGTCGGCGGTCTCGTCCGGTTGCTCCCAGTAGCCCGCCATCACCACGTTGCTGCGGGCCAGGACCTCGCCGCCCTCACTGACGTCGAGCCGCACGCCGATCGCCGGCATGCCGGCCCGGGCCAGGCGCTTGGCCCGCTCCTCGGCGGGCAGCTCGTCCTCCTCGGAGCGCTGGCGGTTCACGGTCAGCAGCGGCGAGGTCTCGGTGAGGCCGTAGATCTGCAGGAACTCCCAGCCCAGCTCCTCCTCGATGCGCTGGATGGTCCGGCTGGGCGGCGGCGCGCCGGCGCAGATCACCCGCGTCGTGCCGCTGCCGGGGATCTCCCCGGACCACTCGGCCGCCGCCTCCAGCACCGAGGCCACGACGGCGGGCGCGGCGCACATGACCGTGACGCCGTACTTCTCGACCCGCCGCAGGATGTCGGCGCCGTCGATCTTGCGGATGACGACCTGCGGCACGCCCAGGCCCGCCATCGCGAACGGCATCCCCCAGCCGTTGGCGTGGAACATCGGAAGCGTGTGCAGGTAGACGTCGCGGTCGGTCACGCCGGCGTGGAGCGCGAAGGTGACGGCGTTGACCCAGATGTTGCGGTGGGTGATCTGCACGCCCTTGGGTCGGGCGGTCGTCCCCGACGTGTAGTTGATCGTCGCCGCGGCGTCCTCGTCGGCCTCCCACGCGACCGGCCGCACCCCGCGGCGCAGCAGCACGTCGTCGGTGGCCTTCCCGAGCACCATCCGGTGCCGGGCCGTGACGTCGGCGAGCGCCTCGTCGAGCTCGGGGTCGATCAGCAGCACCGAGGCACCGGAGTGCTCCACGATGTAGGCGACCTCCTCGCGGCTGAGCCGGAAGTTGATCGGCACCAGGACCCGGCCCCAGCCGGTGACCCCGAAGAAGGACTCGAGCAGGCGCGCGCTGTTGTGGCTGACGATCGCCACCCGCTCGCCCGCGCCGACCCCCAGCTCGTCGAGGCCGGCGGCCAGGGCGGTGGCGCGCTCGACCAGCTGGTCGTAGGTCAGCGTGCCGAGGCCCCCGTCCTGAGAGGGCGCGGGCTCGTCGACGACGCCGGTGCGCTGCGGGTAGCACTGCGCGGCTCGCTCGAAGAAGTCGGACGTGGAGAACGGGACCTTCACGGGTGCTCCTCAGTGCGTCAGGAAGTGCACCGTACGTGTGTCTGGGCTCACAGGTGAAGCCAGCCCAGCGAGCAGCCGCACGGCGCCAGGCAGCACCTGCCCGAGCGGGGCGTCGACCCGGAGCCCGGCGCGGTCGTCACCGCGCGTCGGGCCCTGGTTGACGATGGCCACCGGCAGGCCCAGCTTGGCCGCACGAAGCACGAACCGGTAGCCGGACATCACCGTCAGCGAGGAGCCGAGGACCAGCAGCCCGCCGGCCCGCTCGACCAGGGCGAAGCTGGCCGCGACCCGCTCGGCCGGCACGGTCTCGCCGAAGAACACGACGTCGGGCTTGAGCACGCCTGCGCAGACGGTGCACGCGACGATGTGGAAGCCCTCGGCGTCCTCGAGCTCGACGTCGCCGTCCGGCTTGACCGCGGTGACCCTGCCCTGCCAGTGCGGGTTGGCCTCGCGCAGCCGCTCGTCCAGGGCCTCGCGGGTGCTCAGCTCTCCGCACCTGAGGCAGACGACGCGGTCGAGGTTGCCGTGCAGCTCGACGACCTCGCGCAGGCCACCGGCCGTGTGCAGCCCGTCCACGTTCTGCGTGATCGTGCCGGCGAGCAGCCCCAGCTGCTCCAGGGCGGCGACTGCCCGGTGACCTTCGTTGGGTCGGGCCCGGGCGATGGTGCGCCAGCCCAGGTGGCTGCGCGACCAGTAGCGCCGCTGCGCCGCCTCGCTGCCGGTGAAGACCTGCACCGTCATCGGCGTGGCCGGCCGGGCAGCGCCCGTCGGGCCCCGGTAGTCGGGGATGCCGCTCTCGGTGGACAGACCCGCGCCACTCAGGACGGCGATGGAGCCGGCGCGGAGGAAGTCCACCAGCCGCTCGAGCTGCTGCGGGTCCCCGACCATGCGCACCACCGTACGGCGAAGACACGGGGGGCGCGGCTTGGCGGACATCGCCAGTCCGAGTCGACCGAGCCGCAGGTTGAGGGTCGCCAGCACGGCGTGACCACCGACCCAGCGCCGACCGACGATCAGGACGTGCTCTGGACGGTCGTGAGCAGCCGTCGGTCGTCAGCGCAGTGACGGCAGCGACACCGACAGGCACGACATCGCGACGGGATCGCCCCCCGCGAGCGCCGTGACCCGCGCCGCCGCCTCCGACAGCCGCACCTCGGGCAGCGAGCCCGAGCGCACCGCCGCCACCAGCGCGTCGCGCATCCGCACCGCCTGGGCCCCGTCGGTCGCCAGCACCGCGTCGGCACCGGCGCCCACCGCCAGCACACCGGCCTTCGGGAAGTCCCAGCGCAGGTCGACCGCTCCCATCCCGACGCTGTCGGTCATCGCGACGCCGCGGAAACCCATCGAGCGCAGCAGGGAGTACGCCCGGGGCGACAGCGAGGCGGGCAGGTCGCCGTCGAGCGCGGTGTAGCCGAGGTGGTTGAGCATGACGGCCGGCGTCCCGGCGTCCACCGCCCGCTGGAACGGCACGAGGTCGGTCGAGCGCAGCTCCTCAAGCGACGCCCGCACGAGGGCCGACACGCGGTGGGTGTCGGCCCTCGACCGGCCCTGCCCGGGGAAGTGCTTCACCACGGGGGTCACGCCCGCGTCGGCGAGCCCGCGGGAGAACGCCAGGCCGTACGCCGCCGCGCGCGCCGGGTCGGCGCTGAACGAGCGGTCGCCGACGACGCCGTCGGACGGCCCGTCGTCGAGGTCGAGCACCGGCGCAAGGTCGAGGTCGACGCCCAGGTCGGCGAGGCGGGCGCCGACGTCAGCGGCGGCGCTGCGGACCTGCTCCACCGTCGACTGCGCGGCGAGCCGCCGCGGGGACGGCGCCCGGCCGACGACCGCCCGGGTCACGGCGACCCGGCCGCCCTCCTCGTCGGTCGAGACGAGCAGCGGCCGCCCGGCCCGGGCCCGCAGACCGTCAGCAAGCGCCCGCACCTGCGCGGCGGTCTGCACGTTGCTGTGCGACAGGAAGACGCCGCCGACCCCGAGGTCGACGACCGCCGTCGCGAGTGGCGCGTCCGCCGTCCTCACCTCGGGCAGCCCGACGATGAGGACTGCCGCCGCCCGCCGCTCCAGCGGGGCTGGCACGCAGGGCGACGACAGCGCAGACGACGGCGAGGACCGCTGGGCTGCCGGCTCGGTCGCTGGAGCGGACGCGCATCCAGCCAGCACCGCCGCGAGCAGGACCGGTAGCAGCGTCATGCCCGCGCCCGGCTCCCACGCCCGGTGCGCCGTGACGTCGTCGCTCAGGGGGACTGGGCTCATCGGGGCCAGGGTGCCTGCTCCGGCGACCAGCCGTCCAGCCGGCCGCCGGACGAGGTCACCCGCCGAGCTGGCCCCGGATGCCCTGGAAGAAGGCGGCGGTGCCCGGCAGACCCGCGTGGGTGTTCACGTAGTAGTCGGCAGGGTTCTGGCTGATCTCCTTGACGAGCGCGCGCTCAACGGACACGCAGCCGACCGCGCTGCTCGCCGTGACGAGACCGGAGAAGTCGACGACGACGCCACCGTTGGCCCCGACCTCCCCATCGTGGATGTGCGCGAGCTTCAGGTTGAAGCCGAAGGTCGTCAGGTCGACGCAGATCCTCCCCTGGCCGATGTTGAGGCGGAGGTCGGCCTGGCCTGACGCTCCGACCACACCGACGAACGGGGCCACCTCCTGCGCGGGCGTGAGGGCGGTCGACAACGGCTTCCCGGCGTTGGCGGGAGGCGCGGCGACGGCAGCGCCGGCACCAGCGAGAGCGAGGCCAGCGGCGAGGGAGGCGGACAGCGCGGCGCGCCGGGTGGTGGTGAGCACGGGGTCTCCAGAGAGTCAGGGCGGACGCGGTGGCCCGCCCGCCGAGTCTCGGTGTCGCGCTCCGCGGGCGCTACTCGAGATCGGGCACGTCCGGGCCACCGGCTCGGCGAGGACCTCGGCCTCGGGGACGGCCTCGATCAACCGAGAGGGCTCAGGCCCGGCTGGCTGCGACGGTCCTGTCCCGCTAGCTAGGAGGGGTGCCCCTCCGGTGGGGTCTGGTCCTCGACCACCGCTCCCCCGTCACCGTCGGGGTTCTCGGCACTGACCTCGCCCATCGCGGCGGGGTCGGTCTCGGGGTCGGCACTGCCGTCACGGGCATCGAAGCGGGGTTCGGTCATGACCGCGCCCTACCCCGCCCGGCGCCGTCGTCCCCCGACGAGCCGGCCTGGATGCTCGTGCTGCGCGGTGCAGCAGGTCCCGTAGCGTCGCGGCATGGACCTCGGACTCTCGGGCAGGGCCTTCATCGTCACCGGCGGCTCGCGCGGTCTCGGCCTGGCCACCGCCGAGGCGCTCGTGGCCGAGGGGGCGCAGGTCGTGCTCGCCGCTCGCGACGCCGACGGGGTGAGGATCGCGGCGCAGCGCCTGGGCGCGCTCGGCGTCACCGCGGACCTCGCGGACCCGTCCACGCCCGGCCGGCTCGTGACCGCCGCTCAGGAGGCGTACGGCCGACTCGACGGAGCGCTCCTCAGCGTCGGCGGCCCCCCGCCGGGCCCGTCGCTCGGCCTGACCGACGAGCAGTGGCGCAGCGCCTTCGACAGCGTCTTCCTCGGCGCCGTCCGGATGTGCCGGGCCGTCGTCGCGGCCCTGCCCCCGGAGGGCGGGTCGCTGGCGCTCGTGCTGTCCACCAGCGTCAAGTCCCCGATCGCCGGGTTGGCGGCCAGCAACGGCCTGCGGCCGGGGCTGGCCATGCTGGCCAAGGGGATGGCCGACGAGCTCGGGCCGCAGGGCGTCCGGGTCAACGGGCTGCTGCCCGGTCGGATCGCGACCGACCGGCTGCGCGAGCTCGACGGGCCCGACCCGGCAGTGCGCCTGCACGCCGAGCGGCTGATCCCGCTGCGCCGCTACGGCGGGCCCGAGGAGTTCGGCCGGGTCGCCGCCTTCGTGCTGAGCCCCGCGGCGTCCTACCTGTCCGGGGCGATGGTCCCGGTCGACGGTGGCGCGAGCCGGGCGCTGTAGTCCCACCCTGTCGTCCCATCCTGTCGTCCCACCCTGGCCGTCGGCACCGCCCCTGTCGTGCAGGACCGGCTGACGGGGTAGGGGGCGACCATGACCCAGCCCTCGGACAGCCCCGACCTCGGCGCCGGCACCGACATCACCGTCGACCCGGACGACCTCGACCGCACCGACAGCACCGACACCCCCGCGACCAGCGACCCGGACGCGTTCACCGAGGACCAGGATCTCGGGGGCGTCGGTGGCACGTCTCCCGGCGGCGCCGGGTAGGCCGGCCCGGCCAGGATGCTCAGTCGGTGACCAGGACGGCGGGCGACTCCTCCTGCCGCTCGAACTGCGTGCGGTAGAGCTCGGTGTAGAGCCCGCCGCGCAGCAGCAGCTCCTCGTGGCGCCCCTGCTCGACGACCCGGCCGGCCTCGATGACCAGGATCTGGTCGGCTTCCCGCACCGTCGACAGCCGGTGCGCGATCACCAGCGAGGTGCGCCCGACCAGCGCCGTGGACAGCGCCCGCTGCACCGCGGCCTCGGACTCGGAGTCCAGGTGGGCGGTCGCCTCGTCGAGCACCACGACGCCGGGTGCCTTGAGCAGCAGCCGGGCGATCGCCATCCGCTGCTTCTCGCCGCCCGACAGGCGGTAGCCGCGGTCGCCGACCAGGGTGTCCAGCCCGTCCGGGAGGGAGCGCACGAGCGGTCCGACCTGGGCCGCCTCGAGCGCCGCCCACAGCGCGTCGTCGCTGGCCTCGGGCGCGGCGTAGAGCAGGTTGGCACGGATCGTGTCGTGGAACATGTGGGCGTCCTGGGTGACCACGCCGACGGCGTCGCGCAGCGACTGCATGGTGACGTCGCGGACGTCCAGGCCGCCGACCCGCACCGACCCGCGATCGATGTCGTACATCCGGGTGACGAGCTGGCTGATCGTCGTCTTGCCTGCCCCCGACGGACCGACCAGCGCGACGAGCTGCCCCGGCTCGGCCCGGAAAGACACGCCGTGGAGCACCGTCGTCGACGGTGAGGTGTCGAGCTTGGCGACCGACTCGAGGGAGGCCAGCGAGACCTGCTCCGCGGTCGGGTAGGCGAACACGACGTCGTCGAACTCCAGGGACAGGGTCTGCCTCGGCAGCTCCGCCGCCCCCGGCTTCTCAGCGACCATCGGCTTCAGGTCGAGCACCTCGAAGACGCGCTCGAAGCTGACCAGGGCGGTCATGACGTCGACCCGGACGTTCGACAGGGCGGTCAGCGGGCCGTACAGCCGGGTGAGGTAGGCCGCCAGCGCCACCACGGTGCCGACCTCGAGGGAGCCGGAAGCGGCCAGGCTGCCGCCGACGCCGTAGACCATCGCCGTGGCCAGCGCCGCCACGGTGGTCAGGGAGACGAAGAAGATCCGGCCGTACATCGCGGTCGTGATGCCGATGTCGCGCACCCGGCCGGCCTTGCCGCGGAAGGACTCCTCCTCGACCTCGGGCCGGCCGAACAGCTTGACGAGCAGCGCGCCCGAGACGTTGAACCGCTCGGTCATCGTGTTGGTCATCTGCGCGTTCAGGCCGTACGACTCCCGGGTCAGCTCCTGCAGCCTGGTGCCGATGAGCTTGGCCGGGATGACGAACACCGGCAGCAGGATCAGCGACAGCAGGGTGATCTGCCAGGACAGGTAGAGCATGGCGATCAGCGTCAGCACGACGCCGATGACGTTGCTGACGACCCCGGACAGCGTCCCGGTGAAGGCCGACTGCGCACCGAGCACGTCGTTGTTGAGCCGGCTGATCAGCGCGCCGGTCTGGGTGCGGGTGAAGAACGCGATCGGCATCTGGGAGATGTGGGCGTAGACCTGCGAGCGCATGTCGTAGATCAGGCCCTCGCCGATCCGCGTCGAGCACCACCGCGACCACAGCTGCAGCACCGCGTCGAACAGCGCCAGGCCCGCCACGAGCAGCGCCAGCGCGATGATCAGCCGCTGGTCCCCGGTCTCCGGCGGGTTCGTGCCGATCCCGTCGTCGATGATCTTCTTGAAGATCAGCGGGTTGAGGACCGCGACGAACGCCGCGACGGCGATCAGTGCGAGGAACACCGCCAGGTCGCGCTTGTACGGGGTGGCGAAGCGCACGATCCGCTTCACCGTCCCCGGCGCGAGCTTGGTGTCCTGCACCGACGGGTCGCGGCGGAACGACCGCATCATCGAGAACTGCGCGAGATCCTGCATGAGCCCTCCTCAAGGGTCGAGGGGGCCGCCGGCGGGCTAGAAGGCGCTGATCCCCGTGAGCGCACGTCCGATGATCAGCTTCTGGATCTGCGAGGTGCCCTCGTACAGCGTGGTAACCCTGGCGTCGCGCAGGTACTTCCCGCCGGGGTACTCATCGACGTAGCCGTAGCCGCCGTAGGCCTGGATGCAGTTGTTGGCCGCCCGGACCGACGCCTCGGTCGCGTACAGCTTGGCCTTGGACGACGCCAGCGCGTAGTCCTCGCCCCGGGCCTTGAGATCGGCGGCGCGCCAGGACATCAGCCGCGCGCAGTCGAGCTCCACGGCGGTGTCGGCGATGAGCTCCTGCACGAGCTGGTGCCCGGCGATCTTCTTGCCGAACTGCTCGCGCTGCGTCGTGTACTCGATCATCGAGTCCAGGCAGGCCTGCATGATCCCGGTGCAGGACGCCGCGATCGACATGCGCCCGTCGCCCAGCGCCGACAGCGCCGCCTTCATGCCGGTCCCCTCGACGCCGCCGAGAAGCGCCTCGGGTCCGACCTCGACGTCATCGAGCACGAGCTCGGCCGTGTCGCAGGAGCGCAGGCCCAGCTTGCCGTGGATCTTGTTCGCGACGAACCCGGGGGTCTCGGTCGGCACGAGGAAGGCGCTGATGCCCTTGCCGCCCGGGCCGCCGGTGCGGGCCATGAACAGGCACAGGCCAGCAATGCTGCCGTTGGTGATGAAGATCTTGCGCCCGTTGAGGCGGTAGCCGCCGGAGTCGGTCTTCACGGCGGTGGCCTGCAGGTTGCCGGCGTCGCTGCCGAAGTCCGGCTCGGTCAGGCCGAAGCACGCCAGCACCTCGCCGGTCGCCATCTGCGGCAGCCAGGCCTGCTTCTGCTCCTCGGTCCCCATCCGGGCGATCACCCCGGCGACGAGGCCGAGGTGGACCGAGACGATCGAGCGGACGTTGGCGTCTCCGCGTCCGAGCTCCTCGATGAGCAGCAGGTAGGAGAGCGGGTCGGCCCCGCCGCCCCCGTACTCCTCCGGGATCGACATGCCGATGAACCCGGTCTCCTTGAGCCCGTCGAGCGCCTCTTGAGGGAAGCGCTCCTCGCGGTCGTTGGACAGCGACCGGGGAACGACGACGTCGTCGACCCACTCGTGGACGGCCTTGCGGACGGCCTCCTGCTCCTCGGTCAACGACATGTCCATGGTCTGCGCTCCTGTCGGCGTGGCGTGTGCGTCACCTGCGGGCAGAGCCTTGCACTGCCCGTCCGGAGGTGCCCGGTCACCCGGTCAGGAGCTCTTCTTGCGGGTGGCCCCTCCACGGCCGCGCAGCGTGGCGCCCGACTCGTTGAGGATCCGGTGCACGAAGCCGTACGACCGTCCCGAGCTCTCCGCGAGCAGACGGATGCTCTCGCCGCCCTCGTAGCGCTTCTTCAGGTCCGCTGCCAGCTTGTCGCGGTCGCCGCCGGTGACCCGGCTGCCCTTCTTGAGCTCCATCACGTTGACACCCCTCGCCTGTTCGCCCTGCTCGGTCCGCTCCACCCTTCCCGCCATGATCGCGGGCAACCTCCTTCGGACAGGTCGCGGGCTTGCAATTTCCGGAGATGTTTGGTGAGGTTGCCCTTATCAACCGCGCATCGAAGCGGGGTGCGTTCTCTGGAGACCTGTTGACTCGTTCGTCCCGCCGCCTCCTGGCGGTCGCCTCACTGCTCGGCCTGATGGCCACGGCCGCCTGCGGTTCCGACACCACCGCCGCCCCTGCCCCCGCCGGCTCCCCCACCGCGGGTGGAGCCGTCCCGGCCGAGGCGCTGGTCGTCTACAGCGGCCGCAACGAGAACCTCATCGGCCCCCTGCTCGAGCTGTTCACCGAAGAGACCGGGATCGAGGCCACACCCCGCTACGGCGACAGCGCCGAGCTCGCCGCGCAGCTGCTCGAGGAGGGCGACCGCACCCCGGCCTCGGTGTTCCTGTCCCAGGACGCCGGTGCGCTGGGCGCGCTGGAGGACGCCGGTCGCCTCGAGACCCTCGACGACGCCGACCTCGACCTGGTCGCCCCCGAGTTCCGCTCCTCCGAGGGTCAGTGGGTCGGGGTCTCCGGCCGCGCGCGCGTCCTGGTCTACAACCCCGAGCTCGTCGCCGAGGCCGACCTGCCCGACAGCGTCTTCGACCTCACCGAGCCGGCCTACCGCGGGAAGGTCGCCTTCGCTCCGACCAACGCCAGCTTCCAGGCCTTCGTCACCGGCATGCGGGTCACCGCTGGTGAGGAGCGCACCCGCGAGTTCCTCACGGCGTTCCAGGCCAACGAGCCGCAGGCCTACGAGAAGAACGGCTTGATCGTCGACGCGGTCGCCGCGGGCGAGATCCCGTTCGGCCTGACAAATCACTACTACCTCTACGAGAAGGCCGCCGAGGCCGGCGGCATCGAGGCGTTCACCGCGCGCAACCACTTCTTCGGCGGCGGAGACCCCGGCGCGCTGATCAACGTCGCCGGCGTCGGCGTGCTCGACGGCAAGGGCGACGAGCGCTCCCAGGCGTTCGTCGACTTCCTGCTCGGCGAGACCGCGCAGAGCTACTTCGCGCAGGAGACCTACGAGTACCCGCTGACCAGCGGTGTCGAGACCGCCGCTGAAGGCGCGCCGGCGCTCGACGCGATCGAGGGGCCGGATGTCGACCTGTCCGACCTCGACAGCCTCGCCGAGACGCTCGCCCTGCTCGACGAGGTTGGGCTGACCTAGGCCGCATGACCGACCTGTTGAACGTCCCGGCCCGGGAGGGGAACCCCCTCCCGGGCCGTCGGGCTGTCCAGGGCCAGGCGGCGGCGCGGCCGGGGCGGCGCCGCGGGGCACGGCCACCCATGCTGCTTCTCGTCCCCGCCTGCGTCACCGCCGCAATCGCCCTTCTCCCCCTGGTCTACCTGGTGGTGCGGGCGTTCGAGCAGGGGCTCGGGGTGGTCGGCGACGTCCTACTGCGCGAGCGCACGCTGCGCCTGCTGGTGCGGAGCCTGCTGCTGGCCGGCGCGGTGACGACCGCGTGCCTGGTGATCGGCGTGGCCCTGGCCTGGCTGACCATCCGGTCCGACCTGCCCGCCCGCCGGTTCTGGCTCGTCGTCGCCGCCCTTCCGCTCGCCGTGCCGACCTACGTCGCCGGCTTCGCCTGGATCTCGTTCTTCCCGCAGCTGGCCGGCCCCGTCGGCGCCTTCGTGGTGCTGACCGCGTGCTCCTACCCCTACGTGCTGCTGCCGGTGTCAGCGGCGCTGCGGCGGATGGATCCGGCCAGCGAGGAGGTCGCCCGCTCGCTCGGGCTGTCGCCGTGGGCGGCGTTCCGGCGCGCCACGCTCCCCCAGCTGCGCCCGGCGCTGGCGGCCGGCGGGCTGCTCGTCGCGCTGTACACGCTCTCGGACTTCGGGGCGGTGTCGATCATGCGCTTCGACGCCTTCACCCGGGTGATCTACACCAGCTACCGGGCCTCGTTCGACCGAACGCCGGCCGCCGTGCTCAGCCTGCTGCTCGTCGCGGTGACGGTCGTGCTGGTCTGGCTCGAGGCGCGCAGCCGCGGCCGCGCCTCCTACTCGCGGGTCGGCGGCGGCGGCGCGCGCGACCACGGCCGGGTGCGGCTGCGCGCCGCGACCCTGCCGGCGCTGGCCCTCGTCGCCCTGGTCGCGGGGCTGGCGCTGGGCGTGCCAGCGGCCGCGCTCGTCTACTGGAGCGCCGTCGGCACGAGCGGCAGCCTGAGCCTGGGCGCCCTGACCTCGGCGGCGGGCACCTCGCTGACCTTCGCCGCCCTGGGTGCGGTGGCCACCACGGTGCTGGCGATCCCTGTCGGCGTGCTGGCGGCCCGGCGCGGCGGCCGCCTCCCGGCCCTGCTCGAGCGGGCGTCCTACGTCGGTTACGCGCTGCCCGGCATCGTGGTCGCCTTCTCGCTGGTTTTCCTGTCGGTGCGCTACGCGTTCCCGTTCTACCAGCGGACGCCGGTCCTGGTGCTGGCCTACGTCGTGCTGTTCCTGCCGTTGGCGGTCGGGGCCGTGCACGTCTCGGCGGCGCAGTCGCCGCCGGCCCTCGAGGAGGTTGCCCGGGCCGCCGGCGCCCGTCCGCTGGCGGTGCTGCGCCGGGTCACCCTGCCCCTGGCAGCACCCGGTATCGCGGCGGGCGCGGTGCTGGTCTTCCTGACCGTGATGAAGGAGCTGCCCGCCACGCTGCTGCTGCAGCCGCTCGGCTCGGCCACCCTCGCCAGCCAGGTGTGGACCGCCACCGGCGTCGCCGCCTACTCCGCGGCGGCGCCCTACGCCGCCGTGCTCGTCCTGCTCTCTGCTGTGCCCACGTACCTGCTCGGTGTTCGCACCGGCGCCCTCGATCGGAGAGACCGGTGACCGACGTGATGCAGCTCGACAGCCCTCGGCACGCGAGCCTGACCGCGCCGCCGGACGCCGGTGAGCTCGCCCTTCGGGTCCGCGGCGTCCTCAAGGCCTTCGACGCCGAGGTGCTGTGCGGCATCGACCTCGACGTCCCCGTCGGGTCGCTGGTGGCGCTGCTCGGCCCGTCGGGCTGCGGCAAGACGACGCTGCTGCGCCTGGTTGCGGGCTTCGAGCACGTCGACGCCGGCACCATCGAGGTGGGCGGGCGGCTGGTCGAGAGCCGCCCCGCTAGTGGCCGCGGCACGCATGTGGCGCCCGAGCGCCGTCGGGTCGGCATCGTGCCGCAGGAAGGGGCGCTGTTCCCGCACCTGTCGGTGCAGGCCAACGTCGCGTTCGGCCTGCCCCGAGCGGAGCGGCGCGGCACCCGGCCAGACGAGGTGCTGGAGCTGGTCGGGCTCGCCGGCCTCGGTCGCCGGATGCCCCATGAGCTGTCCGGCGGCCAGCAGCAGCGGGTCGCGCTGGCACGTGCCCTGGCGCCGGCGCCGTCCCTGGTGCTGCTCGACGAGCCCTTCAGCGCCCTCGATGCGGGCCTGCGGGCAACCGTGCGGGCCGAGGTCCGGGCGTCGCTGCGGGCTGCCGGGGCCTCCGCGG
>Ga0335397_10000458_pt1 | contig 52479 bp, 49 predicted proteins | sample MAT04_FD_205740 | JGI IMG/M metagenome (GOLD analysis project Ga0335397, IMG submission 205740) | Freshwater microbial communities from Lake Fryxell liftoff mats and glacier meltwater in Antarctica - MAT-04 (spades assembly) (version 2) ...
TGGGCGGAGAGCTCGGGGCTCGCGTCGAGCACGGTGTTATAGGCGTCTTCGACGACCGGGTTGGTCGTCGCGATGATCTCGCCGTCGGTGGACTCGAGGGTCTCCTCTTCCTGGTTCAGGATGCCCTGGAGGATCGCGCCGCTCGAGTCGAACCAGGCGGCGTCGCTGTTCGCGACGAACTCGTCGCCGGCGGCGAAGTAGGTGTCCCAGTCGCCGTCGATCATTGCGGCGACTTCCTCCCGGTCGGTCGGCAGGCCGGCCTCGGCGAAGAGGTCGGAGCGGTAGCAGATGGCCTGCGGGCCAATGTCGGTGCCGTAGGCGATGAGGCGGCCGTCGGCGTCGGTGGCGGCGTCGGTCTTCCACTGCACCCAGCGGTCGGCGACCTCGTCGTTCGAGAGGTCATAGAGCTTGTCGGAGTACTGGAGCAGTTCAGCGAACCAGTCGATCTCGACCGCTTCGACGTCGGCGAGGCCGGAGCCGGCGCCGAGCTTGGTGAAGTAGTTGGTGCGGGCGTCGCCGGAGGTGGCGGCCTTGTTGTGCACGATCTTGATGCCGGTGAGCTCGGTGTACTCGGCGAGCATCTCGTCGGTGTAGCCGAAGTCGTTGAAGGTGGCGAGGGTGAGCTCGGTCACCTCGTCGTCGGCGCCGGGGGTGGCGCTGCTGCTGCAGCCCGCGGCGAGTAGTGCGAATGCCGCCGCGCCGGCGATGGCTGCGACAGCGGTTGTGCGTCGTGATTTGCTCACGGTCACTCCTTTGTGTGCGTGGGGATGGGGAGATTCTGGGAGCGCTCCTATTGTGATGCCATGGGAGCGCTCTCAAGGGATCGAGGCAACAGTAGACAGGGTTTCCACCGCCTGTCAACCGTTTTTGGGAGCGCTCCCAAATTGATATCAACCGGTGACTCTCGCCCACAACAGTGGACCGATCGGTCGGAGGGCACGGAGGGAGGGTCAGTCCCGGTCGCCGGGGCCTGACATCGACGGCTCGATCAGCGCACCGGTCTTGTTCGCCGCCGTCTGGGCCAGCACCGCGGCATCCGCCTCCGCCACCTCCTGCTGCGCCGACTTCTCCCGCAGCGGCGTCGCCGTGAGGAAGAAGCTCAGCACAAACGCGACGGAAACGACCGAAAGGCTGACCCAGAACACGGAGACGGACGCCGTGGCGAAGCCTTCGAGGAACGGGGCGGCGAGCCGCGGGTCGGCCGTGTTGAGAAACGAGGTGTCGCCGTCGAGCGCGGAGCCGAGGCCCGAGGGGTCGCCCAGAAGCTCAAGAATCCGGGCGTTGGCCGGATCCGCCCGCACCGAAGGCTGGCTCGCGACCGCGGCGAGGGACTGCTGCGTGGCGGTAGTGGAGAAGATCTCCTGGAGCACAACAGGGATGCGGGTGAAGAGCACCGAGAAGATGACCGCGGTGCCGAGCGTGCCTCCGATCTGGCGGAAGAACGTCGACGACGAGGTCGCGACGCCGATGTCCCGCGGGCCGACGGCGTTCTGGCTCGCGATGGTGAGGGTCTGCATGAGCTGTCCCAGGCCGAGGCCAACGAGCAGCATCCCGATCATCATGAACCACACGGGCTTGTCATAGGTGGCGAATGTGAACCACAGGAACCCGGCCGACATGAACGCGGTGCCGATGATCGGGAACGGCTTGTACTTGCCGGTGCGGCTGATGAGTTGGCCGCTGACGATCGACGAGATCATGAGGCCGAGGATCATCGGCAGCATCAGGAAGCCGCTCTGGGTCGGGGTCGCCCCGTTCACGAGTTGCAGGTACAGCGGCACGGTCATCATCGCGCCGAACATGCCGAAGCCGACGAGCACTCCGAGCACCGTGGCCATTGAGAATGTCGGCGACGAGAAGAGCTTGAGAGGGATGAGAGCGTCGTCGCCCATGAGCTTCTCGGCGAGGATGAAGCCGGCTATGCCGAGCCCGCCGGTGACGTAGCAGGCGATGGCAATGCCGGAGCCCCAGCCCCACTCGCGACCCTGCTCGGCGACGAGCAGCAGCGGAACGGCGGCGAGGACGACGGTCGCGGCTCCCCACCAGTCGATGCGCACCGGGCGCTTCGAGTGTGGAACGTGCAGGAAGCGCAGCACGATCGCGAGAGCGGCGATGCCGATGGGAAGGTTGATCAGGAATACCCAGCGCCAGCCGGCGACGAAAAAGATCTCGCTGGTGCCGGCGAAGAATCCTCCGATGAGCGGGCCGATGACGCTCGAGACGCCGAACACGGCGAGGAAGTAGCCCTGATACTTGGCCCGCTCGCGCGGCGCCAGCATGTCTCCCATGATCGTGAGCGGCAGTGCCATCAGGCCACCCGCGCCGAGGCCCTGGATTGCGCGGAAGATCGCGAGCTCGTACATGCTCGTGGAGAAGCCAGCGAGCAGCGATCCGAGGAGGAAGATCGTGATCGCGATGATGAACAGCGGCCTGCGGCCGAAGATATCGCTGAGCTTGCCGTAGATCGGAGTGCTGATCGTCGCCACGATCAGGTATGACGTCGTGACCCAGGCCTGCAGGCTCAGACCATCGAGATCGTCGCCGATCGTGCGCATCGATGTGCCGACGACCGTCTGGTCGAGCGCCGAGAGGAACATGCCGGCCATCAGGCCGAAGATTACGAAGAGGATCTGGCGGTGGCTCATGACGGTGCCGGGGTCGGCGACGGCGGATTTTCTCGCTCTCGAGTTCGCCTGGGACGTGACGCGTGACATGGATCCTCGTTCTGGGGGCGTTGGTAATATATGCTCAGGCAAATCGCGGGCACCGTCGGCTCAAAACTTTGCGGAGACTGCAAAGTTACACCTTGTGCAAGCGTGCTGCAAGTGCGTGGGCAGGTACCCAAACCCCAGACATGTCGCGTCGTTAGGATCGGTGGAATGCACGATCGAGCGACACGGCGGTTTAGCCGGGTAATCGTGGCAATCGCCACCGGTGCCGTCATCTCGTTCGGCTTCACTGCCTGCCAGTCCGAGTTCCTCCCCGCGCAGGGCGGTTGGCAGTCGTCCGTGTCGCCCTCCCCCTCCCGCGAGCCAGCACCGTCCGCATCCGAGTCCCCCGCCGAGCCGGCTCCGGCGCCCGACCCCGCGCCGGCGCCCGCGCCCGCGCCGGCGCCGGCGCCGGTCGACCCGGGCTTCGATGCCGCGCGCCTCTCGATCGACGACCCCACGAGCCCGTGGGTCGTGAGCAACAAGCTCCGCCCGCTCAACCCGGCCGGGTTCGTGCCGCCCGACCTCGTCGTGGCTCAGGTGCCCTACATCTCGAATCCCTACATGAGGCCGGATGCCGCTGCCGCGATCGCCACGATGTTCGACGCGGCGGTGGCCGAGGGCGCCGGCGCCATGCAGATCCAGAATGCGTACCGTTCCTACGACACGCAGGTGCGCGTCTACGGTGGCTGGGTGTCGCGAGTCGGCCAGGCCACCGCGGATACCCAGAGCGCGCGCCCCGGGCACAGCGAACACCAGACCGGCTTCGGCGTCGACATCACCTCGCTCCCAGAGCGGTGTTCGATTCAGGAGTGCTTCGGGCAGACGTCGCAGGGAATCTGGCTCGAAGACAACGCGCACCGGTTCGGCTTCATCCTGCGCTATCCGGCCGGGATGACGGCCGTCACAGGCTTCATCTACGAACCGTGGCACTTCCGCTACGTCGGAACTGAGCTCTCGACCGAAATGCGCGAGCGCGGCGTCACGACGCTCGAGGAGTTCTTCGGCTTGCCCGCCGCCCCCGACTACGCCGACTGACGTCGCTTTAGCTATTCAGGAGTGACTGCCAGAGATCAGTAGTGGCAGCGGGAGTCCAGTCACGTGGCGGGGTGCGGATGCCGAAATTACGGGACTCGGCGAAATCGGGCGGCCCCGGACCGGCGCTATAACTTCTGAATTTTGCCCCCTACTCCTGACTAGTGCAAGCAGCCGGCCGCGGCGAGCCGCGACAGGCTAGCCGGCGAGGGCCGCGTCGACGATGAACCTGGCCTCGGCCTGCACCTGCCGCAGGTGCTCGGTGCCCCTGAACGACTCGGCATAGATCTTGTAGACGTCCTCCGTGCCACTCGGCCGGGCCGCGAACCAGGCGTTCTCGGTCACCACCTTCACGCCGCCGACCGCCGCGCCGTTCCCCGGCGCCTCGCTCAGCCGCGCGAGGATCGGCTCTCCCGCGAGTTCGGTCGCGGTGATCGCGGCACCCGTGATCTTGCCGAGCGCCGCCTTCTGCGCCTTCGTCGCCACCGCATCCACCCGCTCGTAGACGGGCGCGCCGAACGTCTCGGTGAGCTCCGCGTAGAGCTGCGACGGGGTTTTGCCGGTCACCGCGAGGATCTCGCTCGCGACGAGGGCGAGGATGATGCCATCCTTGTCGGTGGTCCACGCTGTGCCGTCCATGCGGAGGAAACTCGCGCCCGCAGACTCCTCGCCGCCGAAGGCGACCGATCCGTCGATGAGGCCGGAGACAAACCACTTGAAGCCCACCGGAACCTCCCAGAGGCGGCGGCCGAGAGACTCGGCGACCCGGTCGATCATGGTGCTCGAGACGAGGGTCTTGCCGATCGCGGCGTCTTTGCTCCACTGCGGGCGGTGCGTGTAGAGGTACTGGATCGCCACCGCGAGGAAGTGGTTCGGGTTCATCAGGCCACCGTCGGGCGTGACGATGCCGTGCCGGTCTGCATCCGCGTCGTTGCCGGTGAGAATGTCGAAGTCGTCCTTGTGGGCGAGAACGGATGCCATCGCCGACGGCGACGACGGATCCATCCGGATCTTGCCGTCCCAGTCCAGGGTCATGAAGCCCCACGCGGGGTCGACGACGGGATTCACGACGGTGAGGTCGATGCCGTAGGTGTCGGCGATGAGCTGCCAGTAGTGCACGCTCGCTCCGCCGAGCGGGTCGGCGCCGATGCGGATGCCCGCCTTCTTGATCGCGTCGAAGTCGATGATCGTGGCGAGATCGGCGACGTAGTTACCGCGGTAGTCGTAGGTCTCGACGCCACTCGGCTCGGCGGCCTTCACGTCGCGGTTCTCGTTCGCGATGAGCTCGTTGGCCCGATTCGCTATCCAGCTTGTCGCGTCACTGTCGGCCGGGCCGCCGTGCGGCGGGTTGTACTTGAAGCCGCCGTCGCGGGGCGGGTTGTGCGACGGGGTGATGACGATGCCGTCGGCCTGATCGTCGTGCCCGGCGCGGTTGTAGGCGATGATCGCGTGGCTCAGCGCCGGCGTCGGAACGAAGTCGTCGAACTCGTCGACGAGTGCGCGAACGCTGTTGGCTGCGAGCACCTCAAGTGCGGTCGTCTCGGCCGGGCGGGAGAGGGCGTGAGTGTCCTTGCCGATGAACAACGGCCCGGTGATCCCCTGCGAGGCGCGGTACTCCACAATCGCCTGGGTGATCGCGAAGATGTGCGTCTCGTTGAAGGCGCTGTCAAGCGACGAGCCGCGATGGCCGGATGTTCCGAACGCGACCTTCTGGTCGGGATTGGTGACGTCCGGTGAGAGTGCGTAGTAGGCGGCGACGAGCGCCGGCACGTCGATGAGGTCTGATTCCTGGGCCTGCTGGCCTGCGCGAGCATTCATGCAGACAGTCTGACACCGCCCCGCTGCTCCGCGCCCGGTTGAGCCGCGTTCCTGTGACGCGGGGGCCCGGTGGCACGCGCTGCCCTAGGCTCGACGCATGCCCGAGAGCTATGTGCCGACACGCGACCAGCCGACCAGCCGACCCGCGCCCGCGGCATCCGACACCTACAGCTTCCTCGGCCCGGCCGGCACGTTCACCGAGGCGGCGCTCGCCCAGGTGCCCGAGGCCGCAGGCAAGCCGTGGCGCTCGGTGAACAACGTCGGCGAAGCCCTCGACGACGTGGTCTCCGGGCGCAGCGTCGCGGCGATGATCGCGATCGAGAACTCTGTCGAGGGCGGGGTGAGCGCCACCCAGGATGCCCTCGCCAACGTGCCCAACCTGCGCATCATCGGCGAGTACCTCGTGCCGGTCAACTTCGTGTTTGTGGCCCGGCCCGGGACGACCCTCGCCGACGTGAAAGTCGTGAACGCGCATCCGGTCGCCTACGCACAGTGCCACCTGTGGCTCGACGCCGTTCTGCCGTCGCACGGGCACATCCCCGCCACGTCGAACGTCGCTGCGGCCGCATCGCTGTTCGAGAACGGGCTCGCAGATGCCGCGATCGCGCCGCCGAACATCACCAAGCACCACGATCTCGTCGTGCTCGCCGAGGAGATCGGCGACAACCCGAGCGCGGTGACGAGGTTCGTGCTGGTGAGCCGCACCGTTCCGACCCCGGCGGCGACCGGGGCGGACAAGACGAGTCTCATCGCCGAGCTGCCGGACGACCGGGCTGGGGCGCTGCTCGAAATGCTCGAGCAGTTCGCGACTCGCGGCGTGAACATGAGCCTGCTCGAGTCGCGGCCTATCGGCGACGCCCTTGGCCGGTACCGGTTCGTGATCGACCTCGACGGCCACATCCTCGACGAGCGGGTGGCCGACGCGCTGCTCGGGCTCAAGCGGTTCAGCCCAAACGTGATCTTCCTGGGCTCGTACCCGCGGGCCGACCGCATCCGCGTCGAGGTCACCGGTCGGTATGGCGACGACGCCTTCGTGGACGCCCGCGACTGGCTACGCGGACTCATTGCCGGCGAGAGCGACTAGCCCGGCGCGATCCACCAGGAGATTCACCCCCGAGGTCTACTTAGCTGGCACCCTCACGGTGAGGCCGAGGTGCTCGACAGTCGCCTTGACCGCGACGACCTTGCCGAAGCTGTCGCCGTCGAGCTCGAATTCCTCCGGCCTTTCGAGGCGCATCACGAGTTCCTTGCCCTGCAGGTAGCGCAGCGTGCGCACCTCCTTGGTCATACCCATGAGCTTGCGCCCCACCTGGCTGCGCCGCAGCACGCCGTTCTCCCACACGATCTTGACCCAGATCTGAACCCAGCCGAAGAATCCCTCCGGGCGCAGCGCGACAATGTCGAACACACCGTCATCGACGGCGGCATCCGGCAGGAGCAGGATGTTGCCGGGGAGCGACCCGCAGTTGCCGATCATGACCGTGTGCACCCGAACCGTGCGGTTTCCCTGCCGGTCGAGGTTGTAACGGATGTTCATGCTGTTGTCGCCCTTGAGGGACTTACGGATGGCATCGACGTAGGCGATCCAGCCGACCTTCTTCTTGAGATCGGGGTCGGTGTTCGCGATCATCTGTGCGTCGAGTCCGAGGCCGGCCATGACGAGGAAAACGAACTTCTCCTTTGTGGCGTCCTCGCGCTCCACCTCCACCAGTCCGAGATCGATCGATCGGTCCCTCCCCGCGAAGGCGGTGCTCACCGCTCGGTCGAGGCTGTCGAGAGTCAGTTTGAGATTGCGGGCGAGCAGGTTGCCGGTGCCGGAGGGGATGAGCCCGACGGGAACGTCAGACCCGCGAACAGCCTCGGCCACCGCGCGCACGGTGCCGTCGCCGCCGGCGATCATGATCACGTCGACGTCGCGCGTGAGAACCTCGGCGGTCACCTTCTGCCCCGGGTCCTCCTTCGAGGTCTCGAACCACAGGGTCTCGCGCCAGCCCGCGGTCTTCTCGCCCGCGGCGACGGCCGCCTTGAGTAGCGGCAGGTCGACCTTGATGGGGTTGTAGATGACGGCAGCGATCTTCTCGAGTGCCGCGTGTTCGGTCTTCTGCGCCTCGGTCTTCACCGCGGTCTTCACCGCGATCTTCTTCTCCGCTCGTGTGGCATCAGAGTCGAGTACCTCGTCGGCAACGTCGGCAGGGTCGGCGGGGGGAGCGGTCGAGTCGTTCTCGGGGGCGGTGGTCACCAGTAAACGCTAACCCATGGTCCAACTAGAATCGGAGAGTGATCGATGCGCAGCTACTACGCGAAAATCCCGATGTCGTCCGGTTCTCGCAGGCCGCGCGCGGAGCATCCGTCGAGCTGGTCGACGCGGCGCTCGCCGCGGATGCCGCCCGCCGAACGGCAATCAACGAGTTCGAGACCCTTCGAGCGAGCCAGAACGTGTTCGGCAAACGCGTCGCCACGGCGCCGAAGGACGAGAAGAAGCAGCTCGTCGCCGAGGCCCAGCACCTTGCGGCCCAGGTGAAGGCCGCGAGCGCGGCGGCGGCGGATGCCGATGCGGAGTTCGCCCGAATCGTCGGCAGCATTGCGAACCCGATCCTCGACGGCGTGCCCAGTGGTGGCGAAGACGACTTCGTGTTGCTCAAGACGGTCGGCGAGAGGCCGCGGTTCGACTTCGAGCCGCGCGACCACCTCGAACTCGGCGAACTGCTCGGCGCGATCGACATGAGCCGCGGCGCGAAGGTGTCTGGGGCGCGCTTCTCCTTCCTCCGGGGGATTGGGGCGAGGCTCGAACTCGCGATCATGAACATGGGCCTCGACCGTGCGCTCGCGGGCGACTTCGTCCCGCTCATCACGCCGACCCTGGTCAAGCCGGAGATCATGCGCGGCACCGGGTTCCTCGGAGAGCACGCCGACGAGATCTACTACCTTCCGGCCGACGACCTCTACCTCACGGGCACGAGCGAGGTCGCCCTCGCCGGCTACCACGCCGACGAGATCCTCGACCTCACCGCTGGCCCGCTCCGCTACGCCGGCTGGTCCACCTGCTACCGCCGCGAGGCCGGCTCCGGCGGAAAAGACACGCGAGGGATCATCCGCGTGCACCAGTTCAACAAGCTCGAGATGTTCAGCTACGTGCTGCCGGAGCATGCCGCGGCGGAGCACGAGCGCCTGCTCGCCCTGCAGGAGGGCATGCTCGTCTCGCTCGGACTCAGCTACCGTGTGATCGACACCGCCGCGGGCGATCTCGGGTCGAGCGCCGCACGCAAGTACGACGTCGAGGCGTGGGTCCCCACCCAGGGCGCCTATCGCGAGCTGACGAGCACGAGTAACTGCACCACGTATCAGGCGCGGCGGCTCGACATCCGCTACCGCACCGAGTCGGGCAAGACCGCCCCCGTCGCCACTCTCAACGGCACGCTCGCGACCACGAGGTGGATCGTGGCCCTGCTCGAGACGCACCAGCGCGCCGACGGCTCCGTCGTGGTTCCGGATGCCCTCCGCCCATACCTGGGTGGCCTCGAGATCATCGAACCGGACTCCCTATGACCTCCGGCAGCACGGCGGCAGCGAGCCACGACGGGCGGATGCTCATCGCACTGGACATCGACGGCACCGTGCTGCGCGAGGACGGGGTCATCAGCGATCACGTGCACGCCCAGGTGCGCCGCGTACGCGACCTCGGGCACGAGGTCATGCTCGCGACCGGCCGTTCCGTCTCGATGACGCTGCCGGTGCTCGACCGGCTCGAACTCACCCCCAACTTTGTCGTCTGCTCGAACGGCGCGATCACGCTCAAGCGCGACGAGAGCGAGCCGACGAACTACGTTCACCATCACGTCGAGACCTTCAACCCGGCGCGAGTGCTCACCACCATCAAGGAAAGCCTCGAGAGGGCGAGCTACGCCGTCGAAGACGCGGAGGGCTTCTACCGCTACACCGGCTACTTCCCCGACACGACCCTCGGCGCCCTGAGCGAGAAGGTCGAATTCGAGAAGTTGTTGACTTACGAAGCCACCCGTGTTGTTGTGGTCTCTCCCGAGCACGACATGGAGGAGTTTCTCACCATCGTTGAGCAGATGGGTTTGCACCGCGTCAGCTACAACGTGGGCTGGACGGCGTGGCTCGACATCGCCCCTGACGGCGTCAACAAGGCCACGGCGATGGAGCGGGTGCGGGCGAGCCTCGCAATCCCGCGCACGCACGTCATGGCGGTCGGCGATGGCCGCAACGACATCGACATGCTCGAGTGGGCCGCGCAGCACGGCCGAGGCGTCGCGATGGGCCAGGCCCCGGATGTTGTGCGCGAGGTGGCCAACGAGCACACCGACAGCGACTGGGACGACGGAGTGGCCAAGCTTTTCCGCAGCATTTAGATCCCCGGGTGCCTCTGCGCGAAGCATTAATCGGTTATGCTCGGGCCTGAACTCCGGGGAGGGCTGTCCGAGCGGCCGATGGAGCCAGTCTTGAAAACTGGTGATGCGAAAGCATTCGTGGGTTCGAATCCCACGCCCTCCGCTCTATTTGTTGCCATGATCACGTCGAGGAGATCTTGTTGAGCGACCTGCGTCCACGCACGCGCGCACATCCGCGTCGTGCGCATGCAGCCCGGCACGGCCGGGCGCGCAGGTCCGACGCCGCGCTCGCCGTGGTGAGGGTGGTTGCGGCGAGCCTCGCGGTCCTGCTGGTCAGCGGCGTCTCGGTCGGTGCCATCGCGCTCGCGCAGCTGTCGGGAAACATCGAGTCAGTCGACCTCGTGGGCGATGACGAGGTCACGCAGCCCATCGCGGCCCCAGGACTTGGCAAGTTCGAGGGTGGATTCAATGTGCTCGTTGTCGGCAGCGACGTCTGCGACAAGGAGGGCGGCTGCGTCGACCGTCACAGCGAGCTCAACGACGTGACCATGCTCATCCACATCGCCGCGGACCAGTCGAGCGCCGTCGGCGTGAGCTTTCCTCGCGACCTCGTCGTGCCCATCCCGTCCTGCCCGCAGGAAGACGGCGAGGGGTTCTACAGTGCCATGTCCGCCCGGCCGATCAACAACACGCTCGCCTACGGCGGGCTCGCCTGCACCGTTCTCACGGTCGAGGCCCTCACCGGGTTCGACATTCCGTATGCCGGGCTCATCACGTTCAACGGCGTCATCGGCATGAGCAATGCCGTCGGCGGGGTGCCGGTGTGCATCGACGGTCCGATCAACGACCGCTACTCGGGGTTCTCGCGCGACAAGGCCGGTGAGTACACGCTGCAGGGCCAGGACGCTCTGAACTTCCTCCGCACACGGCACGGGGTGGGCGACGGCAGCGACCTCGGCCGGATCAGCTCTCAGCAGGTGTTCCTCTCCTCCCTCGTCCGCACGATCAAGAGCGACACCACCCTGAACGATCCGTCCAAGCTGCTGGCCATCGCCACGGCGGCAACGAGTAACATGAAGCTGTCACAGCAGCTCGCCAACCTCAACACGATGGTGGCGATGTCGCTCGTCCTCAAGGACATCCCGCTCGACAAGATCACCTTCGTGCAGTACCCCGGAACCGTCGGCCAGGGCGGCATCTATTCCGGCAAGGTCGCGCCGATCACGGCGCAGGCCGATGCGCTGTTCGCGAAGCTCGCGTCCGACGAGCCCTTCGCGCTCGCGGGGGATACCGGGATCGGTTCGACCGTGAACCCGGATGCCCCGACGACGGCATCCGTCGACCCCTCTGAGCCCGTTGACCCGGCACCGCTCGACCCGGCGGTACCGGTGGACCCCGAAGCGGCAGCGGCCGAACCGGCCGCGCCGACCACCGAGGTGCTCCCCGGACTGACAGGCCAGACCGCCGCCGACTACACCTGTTCCAGGGCAAACAAGTGATCTCGTGCTGCCTCGAATGGGCGGTGACGTGTCGTGCCGCTATGATTGCTGACGAGCGCATGAGCTCATCACTGGAGACGTCGCATAGTTCGGCCTAGTGCACCACCCTGCTAAGGTGGAGAGCCCTTAATGGGCTCCGTGGGTTCAAATCCCACCGTCTCCGCGGTTTTTATTCTGGTCGGCAGCATCCTGCAATTCCTTCGGCGCGGGAAAATGTCACAATACCCACAGAACGCCCGCCCATCGGGCGGATGCGTGCGGGCCCGGCCGATCGGAGGCGACGGTCCCGTCAAGGGAATGTTTCTCAGTGTGCACACAGCGCCGTACGAGTTGGCGAAACGGGCTACGGGGGACTCCTCGAACGAACATCGTCAGTACCGGTCATGACCGACCAGTGTGAAGCGTGATCCCGCGGGCTGCGAGCTCGTCGCGCACCCGGTCGGCGAGGTCCCTCTTTCTGAGCCTGCGCCGTCAAGTCTGACGAACGCGGTGACGGTGACGTGCTGATCGGCACCGGGACCTGTGTTCAGCAGGGTTGTGGGCGGCCGCGAGCCGAGAGGGCTTCCTCGATCGACGGCTCTGTCTGTCGGAGCTACCTGCGGGCATTGCGGTGCCAGCGGTCACAGTTAGGGGTTGCAGTCGTCACACCACTGCGGGTCGGCTAAGGTGTGGTTCCGCGGTACCCGAGCTTGATGGCTGCATCGTCCGCAGCCGTGGATGTCGGCGGCGATCACCCGAGTTGCCGACCAACAGAGCGAGCAGGGAACACCGTGTTCGACGCCCACCTGTCCGAAGCCAGGTGCCTGGCATTGCGGGCAGGCAGTTGCGAGGCGTTGGGCCATCTGATCGCAGAGCGCGCGGATGGTGTCCGCTCGGGATGGTGCCATGTGGGCCCGGTAGTCCGGCATGATCACAACGGTTGACTGGTCGATCAACAGGGACGTGACGGTCTCCTCCAGGTCCGTGGTTTGCCTGAAGTTCTTGTAGGCGGTCGTATGGTTGTTGACTGTGCCCTGCACAATTACGCCCTGTTCGGGGAATCCCACTGCTGAAGCGAACGTGAGCGCGGTGTCGGCGGTGTGGACGCGGCGCCCTCCCGGAATCGGGGAGACGCAGACGGTGCCTTCGACGAGTTCCAAGCCGAGGTTGTCGTCGATGAACAGGAGAATCTCCATGTGCTCGACGAGGGGGCCGAATCCGGAGCTGAAGCTGCCTTCGGAGGCAAGTCCGAGGGAGGTGCCGGCTATCTGCATTCCCAGTCGGGCTTTGGTGCGGGCGGCTGCGTGCGGGCTGAGGGTGCGGGGGATGTCGCCGGCGAACGTGCCGAGCTGGTCTGTGTCCAGCCCACTCGGCGCCGTCACGCTCGCACCGAGAACACTCCGGAAGGCCTCGTGGGCGAGTAGTTCTTTTCCGTGCATGGTGGCGAAGGTGATCGAGCGCCCGGTGTACGGGGTGCGGGGGAGCGTCATGGGACGTAGTCAGGCCCGGAGACGTCGCTGTCGGCGACGAACATCACGCCACTGGATGTGCTGAGAAGTTCGCGAACGGCATCGATGAGGTCGCCAGCTTTATCCGGCGGGAGGACAGTGATGAGAATAGTGAGGGTGTCGTGGTCAGTGACAAGCACGGCCCCGGAGTGCTGTCCACGGTGTCCGATGCCCGGCACCCCTGAGACGGACGTGTATCCGGTCGCGCCCGCGGAGGCGATCAGTTCCCGGATTGCGGGGGCGTCGCGGGCGGGCACGATGACCTCCAAGCGCGTCAACTTGCTCAGGTCGTTCATGGTCATTGTCCTTCCATTGTCGCGCGGCTGGTCTTCCAGTCGTACGGGGCGTGCCCGTGTGCAACCAGCCCTAAAACGGGATCTGGCTGGAGAGCGCCAACGCCGATGCCACGAGCAGCACCGCGGCGTTCAGCTGCACCCGCAGCGGCATAGACCCAGCAACCTCGCCGCGCTGATCCAACGAAACGTCTCCTCTGTCGGGGACCGGCGGGATACGTCCCGACGCAAGCGTGCTTGCGATCGCTCCGAGACCGCTGCTCACACCGGCCCCCCGCTACCTGAATTTGGAAACGGGAAAAATATAGCACTTGTTGGATGTCGGGAGCCGAGTGGAAGGAGACTGTGGTGGGGTCAGGGAAAGTGGGGGCCTCGAGCAGTGGCCCGCCCTGGCCAATCATGCCTGCGTCCTGTTGTGCGTGGCAGAGAACCGAACGTGCGGCGGCGAGACGTCGCGGCCCCTCTGGACCGGGACCACCGCATTGGGGAACGTGAACGGTCCCCTCGGGCCATCGTCATTGCCAGCTTCGGTGTACCCGCCAACTCCCAGCACCGAGTTCCCTCCATCGACAGCTTCGGATGGATCCTCTACGTCTTCGTCATTTAGGCACTCCGTTCGGTCGAGCAGCGTTCCGCGGATCGACCCGCCCGCAGCGCATCCCGGAACCGGGGGGCGATGTGAGCTGCAACGAACCGAACGGACCCCGCGCGGGGAACTACGATGAGAGAAAGGCTCCACTGCCACCCGCGGGAGGCGCCCAGCCGCGCTGACGCGGTGACGAAGTGACTTGATGGAGGCGTTATCCTCGTGCCGTCTGAACCGACCCGTCTGACCGCTGAGGCTCCGGGAGGGGACCAGCTCGAGGACTTCTTAGCGGCCTATTACCAGCACTTGGCCAGCGACGACGCGCAGGCGTACGAGCCGAACGTGCTGCGCGCGCGAGCAGTCGATCACCGGCGGGTCGCCCACACCCGCACCCCCACGACCGCGACGGTCGAGATCGGCAACGAACGCGGCTGCAGCGTCGTGTACGTCGTCACGGATGACATGCCGTTCCTCGTCGACTCGGTCACCGCCGAGCTCGTGCGCCAGAACTCCGCCATCCACCTCGTCGTCCACCCGCTCCTGGTCGTGGCGCGCAACCGGCAGACGAACGACATCGTCAACGTGCGGAGGATGCCGACCGAGATCGGCATCTCGAGCGGAGACACCTCCTCGATGCCGGACATCTCCCACCTGCTCGCCTCCGAGGGCGACGCGTCCCACATGGAGTCGTGGATCGCGATCGAGATCGACCGCGCGAGCGACGAGGCCCACTCCCGGCTGGTCGAGGGGTTGAAGAGAGTTCTCGACGACGTGCGCGCCGCGGTCGACGACTGGCACTTCATGCGGGCGAAGGCGGTGCTCATCGCCGACGCGCTCAGCAGGGTGGCGGGCGCGCAGGAGATTCCCGACCTGACTCAGACCCAGGAGCTGCTGCGGTGGCTTGATCGCGACAACTTCACCTTTCTGGGGTATCGCGAATACGACCTTGAGACGGTCGAGGGGGAGGATGTCCTCACGATCCGCGATGGGAGCGGGCTGGGCCTGCTGCGCTCCGTCGACGACGGGCACCAGCTCCAGCACCTGACCGAAGCCGGGCGGAAGATGGCGCGCGAGAGGCGCGCCCTCGTGATCACCAAGGCGAACTCGCGGTCGAGCGTGCACCGCCCCGCGTACTTCGACTACATCGGCATCAAGAGCTTCGACGAGCAGGGCAACGTCAGTGGTGAGCAGCGTTTCATCGGGCTGTTCGCCGCCACCGCGTACACGAGTTCCGTGCGGGCCGTGCCGATCCTCCGCGAAAAGGTCGACGCCGTCATGGCGCAGGTCGGCTTCCCGTCCGGCTCGCACAGCGGCAAGGACCTGCTCGGGATCTTGGAGACGTATCCCCGGGACGAGCTCTTCCAGATGGAGGTGTCCGACCTCGTCACGACGGCCCTCGCGATCCAGCGGCTGCAGGAGCGTCGTCGCACCCGCCTCTTCCTCCGCCCCGACATCTACGGGCGCTTCATGTCCGCCCTCGTCTATCTCCCGCGCGACCGGTACACGACGGCTGTTCGACTGCGCATCGAGAAGGAGCTGCGGGAGACGTTCCACGCCGAGTCGCTCGATTTCGAGGCCCGGATGACCGAGTCCGCCCTCGCGCGCCTCTTCTTCCGGATCCGGCTGTCGCGCGACGCCCACCTCGAGCCCGTCGACGCCGCTCAGCTGGAACGCCGGCTTGTGCTGGCGGTGCGGGCGTGGTCCGAGGGCATCAGCGAGGAGCTGCGCGATAATTACCCGCCGGAGCAGGCCGATAACCTCGTCGACCTCTGGGCCGACGCGTTCCCCGCCAGCTACCGCGTGGACTACGAGGTCGAGGACGCCCTCGAAGACATCGCCCGTTTCGAGGCGAGTGCCACCGCGACGGCCGGGGCCGAGGCATCCGGCGGAGCCCCGGCGCATCCGGGGCTCCACGTCTACCTCCCGAAGGTGACCGAGGCGGGGGAGGATGCCCGGATCAAGCTCTACATGATGGAGTCCAAGAGCCTGACCCAGATTCTGCCGTTCTTCCATAACCTCGGGATCGAGGTGCTCGACGAGGTGCCCTTCGAGATCGAGACCTCCGACGGACGCGCCTTCTATCTCTACGACCTGGGCCTGCACTACCCGGCCGGTGTGGACCCGGTCGCGACCGGCGAGCTTCTGGCCGACTCCTTCGGTGCCGCCGTCAGCGGGTCGATCGAGTCGGACGGCCTCGACCGTCTCGTGCTCCGCGAGGGGATGCCCTGGCACCGGGTTGTGATCCTGCGCAGCTACGCCAAGTACATGCGCCAGATGGGCAACGCCAACTCCTACGGGTTCATCTCCGACACCCTGCTTGCCAACCCCCGCGTCACGAGCGGCCTCGTGTCGCTCTTCGAGGCGAGATTTGACCCGGACCTTGCGGACGATGAGCGCGAACGCCGCACCGGGCAGGTGCGCACCGAGCTCGCCTCCGACATGGAACGGGTTGCCACCCTCGACGCAGATCGGGTGCTGCGCACCTTCATCACCCTCATCGAGGCCTCGCTGCGCACGAACTTCTTCCAGCACAAGCCCTACCTGAGCATCAAGCTCGACCCGACCGCGATCGACCTGCTGCCGTTCCCCCGGCCGATGTTCGAGACGTGGGTCTACTCCCCGCAGGTCGAGGGGGTGCACCTCCGGTTCGGCAAGGTTGCCCGCGGTGGGCTCCGCTGGTCCGACCGGCGCGAGGACTTCCGCACCGAGGTGCTCGGGCTGGTCAAGGCCCAGACGGTCAAGAACGCAGTGATCGTGCCGACCGGGGCCAAGGGCGGATTCTTCGCCAAGAAGCTCCCCGATCCCGCCGCCGACCGCGCCGCCTGGATGGCCGAGGGCGTCGGCGCGTACCGCACCTTCATCCGCGGGCTGCTCGACCTGACCGACAACCTCGTGACGGGCGCCGGCGGCGAGCAGGTTGTGCCGCCCACCAGGGTGGTCCGCCATGACGACACGGACACCTACCTCGTGGTCGCCGCCGACAAGGGCACCGCGACCTTCTCGGATATCGCCAACTCCCTGGCCAGCGAGTATGGTTTCTGGCTCGGTGACGCGTTCGCCTCGGGCGGCTCCATCGGCTACGACCACAAGGCGATGGGTATCACCGCCAGGGGCGCGTGGGAGTCGGTCAAGCGACACTTCAGCGAGCTCGGCGTCGACACCCAGACCGACGACTTCACGGTCGTCGGGGTCGGCGACATGTCGGGAGACGTGTTCGGCAACGGGATGCTGCTGTCGAGGCACATCCGTCTGATCGCCGCCTTCGACCACCGCCACATCTTCCTCGACCCGAGCCCGGATGCCGCGGTGTCGTTCGCCGAGCGGCGGCGGTTGTTCACACTGCCGCGCTCCTCGTGGGCCGACTACGATGCAGCCCTGATCAGCGCCGGCGGCGGCATCCACCCGCGCCAGGCGAAGGTCGTTCCGATCTCGGCTGAGGTGCGGGCAGCCCTCGGCCTGCCGGACGGCACGACACAGCTGAGCCCTCCGGAGCTGCTGCGCGCGATACTGCGGGCCCCGGCCGACCTGCTCTACAACGGCGGGATCGGCACCTACGTCAAGGCGAGCACGGAGACGTCCGCGGACGTCGGAGACAAGGCCAACGACACCATCCGGGTCGACGGCCGGGACCTCCGGGTGCGGGTCGTCGGCGAGGGCGGCAACCTCGGGCTCACCCAGCGTGGTCGCATCGAGGCGGCCCTCGGCGGTGTCATCCTCAACACCGACGCGATCGACAACTCCGCTGGCGTCGACTGCTCCGACCACGAGGTCAACATTAAGATCTTCGTCGACCGGATGGTCGCCTCCGGGCGGCTGGCCGAGGCGGACCGGTCCGAATTCCTGGCCGGGATGACCGATGAGGTCGCGCGACTTGTGCTCGATGACAACATCGACCAGAACATCCTTCTGCTCAACGACCGCGCCAAGGTGATCAATTGGAGCCCGAGCTACGAACGGCTGATGGACTGGCTCGAGGCGTCCGGCGATCTCAAGCGCGACCTCGAGGCACTGCCAACGACTGCGGTTCTGCGGGAGCGGCTCGACCAGGGCCAGGGGCTGACCTCGCCGGAACTGTCCGTGCTCGCCGCCTACGCGAAGATTGAGCTGGCCACCACGCTGCGCGAGAGCGACCTGGCCGACGACCCCTGGTTCGGGCAGACCCTGCGGGGGTACTTCCCCCGGCAGCTGTCCGAGCGGTTCGACGCCGAACTCGACACGCACCCGCTGCGGCGGGAGATCATCGCGACCGTCATCGCGAACGACATGATCAACCTCGGCGGCGTGACCTTCGCGTTCCGCGCGATCGAGGAGACCTCTGCCGACCAGGCCGCGGTCGCCCGGGCCTTCGTCGCGCTGCGCCACGTCTTCGAGCTGGACAGGATGGTGGACGAGCTGAATGAGCTGCCGTCGTCGTTCCCGACCGAGCACTGGACGGCCGTGCACCTCGATATCCGCCGGTTGCTCGACCGGGCAGTGCGCTGGCTCGTCAACCAGGGCGGCGCAGCCCTGACCATCGACGAGGTCGTCGCCCGGTACAAGCCGCAGATCGACCTGATCCGCACCCAATTGGTCGACTACCTGCACGGCGCAGACCTCGCACGTGTGCGGTCGCTGCTCGAAACGGGGCAGGGCTGGGGACTACCGAAAGGCCTCGGTCGGCGCTGGGCGGAGCTGTTCGAGGCCTTCGCGCTGCTCGATGTCGCGAAGATCGCCGCGGGCACGGATGCTCCCATGGTCGACGTCGCCGGGGTCTATTACCTGGTCTATGACCGGTTCGGCGTGGACGACCTCCTCGAACGCATCACCACGCTGCCGCGCAAGGACCGGTGGCAGGCGCTCGCCCGCGCCGCACTTCGCGACGACCTCTACTCGGCCGTGGCCGACATGACGACGGCCATCCTGCAGGAGACCGAGCCCGGGCCGGCCGCGGAGCGCCTGCTCGTCTGGGAGGGCCTCAATGCCGATCAGTTGGGGCGGGCCAGAAGCGTGTTCGAAGAGGTCAACGCGCTCGGTCAGGACGACATGGCGTCGCTGTCGGTTGCTCTTCGGCTGCTGCGCTCGATCGTGCGCCGCTGACACGCCGCTGACACACTGCTGACGGCCGCGCCACCTCGCCGAACCGACAACTAGCCCGCGCGGTGCGCGCTCGGCGCACGGACGCTACCGTTCGTCGCCGCGCGTGTGCCGCTCGACGCACCGTCGCTCTGCCTACGCCGCCGCTCTTCTACGCTCGATTCACGCAATGACGCGAGTGACGAGGAGTGCACACATGTCCGACAAGCCCACAACAGCGCCGACGGCATCGAAGGGCGCCTCGTCGCCCCGGTCCGCCGTGCTGCCGCCCACCGCGATTCCTCCGAAAGACCTGGCCCCGAAATGGACGCCGATGAAGGTTGCTGTCTGGGTTGCGATCGCCCTCCTCGGCGGCGTGAGCTGGACGATGCTCGCGATTGTCCGTGGCGAGACCGTCAACGCCATGTGGTTCGTCTTTGCCGCCGTGTGCACCTACCTCATCGCCTACCGTTTCTACTCCAAGCTCATCGAGCGCAAGCTCGTGATGCCGGATGACACCAGGGCCACCCCAGCCGAGTACAAGGCCGATGGCAAGGACTACGTCGCCACCGACCGCCGGGTGCTCTACGGTCACCACTTCGCCGCGATCGCCGGCGCCGGCCCCCTCGTCGGTCCGGTGCTCGCCGTCCAGATGGGCTACCTTCCGGGAACCATCTGGATCATCATCGGCGTGATCTTCGCCGGTGCGGTACAGGACTACCTCGTGCTCTTCTTCTCGATGCGCCGTGGCGGACGTTCGCTCGGCCAGATGGCCCGTGAAGAACTCGGCCTCATCGGCGGAACGGCCGCACTCATCGCGACGCTCGCCATCATGGTCATCATCGTCGCGATCCTCGCGCTCGTCGTCGTGAACGCACTCGGCGAAAGCCCGTGGGGCGTCTTCTCCGTCGCCATGACGATCCCGATCGCCCTGTTCATGGGCATCTACCTGCGCTACATCCGGCCCGGCCGGGTCACCGAGGTCTCGATCATTGGCTTTGTGCTCCTGATGGCCGCGATCATCGGCGGCGGAGTCATCGCCGAGACCGACTGGGGTGTGGCGATGTTCTCGCTCGAGCGCACCACGATCGCCATCGGCATCATCGTCTACGGTTTCATCGCCGCGGTGCTTCCCGTCTGGCTGCTGCTCGCTCCGCGCGACTACCTGTCGACCTTCATGAAGATCGGCACCATCGTGATGCTCGCCGCGGCGATCGTCGTCGTGCGCCCCGAGATCACCGTTCCCGCGTTCAGCGAGTTCGCGGGCCGCTCCGATGGACCGATCGTGTCGGGATCGCTCTTCCCGTTCCTGTTCGTCACGATCGCCTGTGGCGCGCTGTCCGGGTTCCACGCGCTCATTGCATCCGGAACCACACCGAAGCTCGTGCAGAAAGAGCGCCAGACGCGCTTCATCGGCTACGGCGGCATGCTCATGGAGTCGTTCGTCGCCATCATGGCGCTTGTCGCCGCGTTGTCGATCGACCGGGGAATCTACTTCGCCATGAACTCCTCGGCAGCGGCAACGGGAGGGACGATCGAGGGCGCTGTCGCTTTCGTCAACGGCCTCGGGCTCGCCGGGGTCAACCTCACCGGCGAGATGCTGTCGACGATGGCCGCGAACGTCGGCGAGGAGAGCATCGTCTCGCGCACCGGTGGCGCGCCGACCCTCGCCGTCGGTCTGGCCCAGATCATGCAGGGAGTGTTCGGCGGGGCCGGGATGATGGCCTTCTGGTACCACTTCGCGATCATGTTCGAGGCACTGTTCATCCTTACCGCGGTGGATGCCGGCACCCGGGTCGCCCGGTTCATGCTGCAGGACACCATCGGCAACTTCATTCCCAAGTTCAAGGACACCGGATGGCGGACGGGAGCCTGGATCTGCACGGCGATCATGGTTCTGGCGTGGGGGGCGATCCTCATCATGGGAGTCACAGACCCCCTCGGCGGCATCAATACACTGTTCCCTCTCTTCGGCATCGCCAACCAGCTCCTCGCGGCGATCGCGCTTGCGGTGTGCATGGCCATCGTCGCGAAGAAGGGCCTGTTCCGTTGGCTGTGGATCCCCGCGCTCCCTCTCGCCTTCGCGGCGGTCGTGACCATCACGGCGTCGTTCCTCAAGATCTTCTCGACCGTTCCCGCGGTCGGCTACTGGGCCAACCACACTGCGTTCAAGAATGCGCTGGATGCCGGAGAGCAGAGCTTCGGCGCTGCGAAGACCCCCGAAGCGATTGAGGCTGTGGTGCGCAACACCTTCGTGCAGGGCACCCTGTCGATCGTGTTCGTCACCCTCGCCATCATCGTCATCGCCGCGGCGATCGGCGCGACCGTGAGGTCCTTCCAGACACGCGGTGGTCTGAGCAGCGAAGACCCGGCGCTCCCGTCGAAGATCTTCGCTCCAGCCGGATTCCTCGCGACGCCCGCGGAGAAGACGCTCGAGGCCGAGTGGGACGCGCTTCCTCCCGGTCGCAAGCCGACCGTGCGTGGGCATTGAGGCATCCGATGTCCGCCGTCTCGGCAACACTGGCCCGTGCGGTGCGCGGCGTCCGCTGGTACGTCAGCTCCCTCATGGGCGACACGGCCTACGGCAACTACGTCGCGCACCACCGCAGCACGCACGACGATCAGCCGCCGCTGAACGAACGCGACTTCTGGAAGGAGCGGTACCGCGATCAGGATCTCACCCCCGGATCGCGGTGCTGCTGACCGCACGGGGCTAGGCTCGCCGGATGGACGAATCGACGCTGATCGCGCTGCTTTCTGGCAGCGCGATCGGCGTCGTCCTCACGCTTGGGGTGCTTCTGGCGTGGCGGTACGCCCGCGGATCGCGCGAGCTCGGCAGCGACGGTGAGCACGCCACCTACCGCACTCTCCACCTCGCGTCGCAGGCGGCGGAGCACCTGCGGGCCGGGCTCGACGGCGACGAGGTGAGCCGTGCGGCGCGGCACCTCCGCGCGCTGCTCGGCTGCGACATCATCGCCATCGCTGACGCGGGGGGCGCGATCGTGATCGACGGCCCCGGGGAGCCGTTCCGCGAGGTCGCCACCTCGATCGCCGAGCGCATGTCGGAGGCCTCCCGAACCCAGGTCGTGCCGGTGCCCGCGGAATCGGGGCGCGACAGCACCTATGCGATCGCGGCCCCGATCGTTACCGACGGACTCGTCGCCGGCATGGTCATCGTCTTTGCCACGTCGCGGCGGGCGCCGCTGATCCGGGCCACGGGCGAGGTCGCCGCGTGGGTGTCCGCGCAGCTCCGCCTCGGCGAGCTCGACGCCTCCCGGGCCGCCCTCGCCGAGGCGGAGCTGCGCGCCCTCCGCGCTCAGATCAGCCCGCATTTCATCTATAACGCGCTCAATGCGATCGCCTCGTTCATCAACACCGACCCGAGCAAGGCACGCGAGCTCGTGCTCGAGTTCGCCGACTTCACCCGGTACTCCTTCCGCCGCCATGGCGACTTCACGACGCTTGCCGAGGAGCTGCGCAGCATCCACTCCTACCTCCTGCTCGAGCGAGCGCGGTTCGGCGACCGCCTCGAGGTGACGCTGCAGATCGCTCCAGAGACGCTGTCGACGGTGATCCCGTTCCTCAGCCTGCAGCCGCTCGTCGAGAACTCGGTGCGGCACGGCCTCGAGTGCAAGGAAGGCGGCGGGCGGATCACGATCAGCGCCGAGGCTGCGGGCATGAACGTGCAGATCACCGTCGAGGACGACGGCGCCGGCATCGACCCGGATGCCGTCGAGGCGCTGCTGGGCGGGTCGGGCGGCGCGGACCACATCGGGTTGCGTAACGTGGACTCGCGGATGCGGCAGGTGTACGGAGACGCCTACGGGCTCGTCGTCGAGACGAATTCGGGCGCTGGCACCCTGGTGCGGCTGCTCGTTCCCCAGTCCCAGCCGATGAACGACACGGACGCCGTCAAGGCCCACGCCGGCGAACGGCTGCGGATGCCGGATCGGTCCGCCTCATGATCGATGTGCTCGTCGCCGATGACGAGACACCGGCGCTCGACGAGCTCGAGTTTCTGCTGCGGAGGGATCCGCGCATCGGGATGATCCACCGTGCTGCATCCGGTGCCGAGGCGATCCAGCTGCTCACGACGGTGCGCGTGGATGCAGCGTTCCTCGACATCCACATGCCCGGCCTGTCGGGCTTCGACCTTGCCAGGGCGATTAAGAGGTTCGCCGCGCAGCCCGCGATCGTGTTCGTCACGGCAGATGAGGAGCAGGCCCTCGAGGCGTTCGATCTCGCGGCCGTCGACTACCTGCTCAAGCCCGTGCGAGAGGCGCGGCTCGAGAGCTCCATCTCGCGCATTGTCGGCGCGGTCGCGGCCGACTCTGCCCCCGTCGAGGCGCGCCCCGACGAGATGATCACGGTCACGGTGGGCGCGACAATCAGGCGTGTGCGCCGTGGCGACGTGCGCTACGCCCAGGCCCAGGGCGACTATGCCCGCCTCCACACCGACGGCGCCAGCTACCTCGTGCGCATCCCCATCTCCGACCTTGAGGAGCAGTGGTCCGGTTCCGGCTACCTGCGCGTACACCGCTCCTTCCTTGTCGCGCTTGCCAGCGTGACGCGACTCACGCTGGGGCCGCATCCCGCGATCACCGTCGCGGGAGTGGACCTGCCGGTCAGCCGGCGGCTGCTCCCGGCTGTGCGTGACGCGCTCGCCGCCCAGAGGACGAGACCCGGCCGATGAGCGGGAGAGAGGGGATGCCTCTCCCGAGGCGGCGGATCACCGGGCCCCCGCGCCGGGGACAGGCTCCCGGCATCCGGAGACCGACGGATGCCGCGACGCCGTCGCGTGATGTCGGAGCGATCTACCTGCGCTCGCTCATCCGCGCCCAGCTGCGGCTCGCGGTTGTCTGCTTCGTCGGGTTCGCGCTCACCCTGGCCTCCGCCGCCGTGATGATCGCCACCGTACCCACGCTGCACGAGACCTATGTGTTCGGGGTGCCGTGGTCGTGGGTGCTGCAGGCCTACGGGATGTACCCGCTCATCCTCGCGTTCGCGGTCATCTATGCCCGCGGCGCGGGGCGCAACGAGCAGCGCTATCACTCGCTTGAGGGGCGCCCGTGAGTGCCCCGCTGGCGATCGCCGCGATCGTGCTCGTGCTCGTCGCGACCGTCGTCATCGGGTTCTACGGGCTGCGCATCTCGCGCACCACCGACGACCTGCTCGTGGCGTCCCGAACCGTCAGACCGTGGATGAACGCGTCGGCGATCAGCGGCGAATACCTGTCAGCGGCGACCTTCCTCGGCCTCGCCGGGCTCGTGCTGCTGTCGGGCACCGACGCATTCTGGTTTCCGATCGGTTACACCGCCGGGTACCTGCTCCTGCTGCTATTCGTGGCTGCGCCGCTGCGCCGCAGCGGCGCCCGCACCATCCCCGACTTCATCGAGGCGAGGCTCGACTCCGTCGGCGCCCGCCGGGTGACCAGCCTGTTCGTGCTGATCATCGGGTGGCTCTACATCGTGCCGCAATTCCATGGGGCCGCCATCACCGTCAACGTCGTCACGGGCCTGCCGCCCTGGGTCGGCTCGGTCGCCATCGCGGTGATCGTCGGCGTGATCGTCGCCGCCGGGGGGATGCGCTCGATCACCTTCGTGCAGGCGTTCCACTACTGGCTCAAGCTCACCGCGATGGGCGTGCCCGTCGTTGTTCTGCTCCTCGCCGTCGGCACGGCGCCGGCGGCCATTGACCCGGCGCTGATCTTTCCGCTCGAGTCAGGGCCCGGCGGCCAGGACGTCTACCGCACCGTGTCGCTGCTGCTCGCGCTGCTGCTCGGCACGATGGGGCTCCCGCACGTACTCGTGCGGTTCTATACGAACCCCGACGGAGCTTCGGCCCGCCGCACCACCGTCATCGTGATCGTCATGATCAGCGCCTTCTACATGCTCTCGAGCACGATGGGCATGATCGGGAGGGTTTTCGCACCGGACCTCGCCGACCCCGCGACGGCCGACGCGGTGGTGCTGCTCCTGCCGTCGCGGCTTCTGCCGGGCCTTCTGGGCGACCTCATCACCGCGCTTATCGTCGCGGGAGCGTTCGCGGCGTTCCTCGCGACCTCCTCGGGATTGGTCGTCTCCCTTGCGGGCGTGGTCAGCCAGGATCTCCTGGGCGGGAGTGTGCGGGCGTTCCGCATCTCGGCAATCGCCTGCGCAACCGTTCCGCTCCTGGTCACCTTCCTCACGGTGCCAGGGGGCCTGGCCAACAGCGTCGGGTTCGTGTTCGTCGTGGCGGCATCGAGCCTGTCGCCGGTGCTGCTGCTCGGTGTCTGGTGGCGGGGACTGACCGCGAGCGGGGCGGTCGCCGGAATGATCACCGGCGGCGTCGCCGCCGCCTTCTCTCTCGTCGTCAGCGGCTTCGGGCTGGTGCAGCATCCGATCGCCGTCGCGGCCGTCGAGCAGCCCGCGGCCTGGACCGTGCCGCTCGCGATCACCACGACCGTGCTGGTGTCCCTCGCACACCGCCGCGGAGTGCCGGCGCGCGCCGACCGGTACATCTCACGCTTGCACGCGCCGGAGCGGTAGCGCGAGCGCGACCGCTCCGGTCAGGCGGCTCAGGAGATCACGTCGAGCGTCGCCCGCACGATGCTGTCGACGTCGATGCCGTGGTAGCGGTAGACATCCTGCACGTCCCCGGCCTGGCCGAAACGGCTGACTCCGAGGTTGCGGCTCTTCACCTGGTTTACCCCGGCGAGGAATGCCAGGGTGTGCGGGTGGCCGTCGAGCAGGGTCACCATCGGCGCGGCGCGGTCGTGTGGAAGAATCTGGTCGAGGATCCAGCTCGGCGCGTCGTCGTGACCGTTGCGCCCCTGAAGCGCTTCGTAGAGCAGCCCCGGACTCGTGACGCACACGACGTCGACGTCGGTGCCGAGCTCCGCGAGCCGGTCGGCCGCCGCGAGTGCGTCGGGCACGAGGGCGCCCATCGTCACGATGGTCGCCTGAGGTGTGCCGGCGGTGCGCAGCCGATAGCCGCCCGCGACGGTCTGGCGGCGGCGTCGCTCGCGGGCGGCCGGGTCGGTGGGCACACCGGCGAGCTTCTGGTCGACCGGCTTGGTCGATAGCCGCAGGTAGGCGGACTTACCGTCGGGGCGCCCCAGCTGAGACATCGCCGCCAACAGGGTCCACTCGACGTCGATCGCGAAGGCCGGCTCGTAGCTCGTGCAGCCCGGCTGCTCGAGGCCGATCGACGGGGTCTTGATCGACTGGTGGGCCCCGCCCTCCGGGGCGAGAGTGACGCCAGAGGGGGTACCGACGAGAATCGACTGCCCTCCGGCGTAGATGCCATACGACCACGGTTCCAACGCGCGCTCGACAAACGGGTCGTAGAGCACGCCGATGGGAAAGAGGGGCTGCCCCCACCGGCTCCAGGTCGCGCCGAGCTCGCCGAGGAGTCCCACGAGGTTGACCTCGGCGATGCCGAGCTCGATGTGCTGCCCGGTCGGCTTCTCCCGCCAGTGCATGATCGTCTCCGAGTCGTCGCTGAACCAGTCCCGGCGCTCCTCGGTCGACCATACGCCGACCTTGTTGACCCAGCCGGCCAGGTTGGTGCTCGAACTCACATCCGGGCTCACCGTAACGACCCGGCGGGCCGCCTCCGGCGCGGCGCGCGTGAGGTCGAGCAGCGCACGACCGAGCGCCGCCTGGGTGGTCGCGATCCCCGATGGGGTACGCCCGAAATCGGCGGGCACGTGCGGCGGTGCGATGGCCGGCTCCTCCACACGGCGCAATCTCTCTGCCGCCCCTGCGCATAACCGACCGGCGGGGCCGTGCTCGCCGAACCGCGACCACGGGGCATCCGCGTTCTCGCCTAGTCCCGTCGCGAGGTCGCGATACTGCTCGACGGTGAGGAGCGAGGAATGATTTTGGGGGTGCCCCTCGGTCGGGAGCCCGTGCCCCTTGACCGTGTAGGCGATGATGACCGTCGGCCTCGAGTCGTCGATCTGGGCGTAGGCCTCGCGCAGGGCCCCGAGATCGTGCCCGCCGAGGTTGCGGATGGCCTGAAGCAGGGTCTCGTCGTCGACGGATGAGACGAGCTCGACGATCGCCTCGCTGTCCTTCGCCGCCCCCGGAAGGCGGTCGCGCAGCTCGGCGGCGGTGCAGCGCAGCAAACGTTGGTATTCGGGGTTCGACATGTCCAGGATGCGCTCGCGCAGCGCCTCGCCGCCGGCGCGCTGCATCAGACCCTCCAGCAGGTGCCCGAACCGAACCGGGATGACCTGCCATCCGGCAGCGGCGAACAGCTGCTCGATGCGCCGCGCGGCGATGTTCGGCACGACCCTGTCAAGCGACTGCCGGTTGAGATCGACGATCCAGACGATCTCGCCAAGATCGACGACGCTCGAATCGAGCACCGCCTCCCAGATCGCGCCCTCGTCGAGCTCAGCGTCACCGACGAGCGAGTACTGCCGGCCGCGGCTGGGCGTGCCGGTGACCGTCTCGGTGTACCGGCGCGAGATCGCGCCCCAGATCGGAGCCGTGGCCCCGATGCCGACGGACCCGGTGGAGTAGTCGACCGGGTCAGGGTCCTTCGACCGGCTCGGGTAGCTCTGCAGGCCGCCGAACTCGCGCAGGGTCTCGAGATATCTCTCCTCGAGGCTGCCGAGGAGGTAGTTGATGGCGTGCAGCACCGGAGACGCGTGCGGCTTGACGGAGACGCGGTCCTCCGCGCGCAGTTGCCCGAACCAGAGCGAGGTCATGATCGAGACCATCGACGCGCTCGACGCCTGGTGCCCGCCGACCTTGATGCCCGACGTGTTCGGGCGTACCCGGTTGGCGTGGTGCACGATCGAGGTCGCGAGCCAGAGCACCCGCCGCTCGATCTCGGCGAGCGTGTCGAGGTGGGCGTCGCCGTAGCGGCACACCGGCGCGGCCGGGCTGTCGTCGAGTGCGCGGATCGATTCCATGGTGGTCCTAGCGTTCGTGGTGGCGCGGCTCTGCGCGGGGCGGGATGCGGGCATCCTGCACGTTTTTCTATCCGAGTTGACCATTCAAGTCACTCTTGCGCAATAGTTGGACTATTCAGTGATCATTATGATCAGCTGACAGGGCGGAAGGGCGGTGTGTCGTGGTCATAATGCCCACGGATCGAACGGCTGACACGATCGACGCGGCGATCCTGGCGGCTCTCACGAGGGACCCGGACGCCACGAACATTGCCGTCGCCGAGCACACCGGCCTCGCCCGCAATACCGTGCGCACCAGGCTCGCCCGCTACACACGCGAACGCACACTGCGATCATTCGAGCGCCGGATCGACCCCGCTTTTCTCGGCTACCCGCTTCGGGCCTACGTCGTGACCCGGGTGACCCAGCGAAAGCTCACCGCGATCGGCGAGGCGCTCGCCGACATCCCCGAGGTGCTCGAGGTGCACGGCCTCACGGGTGTGACCGACCTGCTCATCCACGTCGTGGGGCGTGATGCCAACGACCTCTATCGCATCGCCGGCCGCATCCTCGCGATCGAGGGTGTTAAACGCACCAGCACAGGACTCGTCATGCAGGAGCTGATGGGCTACCGCATCGCGCAGCTCATCGGCACGGGCGACCGCACGACCGGCTGAGGGGGTGGCCGCTCAGGCCGGCCCGAACACGTGCAGGCCGAGGTCGTCGGACAGGTGTTCGCAGACGAGGGCTCCTCGTACGCTGTTGCCCTCCTCGTCGAGCGGCGGGCTGTAGACGCCGAGCCCCAGCCGTCGGGGAGCCGCTGCGACCAGTCCCCCGGACACGCCGGACTTTGCGGGCAGACCGACCCGGCGCAGCCAGCGGCCCGACCCGTCGTACATACCGCAGGTCGCCATGACGCTAAGCACCGTCGTCACGACCCCGGCGGGGACGACCTGCACGCCGGTGACGGGATTGCGGCCTCCGAATGCGAGCGTCGCGCCCATCACCGCGAGCACCTCGGCGCTCACGACGATCGAGCAGGCGCGCGCGTAGACCGACACGGCGTCGTCGACCGAAACGGGAAGGGTGCCGGCCGATCGCATCAGGTACCCGAGCGCGCGGTTGCGGTCGCCGAGCAGCTGTTCGGACTCGCTGACGGCGTCGTCGATTCGAAGCTCCCGGCCCGCGAACGCGGAAATGCCGCGGAGGATGCGGTCGAAGCGCTCGTCGGGCGACGAACCGTCGACGAGGGACGCCGTCAGCAGCGCGCCGGCATTGACCATGGGGTTCGGTGGCCGTCCGGTGTCGCTCTCGAGCCGGACCGCGTCGAAGGCCTCGCCGGTCGGCTCGGTGCCCACCTTGTCGAGCACCGACTCGCCACCGTCGAAGAGGGCGAGGGCGTAAACGAAGGGCTTCACTGCGGACTGAATCGAGAACTCCAGGTGCGCATCATCCGTTGTCCGCATCGCGCCCTCTCCGGAGACAACAGCGATGCCACAGACGTCCGGTTCGGCGGCTGCGAGCTCCGGGATACTGTCGTCGACCACGCCGGCCGTTTCGTCGAGCATGTCCCGCCGCAAGCGCTCGAGGTCGTAGGTGTTTGCGGATGCCGCGTCGGCTTCGGTCGTCATGGAACCAGTCAAGCAGCTTGCCCGCAGCGCGTGGGCGCACGCCCATATGATGGGATACAACCACGAAAGGTCGCCCCATGGCACGCAAGGTTCGGGACCAGAACGCCCAGATCACACGCCTGAGGGCGTACAACGTCGTTGCCGGAAGCGCTCACGCACTGCAGGCGATCTTCTTCGGCATCGCACTCACATTCCTCGACTCGCAGGTGCTGTTCGGCGTCTCGGCCGACTATCCGACCGGCCCTCCCGGCTTCGACAGCCCGCCCGAGACGGTCAACCTGTTCGACATCAACATCGGCGCCGGAATTGTCGCCTTCCTCGCCCTCTCGGCCTTCTTCCACTTCCTCATCTCGACGCCGTGGTTCTTTCCCCGCTACTCGAGGGGCCTGAAGGCGAACCGCAACTACTTCCGCTGGGTCGAGTACGCGCTGAGCTCCTCCATCATGATCTGGCTGATCGCCCAACTCACCGGCATCTCCGACATCGCCGCCCTCGTCGCGATTTTCGCTGCCAACGCCGCGATGATCATGTTCGGCGCTGTGCAGGAGAAGTACGAGACCCCCGGCAACGGGCAGTTCCTGCCCTTCACCTTCGGCTCCATGGTCGGGATTGTGCCGTGGCTGCTGATCTTCCTCTACCTCCTGCAGCCGGGATCTCAAACCGCTGCCGAGGTGCCCGGATTCGTCATCGGCATCATCTTCTCTCTGTTCATCTTCTTCAACACCTTCGCGATCAACCAGGTGCTGCAGTACCGTCAGATCGGCAAATGGTCCAACTATCTCCAAGGCGAACGCACATACATCACGCTGAGCCTGGTTGCGAAGACCTTCCTGTCTTGGCAGGTCTTCTCCGGCGCGATCATCCCGGCGCTGACGGCCTGACCCCGGGCCGGAGCCGGAGGAGACGATCCCTCGCACGCCGCTGCGGGTCGGGCATGGGTGCGAGAGGCTCCCCAGCGCTGATATAGTCTCTAAGTCGGCTTCTACGCCGAAGATGCGCCCGTAGCTCAGCGGATAGAGCAATTGACTACGGATCAATAGGCCGGGGGTTCAAATCCCTCCGGGCGCACACCCGAGAAGCCCCGCACACACTACGTTTGCGGGGCTTTTTGTTGTTCCGGTCGAGTACGCCCGTCGGGTCGTGCCACCTGAGCCTCCGGGTACCGCCCAACCACAACGGCCGTGCGGATCAACTTGCTTGTTCGGCGTCCGCAATCACGTCGGCGATCTCGTCGGCGGGGTGGCGACGCTTCTTGGTGAAGCGCGCACGGCCCGCCTTCGTGAGCTCGATCAGGATCGGGATGCCCGACAGCAGAACGATGGCGATGATGAAGTACTCCGCGTTCGCGGCCACAAAGGCAATCTGTCCGAGGAAGTAGCCCACGAGGGTCAGTCCGACTCCCCAGAGGAAGGCGCCGATGAGGTTGTACGTCACGAAGGTGCGGTACTTCATCTTGCCGACGCCCGCCGCCATCGGCACGAATGCACGAAATACCGGGAGGAAGCGCGCGAGGATGACCGCCTTACCGCCGTGCTTGGCGAAAAACGCGTTGGTACGCTCGACGTTCTCCGGGTTGAAGAAGCGGCTCTCCTTGCGCTTGAAGATGGCTGGGCCGGCCTTGCGCCCGATCGCATAGGCGAGCTGGTCGCCGGCAAAGGCGGCGACGAAGATCACAGTCGCCGTCACCCAGATGGGGAAGTTCACGAAGCCGGTGGCCGTCAGCAGGCCAACGGTGAACAGCAGCGAGTCGCCGGGCAGGAACGAGAGCACGATGAATCCGGTCTCGATGAAGACGATGCTCGCGACGCCCACAAGAACGAAGGAGCCGAACCAGCGGATCAGCCAGTCGGCGTCGAGGAATTCGATTCCGAAGAGCAACGCAGTCATAAGGCACGACCCTAACAGCCGCCCCATCGAGGGCCGACTGAGAAGCCAGGAACCCAGCCCGCCTCGTCGTGATCGTCGTCGCGCCGCGCAGCACGAAGGCCCCGCCGCAGTGTCTGCGATGGGGCCTTCGTCTGGTTCCGGCGGTCGTTAGTCGTCGAGAATCGACCTGAGGTCGGGAGTTGGAGAGCTCCCCACCGGTCAGACCGAAGTTGCTCGTGAGGTCGCCCACGGAAGGGTTTTCCAGCAGGTCGGCCTGAGTGGAGCGGTCGCTCGCGCTCGTGAGCGAGCCGACCTGATCGCTGGAGCTGGAGCTGGAGGCCATGGCGGGGCACGCGGCACCGGCCACGCTGCCTGCCCCGCCGATGCCCGCCAGGGCAGGCGACTGACCAGTCGGTCGGCACGAAACTGGCACGACGCTGGCAGGCACAATTCGTGTCGACGCCCCCGCGGATCCGATGGCGCTAAGTTGAGCATCTATGAGCCTTCCATTCACCGTCTCAGCGCCCGTCGCCGCCGCACTCGCCGAGGGGCGCCCCATCGTGGCCCTCGAGTCGACGATCATCTCCCACGGGCTCCCTCGGCCCCGCAACCATGAGGCGGCGCTCGAGTTTGAGCGGATGCTGCTCGGCGCGGGCGTCACCCCCGCCACAATCGCCGTGCTCGACGGTATGCCCCGCATCGGTCTGGATGCCGAAGGTGTGCGCCGGATCGCGGAGGACGACCTCGCCAAGGCGAGCGTGCGTGACCTGCCCATCCTCGCCGCGACGGGAGCATCCGGCGCCACGACGGTCGCGGCCACGGCGCACCTGGCGGCGCTGGCCGGCATCCGCGTGTTCGCGACGGGCGGGCTCGGGGGCGTGCACCGCGGAGCATCCGACACCTTCGACGAGTCCGCCGACCTGGGAACGCTCGCCCGCACTCCTGTCACCGTCGTCAGCGCGGGTGTCAAATCGGTGCTCGACATCGCCGCGACCCTCGAGCGGCTCGAGACCCTCAGCGTGCCAGTTGTGGGCTATCGCACAACGACGTTCCCGAGCTTCTGGCTGAGCGAGTCGCCGTACACTCTCGACTGGTCGGTCGAGGATGCCGGGCAGGTCGCGGCGATCATGCGAAGCCAGGACGCCCTCGGCCACGGGCAGGGCATCGTGGTCGCCAACCCCATCCCGCGCGAGCAGCAGTGGGACCCCGCCGAGCACGACCGGGTGCTCGAACTCGCCTTCGCTGCTGCCGCTGAGGCCGGAGTGGCGGGCAAAGCCGTCACTCCGTTCCTGCTTGGGTTCATCGTCGACGCGTCCGGCGGCCGCAGCCTCGAGGTGAACCTCGACCTGGCGCGCAACAACGTGCGGCTCGCGGGCGAGATCGCGATCGCCTTCTCCGCCCTCGCGCGCGATGTCCGCGCCTGACCCGGCCAGCGCCGGGCAGCCAGTCCCTGAGCCGCGCGGCCGCATCGTCGTGTTCGGCGACGTGATCGATGACATCGTCGTGGTGCCGAAGGAGCCGGTCCGACCCGACACCGACACGTCATCGTCGATCCGGCACCGTGCCGGCGGGTCGGCGGCGAACGTCGCGGCCTGGCTCGGCTCGCTCGGCGCCCCCGTCGACTTGGTCGGCATGGTTGGCGTGGACGACGTCGACCGGCACACCACAGTACTCGCGGCGTTCGGCGTGCGCCCCCTCATCCACGGGCATCCGGAGCTGCCCACCGGCACGATCGTCGTGATCGTCGACGGGGAACGGCGCACCATGCTGACCGAGCGCGGGGCCAACTCGCGGCTCGACCCGCGACGTGTTACCGACGAGCTCCTCGCCACCGCCGCCGTTCTGCACCTCACCGGCTACAGCATCGTCGACTCCCCCGACCCCGACGCGCTCGCCGACCTCGTGAGCCGTGCCACCAGATGCGGGGTGGCCGTCTCGGTCGACCCCGCCTCGGCTGGATACATCGTCGATTTCGGCGTGCGCCGATTTCTCGACGCGATGTCCGGCGCGACGCTCGTGTTCCCCAACCTCGACGAGGGCCGCGCTCTCACGGGTGAGAGCGACCCGCTCAAGGTCGCCGCGTCTCTCGGCCGGCGATTCGGCCTCGTCGCTCTCACGCTCGGCCCAGAGGGGGTCATCGTGGTGCACGAGGGCGGTGCTCCGGTCAGTATCCCCGCGGTGCCCTCCCGCATCCTCGACCCCACCGGGGCGGGCGACGCGTTTTGTGCCGCGTTCCTCGCGGCGTGGTCGATAGTGCCGGATGCCGTCGCGGCGGCGAACGCGGGCGTAGAGGTCGCCGGGCGGGCGGTAACCGCCATCGGCGGCCGCCCGCGTCCTTCGGCGCGCTGAAGGCGCATCGCTGCGCTCGTTACTGCTGCTCGGTGCGCCGGAGCTTGTCCGTGAGCGTCTGCAGCTCGCGCAGCTCCTCGTCGGTGAGCGCCGCCCCGACCCGGTCGGCGATCGACTTCATGTGTGTCACGGCGACTCGGCGAAAAAGGTCGAAGCCGGCCTGCGACATCTCAACAATGATCCCGCGCGCATCGCTCGGGTCGCTCGACTTGGTCACGAGGGCGCGTGCAGCGAGCCGGTCGATCAGACGGCTCACGCTCGGCTGGGTCAGAAGAAGGTACTTGTTGAGCTCCTTGATGCGCAGCTTCCATCCCTCGTGTTGCGAGAGGTTGAACAGCACGTCGTACTCATTGAGCGACAGCTCGTTCGTCGGAAACTCGGCGTTGAGGTGCCGCATGACCGACACCTGGGCGCGAAACAGCGATTCCCACGCGGATACCGCGACACGCTTGTCGCTCATGGCCGGCTCGTCTTCACGAACCCCACTCTACAAACATCTGTGACGGCTCGACGAGGGGTGCGCTCGATGCCGATTATGCGAAATTGCCCGCTGACGGGCCGTTAAACAGGATTGAGGGTCGGTCTCAGAGGCGAGAAACCGACCCTCTCCCTTGCACCAAGAGTGTCCTGCAATCACATTCCGCTTCAGTTGCCACAGCAAACAACTTCCGCCCTATGAATGTATAACAGCTCGGTAACGAACGCCAGTTATCCAAACGTTATTTTTTGGATTTCTTTTGCTGGCCCGCCGAAACGGCCTCGATTGAGAAGAGCGTCGTCGTGCCGGAGACCTCGTTGCCGACCGCGAGCATCGGCTGACCGGTCGGAGATTCCTCCGCTGTGATGAACGCCAATCCCTCGGGTCCGAGGTCGCCGGCGGCCGCCAGCGCGGCGCCCTGATCGTCGGCATCCTCGACCGAGACGGAGAAGTCGCGGTTGTTGATGTAAGTGACGAAGCGGCTTTCGGCGGGGGCGGTGATGTCGTAGACGACGACTCCGCCTACCCGCTCGAGGCCGATAAACGCGTAGGTGTGCCCGCGGACCTTGCCGATGGCGAGGTTCTCCGGTTCCGGCCCCTTGTCGTCGCTGCGGCCCTCGAGATTCGATTCGGAGTGGTTGGAGTTGAAGAAGGCGGGACTGGCCGCGGCGGTGATCTCCTCGAGCGCGTCGCCGGAGTCGAACACCTGGTCGCCGTCCGGCGTCCAGATCGAGAATGACCGAGCGCCGAAGGAGAACAGCTCGTCGTAGCAGTCCAGCGCCGCATTGAAGCCGTTCTCGGTCGTCACGTTGAGGCGGCCGAGGTCGGCGTCTCCGGTGAAGGCGGCCAGCGGGCTCGACTCGCACACGTCGAGGTCTTTGACCCGCGCGCCCTCCTCGTAGTCGCCCCACTCCCGGGCGTCGCCCTCGTTGGCGGTGACCAGGTAGTCCCGTCCGCCCGTCTTGTACGCGGTGATCCCATCGGGCATGTACATGCCGAACAGGCCCGGGAAGGTGCGGATGTCGACCTCCGGGGCGCCGCGCGGGTCCCGATCGGACGGATCGAGGCCGGCACCGGCGACACCGTGGTCCTTGAACCCGAACGAGCGGATGTCGGTGACCTCGGCGTCTGTCAGGCTCACCTCCGCGACGGCATTCGCCTCCTGCAGCACGACGTAGGCGGTCGACTTGATCACCGCGACGTATTCGGGCTCCAAAGACCGGGAGACCGGATTCGTGTCGCCGGCGATGCCCGCGAACACGCGCACCCGCTCGTCGAGAACGCGGCTGCCGCCCTGCTCGAACTCGGTGAAGCCGGCGGTTTGAACGGCTGACTGGTCGGGCGCCGTGCGCGTCTGCGGCAGGGTGACGATGCTGACCGAGCCCTCCGGATCGATCGTGTAGTCATCGTTCGGCTCGCCCTCGTTGGCGACGACGGCGAAGCGTCCGTCGGGAGAGAAGGTGACCATGTCGGGAAGCGCGCCGACCGTGACCGTGCCGAGAGGGGCATCCGCCTCGCCCGCGGCCGCATCGAAAAAGGCGATAGTACCGTTGTCGGTCTTCGTCGGCGCCTCCAGGGCGATGGCTCCCAGCCCGTCGGCGCGCACGGCGACGGAGCCCGCGACACCGTCGTTCGCGAGGCTGAACAGCTTGACGGGCACTGCGGGGTCCGAGATGTCGAGCACATCGACCGTTCCAGCGAGGGCATTGACAACGAAGAGCCGGTCGCCGAAGTACGCGACAACCTCCGCCGCCGACTCGTCGAAGACGCCGGTCTCGTAACTGCCGATCGGCGAGAGGGTTAGCGCGGCGTCGTCAGACGAGAGCACAACGGGCCCACTGGCTGGCGAGGCGCTCGCGGCGGGTGCGGACAGCCCCAGCATTGCCAGGGCGAGGACAGCGGCGAGGGGTGCGGCGCCGATTCTGGGCATGGTGTCTCCGATACGGGTGGCGACCAGGGGGATTCCTGTCTAACGACCGCCCATGGATGAGTGGTGAACGTTGTGTGAACAGAGATCGGCCCGGCGGGCAGCGCCGGAGGCCTAAAAGAAGTCGGGGCTCGGGGTCGAAGCGTAACGGATCGAGACATCGGCGTGCCGGTCGAAGCGGTAGCCGACGCCGCGCACCGTGCGTACGACGTCCTCGTAGGCGCCCAGCTTGGAGCGCAGGCGGCGCACGTGCACATCGATGGTGCGCTCGTTGGGGGCATCCTCGTCGTCGCTGTCCGCCCAGAGCGCGGAGATGAGCTCGGCCCGCTCGATTGTGCGTCCCTCGCGCAGTACGAGGTACTGCAGCAGCTCGAACTCCTTGTAGGTCACCCCGGCAGCCTCCTCATCGAGCACGAGACGCTTGCGCGACAGGTCGATGACGACACCGGCGCGCTTCTCCGGCTCCGGCTCCGGAGCCTGGCGGTGCTTGGCGAGCGCCGACGGATCCTGCAGGGCGAGGCGCACGACATCCACATCGCGCCCGCCGGCGCCGGCCGGGGCCAGAGCGACAGCGGCGTAGGTCTCAGCGGTGGGAACCAGCTGCGCGGTGAGCTTCTTGAGCTGCTCGACGATGGCGCCAAGATCGGTGCCGGCCGCAGCGGCCTTCGCATCGTCGATGCCGACGTAGAGCACGAAGCCGCGCGGCTCGGTGCCGGCGGGCACCGCACGGAGGTGGCGGGTAGGTGCCGGTTCTGTCGTCTCTGTGGCCGGGGCGGAGTAGGAGCGGGTCAGGTTTGCGGGTGCGAGTGACATCGGTAACGGATCCTTGAGGAGGGTGAAGGGCCTCTGATGATGAGGGTGTGATCCTTCGAAGACGTGCGGGTCGTGCGGTGCGGGTCGCATCCGTTATGAAGGAGGCGGCCCGGGGAGCTCACTCGTCGCGAAGAAGTCCGACGACAGTGCGGCTCGGCAAGGATTTGGCCGTTAGGCGCACATTCGACAACACATCATGCCAGCGGTCCCGCGGGCCTCAAGGGAGGTCAGGGAGTGCAGGCTGATGGTCATTGTGTAAGTGTCTTGTACGGGGGCGTGTTGTGTCAAGTTGTGGCATCCATTCACCGGTGTTCCACAATCGGGTGCCGGTGAGCTTGCACCAGCACCAGCACCAGCACCAGTCCTCGCCGTGACGCGTCTGCCGCTAGACGGTTCCGTAGAGCCGGTCGCCGGCGTCGCCCAGACCGGGCACGATGTACCCCTTCTCGTTGAGGCGTTCGTCGAGGGACCCGAGCACAATTGTGACCTCGCGCCCCTGGGTCGCCTTCTCGACGGCCGCGAGGCCTTCCGGGGCGCCGAGCAGGCACACGGCGGTGACGTCGACGGCACCCCGCGCGAACAAATACTCGATCGCGGCGATGAGCGAGCCGCCCGTTGCGAGCATCGGGTCGAGCACGAAGCACTGGCGGTTCGAGAGGTCGTCGGGCAGGCGCTCGGCGTAGATGTCCGGCTGCAGTGTCTCCTCGTTGCGAACCATGCCGAGAAAGCCGACCTCGGCCGTCGGGACGAGCTTGACCATGCCTTCGAGCATCCCGAGCCCGGCGCGGAGGATCGGCACGACGAGCGGGCGCGGCAGGGCGATCGCGACGCCCTGCGTCTCGGCGACCGGGGTCTGCACGGTGACCGTCGCGACGCGCACATTGCGGGTCGCCTCGTAGGCGAGCAGCGTCACAAGTTCCTCGGTGAGCGCGCGGAACGTCGGCGACGACGTCGTCTTGTCGCGGAGCACCGTCAACTTGTGGGTGATGAGCGGATGGTTGGCAACATGTACTCGCATAGGCTCAATCTATCGGAGGGGCGCGGGATGAACGGATACGACAGGTGGATGCGCGAGGCCATCGCCGACGCCCGCCTCGCGCTCGACACCGGCGACGTGCCCGTCGCCGCGTTTGTGATCGGCGCCGACGGCACTGTGATCGGACGCGGTCGCAACGAGCGCGAGCTGCACAAGGACCCCACCGCGCACGCCGAGATCGTCGCGATCCGCGAGGCGGCGCGCGCGGCGGGTGACTGGCACCTCACCGGAGCGACCCTCGTCGTCACGCTCGAACCGTGCGTCATGTGCGCCGGGGCGATTCTTTCCGCGCGCATCCCTCGCGTTGTCTTCGGCGCGTGGGACGAGAAGGCGGGGGCGGTCGGCAGCGTCTACGACGTGCTGCGCGATCGGCGGCTGAACCATCGGGTCGAGGTCGTGGCGGGCGTACTGGCCGACGAGTGCGGCGCACTGCTGCTCGACTTTTTTCAGTCGCGCCGCTGAGAGCCGCGCCAGTTACAGGGTGTCGAGCCACTCCCCGAGCATCGCCCGTGCCGCCCGTTCCATCTGCTCGGCATACCGGTCGCGTTGCTCGAGCAGCTCCGCGGCCTCGATGCCGTGCCTGGCGAGCTCGGCGGTGCCCTGCGCGATCCACTCCTCGTACATCGTGCCGGTGAGTTCGGGATGGAACTGCACGGCGAGGGCGTAGTCACCGAGGCGGAAGGCCTCGTTGCTGTAGTCGGCCGAGCTCGCCAGCCGGGTGGCGCCGGCGGGGAGTCGGAAGCTGTCGCCGTGCCACTGCATGACAGGCACGCCCGCGAAGTGGCGCAGCGGCGAGTCGAGCCCGGCCTCGGTGAGGTTCACGTCGCGGAAGCCGATGACCACCGACTTGCCTTTGCTCGCGCGCCCGCCGAGCGCGTGGGCGATCAGCTGGGCTCCGAGGCAGAGCCCGAGAGTGGGCTTCTCGCTCTCGAGGCGCTTCGCCAGCAGGTCGAGCTCGTCGACGAGATAGCCGTACTCGTCGGTCTGGTAGGCGCCCATGTCGCCGCCCAGCACCACCACGAGGTCGGCATCGATCATTTCGACGCTGCCAGGGTGGAGATCGCTCGCGTCGATGGTGGTGATCTCGTAGCCGCGCTCGCGCAGCAGGCCGTCGAAACTGCCGAGGTGGGCGATGTCGAGGTGGCGGATCACGACGGCGACCCTGCCGGCTGCGATGGTTCCCATTAGTCGGCCGCCTTAATAACGATCGCGTCGGTCGGTGGGTTCACTGTGGCGCGGTCGACGTAGATATCGGGTTCGAGATAGATCACGCGGGCGACCGGAACCGCCTCGCGGATCCGCCTCTGGATCGCATTGATCGACTCGGCGATGTCGGTGAGCCTCGACCGGCTCGCGAGCGCGACTTTCGCGGCGACGAGCAGCTCATCCGGCCCGAGGAACAGGGTCTTCATGTGGATCAGCGCCTCGACCTCGGGGTCGGCGTTGATGGCGTCGCGAATCCTCACGGCATCCGCGGCGCTCGCCCCCTCACCGAGCAGGAGGCTCTTCGTCTCGATGCCGAGGATGATCGCGACCACAATAAGCAGGGCGCCGATTGCCAGGGTACCGATCGCATCGAAAACACTGTCGCCGCTGATGATCGTCAGCCCGACCCCGGCGAGTGCGAAGGAGAGGCCGAGCAGGGCCGCGAGGTCTTCGAGTAGCACGACGGGAAGCTCCGGCGCCTTCGAGCGGCGCACGAATTCGACCCAGCTCTGCGTGCCGCGCACATGATTCGACTCGCGCACAGCGGTGCGCAGCGAGAACGACTTGAGCACGATCGCGATGACGAGCACGAGGATCGGCAGCCAGGCGTTCTCGAGTGGATGGGGGTTGGTGAGTTTGTCGATGCCCTCGTAGATCGAGAACATTCCCCCGACGCTGAACAGGATGATCGACACCACAAAGGCGTAGACGTAGCGTTCGCGTCCGTAGCCGAACGGATGCTCCGGGGTGGCGGCGCGCCTGGCCCTGACCCCGCCGCGGAGAAGGAGAACCTGATTGCTCGTGTCGGCGAGCGAATGCACGCCCTCGGCGAGCATCGCGCTCGACCCGGAGAAGAACCAGGCGATGAACTTGGTGATAGCAATACCGAGGTTGGCGAACAGTGCCGCGACGATTGCCTTGTTTCCACCAGATGCGCTCATGGGCCAATCCTAGGATGGGCAGATGATCAACCTTCCTTCAATCGCGATTCTCGGCACCGGCTCGATGGGAGGGGCGATCCTGAGCGGTCTCCTCGCACCCGGCGTGACTGTCGACGGCCGCATCCGGGTCACCAACCGATCCGAGCGGAAGGCGGCGGCGCTGCGCTCTCCCTCCGTCACGAGCCTCGCGATCGAGAAGGATCGCGGCGCTAACCTCGCGGCGGTAGCCGGTGCCCGCGTTGTGCTTGTCGCGGTCAAGCCGCACATGGTGCCGGACCTCCTGCGGGAGATCTCCGGTGCGATCGACCCTGGTGCGGTCGTCGTGAGCGTCGCGGCCGGAGTGCGAATCGACACGATGCAGGCGATCGTCGATGTTCCAGTGCTGCGTGCAATGCCGAACACGCCCGCGACGGTCGGCCGTGCGGTGACCGGGGTGAGTGCGGGGGATCGCGCATCCGACTCGGACGTGGCGGTGGTGACCGCCCTGTTCGGCACCGTCGGCTCGGTGCTCGAGGTGCCGGAGAGCCGGATCGACGCGCTCAGCGCCGTTTCGGGCTCGGGCCCCGCCTACGTGTTCCTGCTCATCGAGGAGCTCGAGCGCACCGCCTTCAAGCTCGGCTTCACCCGGCAGGAGTCGAGGGTCATGGTCGAAAACACGTTCCTCGGCGCCTCCGAGCTGCTCGCTGCCTCGGGGGAGACCCCGGCCGAGCTGCGGCGCCGGGTGACGAGCCCGAAAGGCACTACCGAGCGCGCGATCGAGGTTCTCGAGGAGGCCGGGCTCTCGGCGCTGTTCGACAGGGCGACGGATGCCGCGATCGCGCGGGCGAAGGAGCTCGCGGCGTCCTGACGGCCGGGCCCCGGCGGCCCAGTACCGCGCAGGTCTGCCACGCTCAGGCCTGCAGCGAGGCGAACTTCTCGATGTCGACGGAGTTGCCGCTCACGATGATGAGGTCGTGATTGGAGATGACCGAATCGGGCGTCGCGTAGGTGAATTCCTTCCCGGGGGACTTCACCCCGACAACAGTGATGCCGTACTTGCGGCGAACGCTCGACTCGGCAAGGCTCACCCCGCGAATCGGCTTGGGCGGGTACATCTTCACGATCGCGAAGTCGTCGTCGAACTCGATGAAGTCGATCATGCGGCCGGAGACGAGGTGCGCGACGCGCTCGCCGGCTTCCGCCTCCGGGTAGATGACGTGGTTCGCACCGATTCGCGCGAGGATCTTGCCGTGCGACTGGCTGATCGCCTTGGCCCAAATCTGCGGGATCTTCAGGTCGACGAGGTTCGCGGTGATCAGCACGCTCGCCTCGACAGACGAGCCGACCGCGACGACGGCAACCGAGAAGTCCTGCGCGCCGATCTGGCGGAGGGCGTCGATGCTGCGCGCATCCGCCTGAACCGTGTGGGTGACCCGCTCCGACCACTTCTGCACGAGGCCGGCGTTCTCGTCGACGGCAAGCACCTCGCGGTCGAGCCGGTCGAGTTGGCCTGCGGTGGCGGCCCCGAATCGGCCGAGGCCGATGATCAGTACGGGGGCGTCGTGGGGGATGCGCTCAACCAACGATCGGCCTTTCTTCTGCGCGCCGGAACAACTGCCGGCGAGTGCTCGCGGCAAGCGCCGCGGCCAGAGTCACTGTACCAACGCGCCCCATGAACATCGTGATCGCAAGCACGTACTGGGCCGAGTCGGGTGCGTTCTGCGTCAGCCCCGTGCTGAGCCCCGAGGTGCCGAAGGCGGAGATGACGTCGAAGAGCACGTGGTCGAGAGAGGCATCGGTGAGCTGCAGCACCAGGATCGTGGCGGTGGCGACGGTCGTCGCTCCCCACAGCACAACGCTGACCGAGACCCGCAGCACGTCGGACGGGATGCGGCGGTCGAAGGCCTCCATTGAATCGGTTCCCCTCGCCTCCGCGAAGGCGGCGAGGAAGAGAATCGCGAGGGTCGTGACCTTGATGCCGCCCGCGGTCGAGGCCGAGCCACCGCCGACGAACATGAGCATGTCGCCGACCAGGAGGCTCGCGTTGTTGAGCTCGGCGATATCGAATGTGGAGAACCCCCCGGACCTCGTCATCATCGACAGGAACGACGATTGCAGGGCCCGCTGACCGAAGTCGAGCGAGCCGAACGTTCGGGGATTGTTGAACTCGAGCGCGAAGAAGGCGAGGGCGCCGAGCACGAACAGGATCACCGTCGTCACGAGGGTGAGCTTCACGTGCAGTGACCACCGCTTCGGCTGGCGAAGGTTTCGGGCGAGCACGAAGAAGACCGGGAACCCGACCGCGCCGAGGAACACCGAGATCATAATGATCGAGAGGAACCAGACATCGGTGGCGTACGGCGCAATGCCGTTCGGAACGAGCACGAAGCCCGTGTTTGTGAACGACATCACGGCGAATGACGACGACACCCAGAGGGCATCGAGGAAGTCGTTCGTCTCGGAGAGCACGCGAGGGAAGAGCAGCAGCGCGATGACGAGCTCGATAATGAGCATGCTGACCGCGACGGTGACGAGAAGCCCGCCGATCTCCCCCAGCCTGACCGCCTGTCCCTCGGCCACTGCCCCGCGCCGGACGCGAAGTGGGTTGCTGTCGCCGACGGCCATGAGCTTCGCGCGCAGGCCGAGTCGGCGGGAGATCACGAGCCCGAGGATCGATGCGAGCGTGAGCACGCCGACCGCGCCGATCTGCACCCCGATGAAGATGACGGCATGACCGAAGGGCGACCAATAGGTCGCCATGTCGACGGTGACCAGACCGGTAACGCAAATAGTCGACACGGCCGTGAAGAAGGCATCGACGAGGGGGGTGAAGTCGCCGGTCCGGTTGGAGATGGGCAGGCCGAGCAAGAGGGTGAAAACGAGCACAAGTGCGGTGAAGATGATTATCGCGAAGCGCGCCGGCGTCGATGCGGCGAAGTCGTCAATCCAGTCGCGCGCCGTGCCCAGCAACGAGCGGTGCGACACCGGCTTGGTGGCCATTACTATCCCCTCGCAAGATTGGCGCGACATGCTTCAACGACTTCGTCATGGTACTCCTCGCACGCGGGCCGCTAGCCTGAGCGAATGGCCGACATCTTTGACGTTCTCGCCGACGCGACACGGCGCGACCTCCTTCAAGCGCTCCTTGACAAGTTTGTGGCCTCCGACGGCGACGTCGGGGAGCTGAGTGTCGGGGAGATGGTCGAGTTGCTCGCGATCAGCCAGCCGACCGTGTCGAAACATCTCAAGGTGCTGCGTGACAGCCACCTCGTGCGGGTGCGCGAGGGCGGTCAGCACCGTTACTACAGCCTCGACCCTGCTCCGCTCGAGGCGGTCGAGGACTGGCTCGTCCCCTTCCTTGCGTCGCACTTCGAGTCAGAGGCCAACGACGGGGGCATCGCGGTGTTCGCCGCGTGGTCCGGCTCGGGCGTTCCCGGACCGATGAGGCGGGTCGCGCAGTCGCTGCCGAGCGGTGGCGTGGCGGGTGCGTCGATCGGGCGGGCCGCCGCGGGCGCCTCCCACCAGGCGCGCTCTGTCATCGAGGGCGCGACGGCTGGCATGCAGCAACGCGTTCTCGAGCCGCTCCGGAAGGTGCTCGGCAGATAGGCTCCGCTCACACCGGGCTATTGCGCGGCGGTCACGCGAACCTCTAGCGTTACGTTTCAGCACTCCAGTCACAGCAGTCACAGCAGTCACAGTGCACTCGGGCAACACCAAGCGCGAACGCGGAGCAGAAAATGGCGGGCGATCTTTCCGGGGTGCGATTCCTCACGGTGGCCGAAGTGGCCGAGATGATGCGGGTGTCGAAAATGACCGTTTACCGTCTCGTTCACTCGGGCGAATTGCCCGCCATCCGCTTTGGCCGCTCCTTCCGGGTGCCGGAATCCGCTGTCCAGACCGCCGTCGACACCCCCATCTCCGACGTCGGCTGAACCGGGAACGACTGCTCCCGGCAAAAGGAGTAGACTGTCCCGAGGTAATTTTTCCGCGGTTCTGAACGGACCCGGTGATCCGTTCCAGAATCAGTGAGGTTTTTATGGGCTCCGTAATCAAGAAGCGTCGCAAGCGCATGGCGAAGAAGAAGCACCGCAAGCTGCTTCGCAAGACGCGCCACCAGCGCCGCAACAAGAAGTAGCAGGCGCACGGGCGATCACGTCGCTCGTGCCGCTGAGAACGCCGGACCGTCAGGTCCGGCGTTTTTTGTTGCCCCGCGCCGGTTTCGCCTGCCGGCGGACGAGGCGCTGGGCCCGGCGGATGCTGGAGGATCGAAACCTGAGCGTCGACCAGCCGTGTGTTCGCGCGTGGCGCGCGAGCAGCGCATCCGGGTTCACGACCACCCGGTTGCCGACGAGTTCGAGCAACGGGATGTCGTTGCGGGAGTCCGAATAGGCCCAGCAGTCGGCGAGGTTCGAATCGAGGAAGTCGGTGAGGGTTGTGGCCGCTGTGACCTTGTGCTCGCCGTGCAGCATCGGTCCGGCAAGGGCGCCCGTGTAGAGGCCGTCGACACTCTCGAGGCGGGTGCCGAGCGCTCCCGTCAGTCCGAGTCGCGCCGCGATGACCCGGGCGACGACGAGCGGAGTGGCCGTGATGAGCCACACTTCGTGGCCCTTGCTCAAGTGCTCCCGTGTCAACTGAACCGTCTCGGGCCAGAGCCTCCGTGCAATGAAGTCGTCGTAGACCTCCTCGGCGATCTCCTCGAGCTCCCGCTCCGATCGCCCGTTGATGAGCTGCAGCGCCCGCTCGCGCACGCCAACCAGGTGTCTCCCGTTCTCGCCGACGGCGACGAACCGGGCCTGGTGCCAGCCGAACCGGACGAGGTCGCGCAGCCGCAGCATCCCGCGCCGCCGGGCCCCGCGCCCGAGGTGGTAAATGCTCGCGCCGCGCAGCAGCGTGTTGTCGACGTCGAAGAAGGCGACGATCGGAGTGGCCCTCGCGGCGCCATCGGCCGGAGCGGCTGCGGGGGTGGGGTCGGCGTCGCACATTGCCGACAAGTCTACGGACAGGGTTCACGAACTAGGCTCAGACTGTGCCGCCCATCGCCCTCACCCTGCTGTCGAAACCAGGGTGTCACCTGTGCGACGATGCCCGCGAGGTCGTCGCTGAGGTGGTCGCCGCACTCGGCGACCAGGTGCGCGCACCGATCACCGTCGACGAGGTGTCGATCCTCGACGACCCCGACCTGCTCGAGAAGTACTCGGAAGAGATCCCCGTGCTGCTCATCAACGGACGGGTCCACAATATCTGGCGTATCGAGCCGGCCCGGCTCCGCGCCGCACTACTGAAAGAAGACCCATGCTGAGGCACGTCATCACCTGGAAGCTCGCCACCGAGGACACTGCGGCGAAGCTCGAGCACTCCGCGACGATCGCCGCGGCGCTCCAGGGGCTCGTGCCGCTCATCCCGGAGATCCGCAACCTCACCGTCGCGTCGAACGTTGTCTCGCTCGACACCAACTGGGACCTCGTGCTCGTTGCCGACTACGACGACGAGGCGGCCCTGCGCACCTACATCGACCATCCGGAGCACCAGAGGGTCGTCGCAATCATCCGTCCCCTCGTCGCGCAGCGCGCCGCGGTCGACTTCCTGGTCTGAGGTCCGGCTGGCCGGCTGTGACGAGTGGTGAGGCGTCAGTGGTCCTGCGCCAGTCGTGAGGCGTCAGTCGTCGGACCGGCGTGCGGCCGCTTCGGCCTCGGCGCGCGAGCCGAAGACTGGCTCGTCGAGAACGAACTGGAGCGACTCGTCGCGGTCGACCAAGAGCAGGTCGGTGGGCTCCTCCGCTTCGGCGAAGTTCTCCGCCGTGAGGAGCTCAGCGTTCAGATGCACCGTGATGAGCCCGCTGCCCGTCTCGAGCGACGCAACCTCAAGGGCGGGGACCGGCTTGCCTCCCGCACGCTTGAGGAGTGCGCCGACGGCGCCCGCGATGCCCTGGCCGCCGGCGAGGAAGGCCTTCTCGTCGACCACGGTGTAGTCGTAGCGGGTGCGCACCGTGAAGGTCAGCTCGTCGGGCTCGTCCTTATCCTCGTCGTCCGACTCCTCGTCGTAGAGGTCGTCGAGCGCAACGCCGTATGAGGCTGCGGCCTCCCAGAGGGCGCGGTCGGTGTCTTCGGCGATGTCGTCCTCGTCGTTGCCCGACGCGACCTGATCGACGTGCACTCGGACGAGACGGAGGAGTTCCTCGCCGGCCTGGACGGCGGCGGTTCGGGCGGGGTCAGCAGTGGTGTTCATGACGGTCACGGTACCAGCCACCGCGCCCCGACCACGGCCGCGAGTTGCCCACTTGTGTCCCCGTGTGTGATGCGGAGGCGGCAGAGGAGGGCAGTTCGCGGGATCGGTGTGCCACGTTCGGGATCCGGCGAGCTCGCCGAGCTCGCGTTGCTACGGGGTGAGGCGCGTCGGTCCGCGGAACAGGTAGGTGGCCTCGCGGAGGTTCGGCAGCTTCAGCAGCAGCATGAGCACGCGGCTCAGGCCCATACCGAAGCCACCGTGCGGCGGCACGCCGTAGCGGAAGAAGTCGAGGTAGAAGTCGAGCTCCTCCGGGTCGAGGCCCTTCTCCTTCGCCTGCTCGACGAGAACGTCGATGCGGTGCTCGCGCTGCGCGCCCGTCGAGATCTCGACTCCGTTGAAAATGAGGTCGTAGCTGTTGGTGACAGCGCCGTCCTCGGCGTTGCGCATGTGGTAGAACGGGCGGATGCTTGAGGCGTAGTCGGTCAGGAACACGAACTCGTGCCCGTAGGTCTCCTTGACGTACGCCGCGATCTGGCGCTCACCCTCGGGGTCCATGTCGTCATCCTGGCGCGGCACCTCGTAGCCGCGCTCGGCGACGATGCGCTTGGCCTCCGCGAGCGGGATTCGCGGGAACGGGGTCTCGGGAACCGTGACCTCGAGTCCGTAGAGGGCCTCGATCTCCGCACCGTGCTTCTCCTTGACCGCGGTGAAGCCAGCGACCATGAGCTCTTCGTGCATCTTCATCACGGACTCGTGGCTGTCGATCCAGCTGATCTCGGCGTCGACGCTCGTGAACTCGGTCGCGTGACGGCTTGTGAACGACGGGTCGGCGCGGAAGGCCGGGCCGATCTCGAAGATCTTGCCGAAGCCGGCCGGCTGCGCCATCTGCTTGAAGAACTGGGGGCTCTGCGCGAGGTACGCCTTCGTCTCGAAGTACTCGACCTCGAAGAGTTCGGCGCGGGACTCGCTCGCGCTCGCCATCAGCTTGGGCGTGTGCAGCTCGACGAAGTCGTTGTCGATCCAGTAGCAACGAAGCGCGTGCTCGAACGTGGTCTGGATCTTGAAGATCAGCGAATTCTTCGGCACCCGCAGGTCGAGGAACCGCCAGTCCATCCGCTTGTCGACGCCGGAGTCATCCGCGATCGGGGTCTCGGCGATGGCATGGGCGGCGATCTCGATGCCATCGAGCTTAACCTCGACGCCGCCGAGCTTGACCCGCTCGTCGTGCTTGAGGTCGCCCGACGCGCTGAGGAAGGTGCCCTGGCTCAGCGCGGAGATCTCCTCGGCAATGGCGTCCTCTGCTGGCGTGCCGTCGTCGTTGAAGATGCGCGGGTGAACGAGCTGCACGGCGCCGGACTCGTCGCGCAGCACGACGAACTGCACCTTCTTCTGGTCGCGCACAGTCTCCACCCACCCCGAGACCGAGACGGGTCCGTCGACGGAGGAGGCAAGGTTTTTGATCAGGGTGCGTTGGGTCACGAGCAACCACTTTAGTTGCCAGCCGCTCGCTCCCATGTTTCGCCGGGAGCCCGACGGTGCCGCTCTCGGCAATCTGGCAGTGACATCGAACGTAGAATGGAGGCTGTGGCTGCCTCTCTCATTCACCTCGTCCGGCATGGCGAGGTGCACAACCCCGAGGGTGTTCTCTATGGCCGCATACCCGGCTTCCACCTTTCCGAGCTCGGTGTCGCCATGGCCACCTCCGCCGCCCAGCACCTCGTCGGCCGCCCGGTCAACGCTCTCTTCTCGAGCCCCCTGCAGCGCGCCCAGGAGTCGGCCGCGCCCTTTGCCGACACCTTCGGGCTCGACATCACGACCGAGGACCGCCTGATCGAACCGCACAACAAGTTCGAGGGCGGGGCGCTCGAGTTCGGTCCGTCTCTGCTGCTGCATCCGCGAACCTGGCCCTGGATCTACAACCCGTACCGTCCCAGCTGGGGCGAGCCGTTCGTCGAGGTCGCCGCGCGCATGATCGCCGCGATGGATGCCGCCTGGGACGCCACCGACGGCGAGGCCGTCATGGTCAGCCACCAGATGCCGATCGTCATGGCTCAGCGCGCTGTCGCCCACAAGCCCCTCTGGCACGACCCACGCAAGCGCCGCTGCAGCCTCTCGAGCGTGACCACCTTTACCCGCAGCCAGGACGCCGCGCCCGGCGCCCCCCGCTACCGCGAGGTCGACTACCAGGAGCCCGCCGCCGCTCTCCTGGCCCGCGCCGTCGACACGGGGGCAGTATGAGATTCCGCCTGCTCGCGACGGCGACCCTCGCCGTCGCCGCGCTCGTGCTCAGCGGGTGCACAAGCGACCCGCTCGCCGAGGAGTACCTCAACGGCGGCAACACCAACTACATCTCGGGCGACGGGATCCTCGAGGTTCCCGAGGCCGACCGGGCAGCGCCGATCTCGTTCGCCGGCCAGACCGACGCGGGCGAGCCATTCGCGAGCGCCGACTTCGCGGGCGAGGTGCTCGTGATCAACTTCTGGTACGCCGGATGTGCCCCGTGCCGCGCGGAAGCCCCCGACCTCGACGCGCTCGCCCAGCAGTACGAGGGCAACGGCGCTTCGTTCGTCGGGGTCAATATTTACGATGGCGCCGAGACCTCGCTCGCCTTCGCACGCAAGTTCGGTGTCACCTACCCATCCCTCCTCGACAACAAGACGGGCGAGGTGCGACTCGCCTTCGCCGGGGAGATCCCACCGCAGGCGGTCCCCACCACCTTCGTGCTCGACGCCGAGGGCCGCATCGCCGCCCGCATTCTGGGGCAGTTGCAGGAGCGTTCGATCCTCGACACGATCATCAGCGACGTTCTCGCGGAGGCCAGCTAGTGGGCGATCCGATCCAGGAGATCGTCGCGAACGGCAGCCTCATCGTCGCCCTGCCCATCGCGCTGCTTGCGGGGCTCGTCTCATTCGCGTCACCCTGCATCCTCCCGCTGGTGCCCGGCTATCTCGGTTACATCGGCGGATTCGCTGGCACGGATGCGCGCGCGGGCCGCGGCAGGCTGCTGCTCGGCGTCACACTGTTCGTGCTCGGCTTCAGCGTCGTCTTCGTTGGCTTCACCCTCGCCTTCTCGATCGCCGGCCTGATGCTCCTTCCCTGGCTCGACCTCATCACCCGCGTGATCGGCGTTCTCGTGATCATCATGGGGCTCGTCTTCATCGGCCAGTTCAGCTTTCTGCAGCGCAGCATCCGCCCCGGCTTCACCGCCGCGACCGGCCTCGGCGGCGCCCCGCTGCTCGGCATCGTGTTCGGGCTCGGCTGGGCACCCTGCATCGGCCCCACCCTGAGCGTCGTCTACAGCCTGAGCCTCACGACCGGCTCGGTGGGCCGCGGGGTACTCCTCGGAGTCCTGTACTGCCTCGGCCTCGGCATCCCTTTCCTCCTCGTCGCCCTCGGCTTCAACTGGGTCACCGGGTCGGTTGCCTGGCTCAAACGCCACATCCGCGCCGTCAACATCGTCGGCGGGGCGATGCTCGTCCTGATCGGCCTGCTCATGGTGACCGGTGTGTGGCAAATCATGATGTCGCAGCTCGGGTCGGTGATCAGCGGATTTGAGCCGGCCATCTGATCACTTCGACTCCCCGGCGCCCGCTCCCGCGGATGACAGGATCGCGCAGCCGTCCCTCGGCGGCGCGGGCTACCTTCGCTTCTTCTGGCGCCAGCTGACGAGCATGCGCACCGCACTGTTCCTGCTGCTCCTGCTGGCGATCGCCGCCGTGCCCGGCTCGCTCGTCCCGCAACGCAGCTCTGACCCCAACGGGGTGCAGCAGTACTTCACGAACAACCCCGAGATCGCCCCGGTCCTTGACACTCTTCAGGCCTTCGACGTCTACACCTCGGCCTGGTTCTCGGCCATCTACCTGCTGCTGTTCATCTCCCTCATCGGATGCGTCGTCCCGCGCACCGCGCACCACTACCGTGCACTTCGCAGCGCCCCGCCGAAAACACCGGCCCGCCTCTCGCGGCTCGCAGGATTCACCACGGCCTGGGCACCCGGAGTCTCCGCGACCGACGCGGTCGAGTCAGCCCGCGGCATCCTGAAGAAGAGCGGCTACCGGGTGCGGCTGTTCGAGGGACCGCGCGGCGAGCTCTCGGTGAGCGCCGAACGCGGCTATCTGCGCGAAACGGGCAACCTCGTCTTCCACACCGCGCTCGTGGGGGTGCTCGTCTCGGTGGGCATTGGCGGCAGTTTCGGCTACAGCGGACAGAAAGTCATCGTCGAGGGGGACTCCTTCGCCAACGTGCTGTTGTCCTACGAGTCCTTCCTGCCCGGGCGGTTCTTCGACGAGGGCGTGCTCCAGCCGTACCGGCTGACCCTCGACGAATTCGAGGCCGTCTACGAGCAGGAGAACCCGGCGGCGCGCGGGCAACCGATCGACTTCACCGCGAGTGTCACAAGCTACGCGCCGGGATCCGAGGTGGGCACGCGGGCCGAGATCAAGGTCAACGACCCGCTGCGCCTCGGTGGCAACGACATTTTCCTTCTCGGCAACGGTTACGCGCCGATCATCACTGTGCGCGATGGCGAGGGAAACGTCGCGTTCAGCGACGCCGTGCCGTTCCTGCCACAAGACGGCAACCTCACCTCGATCGGGGTCGTGAAGGTGCCGGATGCCGTCCCGGAGCAGATCGGCATGATCGGTTTCCTCTACCCGACACAGGCGACCCTCACGACGGGCGCGCTGACCTCGAACTACCCCGACCTGCTCAATCCCGTGCTGAGCCTGCAGGTATTCACCGGCGACCTGGGCCTCGACGGCGGCATCCCCCGCTCCGTCTACTCACTCGATACCGACGGCATGACCGAGATCGCCGGCCGCACCGCGGATGCCCCGCCGATCCAACTCACCCCCGGAGAGACCGTCGAGCTGCCGGACGGCATCGGTTCGGTCACCTTCGAAAACGCCGCTCCCTCCGCGCCCGCCGACGACCTCACCGGATCGGTGCCCCGTTTCGTGAGCCTCGACATCCACCGCGACCCAAGCCAGGGCTGGGTGCTCGCTTTCGCGATCCTCGTGCTCGCCGGGCTATTGACGTCGCTGTTCATCCCGCGCCGGCGCGTTTGGGTGAAGGCGATCGACGACGGAGACGCCGGGGGTGTGCGCCTCGAGTATGCCGGTCTCGCACGCGGCGAGGACCCGACCCTCGACCGGGCGGTGCGGGAGATCGCCGACCGCCATTCCCAGCAACTCGGGATTAGGCTGACCACGTGACCGATCTGCTCGTTTCCTCCTCCCTCACCGCCGTCTGGTCGGCCATGGGCGTCTACACGCTCGCGTTCATCATGTTCACGCTCGACCTCGCCAAGCGGTCCGCATGGGCTCAGCAGGCGCCCGTCGCCGTGACGGCGGCCACATCCGCGATGGGCCAGCTCGCTGGCGCAACGGCGACAATCGACCGCATCAACACCGACACCGCAGTGAAGCCGCTCTCGCTCAAGTTCGAGCGCATCGCCTTCGCGCTTACCGTGCTGGGCTGGCTGGTGCATACCGCCGCCGTCGTGATGCGTGGCATCGCGCAGGGGTATGTTCCCTGGTCGAACATGTTCGAGTTCTCACTGACGGCATCCTCGATCATCGTCGGCGTCTTCATTGCCGTTCAGGTGTGGCAGAACCTGCGGTTCCTCGGCGCGTTCATCACCGGTTTCGCACTCATCGCCCTGGGCCTCGCGACGGTCAACTTCTACGTCGACGTCAAGCCGCTCCCGCCGGCTCTGCAGTCCTCGTGGCTCGTGATCCACGTGTTCGTCGCCGTGCTCGGCACCTCGTTTTTTGCGCTCGGCGCCGGGCTGTCGGTCGTTCAGCTCATGCAGGCCCGCGCGGCCGCAGCGAAGGGCGCAGGACTCAAGTTTCTGCAGACGCTCCCCGGTGCGGACGCGCTCGAGAACCTCGCCTACCGCGTGGTCGTTGTCGGCTTCGTGTTCTGGACATTCACTCTCATCGCCGGAGCCATCTGGGCCGAGCGCGCCTGGGGCCGATACTGGGGTTGGGACACCAAGGAGGTGTGGACGTTCATCATCTGGACGATCTTCGCCGGCTACCTGCACGCTCGGGCGACGCGCGGCTGGCGGGGGTCGCGCTCGGCGTGGCTCGCTATCATCGGTTTCGCGGCGGTGCTGTTCAACTTCACGGTCGTGAACCTCTTCTTCAAGGGGCTGCACGCGTACAGCGGCCTGTAGCCCCGCCGCCCTGCCTGGCTTTCAGTAGTCAGGATGGTGACACCGCCGATCCGTCGCCGATGGGCGAATGGATGCCTGCGGCCGTCGGATCCGCGGATGTTCAGGCATTAGTAGGGATATTCAGGCATTAGTGGGA
>Ga0335397_10000461_pt1 | contig 52435 bp, 43 predicted proteins | sample MAT04_FD_205740 | JGI IMG/M metagenome (GOLD analysis project Ga0335397, IMG submission 205740) | Freshwater microbial communities from Lake Fryxell liftoff mats and glacier meltwater in Antarctica - MAT-04 (spades assembly) (version 2) ...
CTACCGGCCCGATTTTGAGTTTACCCAAATGGCTACTACTGTAGAATTTTATCAATATATTTTAAACGCCTCCTACCAGTTTAAAAAGGATTTGCTTATAAAGAAAAATAAAACGAATGAGCCATAAAATCTTTCTTTAAATGCTGCCAACAGGCGCAGGTTCCGTCCTGTGTTTGTTTTGTTACTATTCTCCTTGCAAAGAGAGATAAAAAATAAAACCAACAATCCATAAAATCTTTCTATAAATTCGGCTTTAAAAGTTAAAGGTAGCAGGCCACCCCCTGCACTTACAACCATAAAATTTAAACCTTATTTATGGAACAAACCACTTTAGGCATTGGTACCAGGTTACAACACACGCAGTACGGACCCGGTGTTATCTGCGGTGTACGGTATGCAACTTACCTCATCTCATTTATTCACCATGGTATTAAGGAAATTGAAAAAACTGATTTTCACCTCGATGAGATCATCCCTGAAAACGTAACCGTGGAAGTAGAAACGGTGTCGGAAACGGAAAAGGCATTATTGAAAATTCTTCGTTTATGGGGCGATGTTACGGAAATCGTGCCATTGGGTGACCGTTGGAAAGGAGGCACGATGCTACTGCAACCCTACGACAAAACCCAGAAGCCAAAGGAAATCCCCATTGATATTTTCTTTCACAAGATTGTAATGCTCAGGGATCGGCTGAGGGTGCTGGAGCAAAATATCAACAGTCATAAAATATTGACTGATGCAGATAAAGTAAACCTGCAGCAATACATTACCCGGGTATATGGTTCGCTTACTACATTCAATGTGCTTTTTAAAGACAAAGAACATTGGTTTGTGGGCGATAAAGGGTCGGGGGAATAATATATTCCTGCATTCGTAAAAAGGCAGATCAGGAGAATAAAATATTTCGGACTTGCCTCAGCTAGACCTACCTGGGTTAACATCCGGAAAATAGCAATTCTCTTTCTGGCTTGTGTAGTAACGGGCAGACACAGGACAAAGTTCTGCGCCTGCTGCGAAATAATTTTCTTAATCAAATTTGAAAACCTAATTCATTAAAACCCATCAACTGCATTTATGATTTTTGCTCAACCCACTAAACCAATACTTCAACGATTTCTTTTTTCTTCCCGTTTTATTTCCTGCCTGGTTTTACTAGTATCACTCATTACAGAATATGGCTGCAGGAATAAACCAATACCGGTGATGTATGGGGATAACACGGAAGCCGGCCATTATGCAACAATAAATGGCATCAAAATCTATTATGAAGTGTATGGAAATGGTGAACCCCTGATACTCTTGCATGGCAATGGCGGTTCTATAAAATCCGTAAAGGACCAGATCCCTTTTTTCTCCAAACATTTTAAAGTAATTGCAGTTGACAGCAGGGCACAGGGCAAAACAAATGATACCGGCGATAGCCTCACCTACGATGCAATGGCGGCAGATTTAAATGGCCTGCTGGATTATCTTAAGATCGATTCGGCACGGATCATCGGGTATAGTGATGGTGGCATCACGGGCCTGCTCACTGCATTCCGTTATCCTAAAAAAGTAAAGATGCTGGCCACCGTGTCGCCCAATATCCGCCCCGACAGCGCTGTGTTATACCCAACAGTAGAAGCGGATGGAATAAAAGAGCTGACCAAATACGAAGACTCATTAAAGGCCGGCTTTACTACAGTAGCAGGTAAAGTAAAACTGTTGCGGTTAATGCAATTCCATCCGCATATTACTCCCGCCGAACTCGCTTCCATTAAAGCGCCGGTATTGATATTGTGTGGCGACCGCGATCTTATTCAATTATCGCATATCATTGAAATATTCAGGGCCATTCCCAACTCAAATTTATGTGTGCTGCCGGCATCTACCCACTTTGCTTTAAGGAAAAATGCAACCGTGTACAATGAAACGATTGATCGCTTTTTTACCAGGCCGTTTATCATGCCCAATTCCTATTAATGAGATGCAGCTTTGTAAACAATAATATGACGGATCAATTTGGGGAATGGTGAATTAATGTCGTTTTCTTAGTACTTTATCTTTCACGCAAAGGAATAAAATAAGGCGCAAAGAAAATACAAAATCAACTTTGCGCCTTTGCATCTTTTTCTTCCTTGCGTGAATGTTTTCTTAAGTAAACGTCATTGAATGGTAATTAGTCAATGGCGAAATATTGCCCATGCACCATTCACACTTAACTTAGCACTGCTGAACTGATTAAAGGATCAATGAACCTGCAATGCGCAAGATGGTACACAATGAATCTATAATCAATGAAAGCTGTTGTTGCAATAAAACCACACAATAAAGATGAAAAAAATAATCCTCGTTCTATTTTTGCCCATTCAGTTGCTGGCGCAACCGTTTTCAAAAACTGAAATCAGCCGCTGGCAGCAACAGGCATTGCAGGTAAACATTATCCGCGACAACTGGGGCATTCCACACGTATATGGCAAAACGGATGCGGATGCCGTATTTGGATTACTGTATGCCCAATGCGAAGATGATTTTAAACGGGTAGAGATGAACTATATTGAAAAGCTGGGCAGGCTGGCAGAAATAAAAGGAGAAGGAGAATTGTACAATGATCTCTACCTGAAACTCATCATCGACTCAGCCGCTTCTGTAAATGACTATAACAAAAGTCCGGCCTGGTTAAAAAAATTATTGAATGCGTTTGCGGATGGCGTTAATTATTACCTGTATAAACATCCAAAAGTAAAACCTGCTTTACTCCATCGCTTTCAGCCCTGGTACCCGCTGTTGTGGACGGACGGAAGCATTGGCGCTATCAGCACCGGCGATGTTACTGAAGAAGACGTGAAAAATTTTTACACAGGCAACAACGCCCCGGTGGTGCAAAATGAAAAAAAGTTCCGGGAAATCAGCACCGGCTCCAATGGATTTGCCATTGCACCTTCCAAATCCGCTTCGGGCAATGCGATCCTGTACATCAACCCACATGTTACTTTTTATTTTCGCCCCGAAGTACAAATGGTAAGTGAAGAAGGGCTGAATGTATATGGCGCCGTTACCTGGGGACAGTTCTTCATCTACCAGGGTTTTAATGAATACTGCGGCTGGATGCACACTTCCAGCAATGTAGATGTGGCCGACCTCTATGCAGAAAAGATCGTTAAAAAAGACAATGGCTTATTTTATGAATATGATAAAAAATTACTGCCGGTTACGGAGCAAAAGATAACGATCCGTTGTAAAAATGGCGATGGAATGGAAACAAAAAACTTTACCGGGTTTTTCACCGGCCATGGCCCCGTTATGACAAAGCGCAACGGGCAATACATCAGTGTAAAAAGTTACAACCGCTCGCTTACCAGTTTAATACAAAGCTGGGAAAGAACAAAGGCCAAGGGGCTGGCAGATTATAAAAAGAACATGGCCCTTTATTCCAATACTTCCAATAATACCGTGTTTGCAGACAACCAGGGAAATATTGCTTACTGGCATGGAGATTTTATACCTAAACGGGATAAATCCTTCAACTGGAGCAAAGTGCAGGATGGAAGCACCAGCCGCACCGAATGGCAGGGCCTGCATACACTGGATGAAATAGTGCATGTGTACAATCCAGCGACCGGCTGGATACAAAATTGTAACTCCACCCCCTTTTCCGTTTCGGGAACCAGCAGCCCTAAAAAAGAAAATTATCCGCCGTACATGGCACCGGATGGCGAAAGTTTCCGGGGTGTTAATGCGGTAAGAGTATTGAATGAAGGGAATGCGTTTACAATTGATAAAACTATTGACGCAGGCTACGATACCCGCCTCGCCGCTTTTGAGGAATTAATACCCGCATTGGTAGCATCCTTTGAAAAAAATATTCATCCCGGCGATTCTTTATTTGCTCCTTTGGTTGATGCAATAAGCACATTAAAAAAATGGGATTACCGCTCGGCTGAAAATTCCGTGGCTACAGCTCTTGCCGTAGAATGGGCGCAGTTATTAACCCCGGATATCAGAAAAGTGTACACCGATGAGGGAGAAGATGACCAGGTAACGCTTACAAAAAGATACGCCGCCAATGCATCGCCACAGGAATTGTTGATCCCCTTACTAAAGGTGGTGAATCAGTTTACCGCCAAATTTGGTAATTGGCAAATACCATGGGGTGATATTAACCGCTATCAACGGATCAGTAGTGATATTTACCAACTATATGATGATAGCAAGCCCAGTGTTCCGGTAGGATATGCTTCGGCTTTATGGGGCATGTTGCCATCCTATAACAGCCGCTATTATCCCGGAACGAATAAGCGGTATGGGGTAAGCGGCAACAGCTTTGTATGTGCTGTGGAATTTGGAAAAAGGATAAAAGCAAAATCCCTGCTGGCAGGTGGCCAAAGCGGCAATCCCTCTTCCAAACATTTTAATGACCAGTTGGAGATGTACACCAAAGGACAATTTAAAGAGGTTTTGTTTTATAAGGAAGATGTAATGAAACATGTGGAAAGAATGTATCATCCATAAGCTTCCACCCCCTAAAGGGTGGTATTAGAATACATCAAGGTTGGCAGAACCATTAATTTTGGGCATTATGATATCTATTTTAAATGATAGAATTAAGTGAAACGTTCGCAATTATTGACTGCTAACGGCCTCGAATAAAAAGTGCTAGAAAATTTCAATATGAGCCGTTAAGAAATCAAGGCTGTTTGAGCCGCACATAAGCTTTAGATCATTTAACTACTGGCGGCGAGTTCCTTGATTTTAGGATCATGTTGAAATTTTTAGCCTTTTTATTCGCAGCCTCGATTTTTTTTGTTTCTTTTTTTTATCAAGAAAAAAAAGAAAATGAAGGCTAACCTATTCTCAGCTCAGAAGCTGTTTAAAAATGATTAATTTGTTTACCATCATTAGTTTTTTATGGCATCGACATTGGCGACGCTCCGTTTAAGTTCAGTTTTTTATGGCATCATCGGCTTTCTAACTCAGTTACTCCAATTAAATTTAAACAGCTTCTCAGGTTTGCGAATGTTATACCTAATCCTAATAAATTAATTATGAAGCACCTGTTGATTTTATTTTTACTGGCCCCCTGGGCGCTTGCAGCGCAAACAACTTATGATGTTGTTATAAAGGGCGGTAAGCTGATTGACGGCACCGGTAATGGCTGGTTTTATGCTGACATTGCGGTAAAGGATGGTAAGATTATGCTGGTGCAAAAACATATTAATGCCACTGCAAAAAAAACAATTGATGCAACCGGCCTGGTAGTTGCTCCCGGTTTTATTGATGTGCATACCCATATTGAAGGTGACGAACTGAAAACGCCAACGGCAGATAATTTTATTTATGACGGGGTTACAACGGTAATAGCCGGTAATTGCGGCGCTTCCAATATAGATATGGGCAAATACTTCAACTGGATTGATTCTTTGCAACTATCCGTGAATGTTGCTTCGCTGATCGGCCACAATGATGTTCGGAAAAAAGTAATGGGGCGTGTAAACCGGGATGCGATCGAAGCGGAATTGATTCAGATGGAAGAACTGGTTGCAAAAGCCATGCAGGATGGCGCAGTCGGTTTATCCACCGGGCTGATTTACATACCCGGCACTTATGCCAAAACGGAGGAAATTGTACGGCTGGCGAAAGCCGCTGCAAAATACAATGGTGTATATGCCACGCACATGCGGGATGAAGCCGACAGCGTAACCCAGGCCATAGAAGAAGCATTGCATATTGGCAGGGAAGCCGGAATGCCCGTAGAAATTTCTCATTTCAAACTGAGCGGACAGCAAAACTGGGGACGCAGCAAAGAAACAATACCCATGATTATGGAGGCCAGGAAACAGGGGCTCGATGTAACCATTGACCAATATCCCTACACTGCCAGCAGCACTTCATTAAGCACATTGATACCAGACGAAATTTTAGCAGACGGACAGGATTCCATCAACGCAAGATTAAACCAGCCGGAAATAAGAAAACGGGTAATAGAAAAGATGCTGCGAAAATTAAAGAACCGGAAACTAAAACATTTTAGCTATGCAGTAGTAGCCTATTTTAAAGCAGACACTACCCTGAACGGAAAAAGTATTGAAGCCATTAACCTGCTGAAAGGAAGAAAACACAAGGCCGGTGAAGAGGCGATTACCATCCTGGAAATGATGCAGCAGGGCGGCGCCGGCATGGTATTTCATGGCATGAGTGAGGAGGATGTAAAACGGATTATGCAATATCCCTTTAATATGTTTGCCTCCGATGCCAGCATCAGGGCTTACCGCCAGGGGGCACCACATCCAAGGGGTTATGGAACCAATGCCCGGGTGCTTGCAAAATATGTAAGGGATGAACACGTTATTACCCTGGAAGAGGCTATTCGCAGGATGACTTCGCTTCCGGCACAAAAATTCCAGATGAAGGACCGTGGCATTTTGAAAGAAGGGCTAGCTGCCGATATCGTGGTTTTCAATGCACAGGAAGTGGCGGATCTTTCCACTTTTGAGCAGCCACATCAATACTCAAAAGGATTTATGTATGTATTGGTAAACGGGCAGTTGGTAGTAGATGCGGCCAAACACACAGGTGTAAGAAGTGGCCATTCATTGCGGGGACAAGGTTATTCAAATAAATGAAAAAATAAGCTGGTATATATTTTGCCTGACGGGATTATAAGCTGGCATTACTCGTTCATCAATCAGTTAAATGGGATATTGGACACCAGCTTAGCACGATTGGTATTAAACTTTACCCAACATAATTTCAGCCATATTTAGATTAACCATACCCTTAAAATTCAATAACTATTAATGGGACTTTTTGACAAAATATTCGGCAAGAAAAAAAACAATATCAATTGGGAAGAAACCAAAACATCTGGTAACCCTTATCCTGTAAATTCCATTTCAATATTGAGGGTGAAAACCAAAAGCGGCAAATCGGCTACAGGCTGGGTAAACAAAATATATGACCAATATATTTACAAAGAATTTTGTCCCTGGCATTTTTTAATAACAATTGATCTCAACGACAGCATCGTCATCAACAATCCTGATCTTGACATGGGAGCCATTCAATCTTTTTTTGTGGATGGTTTACGAAAAGGGGGCATTGCACATATCGTAGCACGCATGGTTACAGACGATGGAATGAACATTGACATGTATGTGGAAAATGAACAACCCGCAATCGAATATCTGAATAAAATTATCGCCGATCCGGCCCGGCTGGTTTCCTTTAAATATGAAGTTACCCAAGATCCAAAATGGGAAGCGGTCAATCATCTTATGAATCAGTGATTTTTATTATTTCGCACCTTTAAAAAATTACATCCACCCCGTTTCGTCCAATGCCTCGCCTTCCTGACTCATCTACCGGTTACATTATAAAAATAATATTGGTCACCAATTTTTGTGTTATTACTTTTATCTTCAGTTACGCTAATGCTATGATAAACATAAGTTGGCTTGCTATTTATTTTATTACATGAATGATAAAAAGGAATTTAAAAACCGCATGATCTGCAATTCGTATAATCCTATAATTATCGGATCGTGCAGAAAATTCGTGTTACCGATTAAGCATCATTTTACACTTAACCAAAACTAATAACATTTTATGAAGAAACAACTCCTCCTTCTATCCTTCATCACAATGCCCGTATTAATGCTGTCTGCACAAAGAATAATGGCTGTTACCAATCCGGAAGGGACCGGTTTTTCAGGCCAGCGTTTGCAAAAACTGGATAAGGCTATGACCGAATGGGCCCAAAAGGAATGGATGAATGGCGGTGTTGCACTTATTATGCGAAACGGTAAAATCGCTTACTATAAAGCTGCCGGGTACAACGATCTTGAAACCAAAACCCCTTTAAAAAAAGAAGCTATTTTCAGAATTGCCTCCCAAACAAAAGCCATTACCAGTGTGGCCATTATGATGTTGTTTGAAGACGGAAAGCTAATGTTGGACGACGCCGTTTCAAAGTATATTCCGGCATTTAAAAAGCAAACGGTGTTGGAGAAATTTATTGCAGCGGATACCACTTATACCACGGTGCCGGCCAAAAGAGAAATCACCATCCGTGACCTGTTGACGCATACTTCCGGCCTGGGTTATGCGCAAATTGGCAGTAAGGAAGCCAATTCCATTTATGCAAAAAATGATATCACTGCCGGTATTGGCGTTACCAACAGTACCTTGCTGGATGCAATGAACCGCCTGGGGAAACTTCCATTGATGCACCAGCCCGGCGAAAAATTTACCTATGGGTTAAACACCGACCTGCTGGGCTGCCTGGTAGAAGTTATTTCCGGCAGCTCACTAAATGATTTTTTCACAAAACGTATATTTGAACCTTTGGGTATGAAGGACACTTACTTTTTTGTTCCGAAGGAAAAAGCCAGTCGGCTCGTTAATCTATACAGGGAAGATTCATTGGGGCATTTACAAAAATCCGATGGTAATATGCTCAACGGCCCAACGGTGGTGAATTACCCGCTTATTAAAAGCAGCTATTATTCTGGCGGCGCCGGACTGTCATCGACTATTTATGACTATGCTGTTTTTTTACAGATGTTGTTAAATGGAGGTAAATTCAACGGGCAGCAATTACTTGGCAGAAATACGGTGAGAATGATGACGATGAACCAGGTTGGCGACCTGGGCCTGGGTGCCGATAAATTTGGATTGGGTTTCCAGGTAGTAACCGACAGGGGCAGTGCAAGAACACCGGCCAATGAAGGTACGTTTAGCTGGGGTGGCGCTTTTGCCACTTCGTACTGGGTAGACCCCAAAGAAAAACTGGTGATGCTTTTTTACCGGCAGTTACAGGGCGGCAGCCATGGAGATGTGGTCGAAAAGTTCAGGGCACTTACCTACCAGGCTATTGCAGATTGATGTACACCTGCAAACGAAAGCGAATGTCAATTTAAAGTTTTTATTATCCATACTAATTCCCACCCCTAAAAAACGGCTTGCCATCGTCCTGGTCTTTTTTGTTAGTTCGGTTGTAATTGCACAATCGAAAAATGGATGGATAAAGTTAATAATGGCATTGGTGTATTTATGCACCTTATTCCATTAAAATTTTCGCAGATAGGAGGTAATTTGCTGTTACCGTTTTCTGTATTAAAGGCGCATCTATAGCCTGGTATTACTGTAAAATAATAGGAATATCCCTATAGGTTTTGTATTCAGGCCGCTGTTTCATTAATAACCGGTTTCTGTTTTCTGTTCCTGATTTTTTGCAGATGTCTCATAATCCGCCTTTGAGGAATATCCTCCCGGTCGTGACTTAGTAAAATAGACCATGGCTTTAGTGAGTCAATCTGGCCAAAAATTACATTCAGGATAGCAATGGTGGGCAGCGCCAAAAAGATGCCGGGCAAGCCAATGAGGGTACCTCCAATTACCACGCCTACAATAGTCATCAGCGCATTGATCTTTACCCTTGATCCCACGATACGGGTCATTAAGAAATTGGAATCTAAAAAATGTATTATTTCCATACTTACAATGATCCAGATTATATCATTAAAGCTGGATGAATATCCCATGGTAACCAATACCGTAAATAGAACACCGGCAATTAAACCGATGTAGGGAACTATATTAAGCACCGCGGCAAACACGCCGAGGAATATGGCATATTTGATTCCGATCAATAACAACACCGCCGAATTACAAAAGGCTACAATGGCCATTTCCATAATCAGCCCCGTCATATATTTTTGAATAATTTGTTTTGATTCCAGCAATACAAACTGAAGGCTTTCCTTGTGCTGGCTGCTGAAAACAGCAAACAAAAAACGCCTGATTAACTGCCGGTAACACAGTATCAGGAATGAATAAATAGCTACCAGTATAATCAGCATGATCATTTCTGAAACTGTTATAAAAGTTTGGCCGATGTATTGGCCTCCGGAACTCTTTACACTTTTGCTGGCATTATCGATAAATACCTTTTGCTGAGCCGAAGTAATATGTAACTTCTGCGTAACCCAGATTTGCAAGGTGGTAATATGATCTGCCAAATGTTCCCTTATAGAAGGGATATCAGTTAAAAAGCCCGCCATCTGCGATGAAAGAAAATATACTATTCCCGCAATGATCGCCAGCGCAAATATCACTGCTATCAAATTGGCAATAACAGATGGTATATACAATTTTCTCAGCAGGTTGGTTACAGGTATTAGTAGAATTGACAAAAGAATTGAAAAGTATATAGGCACCAGCACATCATGGCCCAGGTATATAAATATCCCAATTAACAGGATCATCAACAACTGGTAACTCAGTTTTTGTGGATACGATACCGTTTTATTATTATTCATTAAAGCGACTTTATTAAGTGACCGGAATACAATGAAGTAAAATATGTGCCAGCTTTTTTGTAAAAAAAGAAGCGTAGAGCCGATTACTGTTGGGGATATTTTTTCTCAACGCATGATTACTGGTTGCGGAGATACTACCCGTTATTATAACAGGCAGGATCGATAACCCTTAAAAACTTGAAACGCTCTTAAATGTTAGTGGAGCATCCAAAATCTATTGCTATTGTAATTGCGACAACCAGGGGAAATATTTTCTGATCGGCCTCGTGCATGGCTGTATCAAATTGCAGCGCTATATGTTTTAGCTGATCAGCGGCGGCAATATTAACGTTCTTCCGGTAATAACAAGTACCCTGCCATTGATCTTTGTCATCAATCAATCCAACACGTGGCGTATGCGGCAATGAAACCCTTTCCCAGTTTATCAACTTGTTATTTGCCAGCAATGCAACTCCGCCAATTGTATCTACATCTTTCACAAATTCACATTGACTATTGAAAGTAGTGTTGGACTGATGGAGTGCTTGTGCATCTGAATTAACTTCTGTAAAAGAAGAGGTTAAAAGTAAAAAGAGTTGGTTAGTTAATGAGATTACCTGCTTAAATATTTTTTATATGAGCGACCAGTTGCCATTCAGGTCCGGGAACCATTGCGTATAGATAAAAGAACGCCATGCAAATTCTTCAAAATTTCTTCGATAAGGATGTAACAAAATTGTAAGTAGTCATTTACACTTCGAAGTTAAGCAATGATGTTTGTTGTTTTTTACCTGGGTGCATTCCAAATCGTTGTTCATGTTACTAATCTTTTAAATAACGTGTTGCCTTTCCTGAAATGCTTCCTTAAGGCTGGCAACCCTGCTGTGCTTGCTGAGGCAATGATTTGGAATATGTCTTTTATTTGCAATGGCTGGCAAAAATGCTGCCCACCCAACACCAGGTTATAATGAAATTTGCCTGGTATTTTTTTTTGTGTCACTGCCTGCAAAAGAAAGACAATATTGCCCATCACCAAATAAAAGTTGCAAACCGTCGTTAAATAGCCAATAGCCATGCAGGGTAAACCCATCCTGGTAATTTCTTATTGAATCATGTATGCGCTTTTTTTAACAATACAAAATTAAATTCCATTTATGAAAAACAAAACACTGGTTGCAGGTTGCCTGTTAGCTATGATTTTTTCTTCCTGTATTAAAGACAAGAATATTCCGGCAGAGCCTGATGCGCTAACTCCACCTTCCGGATTTTTGTGGGAAATGTCAAGAAACGTTCAACTTAATATTGGTATTAATGACAACCGGTTTGGCAATGCAATCCATACCATTGCTGTATATGGAGGCAATCCGCTGGATGGTGGTAAGTTGATTACCAAAGGTGCCGCATCTGATGGTAAGCCATTTATTTCCACTATTTATTTGACTGATACGCTTCAATCCTTATTTATTGTGAAAACAGCGCCTGATAATTCTGCCATGCAAAAAGAGTTCACTATCAGCAGTAATATTATCACCGTTACTATTGGCGCTGTGCCTGTACCATCCGGCAAACCAATGGAGGGGCCAGATTGCAACACCGGTTGCAGCCGTACCATCACCAAATCTGACAACGATATCGACGTTAAGAACGGAGAAACGGTTTGCATTACCGGTGATGATATTACTGTAAGCTATACTGCCAACAACAAAGGAACGGTACGAATTTGCGGTAAGAATGTAACCGTACAAAATTCAAATTTGAATAATAAATCGACGCTGATTATAGCCGAGACCGGCTCTGTAAATTTCCAAAACCTGAATATCAACGGCGGTATTAGTTTTGAAAACTACGGAACCTGTAGCATTGACGGTGGCTTTTCGCCTAACGGGCCTGTTATCAATACCGGCTCATTATCCATCGCATCCGATTTTAATATCAGCAATTCAGGATCATTAAATAATCGGGGAACCATTGCCGTAAAAGGAAATACGAACGTTAATTCCCGTGGTAATTTAAACAAGGGAAAAATAAGCACAGAAAATTTTACCGTTAACAGCGGAGCGGATTTTACAAATCTTTGTGGCCTTTTCGTTGCCAATAATTACAACAGCAATGGTACAATGGCAAATTACCAGCTTATTACCGTAGGCGCAACTACTACCATCAACAGCCAGTCGGAGCTTGGCTTGTATAACTCTGCTATGATTACTACCAGCGACATCGTATTAAACGGCAGCATAAAAGGATATGGCACTACCTCATTGGCCAAAGTGTATAACCATACAACCATTAACAGTGATGCAGCAATAAATGGTGATGTTCAATTTTGCGACGAAAATGGTATTGAAGAAAACTATGCCGGAAAATATGGTGGCTTTGTGAATGGTGCCGTGGCAGCCTGCGATGTATATGTTCCTGCAGGCAGTTGTAATGATACCGGAAACGGTTTACCACTTGTTAAAGATACAGATGCCGATGGTGTAGCAGACGATATGGATGATTACCCGGATGATGCAATGAAAGCATTTAACAATTATTACCCGGCGGATGGTTCGAAAGTGACGATTACGTTTGAAGATCTTTGGCCCTATAAAGGTGACTTTGATTTTAATGATCTTGTAATGGATTACCGCTATAACATTATTACAAATGCTGGTAATAGTGTAGCAACCGTTACAGGTGATTTTAGACTATTGGCGGGTGGCGGCGCTTTTAACAATGGATTCGGTGTAGAATTTCCGGTAGCTGGTAGCATTGTTAAAAATGTAAGAGGCGGTACGTTGGAAGCTAACCAGGCAAAAGCGGTAATCATTCTATTTAATGATATGCACAAGCACCTGCAATGGAGCAACACGGATGAAACCAAACCTTCTTCAACGCCAGTTCCCTTTACAGTAAGCTTTGATTTAAAAAATGGCCCATTGTTAAGTAGTTTTGGTATTGGGAACTACAACCCCTTTACCTGGAATAATGCAACTGCAACCGCTACTTCAAGGAATGAAATTCATTTACCAGGACAGGCCAATACCACCATTGGCAGTGCCGGCTTATTTGGCTCTGGCGATGATAATAGTTCTGCTTCTAAAAACTGGTTTTATGTATCAAAAGACGGAATGCCATGGGCATTAACTATTCCCACTACATTTAAATATCCGAAGGAAGGAGCCAATATGAAAGACGCTTACAAGTATTTTATTGCCTGGGCCAACTCAGGCGGCGCTGCTTACCCCAACTGGTATGTTGATGAGCCCGGATACAGGACAAATAGCTTTATTTACAAGCCATAAAATAATACAATAAATTTCGTCAGTCAACCAGGTTTAAAATACCAACGGCATCCAAATGGATGCCGTTGGTATTTTAGTTAGTTTAGCCGGATACCGGTCAGGGCCTTCCGGTATTCGCTTTTTTAAGAATACCATAAAACTGGTTGCTGAATACCATTAACTCCTTCTCCAATAAATCAATAGTCCCTTCCTTAGATGCAGACAATGGATCAATTGCTGTCGCCACTTCTACATACACATCACTCAGGCGGCGACGGTATTTAAATTCATCAAAGAAAACCGTTTTGCGGTTGAGCTCCAGTATTTCTCTCCGCATACTATCCAACTCAGCCAGTGTAGTAGTTTGTGCGGCCGACTTATTATCAGCTTTAGTTAAGGTGGCAATTGTTTTATCCAGTGTATCTACCAATACCGCCAATTTTTCATGCAGCGAGTATAGACGCATACCTTGCTGGTAGAGCTTTTCAATATTTTTAGCTGTAAAGTTTTTAGCATCATTTGGCTTAATATTAATCGACTGCTCATACTTTTTACCACCGGCAAGCAATACCACTTTGTATTTACCAACCGGCACCCTTGGTGCAATAAAACCCGAAAATAAAACGGTGGACCCTGCCACAAACCCACCCTTTGCTACTTTGGGTGGATTGATATTGAAAGGCCAGTACACTTTGTTAAGGCCTTTTAGTGAAGTGCCATTGATGTCTTTTATTTTTTTATTGGCGGCATCATAAATTTCCAGTTTAACTACTTCATCGCTTCTTTGCTTCAGGTAATAATTAATTGCGGGTAATAGAACTTTTCCACCTGCAGTGTACCCGGCAATATTGCTTCCTGTAGAAGGTAACTGCGGACTATAATCGTACACAAAATCATTTACAGGGTAAAGGATCACATCCTGTTCAATATTTGATTTTACCAGGTCTCTCAGCGGTTGCAAATCATCTATGATATAAATGCCACGGCCATGGGAAGCCACCAGCAAATCGCCGGTTTGTGGTTGTATGGCAATATCCCTTACCAGGTTGTACCAGGGCATATTCTGATACTTGCTTCTCATCCAGTTGGCTCCGCCATCGATGGAGAAAAACAATCCCATTTCGGTTCCGGCAAATAATAGCTGGCTGCTTTTTATATCTTCTCTTATTACATGGGCAAAGCCGGTAAACTCTGGTGATGCGAATTTTTTCCAGGTATTACCACCATCTGTGCTCATGGCAATATAAGTAGCATGGTCGCCATACATGTGGTTGTCAAAACTCACATACATTCTTTTGGGATCTAACTTAGATAATTCAATACAACTAATCCATGCACCTTTGGGTATGCCTGCCTTCCACGCACTGGCAGCCTTGTTCGTCCAGGTTTTGCCACCGTCGATGGTTACCTGCAGGTTGCCATCATCGGTTCCGGCCCAGATAATATTTTCATTGGTGGGATGTTGAGTAATGGTATAGATGGTGCAATGATTTTCTGCACTGGTGTTATCACCTGTAATACCACCGCTTTCTTCCGCCTTCTGTTTTAGTTTATCATTGGTGGTCAAATCAGGTGAAATGCGTTGCCAGTTTCTGCCCTCATCATTCGATCTGTACAGGTACTGATTGGCCATATATAAATTAAACAAAGGCTTTCCTGCCGCAGATTTTTTGGTGGATAACCCGGTAACAATGGGTGTGTTCCAATGGAAACGGTGATCATCTTCGCCAGCCAGTTTTTGTGGCTTAATGGATGCGGGAAGCCCGGTTGTTAAATCTATCCGGTTAGCATTACCACCCTGCGATTCGGCAAATACAATTTTTGAATTAAGTGGGCTGGGCTGTACCCAAAAACCATCTCCCCCATTAATATCAAACCAGTCTGCGCTGTTTAACCCACCTGCGGAAGAATTCGGTGCCATCCAGCTTCCATTATCCTGTAAGCCACCATATACATTGTAAATTTTTTCGTTATCGGCAGCTACATGATAAAACTGGCCCACCGGTAAATTATTTAGGAACTGCCAGGATATCCCTTTGTTCATACTCAGGTAAACTCCACCATCTGTACCCAGGTATAGCATATCCGTATTGGATGGATTGATCCAGAGTGCATGATGATCTGCATGTGGTTCCACCCCACCGATGATTGTATTGTTCCAGGAATAACCACCATCTTTTGAATATTCAAAACCATAAGACGGACGATATACCTTTTTACTATCCTTCGGATCAAATACGAGCGTACTGAAATAGAATGGCCTTGCCGTAATATTTTCGGTGGCAGCCAGCTTTTCCCAGCTACTTCCTTCATCTTTTGAAATATATAAGCCTGGAACTTTGGCTTCTACAATGGCCAGTACTTCCGCAGGTTTGGAAGGATTAATGGTAATTACCATCCTGCCTACATCGCCTGTTGGCAAGCCTTTGGTTACCTTGCTCCAGGTTTCGCCCCCATCTGTACTTTTATATAAAGCGCTGCCGGGGCCGCCGGAAGAAAAGGAATAGGGCTTGCGCCTGGCTTCCCAAAAACTGGCCAACATTATTTTTGGGTCGGAAGGGTGGATGGCAATATCTGCACAGCCGGTTTCATTATTGATGAACAGGCTTTTTTTCCAGGTTTTGCCGCCGTCGGTGGTTTTGTACAAACCCCGGTGCGGACTACTGCTCCACAATGGGCCGGGTACTGCTACAAAAACCGTTTTAGCATTATTGGGATCAATCAAAATTTTACTGATATGTTCTGTACTATCCATTCCCAGCTTCTGCCAGTTACTTCCTCCGTCGGTGGTTTTATATAAACCATCCCCGATAGAAACGGTGTTTCGCATATTGCTTTCACCTGTGCCTGCGTATACCACTTTATCATTGCCTTTTTCAATGGCCAATGCGCCAATACTTTGGCAATATTTATCAAACACGGGATTAAATGACAAACCACCGTTCTGGCTTTTCCAAATACCCCCGCCCGCTGTACCTACATACAAGGTCAGTTGGTCGTTAACGCCGACACCTTCAATGGCAGTAATACGACCGCTCATGGTAGATGGGCCCAATGCCCTGGCGGCCAATGTTTGAAAATAGGAAGAGTTGATCGTTGTTTGGGATATCAAGGTATTAGTACAAATGCAACATACCAATCCGATGAAAATAATTTTTCTCATACAATTGTTTTATTAGATGATAACAGCTAAGGTGGGGAACGGAGAAATGCAAGTGCTAATTAAAAGATAAAGCCGGCTAACCCGATAAAAATGAACATCCAGTTCAGCGTGCAACAGGTTTCTAACACCGGTTTATACTCTATTCTTAAAATGTATGCAGCAGGTTTGAGGAGTGTGGTATTGGCCAATCTCTGTTCAAAAAAAGCCTTACCCGGTTTTTTTTACCGGGTAAGGTTATAATAAAAGAGGCACTACTACCTATTCAGCAGTAAATAATTTTGCATCCACATCCGGATTGGTAGTCACTTTTTTGTATACCATGACCATTCCGCCCTGATCCATTTTGAAAGGTACTTTTACACCAAAGCCGGTATCCTGGTAATCATAATTCTTTATGGAAACTTTTACATCCTGTCCCTGTTGCTTTGCAGTGGTTTCCTGTTTGTAAACAAGGTTGGTTTTCAAGTCAAAAAAATAAGTAGTCTCGTTATTATTTTTTGTGGTCAGTTTTATTTTGAAATATTCATTGCCATCTTCCTCATCCTTACCGAGCGCTTCTACAGTACTACCTTTTTCCTTATAATCAATAAAGGCTCCCTGCAAATCAAGCTCATCTAATTTAACCTTTAGCTCATCAGCGCTCAATGGTTGTAGCGTGGTTTTACCGGCCATTGGATTTTGCGACCAACCCTGGGCAGGCGTGGTAATGTCTATAAATTTACTACCCTGGAATTCTGCATCTACCCTTGCTCCCTTATTATTAACTGCCTGCATGGTAAACGGAATAACCAGGCCCTGTACTTCGATCTGTCCATCTACTTTCATAGAATTAATCTGCTTCCATTTTTCCTTACCGCCAATGGCAGCAATGTATTTTTCAATTACTTCATCAGCCGTTTGAGCCTTCACGGCAATATTGGTTGACAGGCAGGCAATCAATATCAAAGATTGCAAAAAGAACTTTCTCATTTTGTTAGGATTTAATTTTTTAAATGTTAAGAACACAATGTTACAATAATATGTTGCATTTTAGGCGATAGTATTACAGATGGCAAAAAAATAATCAATAATTCATTGACAAATCTTTTAACGGTGGGTTAAGAGGTGCATTTTAAATCCGGCAGCAGGTTTATCAAAAAAGATTTGTTTAAGAAATTGTTCATAACGGTAGGCAATGCTTAGTCAATCCAGGTTTACGGTGATTTTTGTTTCATCTGGTTGGTCCACATTTCAATTTTCATTAGTTAATGGGCACTCAATGTCGTTTTCTTAGTGATTTATTTTTTACGCAAAGACGCAAAGGAATAAAATAAGGTGCAAAGAAAGTACAAAATCAACTTTGCGCCTTTGCATCTTTTTTTTCTTTGCTTGAAAGTTTTCAACAGAGGCCACAATTATTCCGGCTTAAATAATTTATCCATGGTTACTTCACTATCTATTTCTCCCAGGTAGTGTTCGTTTCTTAATGCGGGATAAGTGGTAAGTAATGTATTAAATGTTGCCTTTTTGGTTTGCGTGGCCTGCCTGAAAATAGATTTTTTCAATCTCAATTGTGTGGCATAAGCTTTTGTAATGGCAAAATTTTCTTTGGTAAACTTTGCTTCACACAGGTTAATGGTTTGGTCTGCCCGGTCGATGATCATATCTATCTGTGTACCTGGCAGGGTATCGTTTCCTTTAAACAACCAGGAACTTGTGGTGCTATAAATACCACTGATGCCTAAAGCTTTCTTTACCTGTAAAAGATGCGACATGCAGATATTTTCAAACGCATATCCACTCCATGCATTAAAAGTGCCTTTGTTAGATAGCTGCTCCCATGTTCCTTTTCCACCACCCTTATTTGCCTTTATATATTTCAGATAGAAGAGGGAATATAAATCGGTTAGTTTGTAAATAGCTTCCTTCTTTTTATTAACCAGTGGCTCATAAAAAGATATAAAATCACAGTCCATCAATTCTTCTAAAGTACGCGATAGTGTGGCTTCGCTTAGCTTGGTTTTAGCAGCTACATCCAGCCTTGTCATACCTTGTGGCTTTGATGCCAGTGCTTCTATTATTTTTATATGATGATCTGCGTTTTTAAAAAGGGAATGATACAATTGCGAATACTCATCACGCAGCAACCCCTTTGGTGAAAAACAAATTTCATCTATTAATTGGGTGGCGCTTTTCCCTTTGGAAATCTCTTTAAGATAAAATGGTATACCGCCCATCACCATGTATATTTCTATCACCTGGTATTGGGTTAGTTTGGCTCCCAATGCAGTTATAAAGAGTGCGGTTTCATGTAAATTAAATGGCTCCAGTTTTATCCGCTGTGTAACCCTGTTGTATAAACCCCCACGGGCATTGATCAGGTTCTTCTTTATCCAGGAGGAGGCAGAGCCGCAGGCAATGAGCACCACGTTATCCATGGAAGAAACATACTGGTTCCAAAAAAATTCCAATGCGGATATAAAATTCGATTTAGGGTTATCCAGCCAGGGCATTTCATCAATAAATATTACATGCTTTTGTTTCTTTTTTTGGGGCAATGCCTTTAGATAGTCCACCAAATAATTGAAAGCATAAAACCAGTTTGAGGGCAATTGCCTTCCTTTTTTAGTACCTGCCCTTTTTATATATTCATCGAAAAAATTCCGGAGCTGTTGCTCTTTTGTTCCATCTTTTGTGCCGGTAAAATCAAATACAATATTGTTTCTCAGGTACTGTCGTATCAAAAAAGTTTTACCCACTCTTCTGCGGCCATACACCGCTAAAAACTCGGCCTGGCCAGACAATAGTATCCTATTTAATTTTTCAATTTCGGGTTCTCTTCCTATTAATTTAATTGCCTTTTCCATCCCATGTTCTTTTAAAATCCGTGGAGAAATGTATATAAAAATAGGCGATTTCTCCACGGATTCAAAATTATCTTTGGAGAAATGTGGTTAAAAAAGGTACATTTCTCCAAAGATTATATACCAGCCAAAGTATGCACTTACCCGATGGCGTGCCGTTTTGTGCAATACCATCATCCGTATTTTTATTTTATCCTGTTATACTTTTTTAATAAATCAATTACCAGTTTATGCGGCAGTGCATACGCTTTGTTACCGTTGATGCCTTCCATTGTTTCAGCCGCTACCATGGCATTGATGATGGCTTCTTCAGTTGGCTGTACGGTAGCCGCAAATAATGGATTGATCATATCGTTGGGCAATTCGGTTACCCTGGTAAATGCTTCTCTTTGAAAAGCAGCAGGGTTGGCAGTAGAAAATGCAATGAAAATATCACCGGAACCGTTATTGCCAAGTCCGCCAACGATGCCAATCGAAATAGGAACCCTGGCTGCAATTCTTTTTAACTGGTGCGGCAACAGAGGTGCATCGGTGGCCACCACCACGATGATGGAACCATCGCCTTCCTGGCGGTAGGATGGAGGGGCTTTTAATTCATAATTCATCGTATCTCTTACTTCCTTGCCAATGGGTACGCCGGCTATCATAAAATTTCTTTTGCTGCCAAAGTTGGATTACACCAATACCCCAACTGTATAGCTGGAATCTTTTATTTTTATAACTCTTGATGCTGTTCCGGTACCGCCTTTAAATCCCAAACACATCATGCCGGTTCCGCCACCTACATTTCCTTCTTTTAGTGAGCCTGTTTTTGCACTATCCAATGCTTCATAAGCATTGCTTTCATTTACATGAAATCCATATATGTCATTTAAAAAACCATCGTAGGTTTCTGCTACAACCGGGTAGGTGTACCAAAAATCTTCTTTGTACCAGCCCTTCTTTACAAACCATTTTAATACAGCATCCCTTACCACACCTACGCTGTTGGTATTGGTAATCATGATGGGGCCTTCCAAAAAAACCGGACTCCGTGATCCAGGTAGTACCGGTCATTTCTCCATTGCCGTTGAGGGAATACCAGTTGGAAAAAACAGGATTGTTATTCCGGCCCCTGGGTAAAATGGCCGTAACACCGGTACGAACCGGGCCCTTGCCCCGAATATTGTTCCCCTGCCCGGAGATGATGGTGCTGTAACCCACTTCCACTCCTTTTACATCGGTAATGGCATTGAATTTTCCGGTGGTTCCATCAAAAGGAATCCCGATATCTCTTGCACGGGGCTTTTGGGTATAGCTGTTAATTTGAAGCACAAATAGCAACAGTACAGAATGAATGATTTTACTTTTCATGATTTTATTTTTTATCCAATGCCAAAATAGTTTGTAACAACACACGGGCCCCGTTGGCCATATCACCTGCTGTTGAAAATTCATTGGGCGAATGACTGATGCCCTTTTTGCTGGGAATAAAAATCATTCCTACCGGTGCAATTAAGGACAGTTCCTGGCTATCATGCCCGGCACCGCTTTGCATGAATTGATAAGTAAGGCCCAATGCTTTTGCTGATGCAGCAATAATTGCCTGTACTCCTTTATCAGTTAATGCCGGCCTGATGGAACTGGCCTGTCGTTGAAAAGAAATTTTTGTACCCGATGCAGTAGCAATGGTTGCTGCTCTTTTTTCTATGTTGAGAAACAACTGTTCAATTTTTTCTGCAGCAAGATCCCTTATTTCCAGGCCCATCGTAACCTTACCCGGAATCACGTTGTAAGCACCGGGCATTGCAGCAATTTTACCAATTGTTCCCACTTGTTTTCCGGGTACACTGTTGATTGCCTCGTTTACTGCAATCACCAATCTCGATGCAGCCAGTAGTGCGTCTTTGCGCATATTCATGGGCGTGGTGCCGGCATGATTGGCAAAACCCTCTACTATTACTTCCCAATGTACAATACCTACAATGCCTTCCACCACTCCAACCTGGATTTGCTCCTTTTCTAAAATGCCGCCTTGTTCAATGTGTAATTCAATAAATGCTTTGATGTCTCCCTTTTGGCGAACGCTAAATTGAATGCTATCCGGGTTACCACCAATTGCTTTGATGCCCTCTGCCATGGTAAGTCCGCTTTGGCTTTTTTGTTTCAATCCTTCGGCAGTTACATGCCCGGCCATGGCCATACTGCCGATGGTGCCACCTTCCTCATCGGAGAAAATGATTACTTCCAGCGGATGCGTTGTTATGATGTTATTTTCATTCAACACTTCAACCATTTCCAGTGCACCGATGGAACCCACACAGCCATCGTAATTGCCACCATCAGGCACCATATCAATATGAGAGCCAAATGCAATTGGTTTTAAGGAAGGATTCTTCCCTTTTCTTTTTCCTATGATATTGCCGGCGTAATCAATGCTAACCTCCAGCCCTGCTTTTTTCATTAACCCGATAAACCAGGTTCTTGCTTCTATATCTCCTTTTGTAAAAGCAACCCGGTAACCCTTGCCGTTTGCATCTTTACCAAATTCAGACAGTGCCATAATACGGCTTTCAATGCGTTGCTCATTTATTGCATGTTTGGTTTGACTAAGAGCAGGTAGTGAAAATGTAACCAGTAAAATAGTGAGTAACTGTTTCATATCAATTGTTTAGTTGTTCATCTTAATTATCGGTTGTTGATTGATTAACGCTTCCTTTCACTTATTCAAATAATCTCTTTGAGTTAAATCCAACTCCATTTTTGAAAACAGTAACCGGGTCATTATACTCAATATACATTTTTGTTTAATTGCTGAATTTTATTTGTGAAAAAGCAGGGGCTGCTAAAACAAAGGATGATAAGAGAGCGTAGTATTTTTTCAAAACCTTTATGTTGATTGTATTATTGAAATGTATTGCGACTGATTTTTTAACTTCGTTTGATAAGTGTTGAATGCAGGTGTTTTATCCTCCACCGCTTTTTCTCTTTAACTAAAACTACCGTTTCCAACCATTGTATATTTACCTGTTTGCCATCCCTGTTTATGGCCGAATGAAGACGATAAGTAACCCATGCCATAGTTTTATCTGCGGTGGTATTGATGAAATCAAAAGAATTGGTACGTTTAAAATCTGCTGCCTGGTTTTGGGTTATGGCTTTTAGAATAAGGGTATCCATTTTCCACACCTGGCCATATTCATATAATGCAATATCAACCGTGCAATAATTTTTCAGGCTGATCGAATCCCGGTTGGATAAAGCATCGAACATTTTTATAACCGTTTGTTGTACTGCCTGTTGGCTTGCTGTTAAGGGCTCCTGTGCCATTAGCATGTTTGCAATTAAAATTGCAGTGAGGATTAATAGTATTTTTTTCATGAACAATATTTTATGGTTATTCCTTTTTTTGTTAGAAATATGATTTGGCTAAATCCAATTTAATTTTACCTACAGGCTGAAGCCTGTGGCAATTCACTGTGGCAACTCATGAATTACTTCCATGTTTAGCTGGAGGATAATATTATTCATTCGCCTCCCGGACTGGCCAAATCTTACAATACCTTTCCCATCGGGTATAACAAATACAGTCATCATAGAACTTTGTTTCATTACATAACCAGGTGAAGGTAGCAGTCACAAATAACTCAGCCACCATTTTTCCTTATGATTGGTTTTATACTGGTCGTACCATTTACAAATGAAATACAAAGCCGCTACGATCGCCAGCCATATTACATACACCATCGCCAGCCCAACCCCCTCGCCGGGCAATACAAATAAGAAGGGTAAGTTGGGAGCAGATTTAATTGCTTCGGGCATTGTATGACCCTTTGTAAAAAATAAAACGGCTGCCACCAGGTGAATCAAATAAATGTGCAGGATATAATAGAAGAATGCAGTTCTACCATAGATGGCCATCGTGGCGGTAAACCTGTTTTTAAATTTTTCTAAATAAGATAACAATAGCATTGCCGGGCCGATGGTAATAAGCATGTACAGAAAGGAGGGCGGATATTTATGTACTTTGATAAATGAGAACATGCTAAGAACGGCATTCTTTTGCGTGTGCCAGGCATGCGGGTCACCATAAATATTGATGAAGCGAATTACAATAAAAAGCAGTATCAACGTGAGACCGATACGGGCCATTACTTTTCTTCGCTGGCCTTCCGTATACTTTGTTGTAAAGAAAACACCGGTACAATAACCCATCATCATTAGCCCGGTCCAGGGTAGAAAGGGATACACAATGAATGCAAAATGATTGGGCGCAAATTCGTATGGCGCAAAAAATCCATGGTGCAACAGATCCCACCAAAAACCAGCTTTAAAGCCCGGGACCGACTCCGGTATATCCAGTAAATTATGTCCAATTACAATGAGCAACCCAAGCGCTAAAATTAATTTATAAGGAAGATGGATCAACAACCCAAGTATCACCATACTGATACCAATGGTCCAGATGACCTGGAAGGGGATAAAATTATAAAAGGGATTAAATGTCCAGGCTAAAGAAATAATAAAAAACTCCGCAAAAATTAACCACATTCCCCGCTTGATTAAAAATGAACTTAACTCTTTTTTTGTTTTGCGTAAACTTTGCAGGTAAATGGAAACGCCGGAAAGAAATACAAAGGTGGGTGCACAAAAATGGGTAATCCATCTTGTAAAAAATAAAATAGGAGTTGTAGTGGCCAGGTTGAGGGGATCATCGATATTGGCACTGATGTGTAGGTAATCCCGCACATGATCCAGCGCCATGATCACCATCGCAATGCCCCGGAGAATATCAATTGATTCAATCCTTTTTTGACTGGCAGATAATGGTTGATGCAAGTAGTTCGTTTTAGTTAGTTAATTTGGTTGGTTTTTGAGTTGTTACAAATGACTCGTCCACTATTTTTAATTGCTATGGACTTTGTATTTCTTTTACCCACAATGAATGAAGGAGCGACACCGCTCTCATCCAAATCAAATGCCGGATACCCGATATAGCGATATATTCTGCCGGTTATTACCCGGTATTTCTTCTTAGCTCATTGCTTCTTCATTTCAATTTTTTCGCCATTGCCGGTAAACCATGCCTTGATGATCTTACCTGTATTGTCAATTTCAAAATCAATAAAACGATCCGATTCATCGGCATAAAAAAAGCGGGTGGCAGATTCCGGTTTAAGTTCAATATCCGGCGAGCCATCCCTGTGACGATATAGTTTGCCCTCTTTTTTGATGAGTTCAATAGGTCCGGTGGCCGTGTACTTACCCAAATACTTATCCAGTAAAGCCGCGTCTATCTTCACCTCTTTGGGAGTGTATGGTTTTTGTACCGGCAAATCAAACAGGATGGAAGCGAGTGCAACACCCAGCTTGCTGGCATCTCCACCATTGTTTGAAATGGTAACCACGCAAAGATCATCATCAGGGAAAAAAGCAAGGTAAGAGCTAAAGCCGGGGATACCACCGCTATGGGATATACGCCGGTGTGTTTTTAAACTGTCAACGCCAATACCATAACCATATTGATTCATATATGGGGTGGTCATTTTTTTTGTGTAGGCTTCGGGCAACACCCTGTTACCGGTCAGCGCTTTTGTCCAGGTGTACAAATCATCTACGGTGGAAAACATGGCGCCTGCACTGTAGGGACCTTCCATTGAAATATACATGGCATGCTGCCAAACGCCCTGCCGGTTTTTGCCGTACCCTTTTGCACGAAAAGCCAGTACGGAATCCAACTGGTTCATTCCTGTGTTTTTTAATCCCAGCTTTTTAATGATGTTATCAGTTAAATAATCACTGAATTTTTTGCCGGATGCTTTTTCAACAATCACCCCCAGTAAAAAATAACCGGAGTTACTGTAATTCCATTTGGTACCCGGGGAAAAATCGAGCGGTTTATTTTTAAACAGTGCAATCATTGAATCGGTTGATAGCGGTAATACAGATTTGGGCCAAAACTCAGCCAGTTCGGTATAGTTTTTAATACCGGATGTATGGTTGAGTAACATGTGTATGGTGATGCTGTCGCCTTTGGGGTAATTTGCAATGTACTTGCTCAGTTTATCATCAATCGCCAGTTTGCCTTGTTCTGCCAGTTGAAGGATACAGACTGCCGTAAATTGTTTGGTAACAGAACCAATGCGGAATTTGGTTTCCATCGTATTGGGAATATTCCACTCCCGGTCGGCCATGCCAAAAGCCTTTTTGTAAATGGCCCTGCCTTTTTGCATCACCAGCACGGTACCATTAAAATCCTTTACTTTAAACTCAGCCCGGGCATAATCATCCAGTAATACGGGGTAGTTTTTTTGTGCCGCCATTGCCATTGGCAATAAGAGCAGTACCATCATCTTTTTCATCCTATCAAGTATGCTTTAAATTTGAGAGATGTAGGTTTATATTTCTTATAAATAACTCAGCCACCACTTTTCTTTGTGATTGACTTTGTACCGGTCGTACCATTTGCACAAGGGGTACAATCCAATCACTATTGCCAACCAAACCAGGTACACTATCTTCAGCGAAAAGCCATAGCCTTTTAATCCATCATTAAACCAAAGCGGCTGATTTAATATCCAGGTTCTCCAGTCCACATTGGTAAAAAACTCCGAGGCAGCCATCGCCGTTACATGTATCAGGTATATATGAAGGATGTAGTAAAACATAGGTACCCGGCCATACACCGAAATAACTTTAGCCAACGCATTATTTGCTTTTTCAGTAAAGGCCAGGAAGATAATCGCCGGTCCCAGGGTCATTAAAATATACAATAAAGAGGGCGGGTATTTAGACGTTTTGATGAAAGAAAGAAAAGTAAGGAAGGGTGATTTTTGCTGGCTCCAGTGAGCAGCATCGCCATACACATTGGTGAGCCGAAGTAAAATAAACAACCCGATTGCTGAACAGCCAATGAGCAATAAAGTCTTTTTTCTTTTAGCAGCATCGTAGCCGGCGATGTATAAATTGCCCAGGCAATAACCAAGGGCCATTATACCGATCCATGGAAGCAACGGGTACCCGATAAAAATACTCCTTCCCTGCCAGGTAAAAAAGTTTGGATCGTGCAGGAGCGACCAGCCAAAAGCTTGTAAATTATTGCCTGGCACATGAATGCCATCCAACAGGTTGTGACCCGCCACTAACAGTATTCCAATCAACAGTATTATTTTTTTTGGAAGATGTATTAATCCCGCCAGTACAATCATGCTGATACCCAGTGCCCATATTACAATAAAAAGCATTGTGGGAAAGGTGATGGCAAAGTTCCAGCCGAAGTTGACGATTACCATTTCCAGGAAAACCAGCCACAGACCCCGTTTCAACAAAAAGGCGGATAATTGTTTTTTTGTTTTTCTTTGACCTGTCAAAAACGCAGAAGTGCCCGCCAGGAACATAAACACCGGTGCACAAAAATGGGTGATCCACCTGGTAAAAAACAAAATGGTGCTTGCTTTTTCAAGGTCGAGGGGGTTATACAAAAAAGCACCGGCATGAAAATAATCCCGCACATGATCTAATGCCATTATGATCATTACGAGCCCACGAAGCAGATCGATGGATAAGATTCTTTTGTTTGTTTCCAATGTTGCTGATAACTGCGCCATATTTTTTCGAAGCATTATGTTTGTGCCACCAGGGGTATTTTGCTGGCTTATTTTGGTTTCATCATTAATTGAAAAACATCCTGACCGGTAATTTCATTTTGTTTCATTCGCTGCCATCACCCGCAACAGGTTAGCTCCCAATATTTTTTCAATATCCTTTTTGCTGTACCCTCTTTTTACCAGGGCGGCTGTTATTTTCGGGTAATCTTCTACGCCATCTAAGCCCACCGGTGTGGAAGGGATGCCATCAAAGTCGCTTCCCAGGCCCACATAATCTACACCAGCCAATCGAACAATATAATCGAGGTGATCAATTAACAAGGATAAGGGAGGACGCATAGCCTGTACCTCAGCGGGATACTTATCCAAAAGATAGGCTTCCATAAAGTACGGCTCAGGGTTTAATTTAAGCAGCGAATCTTTTTCCCGGGCATGAACAACTAAAAACGCATTGTTGCGTGCTTCGTAAGCCGAATCTAAAAAGCCACTATAAAAATTAAGCTGTATCACCCCGCCATTTTTAGCAATAGCTTTAATCTGGTCATCCTTTAAATTTCGCCTGTGCGGACAAAGCGCATACACATCACTGTGTGATACCAATACCGGTTTTGTTGCAACGGCCATGGCATCGTCAAAAGTTTGTTCGCCCACATGGCTCAGATCTACCAGCATCCCTAACTCATTCATACGCAGCACCAATTTCTTTCCGAAATAAGTTAAGCCTTTTTTCCTGGAAGAATCTTTTACTACGCCTGGTTCAGCATCGTCGGGGGAGGTTTCATACAAGGCGGAAGTTGCCCAATCGGTAGAATTATTCCAGGTTAAGGTCATATACCTCACTCCTCTTTTGTATAAGGCATCCAGCTTCGTTAGATCATTTTCGATCATGTGCCCACCTTCCATTCCTAAGAGAACCGCCAGTTTTTTTTGTTTAACGGCTGCTTTTATATCGCTCACTGTAAATGCCTGCATCATGCTGCCGGGGTTGCGGAGGGTCCATGCCAATACAGTATCAATCTCACGGTTGGCCCAGTCATAAGGATTCTTTTTAAGTCCATCACACCAGATGGAAAAAAATTGGGCATCCACACCTCCGGTTGCCATTCTTTTCAGGTCTGAATGCGTAATCCCCTTTAGCGACTGGTCAAAGCTTAGCCCCTTATTTATGGCAGTGGTAGGTATATCATTGTGCGTGTCTATAAGGATGGATTTGAAATGAATCTTTTCGGCGTTTTGTGCCAGCATGGATTTACCGGCATTCAGGAAACATACAAACAACAGGCATTTGAATAAAATTTTCATTTCAATTAGAGTTGGTTTATTTGGCTAAAGCCAAATTGTTATTTTTTTAATTATCTTCCACAGGCTAAAGCCTGTGGCAATTCACTGTGGCAATTCACTGTGGCAATTCATCAATACAATACAAATGAAGATACTTTTACCTTTCAACAATACAGGTATCTTCTAAAAATTAAATATTTGTAAACCACCTACATTTTTCGTGGCATCGACTCCGATAGCTATCGAATGGCGACAGTCTATCCCTTATTTTAATTGGGCTTTCATTCAAGATTAGTTTTCCATAAAAACTTTAGCCTTCCAAATTGAATACCCAGCCAAATTCTAACAGCTGCTCCGGCATGTATGAGACTTTGAATTGCCTCCAGCTTTAGCTGGAGGATTAAGATGATTGATTAATCGTATTTCGGCTTTAGCCGAAACGCAATCCTCAATCATCTTTAAATTTCCTGAATCCATATTTAATAATGAACTCATCATATTCCTGCTGAAATGTTTTATTCCTATGGTGTTCTTCCTGGTTTTTAATATAATCCCTTACTTTATTCAACACAGATTCTGAAACAGAGACAGCAAAATACTCGTCCTGCCATTCCAGTTTCCCCGGAATAAAGTGTTGCTTGTTAAACCAATTTGCCGATTCTCCTTTTACAAGTTGCATTACTTTACTAATAGTCTGTTCCGTTCCTAAAGAAACCAGGCAATGGCAATGTTCCAGGTGTCCATTGACAAAATCTATAAATATTCCCTTTCGTTATGCGTTGTCTCTTATGTGTTGCCACATGGCTTCTCTGATAGCAATATCTTTTAAATAGGGCAACCTGTTTTTTGTACTCCAAACAAAATGAACATAAACACTTACAAATGGCATGGCTTTTATTTTTAGCAGGAAAATATTTGGCTAAAGCCAATATAGTATTTATCTTTTAAATCCTCCACAGGCTAAAGCCTGTGGCAATTCACTGTGGCAATTCACTGTGGCAATTCTTTTTGAAGTCCCAATTGTAATTTACTGTGACAATTGATTCCTCTATTTTCCTCATTCACCTGTTTCCGCCATAAGAGAATTTCCCGGAACTTTTATACTTGTGAATTTTGATTATCTCTTGTAAAGATGATATTCCCTTCAATTAGTCCTGTCTTGCATTCAATCCAAAAGTGCTTTCAACTGAGTTATACCAATCTTCATCAGTTGCTGCATTCCAGTCCACAAACTCTTCATCTGTCATAGATGCCCGCCACTGCAGAAATGGTATTGCATCCGGACCCACCGGATGACGCAATTGCCAGCTTTCGCCTTTGGCTATTTCCAACATCTTCTCTGCAACGATGCCTGCATTGGTAGGGTGGTGAAGCGCAGCTACAAAGAGCCCCCCGAAGCGGTTTACCTGCTGGTAGATGGAACCGTTGCCTGCACTGATATGCCTGGGCATGTCGGTATCAATGATACCGGGTTCTACAATGGCTACGCGGATATTGAAAGGCTTCACTTCCTGCGCCAGCGACTCACTCACCGCTTCCAGTGCAAATTTGCTGGCTGCATAAGGTCCCAATGGCGTGTTGGCAATACGGCCACTAATGGAGGTCACATTAATGATACAACCTTTCCGGCTACTGCGCATTCCCGGCAGCACCGCTTTGATGCATCGGAGCACTCCAAAATAATTTGTTTCCATAACAGCCCTGAAATCGGATAAATCCGTTTCTTCAATGGAACCATTGCGCTCGATGCCTGCATTGTTTACCAATACATCTATTCCTCCATTCTCCTGCAGGATCGCTTCCATACATTGTTTTACAGATTCATCAGAATCCACATCCATTGCAGTAATGGATACGTTTAAAGATTCTTCTTTAATTGTTTGATTAAAGAAAGTGGCGGCTTCGGGATTGCGCATGGTGGCATACACTTTATAACCGGCTCTTCCGAATGCAAGGGCTGCTGCCAGGCCAATACCTCTGCTGGCACCTGTAATAATTACTGATTTCATAAACTTTATTTTAATTGGTTATTTTACAATTTATGTGCTCCCGCAGGAGTTAACTTTTTTTAAGATAAACAGCGTCATGCTTTACCAAATCATTGTCAATATAGCTTTCATTTAGCTGGATACCACCGGATGGCTTGAATTCAAACTGTAGTCGCCAATAATAACCGGGTGGATTATTAGCCTCTTCAAAAAAATTGTTCCCAACATATTGAAACCTATTGCCAAATGCTTCATTTTTCAGCCAGATTGTATTATCTTTTTTAAAAAAACTGATGCTCTTTTTCTTGTCGGCGGCATTTGTATACACTCCAACCAATTTATCAATGGTGGCCGCCTCTACCGGCAAAAGCTCAGCCATACCTACATCATAAACAACTTTATTGGTGCCGTTTGGCAACTTTTGAACAGTCAACACCCTGCTCTTTGCACTGGCAGACGAAGCATACGGATCTTTACCGATATGGGAATCGCCACTGAAATAAAGCTGTGTTACCAGCGACTGGTACCCCTTTGCGGTTGTCGTTGGTGAGTGCATTTATAAAGTCGCTTACTACTTTCATATCAGTCTCGGCATTCGGATTATCCACTACCACATCTTTGTAGGGGGGTTGAGCGGCGGGTGTAGATTGAGCCTGTACAATAGTTGCGAAAATGGTAAGAAAAATGGTTACAAAAAGCAAATTTAATTTGATCATCTTTTTCATTGTGAATGATTTTTGCTGTGTAATAATTTGATGTAGTAGTTTTTACTTTATTCTATACTGCCCATCATTTCGCTGGTTTTGTTTCGTCCAGTATGTTATTTCCGGTTGCTTTTATAATTACGCTTCGGTCGTAGTAAGTAGAGTAGCGGTCAATCTTTTTATCTGCATTAAAATGCACAGAAAAATTCATACGAAGTGCTACCGGCTTTCCTTTAAAAACCATTTTATTGGAAAAATAAGACATGACATAAATGCCCATGCTGGCACCTCCTTTGGGTTGCACCGTTACATTGACAGGTGTATTGTTAAACTCGCTCATGGTCATGGATTCAATGCCGGATTTTTCTTTCCAGGTTTTCCACCATCCCACTACCGCCGCTTTCCCTTCCAGTTTGGTTCGGGTATCCACATCGCCATCCGGGAAAGTATACACCACATTATCAGCGAGCATATCTCCCCAGGTATCAAATTCAAATTTAGACATCAGGTCAAATGCTTTTTGACTCAGGTCTACGTACTCAATGGGTGCAATGGTGAAGTTGGGATTGGTAACCGCTGCTGTTGTTGATTCTGTTACAGGGTTTGTAGCAGTTTCATCTTTAGCGGGAGCATTGTTGCTACAACCGCTGTTAAATAATATCGCAATTGCAATTGCTGCAACTGGCAGGAAATGTTTCTTTTTCATTTTTGTATTTTTATGATGATAGAAATGTGAATGCTGAAACTGGTTAACCAACACTATTGGAATTTTCCCTGATCAAGGTAAATGCATAACCGGTTTATGTGGGTTAATTTGATAAAAAATCCATTCAATTGAAATTGCAAAAACCTTTTTAAGCAAAAAAACTCATAATATTTCAAATAGGGATGGCAGGCAGATGTGTTGCCGGAATTTTCAGATAGGTATAAATTTTAAGGAAGCGTAAAAGCAAAAAAATCAATAAAAAATAATTCGCATTTGAAAGGGGGTACAGTAAAAGACCGCGGCAATTTGATAGGATGGCGGGTACGAATCTAACGTATTATTTTTATAAGTACTATTACTATTGGATTTATTTTTAAAGATCAATGGTTAATATCTCCTTCTATCTTTTACCATTGTTAAAATACTTACTGGTTTTGATGCTGGTAACAATAGCCATTGGCGATTTTCGTCATGTGGCGGCAACGACTAACCGCTATGTAAGTCACATGCATTGTTTTGTATTACTTTGTCCAGGGCTTTATGTACACTGGGTACCACCAAAGAGTCACTCGTTTGAGGGTGACAAATTTTACAGGGTTGAAGTCACGCTCGTCTGCATTCATTGATATTTTTTCACCATTCACCATTCAATACGTCCCATCAAACTTAACAGAGCACTACTTTACCCTTTGACTTGTTTTAATTTAATGATTGGCCTTTATATTTTTCGATGCCAGTTGTACGGTGTTTTCAATTCTTTTTATTCTTGTTTCTGTCCGTTTTGCATTTAGTATCCATTCCAAAATTCCCCGCCTGGACGACCGTGAAAATTTATTCCAGTTTTCAATTGCGGTTCTATTTTGGTTAAATGCCAATTGCAGGTCAGCGGGTACCTGTAGATTATCTACCTCTTTCAATGCATTCCAGTTGCCGTTCTGCTTTGCGATGGCAATCATTTCCAGCCCAGCAGGCGCCACTAAATGATCGTCCAATAGTTTTTCTACTTTTAATTTATTTACTTTGCTCCAGTTGCTTTTTGGATTTCGTTTCGAAAAAAACTGGTAGTAACTTTTATCATCTCTTTTATTTGCTTTACTATCAATCCATCCAAAACACAATGCTTCATCCACCGCCTCCGGGTAATATACACTGGGTACCTTACTCTCTTTCCGGTAAATGATGAGCCATACCGATTTCTCTGAGCGGTGGTTCTTCTCCAGCCATTTGCGCCATTCCATTTGCGACATGGCATTAAATGTTGGTATATTATTTTTTAGTTCCAGGTAAAAAATATTTGATTAGTTTGTAATTCTTTTTACAGCACTGCTACTAATATCCTGCAAACCGTTCAGCCAGTTGCTATATGTTTTAATTTTTAAAATAAATCGCATTTATAAGTTAAACAGAAGATTAGGTGGTTTTCATTTTGTACAAAAGTTTTATCGCATTATTTATATTTGACCGTGCTTTTTATCAAGCAGCAGTATAACGACCACCGGAATGAGAAATGGGTGATCATACTGCCCCGGTCGATTAAACGAAGTAGTTGCTCCCTTATTTTTATAAACTAACATACCGTGAGTGAAAAAGAATTTTTAAAACAGGTACGGGAAAACCAGGGAATTATTTACAAACTGGTTGCCCTTTACGCAAATGATGCAGAAGAAAAAAAAGACCTGTACCAGGAAGTATTGCTGCAGGCATGGAAGAGCTGGAGTGCTTTCCGAAACGACGCAAAATTCAGCACCTGGTTGTACCGTATTTGTTTGAATACCATTTTTACCAATAAGCGGAAAAAGCATGTGGTAGACTATAAGGAATCGCTGGAAGATATTTCACCTGCAGTGCATAATGGCAGTATGCAAAAAGAAGATACTGCCAGGTTGCAACAAGCCATCAGGCGCCTCTCCGAAACCGACCGTGCCATTATTTCCCTGAACCTCGACGGTTACGAAAACCAGGAGGTAGCAGAAATATTGGGCATTTCACCCAATCATGTGGCAGTGAAACTGCACCGTATTAAACAACAATTAGCCAATCATTTAATGCAATAAAGATGAGTATAGAAAATAGCTGGAACCAATTAGATGATCAGCATGATGATGACCTTTCATCCATGTTACAATCACCTGCGCTATCCAAACTTTCATCACATAACCCGATGGAAAAAATAAGGAAAAACCTGCTGATGAATATGATCTGGGCTTCCCTCATTTGCCTGTTTTATATCGGGATCATCATTTATTTCCATATCTGGCAAGTGCAAATACCTATTTTCACTGTGTTGATTTTTACATTATGGGGATTGTACAGCGGTTACCAGATTTACAGTCAAATTAAAGCCAATGTATCTGCCGGGCCATTATTAGCAGAGTTGAAAAGGCATCATCAAACCATCACTACATGGATACGAACACAACAACGGGTAGGCCTGTTTATCTATCCCATTAGTGCGGCTGGCGGCTTTATGCTGGGAGGTGTGTTGGGATCCCGCAAACCAGTGGAAGTATTTATGAGTAAACCCATTGTGCTGGTAGCATTGGCCATTTCAATAATCGTGTTGGTACCAGCCTGTTACTACCTGGCAAGGTGGATGTGTAAATATAGTTTCGGAAAACATCTTGATGCATTGCAGGAAAACATTCGTGAACTGGAAGAAGAAAAATAGTTTTAGCCGGCTGTAATATTCACTTTACAACTAACACTAATAAAGGAAAACATCATGAAAACAAATACAGAGACCACCCCAAAGGCTAAAAGCTTTAATAAACCGGCATATATCATTTTTGTATTGGCAGGCATTTATTTCCTGGTTTTAAAAGATTTTTCGCAGGCTACTATTTTCTGGGGATTGGCAATTGTGTTTGACCCATTCAATATCAACACTCCATTTGGTAAAAGGCCATTGTACCAGAAAGCCTGGTTATTCATTCATTTGGTTATCACATTGGCATTATTTACAATAATGATTCGGGCAGATAGCTGATGATGGCATTCAATGCAAACCTATTTTTATCAATTGTATTAACAGGATCATTACCATTGATGATTGATCATTGACCATTGACCATTCACCATTCACGTATCACCAATACCCCATCCTCCTACATCTCAAATTCCCATACAGTCCGGTAGGCACCGCATTTTTCTATGTAGGATAAAAATGAATTATAAAACGGATCGGCGCCGATAGTAGCGCTGTCGCCAATAACAAACAACTGCTCCCTTGCCCTTGTAATGGCCACATTCATTCTACGGTAATCTTTTAAAAACCCAATGTCCCCATCATCGTTGCTGCGTACCAATGAGAGAATAATGATCTCCTGCTCCTGTCCCTGGAAACTATCAATGGTACTGATCCGCATTTCTGTTGGCAAGGCTTCTTTAGCAGCAGACACCTGCCCGGCATACGGTGAAATAAAGGCGGTTCGCCCCGGATCCAACGCTTCCGTCTCCGTTATTTTTTGGGCTATCCTTAACTCTCCTTCATTTTGCAAGCTCATGCCATTGTTGCCCTGCACTTCGTTGTAGCCAGAACCCGCAGTATCAATAAAGGTAATATGCGTTGAAATGTTACTCAAATGCAAAGCGGTGTTCAATAAACCATCGTAAAAATAATTACTGGAAAACCCTGCAATGGCTTCCCGCATCCGGTATTGTACATTCAATAAAAAAATATTTTCCACGCTGGCAATGCTATTTTCCAAAATGGATTGATTGAGCCCCAACCTTGCTGCCTCATTGCTTAACACCGTTGGAGGCAATTGTAAATGATCGCCTGCCAGCACATACTTTTGAGCCAGGGGAAATATACACCAGGCAAGGGGCTCAATACATTGCCCGGTTTCATCCATCACCAATGTGTGAAAGGTAAGGTGATTAATTTTTGAATCATACAATCCAATGGGTGTTCCTAAAATCACATCGGCATCGGTGTATAATTTCTCTTCGTTATAAGCCTGTATCTTTTTTATTTCGGTGCGTATATTTTTTACTTCTTTAAACAACAGGTTGCGTTGTTCCCTTTCGGCCTTGCCAAAACTTCTTTTGTATTTCAATGCCATTTTCCTAAACTGCTCGGCCCTTATTTTTAACTCCTTTATTTCTTTTTGTTGTTTACTATTCGATAACCGGCCTTCCGGTGTATGCAAAAAAACGGTGCTGTCCACTTTACTGGTATTGCCCACCCTTAATACATTTACACCCTGTGTGATTAACCCTTTGGCAATATTATCCACCGCAGTATTGCTGGGCGCCGATACCAGTATCTTTTCACCTGTTTTTATTAATTGAATGATGGCCTCAATAAGGGTAGTGGTTTTTCCTGTGCCGGGCGGGCCGTGTACAATGGTTATATTTTCATTTTGAGTGATGGCTGCTACCGCCTGTTGCTGGCTTTCATTGAGGTATTGATTTTTAAATTGCAGCGATGGAAATTGCTTGTCAGGCGATCTTATTTTTTTGGGTGTATCATTGTGTAGCTGCTCAAATAATTCGTACAATGGCTTGTTATTTTCCAATCCATTCAATACCGTCTTCATGATGGTGGTGGTGCGCTGATCGGGCGCCAGTTTAATACCCACCCCATCATCTTCAATCCAATCCGGAAAGTCGGGAGCAAATAACCTGAACTCACCGGCCCTGCCTTCTAAATTGATCAATACGCCTTTAACCGGTGGTTCACCGGCATAAAAACACTCAATAGCGGAGCCGTCTTTAAACTGGTTAGTTTCGGCCGGAAAATTTAAGCGAAAACTAATCTCGGGATAATCAGCATAGCCAAAATTTTTACGGGTAACTTTTATAGGATGCAACGCCAACCCCTCCGCCTTAAGCGATTTTAGCGTATGCTGCTGATCGAGGCTGTATCTTTTTACCTGCTCCTTTTCTTCCAGTTCTATGCATTGTAATAATTTTTTTATATGCGGATGGGTTGCAGACATTTTTTCTATGGGTGATGAATGATGAGTGATGAGTGATGAATGATGAATGATGAGTGATGAGTAATGAATGAAGAGTGATGAATGATTAATAATGAACCGGCATATCAGTTACTTTTTGATATGATTCAGAAAAGTCACCAAAAACTGTTTTGGGCGCAATTTACGTTTAACCTGTCAATTGGCTGTAGGTTGTAAAGAGCGTTAATTAATCGGTTGATGGGTGCCCATAAAAGGGCACTGCAAAATTTTGTGGGGATTAGTTGGCCCACAGGGTTGCCAACCTTTAGATTACCTTAACTATTTACCGGTATCTCAACAAAGGTTGGCAACCCGGCGCTGACACATTTTGTTTTTACCAAAACACCTTTCTCCAAAAACTAACCCATTACCAGGATGCTCCTCATCTGTTTTTTAAACAATCCATCCAGTTTGTAGGTAGCGAGAAAAAAGGGGCCTATAGAACCTATTCCGCAGTAACATCCAATAATTCAAATTCTACTTATACAAATGTTAACCAGATTACGGCGTACTTGTCAATGGATGAAAATCTGATTTATAAAGAAAGAACCGAGTTTTATTTAGCAGACAATTCCAATCATTTTTTTCCAGCTAAAAAATCCGTGTTTTATAGCATGTTTCCCCGGTACGAAAACCAGTTAAAGACGTTCATTAAAACGAACAAAATCAACTTCGACAAAACAGGCGACCTGCTACAGGTTATCTTGTATATCCATAGTCTGAATGCGGGATCAGCAACTTCATAATAAATATTATTAAAATTGCTGCCATTGTAATATTGAACTCGGAACGATCTTCGTTCCGCAAGAACATCCATCAATTCCGCAAGCCTGTAAATATAGGGTTACCGTAATCCTTCATCATCTCCTTGTGCTGCTTTTTTTTTGCGAAGAGACAAGGGAGTGGTATCTACCCAAATCTCCTTTATATATTCCAGGCACTCGGCTTTGGAACCCTGTTTTCCGGCGTCGTTCCATCCCAGCGCATTCTCCCTGTTGGCGGGCCAGATGCTGTACTGTTCTTCGTGATTTACAACCACTTTGTAGATCGTGTTGTCTTCTCTTTCGTCCATGATTAAACGTATTAAAAGGATAAATAATCAATGCAGTCAATTTTGGCTTTCAATAAAAACCGTGACTATCATAGCGGGTTATAGCAAGCTTTATTTTTCAAATAAAAGTAGAAAAAAAAATCAATAGCGGGAGGTAAAAAAAATGTTGGTGGATAAATGGCATATAAAAATGCATTTTTTATTTGGGATTTTATTTGCATGCATAACTGCTTATTGCAAAAGCCGGTACACCGTGATAACCACAATCATCACCAAAATAGATGTATAGATCGCATGGATATTATTTATTTGAAAAATCATCGTCCTCCCATAGTCCATCTGCACATCCATCACTGCCAGGTACTGCTTCGTTACCGCAAAGGTTGCATGAAGAACTTCTTCAATGGCTTTTGCTATATATTTTTGTTGATCCAATATCTTATGTTTGGTTCGCCATGATGTATTCCTGGAACGGGTAAATTTATGGTTGCTCCCGCGCTGAAGGAATGATAAATTGAAAATACAAAATAACACTTTAAAACCAAACGTTCCATGCCGGTTGCGGCCAAAGTTATTGTGTACTGATGCAAAGAGAAAGCCATTCGACACCCATGCAATTTCCTGCCTGTAAAGCATCATAACAGCACCTCGGCCCAGTCCCAAAAATAAAAAATGGGAACCTCCTCCAAAGAGATTCCCGTGTAAGATGGATAGTGGAAGTGCTTAGAGCGCTTTCAAGACCTGTATCCGGTCCCGGCGTTGCTTCATGCCTTCGTTGGCGAGCTCCAGGAATTCGGTGGCTTTTTCGGGGTAATTATTTTTGATGGCGATTCTTACCGCAGCTTCGTTGCCATTCATGATGGTAAATGCGGAAGCTTTTTTTGAGGTAACGCCTTTGGCCTTGCTTTGCGCAATGGCATTTTCCACGAGTTGGTTTTTTAGATAAAAAATGATGAATATCATTCCGTGAAATGATGTAAGAATTGGGTGGGGTGAATTTGGGTAGATGTAGCTTTCCCGCTTCGAAAAAACAGAACGGAATTTTAACGCACCCAACCCCAAAGTGGTTTAATATGAATAGCCGTGGGTGCAACCCATGGTAAATCAAGGCGGTCAAACAAAACCCGGGATAGGGTTCAATTTCGGCTCCATAGAAATTGTAAATATGTTTTTGTATTTTCTTAGACCGGCATAAAAAACCCGGTTGTACCCCAATGGTATCCACCATGACAGGTCAATATTGAATACCTGTTAATCAATCCGCATTTTATAAAACGACCGCCATACAAAGATCAACGCCACTGCCATGAAAACCAATCCAACATAGGGCGCAAATTCCCTGAAACCTTTTGATATGGATATTTCCATCGCCAATAAACCAAACAGCGTAGTGAACTTAATGATTGGATTCAACGCAACGGAGGATGTATCTTTAAACGGGTCACCCACTGTATCACCTACCACGGTGGCATCATGCAACGGAGTGCCTTTTTCTTTCAGATCAACTTCCACAATTTTTTTTGCATTATCCCACGCACCACCGGCGTTGGCCATAAAAACAGCCTGGAACAACCCGAACACCGCAATGGCCAGTAAATAACTTACAAATAATGACACCGCATTTTCACCGCCTACGCTGGAGGGAGATGATAAAAATGCGATTGCAAGTGCAAAACAAAAAACTGCCACAAAAATATTGAACATCCCTTTTTGTGCATATTGCGTACAAATTTTTACTACTTCTTTCGACATTTGCAGGTCTGCTTTTTTAGGCGCATCCGGATCGAGGTTGATATGATCTTTAATATACTTCACCGCCCTGTATGCCCCCGTGGTTACCGCCTGCAGGGATGCACCGGTAAACCAATAGATAACGGCTCCACCTAAAATAACCCCCAGGATGGTGTATGGATTCAGGAGGTTTAATATTTTTTCAGGTTCGATGTTAAGGGTAGTTTTAATCATCAGTATTAATGAAAAAATCATGGTGGTGGCACCGGCCACTGCGGTACCAATCAGTACAGGTTTGGCTGTTGCTTTAAAAGTATTCCCTGCTTCATCATTTTTTTCGAGGTAATATTTTGCTTTTTCCCAATTGGGTGTAAATCCAAAATCCTTTTCAATTTCTGCATCGATGTTGGGTATTTCTTCAATTAACGATAACTCATAAATGGATTGTGCGTTGTCCGTAACCGGGCCATAGCTGTCTACTGCAATAGTTACCGGCCCCATCCCCAACATACCAAATGCAACCAGGCCAAAGGCGAAAATGGAGGGATACACCATTATATCATGCAGCCCTAAAGTGCTGATAAAATAGGCACAAAACATCAGTACGAAGAAGACCAGGCCTTTCCAGAAAGCAGAAAAATTACCGGCTACTAACCCCGATAACAAAACCAATGAAGCACCGCCTTCCCTACCGGCCCTTACAATTTCCTTTACATGTATGGATTTGGGCGAGGTAAATATTTTGGTAAACTCCGGAATCAATGCCGCCCCGATTGTTCCGCAACTAATAATACTGGACAATATCCACCACATACTGGTATTGCCGTTTAAATCGGGGATCAATACCCTGCTAATAATGAAAGTAACGATGATGGAAAGGATGGAAGTGATCCAGATTAGATTGGTGAGCGGCCTTTCAAAATCGATGTCTTCTTTTTTACTGTATAATGTATTGCTGATAAAATTATTGATCCAGAAAGAAAAAACAGACGTAATCACCATCAGTATCCGCATTACAAATAACCATACCAGTAATTCAGTTTGTATACCAGCACCGGTAACCGCTAAAAGGATGAATGTAATTAATGCAACACCGGTAACACCATAGGTTTCAAAACCATCTGCAGTAGGCCCCACCGAGTCGCCTGCATTGTCACCGGTACAATCTGCTATCACCCCGGGATTGCGAGGATCATCTTCACCAATTTTAAAAACCACTTTCATCAGGTCGGAGCCAATATCTGCAATTTTTGTGAAGATGCCGCCGGCAATTCTTAACACCGAAGCGCCTAATGATTCACCAATAGCGAAGCCGATAAAACAGGCACCTGCCAGGTTGCCCGGCATTAACAACAATATTACCAACATCAGCAGCAACTCCACACAAATTAGCACCACGCCGATACTCATTCCAGAGTTTAAAGGGATTCTTAACAGGTTGAGTGGCTTTTTTTGTAAGGAGGCAAAGGCCATCCGGGCGTTGGCAAGGGTATTCATCCGGATACCAAAAGCCGCAACAGCATAAGAGCCCAGCACGCCGATGATTGTCCAGGTTATAATTAGAAGTACACCGCCAGCGCCAAAAAGCGCATTGCCTTCATGATCCTTGGCCAGTAAACCAAAATAACCGGTTACCACGGTGCCGATAAAAACAAACAGGATGGCAAGCAATTTACCTTGCTGTTTTAAATAGGTGCGGCAGGTTTGAAAAATAATTTCAGCAATGTCGAGCATGCTCTTATGCGCAGGTAGTTTTCTTATTTTCAGGTAATGGTATAATCCAAAGGCAAGGCCCAACAACGTAACTAAAAATCCCCAATACAAGGTCGGGTTGGAATGAATGGCATCGGGTATCTTTAAATCGGCTTCGCCGGCATAAACAAAAAATGGAGTTACCAGGCTCAGCAGCCAAATACCTGTCTTTTTCATGATATGTAGATTTTGAAATTCATATAAAAAGCAGAAAGGATATAGAACGACTCATGTAGCTATTTTGCATTGATCAGAAGAAATACGGATGCAAAATTAATTCAGAATGGAGGGCAGTGCTTTAAAAAACGACTGATTGATATCAAGGTAGCGTGAGATTGAAATCATTATTTTATTGGGTATTCCAGGTTTGGGTCCAGGTACAGGTATCGGGAACGGGATAATAAGTAAGCCGTCTCTGTGTTTGTGCCAACAACCGCGGTTGGATTCTCCCCAATCTTAGTTTTTACCGCCAACTCTTTTGTAAATTCAAAACATCTTTTAACTGTTAAGCTACAGGTGTTGGTCTGGGACACAACGGCGACTTGCAGGGAAAGGATGCTTCCTTAGAATGGAAAAATGCGGCTTAACTGAAATAAGCAGCCATTGCTAAAATGAAATCAACTTAATTATTATCACCACCCAATCCCATAATCTTCCCCGTTATTGGAACTGCCACCCCAGAATGAGCCATGTTTCCAATCAAAATAAATGGCATTAATTGGCCCGCTGGTGCGTTCGCCAAAGCTAAGGGTGTAACCCATTTTTATTAGCTCGTTGCGAATACTTTCTGGTGTTTTATTGCCTAATAAAAGATTGCCTGGCTTTGGCAAACGATCTGTAATTTTTGATCCGCCGAGGGAAAGCCACAACTGGTTGCTGTTGATATTCGGCGCTTCGCATGCCTGTTGTACCGTCATGTTAAATTCTACCATGTTTAAAAAAAACTGCAACAGGTTTTGATCCTGCGTATCGCCGCCCTGTACAGCAAAAGATAAAAACGGTTTGCCATCTTTTAATGCAAGGGTTGGGGTAAGCGTTACCCTTGGCCGCTTGCCCGGTGCTACCACATTAAAGGGATTGATAGCACTATCCAGCACAAAGCTTTGCATGCGCTGGCTCATCCCAATGCCGGTGTTGCCTGCAATACAGGCAGGCAGCCATCCACCGCTTGGTGTAATGGACACTACCCATCCTTCTTTATCGGCTGCCTCTACGGAAGTAGTGCCCCGCCATAAACGATCCTGGTAGGCGGCCCCCTCCAAACCTCCCCCGGGAGAGGGGGCTTTGCTGCCCCACAATACGGGCTCTGAAAATACCTGGTTTCCATTATTGTATTGATCGTTATTGTTTAGTGCATTTTGATCGTGCTTTGGGATGGCACTGCCTTCTTTATTAACCGTATCAGTGAAGGCTGCATGCTGTTTTAATAATGTCGCCCATGGGTTTTGTTTTCCTTCAAAAGGATAGGGATCACCGGGAGCAATCTCCGCATCATTTTTATCCTTCCTTATCTGAGATGCCCGCTGTTTTGCATAGTCTTTACTAAGCAATCCTTTTATCGGCTCTGCCGGTGGAAAATTGGGATCACCATAGTAAAAATCCCGGTCGGCAAAAGCCATGTTCATGGTTTGATAAAGGGTGTGAATATATTGGGTGCTATTGTAGCCCATCTTTCTAAGATCAAAATTTTCGAGGATGTTCAAAGATTGGAGCAGCATCGGGCCCTGTGTCCATTGCTGTAATTTATAAACATCAATGCCCTTATAATTTACCTGCATGGGTGCTTCTTCCACGGGCTTCCAATTGGCGAGGTCCTGCATGGTGATCAATCCTCCCTGTTCTTTAACACCTCTTACAAATTCGGTTGCAATATCACCTTTATAAAAGCGATCACAAGCTGCCATGATGGATTCCTTTCTACTCTTGTGTTGCTTCAATGCTTTTTGTTCGGCTGCCACCATTTTTGTAAGCGTTGCCAGCAAGTCTTTTTGTACGAAGATTTCACCTGCCTCCGGTGCTTCTCTTTTTTCACCACTGTGTGGCAACAATACTTTTTTACTGTATGGCCATTGTTTTATCAGGTCCCTCCCTCTTTCCATACTATTGGCGGTTTGTGCATCAATGGGATAACCTGCTGCCAGTTGCATGGCAGGCGCCAATACTTCTTTCAAACTCATGGTACCATATTGTGCCAGCATATAACAGAGTCCGCCGGCTGTGCCGGGTGTAGTAGCAGCAAGGGGTCCGTATTCCGGTGGAAAATTGTATCCTTTTCTCTTAAAAAAATCAGCGGTTGCACCGGTTGGTGCCACGCCCATTGCATTGATGGCGATTACCTTTTTAGTGATTGGATTGTAAATCAGCGCTTGTGTTTCACCACCCCAGCTCAATACATCCCACATGGTACAGGTAGCGGCAAGCATGGCGCATGCAGCATCTACCGCATTGCCACCTTTTTGAAATGTCATGCTGCCTGCCGTAGCAGCTAATGGCTTACCGGTAATGGCCATCCAGTTTTTTCCATGAAGCGGTGGCTTTTGGGTGGGTTGTGCGAAAAGGGTAAATGGCAATTGAATGGCGAATAGTATCGCCAGTAAGCAGTTTCTCATACTTATTTTTTTTAAAGGTAGGCAAAGATGATTTATGTCAAAGCGCTTGTTCTTTGGCGGGTGCGTTTCAAAATTGTCGCAGCGCCAGGTGGTTGGTGACACCAACCACGGCCCAGCCTCGGTCGGTGTCCACCGACCGAAAACGGGAGCGACAATTATATATACACATTTGCTAGGTGACTGATAGCCAATTGAATGAAATTTTGAACTTTCAGAGTCATGCTCCCCTCTCCTTGGAAGAGGGGTTGGGGGTGAGGTCAAAAGGGCGGCGAAATAAGCGAATGTTTATAACCTTTGAAAGTCCCTTTTAAAAAAAGTATAAACTGCTTTTGTTGCGCCCAGAGCAGGATGATCCGATAGCTATCGGATTTGAAATGCACCCTCTTTGCCACAGTATAAACAGAAGCACAGAAAACGCAGCATATAAATTCTATAAATAAAACCCATTGCAAACCTCAATTAGTTTTTCTAATATTGTCGGGATAAATTGACTATTATGAAACAAAGCATTTATTTAAAATATTTAGCGCTTATTGTAATGAGTTTCCTGGCAATCAGCCGGGTAAGTTCACAATCCACCTGGTACAATAAAAATTTCGGTAAACTGGATAAAAAGTATCACTATTCCACGGACCGCCTAAATGCAAGGCAAATGAAGATCAATAAAATTAATTTCCTCACTTTTCAAACCAAATACCTGCTGGATAGTTGCTACCGCCTTAATACCCCGTATAACCGGGAAAGCTTTACAGCAGACTATGTGAATTTCAATAAAATGCTGACCTATGCCGCCACCAGCAATAACCTTGACAGTGTAGAAAGCATACTTGATTTTTTAAGTTTTGAAGTAACTTCCAAATACCTGGAAAGCGCTACCGACAGCCTCATTGAAGTATCGGTAAAAGTGATCCGGGATAGTACCCACGAAGAACTGAGTGGCTACCATGTTTTTGCGAAGCCTTCCATGTCCATCGACCGGGCCGATGTAATCAGCTTTAACCCAACCAGGAATGCCATCAAAAAATTAAGGCCGGGCAAAAAAACATTCTGGATAGAAAGAAACGGGGTAAAGATTAAAGAGCAACGAGGCTGGGGTGTATCCATTTCCGACCGTAACTCTCACCTGGTGATATTTAATGTAAACAACTGATGGCATGGCCGAAAAGAAAGAAAATTTTTTTACAAAAAAATGGAACCTGTTAACCAATATTGCTATTGGATTGGTAGTGTTGATTGCTAAGTTCGCCATTGCGCCTGCCATCAACGCACATATATTGCAGGATAAAGCAGACTATGAAAAACTATCCATTTTTGTGCTGGCCGGCATTTTAGGGCTGTTGTTAATTCCCTGCGCTTATTGTAAGGCTAAAAAATATACCCTTAAATGGGCGGTTGCAGCGGTGCTTGTTTTAATTGGGGCATTGGTTACGCACAGCAGGTACAACAGTTATTACAACAATCATATTGCCTGGCACGAGGAAGCCAAATCAACAGTAATCACCGGAGATCAATACATCGATATTGCCCAAAAAGCAATTGATGAATATAGTAAAGAAAATAATGGCATTGAACCTTCCAAAGACCTGATCGTATCTTCTTTTAATTATCCCACTGGCCTCTGGACAAATAATGAACTGGGGAGAGTTTATGGAAATATCGTTGCACTTTACGTGTTGCAGGTAATACTGTTTTCAGTGTTTGCCTTTTTTGTAGTGCAGGCGCTGTACTGTTTAAATTCGGAACAAAATTTATTGACAAAACAGTAGCGCATTTTCAACTGGCCATTTTGTTGATGTGCCTATTTTCCTATAAATACCTGCACAGGAAATTTGCCATTGATTTCACTGAATGACTGAAAAAGAAATGAATTTAAAAACTAACCCCTCCAAACTACAATGGGCAATCAGATTTTGTTGCATACATTACTCCTGCATCTCTATTGTTATCAACACCGGGTATCCGAAAAAAATATGAAACAAATGATTTGATATATGTTTATTTACCTATATTTATCAGATACTTCATTTTATCCAAACAACTTTTATGCAATTAACCATCACCAATCTTACTAAAACCTATCCCAACGGAGTACAGGCATTAAAGGGCATCGACCTCGTAATTGAACAAGGCATGTTTGGCCTGCTGGGTCCCAATGGCGCAGGCAAATCTTCGTTGATGCGTACCATCGCTACCCTACAGGAAGCGGATAGCGGCAGTATCTTTTTGGATGAAATGAATGTATTGAAAGAGAAAGAATCGGTGAGAAGAATTTTAGGCTACTTGCCGCAGGAATTTGGCGTGTATCCCAAAATAAGCCCCGAAATGATGCTGGATCATATTGCCAGGTTAAAGGGCATTGATAGTTCCACCGAAAGAAAACAGGTAGTAGCCGCTTTACTTAACCGGGTAAACCTGTATGCCGACCGGAAGAAGAACCTGGGTACATTTTCCGGCGGTATGAAGCAGCGGTTCGGCATTGCCCAGGCGCTGATGGGTAATCCAAAACTGATTATTGTAGATGAACCCACAGCGGGCCTTGACCCTGCCGAAAGAAACCGCTTTTATAACCTGCTGAGCGAACTTGGTCAAAACACCATTGTAATATTATCCACCCATATTGTGGAAGATGTAAGAACCTTATGCAGTGATTTTGCCATCATCTGCCAGGGAGAACTACTCCGCCACGACCAGCCCGATGAAGCAGTAGCCGGCATTGATGGACACATATTCAGCAAAGTAATTGCCAAGGCAGATATAGAAGCTTACCGCAACCAATACCAGGTGATATCGGTACAAATGAAAGCAGGTAACCTGAATATCCGGGTTTATGCAGAAACAGATCCGCAAGAAGGATTTGTGCCCGTACAAGCCGTGTTGGAAGATGTTTACTTTCACCAGATCTCCGGTAAAATGGATGTGATCACGCTTTAATTATAAATCCCCTTAAACCTGCAAATATGTTTTGGCAAATTTTTTTATTTGAACTAAAGTATCGTGTTAAGCGGCCAGCAACCTGGATCTATTTTTTCCTGTTTTTTCTAATTGGCTTTTTATCTACCGGCACCGGTTCAACGCCTGCCACTGAAAAAGTAATGCACAATGCGCCATGGGTAATCGCCGATGGAACTATTCTTTTTAGTATGCTGGGCATGTTGATTTGCTCAGCTATTATGGGTGTACCGTTATACCGTGATATTGAACACCAAACCCGCAATTATCTCTTCGCTTACCCGATCACCAAGGGCGGCTATTTTTGGGGAAGGTTTGCAGGTTCATTTATTTTTGTACTGGTAATAGGAACAGCCTATAGCTGGGGTTGCCTTGCGGGAAGTGTGGTAGGGCCTGCTTTTGGCTGGGTTCTTCCGGAACGGATTGGCCGCTATGGATTATGGAACTATTTTCAACCTTATTTTGTTTTTGGCATTGGCAATCTATTGTTGTCTTCTACTATATTTTTTGCGTTGGTATCCCTTAGCCGGAATGTAAAAATAATTTACAGCGCCAGCATATTTTTGTTTATCGGCTACCTGTTGGCCAGCTTTTTGGTAACGGATTTGGAAAAAAGAGAGCTGGTTAAATTACTGGATCCCTTTGCACTGAATACTTTTGAACTGGAAACCAGGTTTTATACCCCGGTTGAAAAAAATACCTTATTGGCCCCTATCACAAAAGTCGTTTTATATAACCGGTTGATCTGGTTAAGTATCGCCGCTTTCATCATTGGGATTGCATACTGGCGATTTAGTTTCCAAAAATTTTTACAACCCGAACATTCCGGCAACCGCCGCAGAAAAAAAGAGCAAGCTCCACCGCTTCCTTCAAAAATGATCCCCACCGTGCATCCCAATTTTAGTGGCGGCTATACCCGGAAAGTTTGGTGGAACCTGGCAAAGCTGGAATTTTTAAACATCGTAAAAGACAATTACTTTAAAGCCATATTAGGTGGCGGCGTCGTCTTCCTGATGATCGATTACTGGATTGGTAATACGCTGTATAGCGTGGGCAATAAACCGCTCACGGTTTTCCTGATGGATTTTAAGAATTATAACTACTCCGTTTTTATTTTTATCATTTTATTGTTTTATACCGGCGAAGCGGTACACCGTGAAAGAAATACCCGTTTCAATATATTGAACGATGCGTTGCCTGTTTCGAATACCGTTTTCTTTTTGTCCAAATTATCCGGACTGTTTGGGGTGGCCTTTGTATTAAGCAATATACCTATTATGGTGGGTGTAATAGTGCAAATATTGAAAGGGTACACCGGTTTTAATTTTAGTATTTATTTTACCGAAATGTACCTGCTCACTTTACCCGGATATTTTCAGATGGTGTTACTATGTTTTGCCATACACATCATCATGAATAACAAATTTGGCGGCCATGGTGTGGCTATGCTGATATGGGTAAGCATGTTTTTAATGCGTGCATTTGCCAGAATGGATTACAACCTGTTCTTTTATTTTTACACGCCAAATTATTTGTGGTCGGATATGAATGACATCGGGCATTTTTTACAACCTCAAAACTGGTTCAATTTCTACTGGCTAATGTTGGGTTCATTGCTGGCAACGCTTGCTTTCCTGTTTTTTCAGCGGGGTATTGTAGGTGGTTTTAGGGAACGCTGGCGGGTAGCCATGCAACGCTTTAGCGGCTGGCCAAGGATACTCACCACTTTCTTTTTTATTGCCTGGCTGGGTAGCGGGGCTTTTATTTATTACAATGTGAGCTACCTGAATAATTATTATACACAGGTTGAAACCCGCAACCGTACCGCCAGGTATGAGAAAACCCTCAAACAATACGAAGGTCTTCCACAACCCAAAGTAACCAGCGTAATCATGAAGGCGGATATATTTCCGGAGGAAAGAAAAGTATTGATTTATGCCAAACTGTTTATAAAAAATAAATCAGGGGAACCGATTCATGCGCTCCATTTGTTAGCCGAACAGAATGTTAATTATCATATTTTGTACAATGGTAAAGCTGTGGGCTATACCAGCCCGTTAGCTTCTCCTTATTCGGTATTTAGTCTTTTCAAAAAAGGAAAAGATACCGTCAATTACCGGATTTATAATTTACCCGCCACCCTGCAGCCAGGCGATACGGCTTTACTGGAAGTAAATTCTACCATTTCCAATCATGGTTTTTTAAACAATGGCTATAGCAGGGAAATATTGTACAACGGTACTTTTTACAGTGGTGGGCTCCCCGCATTCGGATACAATCAGCAAATTGAACTGGAAAGCGATGAGTACCGTAAAAAGAATGGCCTAAAACCAAAGCTGGATGAATTACCTGAGCAGGGCGATCCAAAGGGCATTAGCAAAATGTTATTCAATGATGATGCAGACATGATCCATTTTGAAGCGGTATTGAGTACCACGCCGGGACAGGTAGCAGTAGCCCCCGGTTACCTGCAAAAAAAATGGCAGGAAAATGGCCGTCAATATTTTTCTTATGTACAGGATACCCCCATTGACTATTTCTTTAGCATCGTATCCGCCAATTATAAAATATTGAAAGATGCCGTTACCATCAGTGACGGAAGAAAGATTGATATTGAAATATTTTACGATCAGCAGCATCCCTTCAACCTGGATCGGTTTGTAGCTGCCTATAAAGATGGGCTGGAATATTTTTCAAAAGCATACGGCCCATTCCAGTTCCGGCAAATGCGGCTGCTGGAGTTTCCGCGGTATGCAGGCTTTGCACAAAGCTTTCCCAATACGGTGCCTTTTAGTGAAAGCTTTGGCTGGGTAGCTGATTTTAAAAGTCCCAACGATTTTGATTATATCTATTTTGTAACGGCCCACGAACTGGCACATCAGTGGTGGGGGCACCAGGTAACACCCAACTACACAAAAGGATCTAACCTGGTATCGGAAGCGCTGGCAGAGTACACGGCATTGTTGCTGACTGAACGTAAGTATGGCCGGGATAATATGAAACGCTTTTTGAAGGACGAACTGGACAGATACTTGTCGGGCAGGGCAAATGAGGCTAAAAAAGAAAACGTATTTATGTTTTGTAACAGGCCATACCAATGGTACAACAAAGGCAGTTTGGTAATTTATGGCTTAAGGGACCTGATTGGAGATAGCACACTCAACAAAGCGTTGCATGAGTTTAGGGATAGTTTTGCGTTGAAGGAAAATCCACCCTTTGCCGGCAGCAATGACTTGTATGCCTTCCTGAAAAAACATACCCCTGATTCATTTCATTATTACCTGACTGATACCTGGGAAAAAATCACCTTGTATGAAAACAAACTGGTAAAGGCAACAGCCAAATCCGCTGGTAAAGATTATTACGATGTTACGATGGAATTGAGTGCTAAAAAATGGTATGCCGATAGCACAGGAAAAGAAACGGCTGCCTCGATGAATGATTATATTGATATAGCAATATTTGGGGAGGAAACGAAGGATAAGGATGGTAGAAAGAAGATCAACCCGTTGTATATTCAAAAATACAAATTAATGCAGGGAGTGAAAAAGATCACGCTTCGGGTAAAGGGCAAACCTGTAAAAGCAGGCATTGATCCTTATAATAAACTGATTGACCGCATACCGGATGATAACCTGGGAGATGTGGATATATAAAACAGGAATTGCTTTTGCCGGCTTATTCTATAAAATCAATACAACTCCACTTTTCCGGAAGATGAGTATCATAAATGCCATGGATGTTGAGGGCCATGGCAGGATGTGGTATTACTTCAATACCACTTGCCATTAATTTTTGAAACCGGCCTAAAAAAATATTCCACCTGTCGCCATTGGTGGGAGGAATGGTTCGACCGTTGGCGAGTAAACCGAGGCTACTCCAAGGGATGGCTATTTCTACAGACCAGCCTTTATCAATATCAGAATTATCATTTAAAGTACCATCCACCTGCACGGCAGTTTGTAAGCCCGGCATATCAAAACCGGTGAATGCCCACCTGATGCCGCGGGGGTGAGTGCCCTTCCAAAAGCTTTTACCCGTACGGTCGTAATCGCCCCCAAAAGTATAGGCACCGGGTTGATGCAAATCAAAAAGAGGTATATCGAAGCGACCGTCTTTTTTATAGGCATCTTTCCAAACAAAGAAAACTTCGTAGACAGTATTGGCTGCATTTATTTCCAGTTCATAATAACAATCGCCGCCATCAATAAATACTTCCAGGTCGTTTTCTAAAAACACGATGCTGTCCCTTTCGGTTTGCGTTGCTACCATAAAAGGTTCTTCAGCAATAAAGGCTATGTATAAATGGGTCTCGTTCCAAAGCAGTGCTGCACTGGTATCATACATGCCTGCATCACCACTCACCATGTCTACAAAGCGTTTGCTCCATTGAGCATTTTTCCATTCTTCCTTATTGATATCTCCATCAATTTGTATAGATGATGGAATCTTTTTTGCAGTGTAATCCGGCTGTAGCATGATGAGAGCAATATTTATTTACGGGTGTTTTGTTTGGATGAATACAATTGGTTAAAGCATGGACGACGAATGATCATCATCGGGTACAAATTACAAATCCTTTATCAAAAGGAAATTATTTGGAAAGATTATTTAGGGAGAAATTACTTGCCTGTAATTTATAACCAGTCATTGGGCTATTGAATAGAAACAAGTTACGATATTCAAAAGATCAACGTGAACCTTGCATTCTGTTTCAGTATGCGTCAACCATACATTCAAAACATTTTTGGTCGCATTTTTACATGCCTCAATCTTAAAACTTTTATATGTGTAGAAGTGATTCTGTATGAAATTCGGCAGCTATATATCTCATAAGTAGGGTAAGTGCCATCATTATTTCTTTTATACTTATCGGGGCGATGAATGATTTTCCCATTGAGGCCGTAAACAGAATCTATAATATTATCCCGTACCGTTTCCGCATTTTGTAGAGAATCTTTTTTTATATAATTGTAAAATATCTGCAACGCCTCCTATACCTGCTTATTCCAATCAATTTTCATTTCATTTACCAGACTTTTACTTCATTTTTTAAATCTTCCTGCGTGATAAAATCTCCTTTATCAATTTCCGCCTCCGCCTCTTCAAGCTCCTGGTTATATTTTTCTGCACTTTCACCCAGGATATTTCCGGTATCGTTGGCTTGCAATAATGTGTAAACAGCCCGGATGATTTCGTCATCACTTGCATCAATTATTTCATGTACTCTTTTTTTTAACTCTGGTGATTACATAATACTAAGTTTCATCAAATTTACTATTTTATTACTATAGGCGCTAAGGAAGAAAAGCTAACAATATCTCGTCACTTGTTGGTGTCGTTGCATTTTTTATTAATTAGACACGGTAACTTATAGACACAGGACTGGAGTAATGCGCCTATAAGTTAATCATCGGTTACAATTTACAAATACTTGATTAGAGGGAAATTATTTGGGAAGATTATTTTTGAAAAGGTTGCATGCTGGAAAAATATTCATTTTCATTTAAGCTTTCATTCTTCTTTCCTGATATAATTCTGATGGTCTTTTTAAATTTCAGCCATAGTCAT
>Ga0335397_10000464_pt1 | contig 52378 bp, 39 predicted proteins | sample MAT04_FD_205740 | JGI IMG/M metagenome (GOLD analysis project Ga0335397, IMG submission 205740) | Freshwater microbial communities from Lake Fryxell liftoff mats and glacier meltwater in Antarctica - MAT-04 (spades assembly) (version 2) ...
GACAATTCCAACGAAAAATGTTTGTTCGTTCAACCCGGCAGGAATTGTTACTGTCGCCGGAACCGTTAGTCCCGCACCGGCCACCAGATTCACAATCAATTCAGTCGCCAGATCGACTGCACCGATCCCCTGACGGGACACTTTTGCGATAAAGGTTCCACCGTTCTCGGCAACGATCGGCGTCAACGTCGATAAGACCAGAACGGGTTCGTAGTCCAGCACATTGACAGCGGCTGTCACCGGAACTCCGTATTCTGGAGCCGTTGCGGTCAGCGTCACGATTTCATCACCATCAACGATATTGTTGTCATGCACAAGAATCAGAAATTCCTTCGATGGCTTCTCAGCAGGAATTTCAACATAGGCTTCGGCAACTGACAACCTGGACGGGTTGCTGCTGGAAATCAAAACTTTGTACGGCAACCTGATGTCTGTATTTCGGCGCGTCAATGTCCCGGTAATTGTCGCAGGCAAAACGGCCTCGGAGACCGATGAAACTTCGGTGGTGAATGCTAACGTCTCTTTGTCCGTGACAATGACGATATCTTTGCCCAAACCAAGGCCGGGTACATCGACACTGGTTGCCGAAATCGTCACGACAACATCACCGTCCAGGATGTTGTTATCGACGGCATCCAGAGGCACAAGGATTTCCGCCTGGTTGGCCGGAATGACGACGGTTGTTGTCGCACTGCCCTGGAAAGCAGCCTTCGTCACATCCGACGATTTGATGACGACTGTTGCCGCCTGCAATCCAAGCGTTTTCATTGTCATCGACCAGCCGAGAAGTCTGCCAAAGTGAGACGTATTGTCGTCGGTCACTTCAAGCAGCCATGTTCCGGCGGGAGCTTCGTCATTGAACGTGCTCAGCGGTACTTCGGGCGTAAAATGTCCCGTGTAAGGAGCCGTCCCGGCAAGAATCGAAACTCCTGCCTGATCATCCAGAATCGTCCCCGACATCTGAGTGCCAGTAGACAGGAGATCCGTAAACAGCTTCACTCGAGTGCCACTTGGGCTGATCAGATAAACATCCAGGTCAGCCAGAAAATCGTGCTGAAAACTCACAGTGACATCAAGATCGTTTATCCTCGACGCCTGACCTGGAACAACGATTGGCGAGTAAATTGTCGCCGCATCCGGAATCTCGTAGATCGCGGCATTGCTCAAAGATTGTGTCAACGGCAGAGAAAACGGACCATCAGTGTCAGTTCGTGAGACTCGTACCATCGTTGCGGCGGGGCCTGCCGCTTCGCTGATGCTGGTCGCGATCACATCGACGTTGATAACCTCTTCAATACTCAGGCCAATCAATCGCGTCGCGGTGGCGCTGAGTGTTCCACTGCTTGCGGTGAATGTGACGGTGCGAGCGAGCTGCGTCGTTCTGCCGCCAATGTTCTTGTAGGTCACCGTTCGCAGTGCACTCTGATATTCCGCAGGTGTCGCGTTGCCGGTGAGTGTCAAAATCCCTGTGGCTGGATCAAAGTTGCCGGTGATGTTGCCCTGATTCACGAACTCCAGAACGTCTGCCCCCGCGACATATCCAGAACTGACGGAAACCTTCGCACCGGTATACACCGAACCTGCAGGGACCGCACTGGTCAGCGCGGAATCAATAACAACGGCAGGACTGCCAACGATGTATGACAAAGTCCCCGGCGTTGTCTGAAGATTCGGTGGATCGTCATTGAGGATGTTGACGGTCACTTGCTGCGGTCCGCTCTGGCCCGCGCCAACAACACTTGCAATCTGTATCAGCGCTGTTTTGTTTGGAGCGACGACGGAATTGTTGGATGATGTGAGTTTGACACTGGCACTTGTTTCTCCCCTGGGAATTCGAATCACATCCACAGGAATGGCAGAAGACGGCGTCAACGTGTAACTGTTCAGCGGATTCGCAGTATCGGAGGCCCACTGATTTCCGGGTGCCAATTCGCCACTGGCTTCAAGGGAGAACGACAGGTCCAGAACCTTGCCCACCTCGACAATCGGGTTTCCATTTTGATCTTTGAGGAAGCCCTTGTACGGAACAACCATCTCAAGTTCGTGGCCGTCCGCAGAGACCTTCTGCTGCACGATCCCCAGGACGATCGGTCCTTTGTCCTTGACGAACGTGATCGAATCGTTGCCGCCGTTGGCAGGATCGTTGTCTTTGTAGACCCACTGCGTGTAGAAATCATAGGTTCCCGGAATGACGCGCAGGAAACCAGGTGTAAATGGGCCTTGAGTATCCTGGGCGGCCAGAGCCGGGTCGTAACCACCATTTGACTGATCTGCGAATGCCTGATTCAGCGTTGTCAGATCCGTTGCACCGTGATTCAGATAGTGTCCAGTGTTGAACGTCCCGCCGTAAAATTCCACTTCGGAATTCATGTCATAACCTGAAGTCGTGGGGTAATACCCGCCTTCATGCAGCGGATACCCGGTCACATCATTCTGATCGACGTCCATTGTGACGATGACATAATACCGTCCGGCGATTTTTCCCTGAGCGGCATCAGCAACCTGAGTCCGTCCGATTTGTCCTTCTGAACGAAAGTAGAAGTACAGATTCTGATCGTCGTGAGTCACGCCGAATTCCCGCAGATCCACGTCAGGATGGTTCACATAGGCGGGAGTATTTCCTGCCCCCGTCGTATCTGTGTCATGCGTATCATTCGCCGGGTCCGTCCCGAAGACGACCGATGGATTGCTGTGCCAGTCGCTGAAATCTCCATCAATTGTGATCGGAGCCGTGCTAGATGTGATGCGATAGTCGGTGTTGTTTGAGGCGGTCCCACTTGTCTGAAGTTGGATGAACACATCCTCAGTTGCCGGCTCTGAAAGTGTTGCTGTCACAGTTGTGGAACCACCTGTTTCGGCCACGGATCCGACGGAGGAACTCAAACTGACAGTCGCCGCAAGCAAAGCTCGCAACTCCAGGACGTCTGATTGACGTGAGACCGCATGTTGAATCTTAAGCCGACGATGTTTTCCGCCGGACTGCAATTCAGCCCGCAGACTTTGAACGAAACTCAGGATTTCACGAGCAGATGCGGCGAACAACATTCAATTACTCCGGTGGAAAATTCTCAAAGGCTGACTACGCTTCGGAAAAACAGCGATTTATGCAGCCAATAGAAATCAGAGACGACAGATACCAACGACGCGAATTGACCAGTTTTCTAACGCCGATGACACAAAACAGACCGTTTCTCTGAGTGATCAGGATTGAAATGACAGAAGGAAAGCAGCGTCATCATGGGGGCTGCGACGCCCCTACCGCAACGGGAATCCATCGAATCCGTGTATGTTGTCACCAGACTTCGCCCCCGTTCGGTACACGCGAAGGCGGATTATAGAGAATCTACCCGCTCCGCAGCGACCCCCGAGGCCGGTTCAAGTCAAAACAACGAAAAATGGACCTTCGCCTTTGGTCCGAAAAGATCGAAGAAACGCCGGTATTTTCCAGCAATCTATGCTAACAGAAAGAAATACGCTGTGGCATGAAACGAAAAAAGCAGCGTACCGGATGATACGCTGCATCGTTGAGAATCAATCAGGCTGTCAGCCTGATGTTTAGTGATGGTGATGATGGCCAGAACCACCACCGTATCCGCCATGACCTCCGCCGTATCCGTGGTTGTAGCCACCACCGTAGTGGCCCCCGCCGTAATTGGGCGTTGAGTAGATTTGAACACTTCGGTAGGACGGATAGCCATAGCCACCGCCGTAGCCTCCTCCATATCCGCCACCGTAATAAGGTTGGCTATATCCCTGATTGTAATATCCGCCGTAGTTGTTGTAGCCACTACCGTAGTTGAGGGAAATCCCCAACCCCGATCCGCCACCACCGTAGCATTGAGCCATCGTGGCAGATGAGCCGACGACCAACAGGCAACTGAACGCTGCCACACAAACTAGAAATTTTTTCATCGATTGTTCTCTCCCGTATCGGAATGAACTGGGCCAAAGAAGCCCGGCGGTTCAGTCGCATCACCGTGATGAGACGTTGCTGAACTTGAAATCCAAACCAGTTTGCTCCGTGGCTGGCTCTCATTTTCAACGATTGAACTTGCCGGGCTATTCACTTCTATCTGAAACCCGATTCCGTTCGGGATGAATCTGAATAGCACAAGACACAGGCAATGCGAAAAGAGTGCCAATCGCCTGAAATCTGTTCCGGCGAGCGAGGGACGTCAGTCTAATGATGAAACAATTCCAACCGGAGACTCACTGGTGAATTGATTTAGTCATATTTATCCGCCACAGAGCGATGGTTCCCGGTTTATGTGGAACCGGACGCTAGCGCGCTTTGGCTGATAAGACGATCATCAGCCGCTCGATGCTACGGCATATCAAATTGACAACACAGCGCCGTCAGACTGAACCGTTTTTGCTCGCAATAAAATGACTATCCGCCGAATGCGCTGTACCGCAAAACGCCGCGATGAAATGTGTAGCGGTTGAGAACAAACAATCCGGCGATCCAGCCCGCCTGGATCAGGAGTTCAACTGGTAGGTGTTCGCGCGGGATTTTTCCGATCAGAATCGCCGTGGGAGTGTAGGCCAGATATCGAAATGGCAGATAATCGACAAACGGAATCCATTTCGACAGCAACTCCAGCGGAATCATGTGACCCGACAGGAAATAGCTGAGCATCATGTAGATGAAAATCAATGAGCTGACTTCCAGAAACCAGAACGCCACCAATCCGATCAATGCTTCAATCAAAAAACCAATCACAAATGCCATCAGCAGCGAAGCCACAAACGCCAGCATCACTGGCCAGCCGGGCCACGCAGGCAAGTGCTGTCGGCACAGCCAGAACACCAACGCGAACGGCCCGGTAGCAACAGCGTAATAGACCAGCTTGTGGGCAATCCGATGCCAAAACAGATGGTCAAGCATATCGACTGGCTGAATCAGATACTTGCGAATGGACCCATCCGCGATCGAGCCGGCGATTCCTGTTGACAGCCCCGGCATACTGGAAAACGCTCGAGTCAACATGACCAGCAGGAAGTACGAAACCATTTCGCTGAAATTGTATCCCTGAATGGAACGTCCAGCCGCGTTTTGAAAAATCGCACTCCACAGAAAAATCTGAGTCACGATCGGGAGAAATCTGACCAGCGTGGAAAAAGCAAAATCAGCGCGATACGTCAGTCGTTCCTCAATGGCGGTCCGCAGAATCAGCCATTTGAGTCGTAATCTTGCCTCAACTTCCCCAAGGATAGTTTCCGATTCGGCATTTGAATGCGTGACGGTCATGACTTTGCCCTCGCAGCATCATCTGCCGAAAACAATTCTGCGATGACGTCTTCCAGAGGCCGCTCGGACACGCTGATATCATCAATGGAGTTTTGGCTGAGAATGCTCGAAAGGCACTCCGATACTCTCTGTTTTTCGACCTGAATTCGGACTTTCGGTGGGCGAGATTCGACGATCGTGCCAAAGCGTTCCAGTCCCTGAGGGACGATGTTGTCCGAGAATTGCAGTTCAATAATCTTGTGGCGACTAAAGCGGTCCACAATCGCCGCCAATGGGCCGTCGTGAATCACAATTCCCTTATTGATTACGATCGCGCGATCGCACAGGGCTTCGACGTCTTTCATATAGTGACTGGTCAGGATTACGGTAATTCGCTGCTCCCGCTGATAGCGGCGGAGGAATTCCTGAACTCGCCGCTGACTGACGACGTCCAGTCCAATCGTCGGTTCGTCCAAAAACAGAACATCTGGACGATGAAGCAATGCCGCGATAAGTTCCATTCGCATTCGTTCACCCAGTGAAAGCTCACGAACAGGCTGCGACATCAGGCGACCGACCTCCAGCAAATCGGTCAGTTCATCCAGTCGCCGCTGATATTCGTCGGCAGGAATCCGATAGATTTCCTTGTGAAGCCGGAAGGATTCCTGCGCTGGCAAGTCCCACCAAAGCTGTTCTTTTTGTCCGGTCACCAGTGAAAATCGGCGGCGGTAGGAATCTTCTCGCTTCCACGGAACATGGCCCAGCACCTCAGCGGTCCCGGATGTCGGTACGACCAATCCGGAAAGCAATTTCAGCGTCGTCGTTTTACCGGCACCATTGGGACCGAGGAACGCGACCATTTCACCTTCTTCAATAGTGAAACTGACGTTCCGCACCGCGCTAACAATATCATGCTCACGATGGAACAACCCGCGCACTGAAGCCCAGACGCCTTCTCGCTTCCGAAAGACCTTGTATGTCCGACACAATTCTCTGACTTCGATCGCTGCCATTTCCCGAATCGTAATCCACTCACCGCGCGCAGGCAATCATTGGAACCTGAAGATCCCGCTGCTGAATCAATTGTGCAGCGACACTGACTGCGATTTCTGCGGGCGTGTTGTTTCCGATCGGCAATCCCATTGGGCAAAAATACGATGCGATCCGGTCATCGGAAAAGCCCTGTTGCCTGAGATCTCGTTTCAGCACGCTGGCTTTTTGCTGGCTGCCAATGACCCCGAGATAGGGCGAGTTTCGAGTTCGAAGGATTTCCGCCAGCACCGGCAGGTCGGTCGCGTGACCTTTGCTCATCAGCACAAAAAAAGCATTCGTCGGTTGAGCTGCAACGGTTTCGGCGGGAACTTCAACGTGCCGTTTCGTGAGCTTAAAATGATCGGGCAGCTTGTCGAGCCATTCCTTGCGAGTGTCGATGCAGGTGAGGTGGCAATTCAGTTCCAGCAGCAATCGAATCAATGATTGAGCAATATGTCCTGCTCCATAAATCACAATCGGCCACCCTCGCTGCGTATGAATCTCAAAGAAGAGCTTGACCTCGCCGCCACACGTCATCCCGATGTCGGTCTGCAGATTCCAAATGACAAGATCGGGAAGTGTCGCGTCTGTTGCGAGCAGCATTTGAGCGTGACGCACGGCGGCGGCTTCGATCTTTCCTCCGCCGACCGTGCCCCATTCAAGATCCGCAGCGGTGACGAGTGCCTTCGCTCCCACAACCTGCGGCGCGCTGCCGCGAACATCGATCAGGGTCACAGTGACGAATGACGTTCCTGAATCAAGTAACTTCTGAACGGTGCGGTTGTACGCGACGACGTCGAAGGGCATGGGAAGCCTGAGATCTTTTCACGAGCACATCAGTTGCCATCGGAGGCAGGTGGTTCTCCGACTTCAATCTTGTCCAGAATCTCTGGATCTCCTTTTGCGGAATCCGTCGGTTGGGCATCAACCGCAGGTGCTGCCGGGTTCAGAGCGGCTTCAAATTCCTGCAATGCATCTTCAAACTGCGTTTTTTCGCGAGAGTCCGCAAGTTCCACGGCTCGCTTCTGTACCGCGATCGCTTCTTCCAGATTACCCTTTTTGAACAGGATTCGACCTATTGTGTCCAGAATCGATGCGTTTTTGGATTCCGTGAGTTCTTCCGCGCGTTTTGCAGCGGACATCGCCAAATCGAGGTCTGGCCCAGGACCAGGCACGCCCGTTGCCAGGATCCAAGCCAACTGATTCAGTTCAAGAGGTTCATTTGTCGCTTCTTTGATCAAAGCCTCGGCCGTTTTGTTGGCCTCGTCAAACATTTCACCCTTCAGCAACAATTGAAATCGCAACTGTTTAATTTCGTTGTTCCCCGGGAATCTTTCCACCAACTGGTCCAGCAGTGAGACGCCAGTTTTGAAATCTTCCTTTTGCAAAGCTGCCTGGATCTTCGGTCCATACTCCCGCATGACAGCCTCAGCTTCGCGGGCAGAAACAAATTCATTTCGAGCCTTTTTCAAGTCCCAACTGTTGTTCACGACCTGCTGCAGTGGCTCATCAATTTCAATCGGATGCCCGATCCATTCAACCTTACCGCTTTTTCCAACAATAAAGGCACATGGAATTCCATTCTGACCAGATGCCTGCATGTAAGCTGTGTTGGTTTTGTTTTCTTCATCAAGTGCTATCGTGTAAGTCAGGACCTCTGACCAAAGTTTTCCGCCACGCGAATCCTGACCCATGAATTCCGTAACGACTTCATCGTCTTCCGCGCTGACGCCGATGAAAGTCACTTCGTCACCGTATTCTTTTTGCAGCGAAGCGATATGTGGCATACTGGCCAGACACGGACCACACCATGTTGCCCAGAACTCAACGACGTAGACCTTGTCACGAGCAAAGGAATTGACCGGCGCTCCGTTGACCCATTTTGAAATCGAAATTGGTGGAGCCGCATCGCCAATAATCAACTCGCCGTTCGCAGTCGGCTGTGCCTCGGGCGTCGGCTCCTGTAAGTCGATTGTCGCCGGCAGACCTACGTCCGTATCTTCCGAGGCAGGAATGGAGTCTTTTGGCTCAGTATCCGAATTCTTCCCTTGCTCATAGGCCAGAGACGAGTCACTCTCACCGCAGCCGATCAGAACTGAAATCAATCCCGTCAGCAAGGTCGAAACAATGAACTTGTGCATCACATAACTTCCAACTCGGGATTTTGACTTGTAGATACGCAAAAAATGAGTTCTCCGCGTGCTGCAGAAAAACCTGTCTGCCGTTCGCATCCGGGAATGGTACGGCCGCAGAGACCGAATTCCTATCGAATTACCAAAAACAGTGGTCGCAGAGGGATGAAACAGCATCGGTCGCATAAGACTGATGCGATCTATGCTCCGCGAATTTCCGAAAACCATAGTCAGCGGCGGAACAAGACCAAACAAAAGGCTCATTACCGCGCAAGATACAGCCGCTGGATATCTTCCAGGGTCACGGTAATCGTGCGAGTAAATCCTGTGTGGCTTCGTTCATACAAGATATGCGTTGCCAACTGTGGTTGTTCGTGAATAGATCGCGCCACCCAACGACGGTCTTCGTCGGACAATATCCCCACCGAGGCATCCCAGTTTGTTCGGGCTTCCATTACGAGTGCATCAATTCGAGGATCGAATTTGTTCATGGGCCGAAAATTCTCCGCTTAATCCTTGCTTGCCAGTGCCTGCATTTTGCGGGCCTTTTCAAGCCGACGCGAGGTTGCCGTGTATTCTTCATCCGTGCGAGCCTTTTCCGAAGTGGCATCGCTCAACTTCGCGGCAGCCGCCTTGCGACTGAGTTCTGCTGTTTGTGTTGCAGCGTTGGTGAGTACACTGACGACAGAACCTTTCACCTGGACAAAGCCACCGTCAACAAAATACGACTCAGTCGCTCCCGCTGCGTCAGTCAGCTTCAATTCTCCGATCCCCAGCCGACCCACAAGTGGCGCACGACCGGGATAGAACCCTGCCGATCCGTCGCACAACGGAAGGCGAATTGAAGCAACCGGCTTATCGAACAATGTTCGTTCCGGAGTCACAAGTACCAGACTGAGTTCTGCCATGATGATTTCCTAGGCTCCAGCCTGCATCTTCTTGTATTGTTCTTCCGCTTCTTCGATTGCACCGACGTACATGAAGGCAGCTTCTGATAAATGGTCCCATTTTCCGTCGCAGATTTCTTCAAAGCTGCGAATTGTGTCGGCCAACGGTGTGATCTTTCCGGCTTTCCCTGTAAACACTTCTGCCACAAGGAACGGTTGCGACAGGAAGCGTTCGATTCGCCGAGCACGATGCACGACCATTTTGTCGTCTTCGCTCAATTCGTCCACGCCCAGAATCGCGATGATGTCCTGAAGTTCGCGGTAACGCTGCAACGTCTGCTGCACTCGTCGTGCCACATTGTAGTGCCGTTGCCCGACGTACTGTGGATCGAGAATTCGGCTCGAAGACGCAAGCGGATCGATCGCCGGATAAATCCCTTTTTCCGAAATTCGTCGTTCCAGATAAATGAACGCATCAAGGTGAGCGAACGCAGTCGCTGGTGCCGGGTCAGTCGGATCGTCCGCCGGAACATAAACGGCCTGGACAGAAGTAATCGCACCTTTCTTCGTCGAGGTAATACGTTCCTGCAACTCACCTAATTCCGTGCCCAGAGTTGGCTGATAACCCACTGCAGACGGCATACGCCCCAGCAGTGCGGACGTTTCAGAACCAGCCTGAGAGAATCGGAAAATATTGTCTACGAACAACAGAGTGTCCGAACCAGTCGCGTCACGGAACCATTCGGCCATTGTCAATGCAGACAATGCGACTCGCAAACGAGCACCCGGTGGTTCGTTCATCTGACCGAACACCATGGTCGTCTGCTCAATCACAGACCGATCCGTCGTGCCGATCTTTGTTTCCTGCATTTCAAGCCAAAGGTCATTCCCTTCGCGTGTTCTTTCACCAACCCCAGCGAATACCGAAAATCCCCCGTGGGCACTCGCAATACGAGCAATGAGCTCGGTCAAAATTACGGTTTTTCCGAGTCCCGCTCCGCCGAACAATCCGGCTTTACCGCCGCGAACAAACGGAGTCAGCAGGTCAACCACCTTGATCCCGGTTTCAAAGACTTCCGTCTTCGCGCTCAGATCTTCCATCGCTGGCGGACGGCGGTGAATCGGCCAACGTTCTTCGTAGGTCACTTCACCACGTCCGTCGATCGGATCACCAAGGACGTTAAACACGCGGCCCAAAGTTCCCTTGCCCACAGGAACCGACAATGGTCCCCCTGTGTCGTTCACATCCATCCCGCGACGCATGCCGTCGGTGCTTCCCAGAGCCACACAGCGCACTCGGCCACCGCCGAGATGCTGCTGAACTTCTCCGGTGACTTTGACCTTGTTGCCTTTTACATCGGCTTCGATCAAAACGGCATTGTAAATATCCGGCAGATGCTCTTCCGGGAATTGGGCATCGAACGTCGATCCAATTACCTGAGAAACTTTACCTGCGATCATTGTTTCGCTCATCGGTCATTTGCCCCATGACTGCTGTTTCAAAAACTTGAATAATTAACCGAGTGCTGCTGCACCACCGATGATTTCTGCCAATTCCGACGTAATCCCGGCCTGTCGAGCCCGGTTGTACTGTTGCTTCAGATTTCCTGCCATTTCGTCCGCATTCTCTGTCGCGCCCTTCATGGCAACCATGCGTGCAATTTGCTCGCTCACTGCTGCATCCAGGAAACACTTAAAGAGCTTCGCTCGAAATGCTGCCGGAACAATCTCCGCCAGAATCTCCGGTGCTGAAGGCAGAAATTCGTAGTCAACAGCCGTGTCTGACTTTGTTTCATCACCGCCTCCCAGACCAGCAATGGGAAGTAATGATTCCACAACAGCGAACTGTTTGGAGGACGAGACAAATTGCGTGTAGGCCACATCCAGACGGTCGATTCGGCCTGCAATGAAGTCTGCAACGTACCGGGTTCCCAAAGCCTCCACCGCTTCAAAAGTCGGTTGATCTTCGAATGTTGTGTATTGCGTGTGGATCGGTATTTTCTGGTAGTTCAGAAATTTGATTCCGCGTTTACCGGAGACTTCCAGTTGAAACTCAATCCCTTTCTCTCTGAGACCGCGAATATGTCCCAGTACCTGACGCAGGACGCTCGCATTGTACCCGCCGCACAATCCGCGATTCGCGGTCAGCACCAGTAAAACGCTACGTTTCTCTTCTTCGCGGCGTTCAAGCAATGGATGAGAGAACTTCAAATTCGCTCGTCCCAGATCGCCGACAATTTCAGATATTTTTCTCGTGTATTCAGCGGCTTCCGTAGCGCGATCCATCGCTTTCTTAAAGCGACTGGTCGCGATCAGCTCCATCGTGCGCGTAATCTTGCGGATGTTGCGCACCGCTTTGAGCCGTTTGACGAGTAAGCGTCTGTTAGCCATGAATCAAACCATACCTGTAGGTTGGACATTCCTGTCCGTCGTCACCAAATTCAATCGAACAGACCTTAGCTCTTAGAAGCCAATCTCGATACAAACGCAGTCAGAGCCGATTTTAACATGCCTTCAATTTCGTCTGTCAATGCCGCCTCTGCGATCAACTTGTCTCGTAAATCCGCATGTTCGGTGCGAATAAACTCGTGCATTTGACCTTCGGTTTCCTGCACCTTATTCACAGGAACCTTGTCAAAATAACCTCTGGCTCCTGCGTAGATTGCAATCACCTGATCGGCCACGTGCAGTGGGCCATATTGTGGTTGCTTGAGCAGTTCCACCATGCGGTATCCGCGATCAAGCTGCGATTGAGTCGCTTTGTCAAGTTCTGTGCCGAGCTGAGCAAATGCTTCCAGTTCACGAAACGCAGCAAGGTCCAGTCGCAAACTTCCGGCGATTTTCTTCATCGCCTTGTTCTGAGCGTTACCCCCCACGCGACTTACCGAAACACCGACGTTAATGGCTGGACGAATTCCCTTCCAGAACAAGTCCGATTCCAGATAAATCTGACCGTCAGTAATCGAAATCACGTTCGTCGGAATGTATGCGGAAACTTCGCCTTCAAGCGTTTCAATAATCGGCAGGGCCGTCATTGAACCGCCGCCCAGTTCTTTGTTCAACTTGACGGCTCGTTCGAGCAATCGGCTGTGGCAATAAAACACGTCGCCCGGAAACGCTTCACGCCCGGGGGGACGACGCATCAGCAGTGAAAGCTGGCGATACGCAATGGCCTGCTTCGACAAGTCGTCGTACACCACCAGCGTGTGCTTGCCCTGGTACATAAAAAACTCAGCCATCGCCGCACCTGAGTACGGGGCAATGTACTGAATCGGGGCCGGATCGGCGCTGCTTGCCGCGACGACGATCGTATAATCCAAAGCACCGTGCTGACGCAGAATCTCGACAATGCCAGCGACAGAGGATCCACGCTGGCCACAGGCGACATAGACGCAGATCACGCCGGTGTCTTTTTGATTCAGGATGGTGTCGATTGCAATGGCGGTCTTGCCCGTCTTGCGGTCACCGATAATCAATTCACGCTGACCACGACCGATCGGTGTCATCGCGTCGATCGCCTTGATGCCGGTCTGCAGAGGTTCTTTCACTGGCTGGCGTTCAGCCACGCCAGCCGCCTGCCATTCGACAGGACGCGAGTCCGGCGTCAATACGGGGCCTTTTCCGTCCAGCGGATTACCGAGTGGATCGACAACACGACCCAGCAAGGCAGTCCCAACCGGTACGGACAGCAGTTTGCCCGTGGAACGGATCTCGTCGCCTTCCTTGATTTTCAGGTAATCGCCGAGAATTACGACGCCGACACTGTTTTCTTCAAGGTTAAACGCAAGGCCGCGAGTGCCATTCGAGAACTCCAGCATCTCGCCTGACATCGCTGTGGAGAGGCCAGTGCAACGGGCAATTCCGTCACCGACTTCAATCACGCGACCAACTTCTGCAGTCTGAACCTGACCGCGAAAGTCTTCAATCTCTTTCTGGATGACTGAAGCGATCTCGTCCGCTTTGAATTTCATTGAATGCTTTCTCCACCAAACGACCCTTGAGCTGCTTTAGCCGCGATCGCAGGGATGAATCATAAACGGTATCACCAACCTGCAGGATCATCCCTCCGACCAGCGCCGGATCGACAATCTCCTGCAACAGGGGTTCAAACCCCAACTTATTTCTTAACTGATCACGAATTTCATTTCGCGAACTCTCTGTCAACGGTCGGGCAACTCGCACCCGAACGCGCTGTTTGCCAGCAACCGCTTCCTGCAATTTCACCAACACACTCTGGATCATCGGCAGCATTCCAATCCGACCATGTCGAACCAGAACTCGCAAAAAATTTGCAAAGAACTCGGACGACTTCGGAGCAACAACACGATCGACAATCGCCAGTTTGTCATCGCGACCTACCGAATCTGACAACAGAATCTGCTCAAATTCCGGGTACTTCGCCAACACGTCGTCCACCAACGAATTCAGCTCCTCTTCGGGCGACGTCACGCCGTTCTGTGCTGCCGCCGTCATGTACGATCGTGCGTACATCGTGGCCACAGCCAGCGCACCGGGATCTTCCAGCACACTGTCAGTTCGACGTTTTTGACTAAGGTCCGACATGACTATCCTCAAGCGTCGTGTTTCAGCGGGAGATTTCAGCGAGTGCCTGACTGATCAGACGATCCTGATCCCCGTCCTGCAGAGCACGTCCGAGAACATGCTCGGTCGCCTGCACGACCTGCGAGTTGATCTGCGTGAAGACTTCCGCCAGAGCAGTGTCCTTTGCCTGACGGATATCGTCAGTCGCTCGCTCGCGAACCGCTTCCACTTCGCGTTTGGCGTTCGCAATCAGGTCCTGACTCGTCCGTTCTGCATCGCGACGAGCTTCGGCAACCATCTCATGCACAGTTTGCTCTGCATTCTTCAGTTTCTGCTCGTACTCAGCAAGCAAAGCCTGAGATTTACGCCGACCTTCTTCTGCATCGCTGATCGCTTTTCTAATTCCTTCTTCGCGTCGATCAAGCCCTTGGATCATTGGCCCCCAAGCAAACTTTTTCATCACCACGATAAAACAGATAAACGTGATCAACGTCCACAGTGCCAGATCCGTCTGGATACTCATTGGCACAGACGTGTCGTGATGATCCTGCGCCGCATGAGGATTAGACGCAGATTCCGCAGTGTCTCCATGCAGAGCCTCATCTTGCTTATTAATCGCCCATGACGCTGACGATTGACACGCCAAGCATGCAACCAGCGACAAAAAAAGAATCACACGATGTTCCAGTTTCAAGACAGACATTGGTGTGAACCACATGAAAGACGTTGCTTGAAGGTAACCAACAAACGCAGGACAAGAACTAGCTGATGATACAAACGATCAACCCAATGACCGCAGCACCTTCAACCATCGCCGCAGTCACAATCATCCCGCCGCGAATGTCGCCAGCAACTTCCGGCTGACGAGCCATGCTTTCAAAAGCGGCCGCCGCCAGTCGGGAAATTCCGAGTCCTGCCCCAATCACAACCAAGCCAGCGCCAAATGCCCCGCCAAAATTGATCAGAGGGACAACTGGGCCATCCGGCTGAGCCATAGCGGATGCTGATAACGACACAAACGCCGCAACACTCATCAGGGCGTACTTTAGAAACTTACTCACTAGAAAAACTCCTCTGCAAATACGGTTTGAGATACACGCCCAAGTGCCGCCGAAATCTTGCCGGAGGCACAAGCAAACACTAGAAATCGAAACTATTCAGTGTTTATGAACCGCCCCGGCCAGAAAAATCGTGGCTAGAAACGAAAACACATATGCCTGAAGCACCGCAACAAGCAACTCCAGAACTCCAACACCAACTTGACCCAGCACACTCCCAACTGTAACAACTCCCCAAAGAGGGAGACTGGAGTGAGCGGCCTGCCCAATGAAGGCCAGCATTACCCCAAGCGCCGTGTGGCCGCCCATAATGTTGCCAAAAAGTCGCAAGGCTAGAATTGAGTGCTTGATAAGAAAGCCCATCAACTCAATCAAAAACATCACACATGACAAGAGCAGACCACCAGCCCCACCAACACCAGTCTCAGGTATCAGGTTTCCAAAGAAACCCTTAACACCCATAGCACTAGTACCCGCAATAAAGGTCGCACCGAGTGAACACAACGCTAAGGCTGCAGTTACGCTGATACTGCCCGTCGCGGACCCGAGGGAAGGAATCGCTCCAAGCAAATTGCAGAACAACACGTAGAAAAAGCAACTCCAGATGAACGGCAGATATTTATCCGCCGGATGCGTTAAATTTTCAGCATTGCCATGACCACTGATGCTCAAGGCATGCTCATGACCTTCCGATGCAATCACGTACCCACCTTGACCATCGATTTCCACATTCCCGTGATGATCTTCGTGGTGCCCTTCGGTGTGGTCACCGATCGTTGGGCGAACAACTTCGTCACGAATAAACAGCGCAAGTGCTTCCCAAAAATTCCAAAACGTTCCAGACGCTGGCTGACCCGACCGAATTCGCTTCGCAAGCCCACGAAAAATCAAGATGCACAACAGAACAACAACGAGCTGCAAGACCATGAATTTTGTAATCAGGAATCCGGTACTGGGAGTGGCACCTGCAAACGGCTGAGGAATGAAAACCTTCCCCTCCATCGCCTCGTTCACCTGCTCAAGTGTCGGATGTGCGAGATGCAAGGCCTTCAGCTGATGCCAAGGCACCGCATCGACACTGTCATAAGCATGTGACGAAGTGAAGAACTTAGGCACCTCAAAGTAACCGAAGTCGCGAACGTGATGAAAATGATCTTCGCCACTCATTTCCTGTTGTCCGCCAACCTTTGTTAATGACACGGAGATTTAATATGAAGCCAAGCCAGTAACACCACCAACGTCAATCAACTTTTGGCAAACTATTTTTCAACGGAGGTTTTAGCAGTCTTACTTCAGTAAACAGCGCCAGTAAATAGAAGCCTATTAACCAGCCAAAAAAATCCGCTATACCCAATTCTGGTCTCAACTTTCGAATCGCCAGAGCAATTCCAGCTACGATAAACAGTCGTACCATGGTTTGAATCAACATCGCAGACAATTCATCGCGAACGATAGCGACCATTGACAATAGCACAACAATCCAGCCGGGAATCAAACAACAAATCGCAGCAATTGTCATCCACCAGATTCCTCGCTCGCCATTTAACCAGCGAGCGGGAAAAAAACAAATAGCCCAACCAACGGCAAGAATGAATGTCAGCCAAAACGCCGAAGCTAAGCCCTTCTTAAAGGAAGTTTCAGTCACTTGGATTGATTCTCCTTTGCGTCAGGCTTTTCTACTTCTACGTCAGGCTTAACCGCCTTTCGGTTTCGGTCCGAGTCCTGATCCAGACGTCGCAGGAGGGCTCGAAGAGAAACTCCTGCAAAGACAAAACCAAGACATGCACCACAAATCGTCAGGAGCGGCGAAAAACCGTACTTTCGATCCAGCCAATACCCGCCACCCATCATCACGGCCATCGAGACAGCACCAGTCATAATTTCATGTGCCGTTCGATAGCCCTGAGCAATCTGAAACGCAGCCGACTTTCGACGCTGACTTGATCCGGAACTTCTGTCAGACATTTGGCAACGTCCTTTGGGTGATCGGCAGATTTCTTTCTCCCGTCGAAAACCCAAGCACTATCAGGCTGTCGATTGAGTCGCCACTGAGTTTACCTAAGTGGTTTTCAGGATTCTGCACTACCGGAATTCCCAGTGTTTTCGAGTAGTGCAGAATCCCGAGAACCACCGGAATGAATCCGGTGCCGGGTCAATCCACAGCTCGCCAGCGGCCGGTTGTTCCGCTTGGTAGATCCCATTCTTCCGCTCGCCTTCGATGTTGTTTTTACTCTCCGCAGTGACAACTACTCCGCGACGGGGCGTGAGTCTAGGAGCGTGGCAAAATTGAGTCAAAGTGGCACGATCTTACGCAGTTTCTTTCCTGGGATCGGGATGGAATATAGTTCGATTGAGAAGGCAATCTTCCGAAAGCTCAGCAACCGCTTCGTTCCAAGTTACCCAACACAACATTTACCACCAGAATTCGGTAGCTGCGATCAAAGACCGTCGTGACACGCCTCACACTGGGACAAGTCATTCAGCATTGCAAGGGATGCTTCCCATGCATAGTTCTGTTTCACACACTGCGTCGCGGCTGTGCCGAGCCGTTGCTGCAACTCCCGGTCGTTGAATACGCAGCAAAGTGCGGAGACCCATTCGTTGGCGGAAGAGGCTTTGAGCAAATGCACGCCAGGCTCTGCTGCCAAACCTTTTAATGGTTCTGGTGAACATATCACCGGACGACCACACGCCATCGCTTCCAGAACTTTATTCTGGACACCGCGGGCAATCTGCAATGGCACCACGGCACATGTGGCACGCATTAACCAGGGACGTACGTCGGGGACCGAACCTGTCACGTTGATACCACTCCTGGCCTGCAACGCCTCGACTTCGGATGTTGGGGATTTGCCGACGATGTAGAATTTCGCGTCCGGGTAACGCTGACAGATTTGAGGCCACACGTTTTCCGCAAACCAGATTGCGGCATCAGCGTTCGGTTTGTAATTCATCACACCGATGAACGCGCATGAATGAGGTTCCGAAACGATACCCGGTTGCGGAGCAAAGTATTGATAGTCAACACCATTGCTCACAGCCACAATTCGATCCGTTGGACAGAACGAACGGAATAGCTCGCGTTCCGCTTCACTGACGACCAGAAGCCGGTCGCAACTTGCTGCCAGGCGGCATTCGACATCTCGCAGCCTTCGGCCTTCCGTGCGATAGATCAGGGACATCGGAAATCGCGAGGCGTTCGCATAGTCCAGCCACTTTTGACTATCGACGTCGATCAAATCGACCCAGCATCTTGTGTTGGCATTCACACACGGCGGAAACACATAGCGGGCGACTCCTGACGAAGACGCCAGAACGGCATCGTATCTTGTTTCCCGACTCCACTGCTGAACGCCTTTGGCCAACGAAGAAGAATCGAACAATCCTTCAGTCACCGTTCGTCCACGCAGCATGGACATCGCGCCTCGAACATATCGCCTGCGTCCGGAATGCGGCACAACCGCCAACTGATTCGTGACCTGACGAAGCGCCTGCAACGTTTCGTTGCTCGTCGGTTCATCAGTCAGGCAGGCCAGATCCACCGACGACCGCTCAGCCATAAACTTCAGTACGTTCCACGTTCGAATTCGATCACCGCGATCCGGCGGAAAGGGGACTCGATGCGTCACGTATAAAATTCTCGCAGTCATATCGTAGGCGTCTCGGGTTTTTCCGTTTAGTCCGTTCAGGATGTGACTGTCGCGCAGGAATAGCCGGGAGTGACGGTCCCTGGCCTGGAGTTTGGCCCAAGGCTTTCATCGAGAATCGCTGTCATCGTGGTCAGGCGAAACTGACTTAGCATCTGTGTGAGTTTGGGTACGGTCGTGGACAAATTCTGATAGTGGCGGAATCGAGATTTCCATGATGCCGCTATTCGCGGCTGATCGGGATCGACCTCCCAGGGATGCAGATACACGTTCAGCGGTCGCCCCTCAGATCGAATCTGCTGCAGCAACTTCGCGGTCAGCATCCACGGAAAGAGTCTCAGATAACCACCGCCACCAACCGGAATGGTCTGCCCGGCGAATTTTGCGGTCATTCCGGGAAACTCACGGATTGAGCCAAATACTGTCTGTAGAACGTGTGGGCTGCGTGGTGATCCCGGAATGCCGTAACGGTCGTGCCGCGTCGGGTAGATGCTGGAATCCGTATCGAAGCCTTCTTCGACAAGGATATTCAATGCCCAAAGCGAGCGGCGAGTGATAGAAAAACTTGGCGCGCGATACAGACGCACGGGTTCACCAGTGATGTCCTGCAGAATGTTGCGCGATTCAACCAAATCTTCGCGAAAGCGTTGCGGCCCCAGATCGTAAACCAGTTGATGCCACTGACTGTGACATCCAATTTCATGACCGGCTGAACGAATCTCGGTCACCAAATGCGGAAACCGTTCAGCCACCCAGCCGAGGATAAAAAAGGTGCCAATTGTCGATTGTCGTGCGGCAATTTCCAGAATCTTCCGAGTGTTGTGTTCGACGCGGCATTCGTAATGATCCCAATCGTCTGGTTTAATCACACGCGAAAATGCGGAGACCTGAAAATAGTCCTCCACATCGACTGTAAAAGTCCCGTCGAATGGTTCTGCAGTGATAGCCATAGGGTCCCCGATAATCAAATCGCCTACAGGTTGGACATTCTCACGACTTCCTGCTGATAGCCGTAAGTCTGACGCTGAAAATCTGAATCCGATCCGACCATGATGGCCCCCAGCAACGGAATCTGCAGGCTCCGGAGTGAATCGCGAGCCTGAGCCACGTAGCGCACTCGGCTGTAATCTTTGCGAGTCGCCAACAGCACGATGTCGGCGTTTTGAGCCAGCATCGACGGTTCGGCGACGAACAGCAGTGGCGATGTATCGATCACGACAAAGTCAAACGACGATTTCAAAGACTGCATCAGGCGGCGACCACCATCGATGGACAAGGTCTGCAACACGCGCTGATCCACGCTGCCTGCACCAATGAACGTCAATCCGGGTGCCTCCGTCTGCTGCCGGATCTGATCAATCGTTGCTTCGCCGCGAATCAGTTCACTGATCCCCGGCCCCTGTTGAGTACCGACCATCATATGTGCAGACGGACGTCGCAGGTCACAATCCACCAGTGCCACACGCTTGCCTGTTCGCGCCAGGCTGGCGGCTAACTGGCAGGAAACCGTCGTTTTGCCTTCGTTCGCAGAAGCACCGGCGATCAGAATTGACGCTGGCCTTGCGGGATCAATATGTCGCATCAGGAATGTTCGCACGACGTCCATGGATTCGGTCACAGCGCGATTCCATTCGTCGTAATCAACTTTGCCGGCAAAGATTCCAAGGCCCAGTAGTCCACCACGATCAGGTGAAGGAATTGTCCCGATCAATCGCAAACCAACTTCACTGGAAATATCTGTCGCAGCACCGATCCGATAGGAAAACCATTCAAACAAAGTGAAACCGCAAACGATGGAACCCAGGACACCAAATCCCGCCAGCATAGAAAGCTGTGTTTTCTTTTTAATCTGTCGTTCTTCCGGAACATTGGCATCCTGGACTGAACTGATGCGATCAGGAGCGTTCAGTTCTACCTGCTGTTCGCGAATCTGTTGCGCCAGGGATTCCCGCAGCTTCACGTCAGGATCGATTTCGAGTTGTTCGCGTTGCAGATCGATCATCTGCAGATTTTTTTCGTCGCGAAGTTTTTCCTGTTCGCCAATCTCAGATTTCACCGCATCGCGAAGTTTGGTCAGGTAGGTGACTCGTGAAAATTTGGCTGTAGCAGGCGTTCCATCGGGGCCGTTTGAGGGTCCACCACCCAGCATTGTGAGAAGAGTTTGTTCTTGTTTTCGCAGTACCTTCAAATCAGGATGATTGGTATCGCGACTGTACGATTCGAACTGGGCGATTTTCTGGCGAATCATCAACAGTTCGCGCCCCAGATTCACGGTACCTCCGACTTGCCCCTGATCACCACCACGGGCTCCGCCTCGGGTGTTGAACAGATTCGGGTCTGCGCCGATCAGGCCGCCCGACAATCCCTGAGCCTGCAATGCTTCTTCTGCGTGAATGGCATTGTCCAGTTCGCGCAGCTCTTTATCCAGCTCCGAGATCTTTTGCTGGATGCGACCCTGATCAAGAATGAGTATCTTTGCATCGACACTCCCCAGATTTTTCGCCAGTCGTTCAATATTTGCCTGGGCGACACGGACGCGCTTATCGACGTCGCCGTGCGAATCTTCTGCTTTGCGCAGGTTCTCAATGCGCTTGTTCCGTTCGTTGTAGACGACTTCGTTCAGATAGGAATCCTTCACGGCGTTGACAATCAGGGCCAGATCTTCCGGATACTCACCCTGCAGGCTGATCTTAAGAAATTCCGGGCTGATTTGTTCATCAACATTCAGCTCCGTCAACAACCATTCGACAGGATGAGCAATCGTACTGAGCGTGCGGCATTCAATCACCTTCGGATTGCGCAGTGCTGATGTGAGTACGGCCCGGCTTTTGATGAACCCTTTTTGCGTATCGCGATACGTCAGAAATTCCGTACTGCGCTGTTTTGTGTCGTCGAAAGCGACAACTTGCTGGTATTGCTGGATCTTCAGGATGGCCGATGATTCATATTTTGCAGGGATCATTTCCCAGACAATCGCACTGGCCAGTAATGCTGCGGGGACGGCCAGCACCAGCGCGGGTACCCAGCGACGACGCAATGCGGTCAGGATCCCGAGTGCTGTCAGTTCGCGTCCAGTGGAACTGTTGCGAGGCGCGGTTCCATCAGGGCGGCTACTGATCTTCGGCGATGCTGAGCCTGTTGGCGAGTTGCGAAAATCCTGAGTGGTGGTCATCGTGTATGTCTCTCTGGGTTTCCACCGCAGAACCGAATGTGAGTGACGCGACAAGTCCAGTCGCTGTGAGCGAACAGCCAACTCTCGCCACAAATCTCGAAACCTTCTGGCAGGTTCCGGAAATCCTCCCAGGCGCAGTGCAGGACATGTTGCGACGTTGCTGAAACATACCCTCAAAATCAAGGAGGAGTTTCCTAAGACGAAACAAATGACGTAATCAGAGAACATCGCCAGTTCACGAAACTCAACCAAAACGAGCTGTGACGATTGGCACGGTTGATTCGGTTGGACAGGATACCCGGCTGAGGTCGTTTGTCCTTTGCTGTCGCATTTCTTTTTTTGCTCCGGGGGGGATTCTGAACCATGCAGGTCAGTCACATCGTTCAGATTTTTCTGGCGACTGCATGTGCGTCACTTTGCGTGGCCCCCGCTTCAGCTCAACGGGCGCCAGATCGGCCGTCAGTACGAATTGCGACATTCAACTGCAGCCTCAATCGGAAGGCATCTGGCGAACTGCTTAACGGCGTGCCAGCAGAATTCTGATACCGGCGGTCAGGATCTCATCAATCGCCGGATCACACCAGGCAACGCCGACGGCATATCCACCCTGTGGATACGCTTCGGCTGTTGGGATGTACCACGGTCCGCCGTCTCCGTATGCTGCACACGCGACAAACCGATTTGGAGCGGCGGCCTGACTTCTTAACTGGTATTCGACAAAACATTCCGACGGCAGGTGCAGCAGTGAGACATTGTTGACATGCAACGCACTGAGCGTAATCGGAATCTTAGCCATCGTTCTGCGAAGCCACGCCACGGTGTAGGATGGCCGATTGCGATTTACGACTTCCTGCGATTTGTCGGAAATCAAACGCATCAACTGCTCTGCGTCGAAACGTTTGTCGCTGGGAGGCTGAATGTCGGAAGTCGTCCACGCGACGGATTCAATGCCCTGAGGATCAAGACTTTGCTCGGAACCGATGATGCCGTCAAGAATTCGCTGAGTCAACACGGGACGCATTTCTTTGGAACCGTCGTTGTATTTTCCCGCTCCGATGTTTCCACCGCAACCGTTGAAGTACAGATGCGTGCAATCCGGTTCCTGCAGTTGCCGCTGCTTTCTCGCCAGCCCGCAGAAGTCTGCGCTGACTCGCCCGTCACCGTAGTAACTCATCGGGTGGCAGGCATAGTAATGGCTTGCAACCAGTTTTTGCTGATTGTTGTAAAACGCGACTGTCTTGAGCATCGGATCGATCACACCTTCCGGCAGTGCATGATGCTCCGGACTTGTCGAACTGCTGCCACGTTGTGATGCGACCTTTCCGTCAGGTCCAAGAATGCGTCGATTACCGGCAACCTTTTCGACTTTGGCTTCCCCCGTGGCGATATGCGTCACAGGAACAGTTTGATTTATGGCCTTCGACACCGCAGCTCTGCCAGCGTCGAGACATCGGCGGAAAAAATCCAGTTCGATGATATGAGGCAAGTCACCCTGTTCCAGAACAATGTGCTCAGCATCGACACAGGCAAACGGGGCGTTGTGCTGATGCACGCAATGAACGGTGACCCGATCAATGGTTGTGCCTGCCGCTTCTGCCAGTGCTTCACGCCATTGCACGTGCGCACTGTTCAGCAGGCCCGTCCAGTCAACGACACACACAACAATGGGCTTCCCTGCTCCCAACAGCACATATCCAATGGCTTCAAGCGAATCATCGACCGCTTCGACCGGTTTGATCCATCCGCCGCACAAGGAATGTCCCATTGGCGGCGTCACGTCAAACCGAAACGTGCCAATATGCAGATTCCCTGCGGAATGAAAGCCACTGGCCGGTGCGGGCATCAGACCAGCGGCAATGAACGCTGCTGAAGTGCCCAGAAATAATCTTCGGTTGGTTTTGTTTTCGGGTCTTCGTGCCATGTTGTCTGCCTTGAAAAGAACCGCGTGCGATATCCGCACCCATTGATAAATCACAGTTGTATCACCGTTGCTTGCGAAAACCGTAACCCGGAGACTGACGACTCCGGTTCGCCTGAGTTTCGTCGAGCGGATTGCACAATTCTAACCATCCCGGCATAGGAATTCACGGGCCGCACGGTAGAATCCACGCACTGCGTCGTGTTTCACTGTTACGACAATCTCGACTTTGTGGATTTGCCTGCCAACTTAAGAATGTGAACTCACTGCCATGCAATGTCTCAATCACTTCAAGCGTTGTGTCCTCCTGGTGACGACTGTTGTTCTCGTGTGTGTCGGTCATCGACTCACGGTGGCCGATCAACCCAAAGATCTGGCCAATGCGTTGACTCCGCTGGCATCCGCGTTGTCAGGCCGATTGCCACAGTTCGAAGTCACCGGAAATGTGACCGTTCCGATTGAAGGCAGCACAATGCCTTTTGACGTACGCATGGTGCGCTATGATGACGAATCGTTCGACTTTGCGATCTCTCATCCTGACTACGCAATTGAAATTCGCCGCCGAGCGGATGTCACTGCGATGGCTCTGCCGAAACATGGCAACGTGTTTATCGGGCGCGGTGCCGTCGATGCCAAAGACAGCCTGCAGCCAAAGGCGATTACGGACAGGTTGATTTCAAAGAGTTCAAGTCTTGGCATGGTGACACTGGGATTGAATATGCTCGCCGCCGGAAACATTGAGTCAACTCTGAAAGGTCTTCTGGCCGCTGCGAACTTTGTCCATGACCCGACGAAAGGCTGCTGGAATTCAGGCGATGCCACAGTCAGATGTCCCAAAGAACAAAGTATCAGCTTGAATGCCAATGACATTTCCGTATCGCTGAATACTCAGACTCAGGTCGGCACTGCACCATCAGCAGAAGACTGGCCAGAGTTGAAAGTCATTGAGCTGCCTCGCGAAGAACTGGAACGAACCCTGGTTTGCGGTATCCGTCGTGCGACCGAAGTCCTGAAACCGGGCAACGATCTGACGAAACCGTCGCAGTCGCAGAGATCTGTTGAAAATGGCCGCTTGACATGGATCGGTGGACAACGAGTTGCAACACTCTGGGGCACGCCGGAAGAAATCGGAACGGCTCATGGAAAACTGCTTCCGGAAGAATCACGACGCTGCATTGAATCCGTGTTGTACAGTTTCGGTGCGGTCAACACAATTCGTACAGGACGCTGGTTCCGACACGACCTGGAAGACGCCTACGCTCGACTTTCACCACATATCCCGGAGCGTCACAAACGTGAGACGCAGGCTCTGGCGATGTCACTGGGCATGGATCCGGAAGTCGTACAGGCACTCAATGTGTTTCCTGAAATGTTTCACTGCTCGGGATTCGCTGTGTTTGGAACAGCCACAACCGACGGCAAGCTGTACCACGGTCGTGTGCTGGATTACATGACAACGATCGGACTACAGGACTCTGCGACGACATTTGTCGTCCGTGCCGAAGGCCAGATTCCATTCGCCAACGTCGGCTATGCTGGATTCGTCGGCAGTGTGAGCGGCATGAATGTGGAAGGAATCTCGCTCGGGGAAATGGGTGGTCGGGGTGAAGGACAATGGGACGGCGTCCCCATGGCGACGCTCATGCGTCGCGCGATGGAAGAATGTGATACGTTGCAGGAAGTTCAGGACCTGTGGTCGAATAATCCTCGCACCTGTGAATACTACTACGTCTTCGCTGACGGTAAAACGAACGAAGCAGTCGGCGTCGCTGCAACACCGGAGTCAATCGAATTCATCAAACCTGGCCAGTCGCACCCAATGCTGGGCGAAGGCATCAAAGATGTCGTTGTGTTGTCGGCTGGCGATCGGCTTCTGGAACTTCGGAAACGTGTTTCTGAAAAACACGGGAAGATTGATACTGAACTCAGCCAGTGGCTGATGAGTCGCCCAGTGGCCATGAGTTCCAATCTTCACAACGTCCTGTTCGTTCCAGCAGATGGTTTGTTGTACGTGGCCAACGCCAGCCATAACAAGCCTGCTGCTGAAATGCCGTATGTCAGGATCGATCTCCGAAAGATGCTGGAAGAAATTTCAGGAAAGCGCGGAGTGGCACAGGCTCCGTAGTGAATCTGGGCCAATTCTTACCAGAAACCGGAGGACACAATGCTCGATCCATTTGACGTCGCAATGTGTGCTGCTCGCGAAGCCAGCAGTACCCTGTCGCGTTTTTTCAACGAAGGGTTTTCTATTCGTCTGAAAGGCGTTTCTGATCTGGTGACGGATGCGGACGTCGCATCGGAACGTCGGATCGCAGCCGTGATCCATGAAGCATTTCCGGGACACGCAATTCTTGGCGAAGAAGAAAACGCCGGCGATATCACTGCCGAACATCTGTGGGTCATCGATCCTCTCGACGGAACCACAAACTTTGCACATCATATCCCGCACTTTGCCGTATCGATTGCCTACTTGCATCATGGTAAGGCAGAGTGTGGAGTGATCCTGAATCCCATTCGCGAAGACTTGTATGTGGCTCGACGCGGGCATGGGGCAACACACAACGGAAAACCGATCCACGTCGGCCCGCAGACGAATCTGAACGAAGTGCTGCTTGGGATAGGATTCGCCTACGATCGTGGAGCCATGATGGAAGCGACGCTGGCTGCGGTTGGGGATTGCTTCCGACAACAGATCCACGGTGTTCGTCGATTTGGGACAGCATCGCTGGATCTGGCGCACGTCGCTTCAGGTCTGTACGGTGCGTTTTTCGAGTACCAGCTTTCACCCTGGGATTTTGCTGCCGGTCAGTTGCTTGTCGAAGAAGCGGGGGGCGTTGTCACTACTTGTGATGGCCAGGTTCCGCCGATCAGCAAAACCACATTGCTGGCTTCCAACGGTCTGTTACACGATCAACTATTGCCGATCGTGCGTCAGCACATGCTTCCGTCATAAGTTTCGTTCCATGTTCAAAATTGTGTCTGCTGCAATAACATTTCTGGTCGCCGCGATCGCGCTGGCGTGGGTCGTTCTAAAAACGGCCGATCCCGAATCGTCGCATCGCGTAGCTGACCAAAACTCTTCTGAACGAGCAGGCTCTGACGCCTCTTTGGCTGTCACTGCCGCAGAACCAGCTCCGCCGACTGATGATCCTCGCGTTGCAGGCATGTGCTGGATACCCGGTGGACGATTCGAAATGGGAGCATTGAACACCGTGCCCGACGAATTTCCTGCGCACGTTGTGGAGCTGGATGGATTCTGGATGGATCCGACCGAAGTGTCAAATCGACAATTCAAGGAATTCGTCGATGCCACGAGTTATGTGACGACCGCCGAACGAGCACCAGAACTTCGCAGCATTGCACCGGATTCCGAATTGGCGAATGTTCAGATCCTCCCTGAATTCAACAAGCCGGGATCCATCTGCAGTCTGCAGCTTTCCAGCCGCGAAGAGATCGATCCACAGAAAGGAGCTTATAGTTGGTGGCAGTATGTTCCGGGGGCCAATTGGATGCATCCCGAAGGAGCAGACTCGACAATCGATGATCGAATGGACCACCCGGTTGTGCATGTGAGCTGGCTTGACGCAAAGGCGTACTGCGACTGGTCCGGCAAGAGACTTCCTACGGAAGCTCAGTGGGAATATGCGGCTCGAGGAACTCGCAGAGGTGCCGTGTATCCCTGGGGCAACACTCTGATCCCGGACGGCAACTGGCGGCACAATATCTGGCAGGGTGAGTTTCCAGTCAGGGACACTGGAGAAGACGGCTTCACTCGGACTGCACCGGTACGTAGTTTTCCGGCAAACGATTTCGGTCTGTTCGAGATCACTGGCAACGTGTGGGAATGGTGTGCCGACTACTACCAGCCCGAGTACTACGCCGTCAGCCCGTTAAAGAATCCCGCAGGGCCAGATTCCAGTTTTGATCCGCAGGAACCCGGAATCATCAAACGTGTCCAGCGCGGCGGTTCCTTCATGTGCAGCGACCAGTACTGCGTCGGCTATCGCGTCAGCGCAAGGATGAAAGGTGAAGAAGACACGGGTGCATTTCATACGGGATTTCGCTGCGTTGTGACACCCGACATGTTCTAGGCGAGCAGCTTATTCATCGTCGCCAATGGTGACGACGCGCGCTTTGCGAAATTCTGTTTCCGAAGAAAAGTGCCGCCGCGATGCTGCTTCCGGCAATTTTTGCTGATGTCGGCAGGGGGAGAATTCCGATCAAACGATTCGGCACGGAAGATTCCGCGCGCTTTGCACTGGCGTCCTCCCAAATACCTGAAGATTGGGGTTTCTATGCCTTCGGTCGAAACGAATGACAGAAACAGTCTGCTTCCCGACGGCAATCCGGATTTTCCGGAGATTCTTCAGGCGTTTCGCCCGTCGCAACTGAAGTCGGCAACGGATTCAGAAACCAGACGATACGCACGCGAATTGTCCATTGTTATGCCCTGCCTGAACGAGGCAGATACGCTGGGAATGTGTATTCTGAAGGCGCAGGCTGCGATTCATGAGCTGAATGTCGATGCCGAAATCATCATTGCGGACAACGGAAGTACCGACGGGTCACAGGATATCGCTCGCGAACTTGGAGCAAGAGTCGTCAATGTTGCCGCTCGAGGCTACGGCAACGCGCTCATGGGTGGTATTGAAGCGTCGCGTGGGCGGTACGTCATTATGGGTGACGCAGACGACAGTTACGACTTCGGTGAGATTGGAAAATTCCTCAAGCCGCTGCGCGACGGAGCGGATCTTGTTCAGGGCTGTCGATTGCCAAAAGGTGGCGGGACGATCCTTCCCGGTGCCATGCCTTTATTGCATCGCTGGCCCGGAAATCCGATGCTGACAATGCTGGTGCGTAAACTTTTTCATGCACCAATTAACGATGTCTACTGCGGCCTTCGCGGGTTTACGCGGCAACTTTTCGATGACCTGGATCTGCGCTGCACAGGTATGGAGTTTGCCACCGAAATGGTGATCAAGTCGGCTCGTTTCGGAAAAGACATCCGTGAAACTCCGATTACATTGCATCCCGATGGTCGCAAATCACATCCGCCACATTTGCGAACATTTCGCGACGGCTGGCGAACACTTCGATTCTTTCTTCTGTATAGTCCCCGCTGGTTTTATATTGTGCCGGGAATGTTGCTTGTGATGCTCGGCATCGGTGGTTATGCACTCGCGTTACCAGGGATTTCAGTGTTCGGAGCGACGCTGGATGTGCATACGTTGCTGGTGGCAAGTCTGACCGTGCTGGTCGGAACTCAATCACTGCTGTTCGGCGTCTTCGCCCGGATCTTTGCCGTAAGCCAGGGCATGTTGCCGGGGAGTGAAAAAGCAGATCGCCTGATCCGATATGCGAATCCCGAGCGGGGACTGTTGTTCGGCGGAACGTGCTGTGCGACGGGAATGATCATGCTGGCCGTTGAGAGTTTTCACTGGTGGCAAACGGGCTTTGGTCGCCTCGACTATTCGCAAACGATGCGATTCGTCATTCCGGCGGTGACACTGATTGCCCTGGGATATCAGACCGTGATTTCCACGTTTATGTGCGGGCTGATGATGATGGCAAAACGTCCGATTGCAAAAGAGTGATCCTGCGAACGGTGAGAAGTGAGATTGGCAAGCCGGGGACGTGAGTCTCCGGATGGAACTGATTCAATACACGAGTACCCACTATGGGCGAAATCATTCGCACAACAACAGCTCAGTTATGCTGCGATTCAGAATGGGAAGCCGCATATCGCCGATTCGAAACTCCACAGGATGAAATTCACAAGTTCGTCGCACGACTCAATAAATTCGGGGCATCGTCGTGGCCAAAATATGCCCAAATCGTTGAGATCTTCTGCGGTCGAGGCAATGGCCTGATTGCGCTGCATCAACTGGGTTTCCAGCGACTTGAGGGCGTCGACTTGTCCGAGAAACTGCTGCTCCAGTATGAAGGTTCGGCACAGTGTTATGTGGCCGATTGTCGCAGCCTGCCATTTGAAGACAGCTCCCGCGATGTCGTGATCGTGCAGGGCGGAATGCATCATTTGCCCGAGTTGCCGGGCGATCTGGCTTCTGTGCTTAAGGAAGTACAACGTATTCTGCGCCCTGGCGGTCGATTCTACGCTGTTGAACCTTGGAGAACTCCTTTTCTGACGTTCGTGCATTTTGTTTCCGAACGTGCGTTAGCTCGGCGATTGTGGGACAAACTCGATGCGCTGGCTGTGATGACCGAACACGAACGTACCACATATGAGCAGTGGCTTAGCCACGGCCCGGAGATTTTGTCGCTGCTGAATCATTACTTCGATCCAGATTTCTGCACTCAATCCTGGGGGAAACTGCGGTACGCAGGTGTGCGACGAGGCTGATATCTATGAGCCGTTATCGTGTCGCTCTATCCCTGGGGATTCGTTTCATCAGTCCGCTGCGGTCAGAGACTTCGCAACCTGGTCGGATCGCCAGTGCGAAACGACGCTGGAAATTTCGATCCTCCGGAAGCCTGTCAGATATTGCGATCTGTAGTGGCGTAGCGGTTGTGATTGCAATCATCCTCTCGTCGATGCTGCAGCCGGTCCCAACCATTCACGATGAGTTCAGTTTCTTGCTGGCTGGTGACACATTTGCATCAGGTCGCATGGCAAATGATTCGCACCCGTGTTGGAAGCATTTCGAGAGTATGCATATCCTGCAGCAGCCTCGATATGCGTCAAAATATCCGCCGATGCAGGGACTATTTCTTGCCGCTGGCCAGATACTGCTGAATCGGCCACTCGCGGGAGTCTGGATCTCGACGTCTCTTGCCGCCGCCGCGATTTGCTGGATGCTGCAAGGATGGGTTCCTCGTCGTTGGGCGCTGGTGGGAGGTCTGATCGCCGCGTTGCACGCCGGTCTGCAACTGACTTGGGGACAGTCGTTCATGGGTGGGGCTCCGGCTGTGATCGGCAGCGCCCTTCTGTATGGTGCGGTGCCACGCTGGCGACGGTGTCGGTCTGCGTGGAGCGGATTTTCCGGAGCAATCGGCCTGGCGATTCTGGCGAACAGCCGACCGTTCGAAGGACTGCTGGTCAGCCTTCCAGTCGCGGTGATCGTTTGTCAGGATGTCGCCAGGGAAATTCTTCGCGGCAGAACAGGACCATGCGTAAAAGCCCTGATTCCGGGTGTTGTCGCGATCGGGCTGACGTTCGCCGCGATGTTGTTGTACAACCAGCAGGTCACAGGAAATCCTTTCAGGCTTCCCTACAGCCTGCATTCCCGACAGTACATGTCCGGACCATTGTTTGTCTGGCAATCTCCGCCGTCTGAGCAACCGCAATACCACAACGCAGTGATGAAAGAATTTCACACAGGATGGGAGCTTGACTCTTATGCCGCCCAGCGGACCATCGGCGGATTCCTGCGTGTGAAGTCTGAGTACTTCTCCGTCGCTGTGTTTGTGCTGATGAATCCGTTGCTTCTGATTGCGGCCATGCTTGGGATCAGAGCCTGGGTAAAATTTAGATTGTCAGAGTTGAACGTGGTCATATCGGCTTTGTTGTTGCTCATCGTCGGTGCATCGACTGTTGTCTGGATGTTCCCACATTATTTGGCACCGGGATTGCCACTGCTGCTGATCCTTGCGATTGAGGGAATACGCCGCGCAAAGATCTCGATCAGGCAGTCCCATGGAAACCGAAATCGCATCTTCCAGGGACTTGTTCTGGCCTACGGTGCGCTGTTTATTTCCCAGTGTGCATTTCGTGTTGCCAATGCCGAAGATGTCTGGTCGGCTGAACGGACACGAATCATTGCCAGTCTGGAGCAACAGCCGGGCAAACATCTGATTGTCGTGCAATATACTTCGGAACATTCGCCGCACGAAGAATGGGTTTACAACAAAGCCGACATTGATGCCGCTTCCGTCGTCTGGGCACGTGATCTGGGCACGCTGGAAAACGCGCGACTTCTGAATTGTTTCAGCGATCGCAACGTGTGGACTCTTCAATCTGACACCGCTCCTGCAACGCTGCGTCCCTATACTCGACAGTCGGATTGACGGGCAGACTCGACAAAAGCATGGGACCGTGGCAGAGTGTCAGGCGCGGCGATTGGTCGTGTAGTGCAGAAATCCCGGGAACCACCGGAATGAATCCGGTGGCGACGCAACAGACTGCAACGCTACCGAGTTTACCTCGATGGTTTTCAGGATTCTGCACTACGGCATCCGGCGGGTCAGAGATAGAAACCGGAGACCGCAAAGATTCGCGCGGTTCGACGTGTTCGTGCAATTCTCACCATCGCGCGAAATGGACGTTCAGCGGATCATGCTGTTCTCCCTGATCGCGATCTATCGATGTCTTTACCGTGATATCTTCCAGTGCCAGTACAGAATCAACTATTGTTCATTTTTATCCACTGTGCGCTTCATGACTGCTCGGTCATCGGGTGACAACAGATGCGGCGGCAACAGTAGCGAATCGAGTTTCGGTGTCAGAGTCTCGATCCCGACAGGCTCAGACAGGAACCAGACACCCGGATGAATCTCACTCAGCCGTGACACTCGCTGAGCAAATCGATCGGGGCCGATCACCACGATGGGAACATCGCGAGTTCTGATGTCCGCTCGAAAATTCGCCAGCGTTGTCGCAAGTGGCCAGCCAGCGGATTCCGCATCGACCAGAATCAACTCGCACGACATTTGGCCTGCCGCAGCATCAAATCCCTCCTGCCCTGTCTGACGCTGAATTACGGAATATCCGGCGTTCTCAAGTGCCACGCCCAGATCGCGCAATGATCGATCATCCGAATCGATCACGACTGCCTCCGGCTTCAAACTACCACCATGAATTGCCGCACGAGTACGACGGACGGCGAGGGAATTGATTTCTGACGGAGAAATTTTTCCGACAACGTTGCATGCCAGAAATCGCACTCGAGGGTCGAGAGAATTCAATGCCGAGTTCAGAGCACGCTCAAGGGTGGCTTGTGCCCTTGGATTCATGGATGAGAAGTCACTTGATACCAAGCCACGCAGTAACTCAATCCCGGCATGAACTTCACCAACTTCCAGCGCGGCACTGAGAGCCGCCTCCAGATCAGGGACCGACTGCCCTGCGGCTACCGAAGCCTCTGCCGACACGGCTGGATCTGTCGCGGCGGATCGTGCCACCAGCAACAAACGAGAGGCGCGCAGATTTGCAGGATCAAGCGCCGCGGCGTCGGTGAGATAATTGGTGGCATCATTGAGCAATTCGGCACGGAGATCCCGCGACGTCAGCTCATCGACAACCGCCGGTTGGCGAGTATGGGTAAATCGCCCGGCGGAAGCGGTCAGCAAAGCCAGCCCGCGTTGCGTCAGCAACTCGCTGGCCTCTGACGAACTCCTGGCCGTCACGCGGCTTTGCGCAAGTTTTTCGATGGCGTGCGCTGCTTCCAGGCGGACTGCGGCATCGCTCTCAGGATCGAACTGCCACCGCAGCAGGCTTGTCGCGATATTTGGATCAGCAGTGCCAGCAAGAAATTTCAGAATCCGTACTCGACTGGCGGAGTCAGACGAACGTAACTGCGCCATCAAACCCTTCCGCATATCCCTTGCATGGCGCACCAGCAACTGATCGGCAACTTTTCCCGCAGGCGTATCAGGATCGGCAGCCAGCAATGCGACGACGGAATTGTCTCCATTAGCGATCAGAGCGACAGCGGCTTGTGTTGCCGCTTCGCTGGCCGGTGCAAGAGCCTGAATGAGTTCCTGCAATTCGGCGGACGAAAGCGCTTGAGACCGGGATGCCGCATTGACCGCCAACAACAGATCTCGCGCCTCCGGCTGGATTTTTCTATCCCCGCTGAGTTCCAAAAACGGCCCGGCACCCACACGCTGCCGAAGTGTACGCAGTTCGGTATCGCTCAGTTTCAGATCAAGCAGCTCCCGCACAAATCGCCGTGAATCATCGTGGCGATTCAGTTTTTGGGTGATAATTGCGGCTTCCAGAATCTGATCCGGTGTCGTGGGTGCAAACTGAAACAGATCCTCCGCAATCGCCAACTTTGATGCAGGGTCGTCCTGGCCAGGTACAGCCGACGCACTGCCGAGCAGCAACGCGGCGACCGACACACCGGCCAGGTACACGGACGACAATCGGATCGAGCGAACTGGTCGCTGAATCAGCGGCATTGGGAACTCCAGCGGTGATTGGTCAACAATTGTCCCGAAATCAAGGTGCAGTTTCGGGTAGGCCGGACCGAGTTCGCCGCACTGCCGGAACTGTGGTCACAGGCTACTGACGTAGTGAATGAAATGGTCGTCCGCGACGAATCGTCGGCGAACAATGTTCCGGCAACGTGCCACCCTGGTCCGGCCGACGGATCGTAATTCAGGTTTGTTTTTCAGGGCAATGGCACGGTCTTCAGGTGTTGAGGACTATTGTCCGGATGAACCAGAATCAGTGCCGAAAAATCGTTGAGTTTGTCCATCTGCACGACGCCCGCCATCGAAGCGACTTCTTCGAATGCCTGACCGGCCTTTCCGCCATCTCGAACAGGTTCGGTCAGACCTTGATTTGCATTCAAACCGGCCGTCGAAATTTTCATCACTCCGCGAGCACTATTACTGAGCAGCAAATATGAAGCTCCATCCTTTTCATACACGATCAGATCTAACGGTCGGTTTCGGTTACCAAGTTCAGCAACGGTTGTCGCCTTGACTTTTTCACCTGCAGCCGCAAGATCCTTAACAGGAATTCGTACCAGCGGGGTACAGACATAAGCGCCCAGGAGACTCGGCTCACCATCAATCATCATCGGGACGAAAGTTCGCATCGCAGCATTGTCTTCCGACTTACCGTGCGCTGCATGATAGATTTCCACGCCGATTCCCTTATCGGATTCCGTGAACGGAAAATTCAATTCACGCACTGTTGACGGCGATTCCGCATTGCTCAGTCCTGACACCAGCACTTTATTTTCAAAGAACGCAATGTCTGTAATCGACTCCAGTCGTCGATTCATTGTTCGGCGACCTTCTCCGACGAACTTGTCTTCCGGCGCGTCGGTCAGAATCACTTTGGAATAACTGACGTCGGCCAGTGACAGCGGTGAAATCTGTCCGGCCCCATCAATTTTCACCAGCGCCGCTTTGTCATCGGCGGTACACGCTACAAACGCTGAACCAGTGCGCGGGTTGACTGCCAGGTCGTTGATGACAACGACTTTCGCGTGCAAAACATCCCCAATCGCCTTTGGCGCATTTTCGATAGTGATCGACGCTTCGGAGGCATCTCCTGCGGTATCTCCGGTGGCGATTGCGAATATCGTGGCCGCTTTGGCATCCCCGACCAACAGAATATCTTCCGGGCCAAACGCCAGGGTCGTCGCAGATTGCATTTCCGGCGTCCCCTTATTCAAACCCCAAATGTCAGCCGCAGGTGATTCCGGGATGAAAACAAACAGCAACAACGCCACAACAAACCATGGCTTCAGAGACATCGCAAACTCCTGTGTGAATAGACCGGGCAGGCTATTGGCTAGCGTAACGCCAGCATTATCCTTGATATCCGGCAGAATGCAAATCCGAGCCGACGCACCCTGTGATGGTCAAGACATCGCGGCCGACGCGGTCTGGGGATTTTCACTACTCCACGGTCACGCTCTTGGCAAGATTTCGCGGGCGATCAACGTTGCAGCCACGAAGCAAGGCGACGTGGTACGCCAGCAGTTGTAGCGGTATCGCACACACAAGCGGTTGCAGGTATTCCTCGACGTCCGGAACATAGATGACATCATTTGCGATACGTGCGATATCGGTGTCGCCGTCGCAGGCAATCGCGATCACCGGGCCTTTGCGTGCTCGGATCTCCTCCATATTGCTGACGACTTTCGGATAAATCCCGCCGCGAGGAATCACAAAGACACTGGGAGTTTGTTGATCAACCAGTGCGATCGGGCCATGCTTCATTTCAGCAGCCGGATAGCCTTCCGCATGAATGTAACTGATTTCTTTCATCTTCAGCGCACCTTCCAGTGCAACCGGGAAGTTGTAGAGGCGACCAAGGTACAGAAAGTTGTTAAAGCCGAAGTACTTATTGGCCACCTCCTGGACTCTGGCATGACACTTCAGAGTCTTGCTGATGATATCCGGCATGCTCCGCAACTGACTGATGATGCGTTGTCCTGCGGGGAACGACATGTGTCGCATTCTCCCCAGAAATAACGCCAGCAGCGTGAGCACCGTGACCTGCGAAGTGAACGCTTTTGTGGACGCGACGCCGATTTCCGGCCCGGCATGCAGATAGACACCGCCATCCGCCTCACGCGCGATGGTCGAACCGACCGTGTTGCAGATCGCCAGTGTCGGGTGGCCCTTACGTTTGCATTCGCGCAACGCAGCGAGTGTATCCGCCGTCTCACCGCTTTGTGTGATCGCAAAGACCAGCGTGCGATCGGTCATCGGAGGATTGCGATAACGGAGTTCACTGGCATATTCCACCTCCGTCGGCACGCGCGCAAATTCTTCCAGCAGATATTCACCCACCAAACCGGCATGCCAACTGGTGCCACAGGCTGTAAGGACAATCCTGTCGATACGACGCAGGTCTTTTGCCGTCAGATTCAAGCCACCGATCACGGATGTCGCTTCTTCCGAATCCAGGCGACCGCGAAGAGCGTTTTCAACGGTCTGCGGCTGTTCGAAGATTTCCTTCAGCATGTAATGTTCATAGCTGCCCAGTTCAATGTCGGCCGAGACACGTTCCAAAACCTGAACATTCGGCGACACACTGCCAGTCTTGCGATGATCAATTCGCAGTCCGGTTGGCTGCAGCACGGCCACTTCATTGTCGGACAGATACACAACTTCTTTTGTGTAGCCGACCAGAGGACTCGCATCGCTGGCAAGAAAGTATTCGTCCTCGCCGACACCGATCACCAGGGGACTTCCGCAGCGAGCCGCGATGACGGTATCCGGGCAATCCCGAAAGACAATGCCCAAGCCGTAGGTTCCCTGGAGCTTCTCCAGTGTCAGTTCTACGACTCGCAGACACGTTTCGATGTCTGAACCGGAACCGCCCAGAATTGTTTGCTCCTCCAGATTGTGTGCCAGCAGGTGGGCCGCGACTTCGGTATCGGTCTGTGAATGAAAGACATATCCCAGCGCGGTGAGTTGCTTGCGGAGGACATCGTAGTTTTCGATAACTCCATTGTGAACGATGGCAACTTCGCCGTTGCCACCCAGATGCGGATGCGAGTTCTCATCGGTCGTCTCTCCGTGAGTCGCCCAGCGAGTGTGGCCAATCCCCACGTGACCGCGAATCGGTGATGCCTGAATCAGCGAGGCAAGTTCCTGAACACGCCCGGCCTTTTTGCGTACCGAGACTTTGCCGTCGTGAAGAACTGCAATCCCAGCGCTGTCGTAGCCACGGTACTCCAGCCGATGGAGGCCTTCGACCAAAAGCTCCGAAACAGTTCGAGTTCCAACGTAGCCGACAATTCCGCACATGACCCAGTCCTTTGGGTTACCAGTGACAGAGTTTTAGAGATTGCCGGAAAAATAGGTCCGACGACCTTTCTCAGTCAACAGCGAACGCGGCAAATTGCGAACGACACTTTGATTTTTAAAATCGGTCTGCCTGACAGATGTTCAGGATTGGATTATTGCTGCGTGCAAGCGGCAGATTCTGCCGAACTCTGTTCAACAATCGTCACATCTTCACCAGGCATCTGGCCGATTGCCTGTTGCGGGATACGGCACCGGATTCGAACGCGGGCATAAGTTTCGTCGGTGTACGTGCGGCTCAGTTCTTCTGCGTGTTGAGTCAGCCAGGCCAACAGCCGACCATTGCCCACGCTGGCTTCGATTTCAATTTCAGCAAACCCGCCTGACAATCGTTCGGAAACAACTTCCGCCAGGCGATCCAGTCCCATACCCGTCGTGGCACTGATTGTTACTGTATTGTCATAATGCCTTCGCAACACATCGACCATCGACGGATCTTCGACGCGATCGACTTTGTTGAGTACCAGCAGCACATTTTTCACCTGGATCCCAATCTCGTCCAATACATTGTAGACCGTTTGAATCTGTCGTTCGGCTTCCGGACTACTGGCATCGACGACATGCAGCAACAGGTCTGCGTGGCGAGCTTCCTCCAGCGTGGATCGAAATGATGCCACCAGATGATGTGGAAGATTGCGCACAAAACCTACTGTGTCACTCAGCAACACATCGCCGAAATTCGGCAGCTTCCAGCGGCGTGTGCGGGTGTCGAGCGTTGCGAATAACTTGTCTTCCACCAGCACGTTGGCGCGAGTCAGCGCACGCATGATGGTGCTTTTTCCGGCGTTCGTGTAGCCGACCAAAGACACTGTCGGTTGCTCACGACGCAACGATACCGTACGAGCACGCCGGTTTTCCACTTCATGCAGCTTACTCTTGAGTTCTGAGATCCGTTTGTCGATCAGTCGGCGGTCTGTTTCCAACTGCTTTTCACCCGGACCACGACCCGCCCCAAGACCTCCAAGCCCGCCACCGCCGACACGTTCCAGGTGAGTCCACATGCGTTTTAATCGCGTGCGGAAATACATCAATTGAGCCAGTTCAACCTGCAGCATGGCTTCATGCGTTCGCGCATGAGTCGCAAAAATATCCAGGATCACTTCGCTGCGATCCACAATTGGCTTTTCAAGCGACTGTTCCAGTGCGCGTCCCTGAGATGGCGTCAGATTGTTATCGAAGATCACAACCTGAGCGTCAGTCTGCAGGACCAGTTCCTTAAGTTCTTCCAGTTTACCGCGACCAATACAGATAGAAGGATGCGGCGTCTCACGAAGTTGGGTCATTTCTCCGACGACTTCGACACCTGCAGTTTTCACCAGTCCTTTCAGTTCTTCCAGCGGCGCGGTTCGCGCGAATGGATCGTCCGGATGAAACACCCCCACCAGAATCGCGCGTTGGCTGCCAACTTTCAATGTCTCTCGTTTTGGATCACCCAAGATTACACATCCTCGAAAACTTCTGCGTAGCCCGACCTGTCCTCAGGTCGGGAACCATCAACAACGCCACACCGAAAAACCGCCAATCATTTTCACGTAGTCCATATGATAGGCAACACATGCCGCCGTGTGAATCCTTGATTTCACGCGACAAGTTGCCGGAAAAACTCCTGTAAATCAACGCGCGGCTCACCCTGCGACAATTCTACGGCGAACGTGTTCGCGGAATCTGGAGAAAAGCGTTGTCGAATTGCCACGAATTGCAAAACGATCCGCTACGATTCGATCCCGCTCATTTCCTCCATTTTGGTTCTCGCCTATGACTCGCCAGCAGGATCCCGTCGTCAATTCTTCATTTCGTGAAGCCATTCTCGTGGTTGCCGTGTGGCTGATTGCGATGCTCTGGACAATCACCGTCTGTTATCGGATGGGCTACAACCGGCCAGTTGAAGATTTGAAATTTGTCTACGGCTTTCCCGACTGGGTCTTTTGGGGTGTCGCCGTGCCGTGGTGTGCCTGCACGGTTGTCTCATGCTTCTTCAGCGCGTTCCTGTTTCGAGACGGGCATCTTGGAGAAGACGTGGAAGACGCCGACGATCTTGGACTGGGGGGCTAAACCATGCAGAATTTTCTACTCCATTCAATCGAGCACCTCCCGAACTGCTGGCTGTTGTCAGCGGCTGATCTGCCTTTGCCCCGTGCTGGCTATGGCACCACGATGATGCTGGTGCTATTCATTCTCGGTTCAGTGTGGATCGGAGTGATGGCCAATCGCGCCACGCGGAGCGGTGGATTCATGAAGGGATTCTTCATGGGAAATCGCGGACTGGGTGCCTGGGCACTCGCTCTGACCGCGACCGTCCAGAGCGGCGGTACTTTTATGGGGTTCCCGTCGCTGGTCTACAATCATGGCTGGATCGTGGCGTTGTGGATCGGCAGTTACATGATTGTGCCGCTCACCGGTTTTGGCATTATCGGCAAACGTCTGGCACATTTGAGTCGTCGCACGGGAGCGATTACCGTTCCTGATCTGTTTCGGACTCGCTTCAACAGCCCTGCGATCGGATTGACATGCACAGTTTTTCTGCTGCTCTACATGTCATTTCTGATGTTTGCGCAGTTCAAGGCCGGAGCGATTGTGTTGCAGGTTGCATGGCCCGATTCTTCGGAACTGGCAATGACTGAAGACGTCGTGCCTGTCTCAAACATTACCTACGATTTCGATCTGCCTGGTTACACGGTCCGGCTGACACGATACCACGTAGGGCTTCTGTTGTTTTCGACGGTCGTCGTGACGTACACCCTGATCGGCGGTTTTCTGGGTGCCGTCTGGACGGACCTGTTTCAAAGCCTGCTGATGTTTGTTGGCGTGATGATTCTGCTCTACGCATCGCTCACAGCGGCGGGCGGACTTGAAAATGCGACAATGACATCACTGAAACACACCGGTCCAGGTTTCGTCACAGGGCCAGGTTACAGCAGCAGCGTGGGTGCGCCCGACTTTCTGCCACTCTCACTGGCCATTTCGTTCTTTGTGATTTGGGTCTGGGGTGGCGTGGGAACTCCGGCTGGCCTGGTCCGATTGATGGCCAGTCAGGACACCGCTGTGATTCGAAAATCGATTTATCTGTTGAGTCTCTACAATATGGGGATCTACCTGCCGCTGATTGTGATCTGCATCTGCGGTCGAGCGTTGATTCCAGATCTGGAAAAAACGGACGAGATTATTCCGCGCCTGGCGTTGATGACGACCAGCAAGTGGCCAGCAGGTTCGATCGTCGCAGGGTTGATTCTGGCCGCGCCGTTCGGAGCGGTTATGGCAACCGTAAGTTCGTATCTGGTCGTATTGTCCTCGGCGATTGTCCGGGATATCTACCAGCGTTTCATCAACCCGAAAGCCGACCGCAGTCATTTGCGAATCGCGGCATGGGGCACGATGGTAGTTGCGGGTGTGTTGTCAGTCGCCATGAACTGGAATCCTGTACAATTTCTGCAGGTATTCATCATCTTCAGCACGTCGGGCGCGGCTGCGACGTTTCTGATCCCGGCGATTATGGCATGCTACTGGCGTCGAGCGAACGCTCCCGGAATTCTCGTCAGCATGATCAGCGGCGCGCTCACCGTGTTGTTGTTGTACACGATCGGAATCCAGGAATGGTTGCCACAAATCCCGATCGGTGCCCAGACTTCGTTCCGCCCCTATTACCTGCTGGGTTTTGATCCGTTGCTGTGGGGACTGCTCACGTCATCAATCCTGGGAATTCTCGCCACGATGCTGACATCTCCACCGGACGAAGATCTGGTGTCACGCATGTTTGATGTGATCGAATGAGCGGAGAAGGATTGATATGACCCAAAGCAAAATGCGACCATGGATTCTCGCTGAAGCGAACTTTAGCTACGTCAAGGAATGCGAATACGAAGTCGCGGTCCTGCCGATGGGGGCTACCGAACCTCATAATCTGCATCTGCCATACGGCACGGATACCTTTGAGGCCGAAGCGATTGGTTCGCGAGTCTGCGAAGCGGCGTGGAATCTTGGCGGAAAAGTTGTCCTGTTGCCAACGATTCCGTACGGGACAGAGACTAATCAATCGGAGTTTCGGCTGTCAATGAATCTCAATCCATCGACGCTGGGTCTTGTCATTCAGGATTTGGTGAAATCACTGGAAGGACACGGCATTCGCAAGCTGCTGATTCTGAACAGTCACGGCGGGAATGAATTCAAACCTTTGCTGCGCGAAATGTACGGAACAACTCGCGTTCAGCTTTTTCTGTGCGACTGGTTTCGCGGGTTGACTGCGGACGTAAAGAAGACGATCTTTGAAGAAGCCGATGATCATGCTGGCGAAGTCGAAACATCGCTCGCACTGGCATTTTTCGGCCATCTGGTTGAAAAGACTGCCGGCGGCACTCTCGCTGCCGATGAAGGCAAAACCAACCCAACTCGCCTGAACGCTGTAAATCAAGGATGGGTTTCGATCACACGACCGTGGCATCTGCTGACGACCAACACGGGAGCCGGAAATCCTCATGCGGCGACCGCAGAAAAAGGCGAGCGTCTGATGCAGACGATGGTCGAAAGACTTTCCCGATTTCTGGTCGATCTGGCCAGCACCGAACTCGATGAGCGATTCCCATTTTGAGGCGAACCGCGTCGCTTGTCTGCCAATCTGTGACTTGCTATACCGCACGCGGCTCAGGGAATTGTCCCTGCAGATTCAGGAGTTGATTGCGTGGCTGAAATTGACGTCTATAAAGAGTGGCTTGGAATCCCCGAAGGTGTTCGCCCTCCAGATCACTACACCCTGCTGCGTTTGCTTCAGTTTGAAGACGATATCGAAAAGATTCGCGGAAACTATCGGAAGCTGAATGCTCACGTCCGCAAGTATTCTACGGGTCAGTATCTGGTGAAGTCGCAGGAACTGCTGAACGAAATGGCGAAGGCCATGTTGTGCCTCACTGACCCGGAAGGCAAACGCGAATACGATGAAAGCCTTGGACGTGAGCCAGCGGAAGTCGATGACAGCGAGCCAAAGACTGTACTCGACTATCTGATTGCCAAAAACGTCATCAAGCGATCGCAGGTTTCTGAAATCGAACACTTTGCGGAAGCTCGCGGATTGAATCATCGCGACGCCGTGATTCAGATGAAACTTGCGGAACCTGCCGAAGCCACGCGCGCCCTGGCCGTCGAACTGCGTTTGCCATTCGTCGATCTGGAAGACATGTTACCAGAGGACTCCGTGCTGGATATGATTCCGCGTCGCGTCGTCAAGAAGCATTCCTGCCTGCCGCTGTTTGAAGATCGCGGACGCCTGCTGGTCGCCTGCATCGATGAACCCAGTCCGGCGCTTGAAGATGAAATCCGATTGCGTTGTGGTCACCCGATGCGCGCTGTTCTGGCTGTGCCAAGATCCATCAATCAGGCCATCGCCAAATACTACGCACCCGGCATGCGCGACGAAGCCACAACGGAAGAACCTGAAGAGGCGACACAAAAAAAGAAGGGCAGCAAGTCGGCAAAAGAAAAGTCCGACGTGTCGAAGCCCGCACCGAAAGCCGCAGAAAGAAGCAAGTCGGCTCCGTTAACCCCGGAAGAACGCAGTCAGCGAATGCAATTGAGTCTCATTGCAATTTGCTGGTCAATCATCGGCACGGTGGCAGTGTTGTATTTTCTGAATGGTCAGCATGGTACCGCTGGCCAGATTTTTATCGGAGTGGTTGTCGGGGCCGTCGTTGGTGGGATCCTGAAATTGACATACTGGAAGTAATTATGGTTTGGTGACCCCGTCGTCCGGTTGGTTCCAAAGTCGCCAGGGATCGTGCAGTCGTCGCATTTCGGAAAGCAGCAGGTCTTCCATTTCGGCGAGCTTATCTGCGTACCGATGATCGGTTGCCAGATTGACCTGATGCGCCTCGGGTGTCGCTTGAGACAGTTTCGTGACGGCGGCATCGTGATGTTCCGTCAGAAATTCGTCCGGGTTTTCCTTCAGATTGAAAAGCTGAGTTTCACGCACTTTGCCGTCCAGCACGTCGTATTTGATCAGTTTCCAGTCGTCTTTCCTGACGCATCGCATTCCCGGCTTTGTTCCACCGTTGTAGACACCATACAGAACATCGCGGATTGATTGTGTTGTTCCGTCCAGCACGGGTTTGAAGCTTGTGCCCTCATTCGTGTCAGGCACTGGAACGCCAGCCAGATCACACAACGTTGCGAGCATGTCGAGCAGATAGACGTTTCCCTCGACTCGAGTTCCGGCCTGAATGCCGGGTCCCCTGACGATCAGTGGAACACGCCATGTGTGCTGGTACAGATTCTGTTTTCCCTGCAATCCATGACGTCCAATGGCGATACCGTGGTCGGAGGTGTAGAAAATGTAAGTATTGTCGAGTTCCCCCATCTCGGCCAATTTCGTGAGAACACGCTCAATCTGGATGTCAATGTTTTCGCTGCAGGCGAATTCTCGGCCAAGTTCGTTGCGGATGGTTCGTTCGTCGCGGTTCTTCCAGACACCACTCACGGCGACTTCATCGCGCAGATCCGGGTGCCCGTGATGAAACGGATGTTGTGGAAGATAGTTGATCGGTAACGCTGGCGCTTTCGAATTGGCGGGTGGCAGAGTGTTTTGATCGGTGTGATTCACGGCACCGTATTTCGCCAGCAGTTCGGGTTTTCCGTCGCGAGTGTCGTGAGGATGTGAAAAGCCAAAATAGATCAGAAATGGATCGGTGTCATGCTGAGTTTCACGATTATTGAGGTAACCAAGCACCTGCTCTCCGTGCCATGCACTTCCTGTTTCGTCATCACCACCACGCTTTGAAGCGTCTTTGCGAATTATGAATTGTTTGTTAGCAGCATCGTAACTATTGCCGATTTTGCAGGTCCGCATCGTGTCGTATCCCGCTCGATTGAATACGGCAGGGATCGTTTGCAATTCCAGATGATCGGGGCAACGATTGTTTTTCGCCGCTCCGGGAGAAATCGGCAAGTGCCAGACAGTTCGTCCCGACATGACCATGTGGCGGGATGGAGTACACACAGCTCCACTGAACGAACCCATGTGATAGGCACCGTCAAAGACCATTCCCTCAGCCGCCAGTCGATCAATCGTCGACGTTTGCAGGGAAGACTTCGGATCGTAAACCTTCAGATCAAAAGGCGACTGATCATCGACAATAATGAACAGGATATTCGGTCGTTTGAATTCAGCAGCAGATACGGCGACCGAAACCAAACTGCAAAGGAAGCCGGCGAGAATTGCACGAGCGGCCATAGTGTCGGACTTTCTTGTGGAATCGATCAGAAGTTACCAATGATCGCGTTGTAACTCATGCCGTCGGAAATTATCAGGATTGCGACACGTATTTTATGCACGATGCAGTGAGCGAGATCAGTTCGTTGCATCCGGCAGCAGCGGCCCTGTCCAATGGATGTGCTTTGGCAGAACACACAAATTTTCAATTGAGAGAGAGTATCGATCGAGTCCGACCAGCAGGAAACCACTTCGCTTTAGAAAATCGGCGACCGGCTGATTCCGAGGCCCCAAAACCATTTCGGCCGCGAGAATGTTACCACGAGAATGGCGAGTCGCTGCAATCATGCCGTGAAGGACCGCATCTTCCACACCCCGACCAAGAGCCCGGCAGCTAATCAGCAGAGATTCGATTTCGAAAACGTCTGTTTGATCTGGCGGGCGCTGCAAAACACAGACGCCCACGAGTCCATAGTCTCCAAACCGATCGGCCACCTCGATGACATACATGGAGTGGCTCAGATCGAGGCTCTGCAGTTCTGCTTCAACACGGCGTTTCAGTGATAAGTTGAACTGATGTGTTTTTTGCGTCAACTGTGCCACGCGCGGCAGGTCAGCGATTGTCGCGGCGCGCATCACAACCCGCAGTTGCAGTGACGTCAAATATGATTCGAGATCAGAAGAACCCTGCTGAAGCGTCTTCCGATCCTGTTCCTGAAGAATCATCCGGGTTCGTTGCGTGTCCGCATGGGTCGTTTCCCCAGCGTCGAAGCACCACAGCTTTTCAAGCGTCGGCCTGAATTCGGCCGGAGCCCCAGGAAGTGGTAAGACCGTTACTTCCGGCGTGTGTGACGCCACTTCCAACTGATTCGCAGGATCGTCATCGACGAATACAATTGCATCAAGGCCGAGATTCAGTTCCTCGGCAATTTCCTTCAGATTTTGCGATTTCGGTTGCCAGTTGACTCGCCATGCGGCGATATCTTCCGACCTCAAGATCATTCCGGGGTGAGATTCAAAGACTTGTTTGACGTCCGACATTTGATTGCGGCTGACAACCGCCAGCAGCACGCCTCGCTCCTTGAGATGCAAGACTGATTCCTGAAACTGCTGAAATGGCCGGCTTGAGGCAGTCGAACCGAGATGGATTCCATCGACGCCGTCTTCTCCTAAGACATTTCCCCAAAGGACTCCATCGGCATCCAGAGCAAGGACCTTTGCAGACCCACGACGGCGGCAGCGAACACAGCGGGCAATGGCGATACCGAGTTCCGCGTAGACCGACTCTGAGTAAGGGATACCTGCAAGCCGATCACCATCTTCGTTCGCGGCCACCGTCGTACCGATCTGTTCGACAATACTCGCAAAGTCAAGTACCTGGATCCCTCTGATGTTACCAATGGCCTGCAACCAGTGACTTCGCAGTCGGGCAATCCGATCTCGATCATGATGAGAGTCTCTTGAAACAACCGGCGGCAGACTTGAAACTACGAGCATATTCGGAAAATCATCAGCAAACCTGGCAATCGCGTCCAGCAATTCTTCACTGCGATCACCACCATTGCTGAGCAGGTCTTCCGGCCGCGTCAATACGACATTCAGACCTCCCTGGTTCGTTCGAAACGAGCTTGTTAGAGACAGCAGAGCTTGCGGTATCTGATCAAAGCCCGCAGTTTCAAATTCCACGGTAACTCCAAACGCGTGGCTCCACAACTTGAGCGTTGATACCACTGGCTCTGCCGAAAACGTCGCTGCGACAATGACCCGCAAGGCCGCAAAATTTGGGTGAATCAGCCGCGACGGATTTTCCTGCGCCAGAAGTCGCGTTACAGCGACATGATCGAAGATCGGGAGAAGTTCCGGGTTCGACGGTAGTCTTTCGACGGTGCCAACGACTTCTGCTGGCCTGCAGGAATTGAGATATTCAACAATTTCAGAAATCGACGACAATCGAAAACAATCACGGGTTGAGATCCTGGCCCCGATTCGACTATGCAGCATTGAAGCGATAGCCATCTGCCCAAGCGAATCCCATGCGGCACAATCCTGACTGCTCATCGTCAGTGAAACGTCATCGACAGACAAATTGAGTGCGGATGCGACTGCACAGCAGACATCCTGAACCAGCCCTGATCTTGCACCAGGTGACAACTTTGGCACCACTTCGGGACGGTGCGATGCGGAAGTTGGCGATGCAGAACAGGGTTCGAAACGGTGCCGACGAAATACGGCCGGGGTCCCCCCCCAGACTTCGCCGGGACCGATCAGCGTAAACGCTGCGACATGGCTCATTGGCTCGACGATTGCATCAGCCCCGATGTTCGCTCCAAGTGCGATCAGTGCCTCGCCCCCAATCACGGCCCGGGGACCGATGATAATCGGAGCGGTCACCAAAACTTTGGAACCATCCGGGTTGGTCGTCATACTGTGGGCGACAAGTTTGGCTCCGGTCCCAACAATTGCGCCTGCTCCGATGTCCGTCAGGTCCGGGTCAAATACCATACCCAATACATAACTTTCCGTACCAAGGTGAGCCGAGTTCGAATAGGACCACAGCACCAGCCATCGCAGTCCAGGAATCGCGAGGTACGATTGGACCATCGGCAGGGAGTAAACAAATCGAGCGCGAAAATACAGTGACACGACTGGATAGAATTTCAGGATGCCTTGTGCGGAACTGACTCGTGGCACCTTTTTCAGGCCGCGATACCAGCACCGAGTCTGCACATCCACCGCGCAAATCGCAAGGAACAGGATCAGCCAGATCGCGTAGGCGATTGGTACGGTAGCGATCCAGAAAACCCAGAGCCGTAAACCTGACGCCGGTGCAATGCGGGAGACCGGGCCACTGAGTAACGTGGTGAGGCCCGCCGCAACGACAGGGATGGTCAGCAGTACCGGAATACTCAGGCCAAACTGAAACACGATCAGTCGCCACGGTACCGGCGTTGAAATCTGGCCCCCTTTTCCCGTCGTCAATCTAACGTCTTTCTTTCTCGGATCTTCGGGAGAAACTGTGTCAGTCGATCCTCGACGAGATTCAGAAACTCCCGCAACAACATCTGATGACACTTCGAAAATGGAAACTGCTTAATCGAAACGAGATGTGGTGATTGCTTGCTATTTTATCTCATCGCGCTCTTCGTCCGTGAATTTGTTGTCAACAGCCACACCTTCCCTGGTAGCCTTCCTCATACGAGACACCTTGCTCGATGTAACGGCGTAGGAGGCGCGTGCCTTGCCCATGGCGAAGGCCGCGATCCCGTCCTGAGCGATCCCCATGGAAGCCCCTTCCGCAAAGGCATCCTGATTTGCTGCCAGAAACGTGAACTGCCATTTATAGACAGATTGCTGATGCTCAATCATCTCACGGATCTTATCGCGTTCGAATTCGCGGCTGGCATTCTCCTGGCCATCAGTCACGATCACAAAAACGACGAGTCCCGGGCGATCGGCATCGTCCATCGCAGCCAGGCGGGCTCCTGTTTCATTGATGGCCCGACCGACGGCATCTAACAGTGCTGTCGATCCACGGGGCACCAGCGTAAAGGCGGGAACCTGTTTGATTGGAGTGCCGGAATGAACGAACTCGTACTCCGTATCGAACTGAACCAGCGTCAGCAGAGCTTCGCCAGATTCCTGTTTCTGTTGCTCAATAAACGAGTTAATCCCGCCTTCGGCGTCCGTACGGATGGTCTGCATCGAACCACTTCGATCGATGACCATCGTGATATCCGTCAGATCTGCGCGCATGGTTTGAGTTCCTTTCAGAGTTGTTCGATTCACCTCGGTTCCAGAGGACCGCGATAAGCTGAGCGAATTGGAATCATTCAAGACACCATCATGTTGCCCGATGTTCGCTGAATTAGCAATGATCTGGCCCGTTATGGGCGACCAGATGCGTCACTCCGGCGAAGCAGTCCATCAGCTCAGGAATCAGATCGGCGAATTTTGGAGCGTATCGCACGTCTGAATCTGAGATGCCATGAATCTGAGACACCAAATTCGGTATCGTTCGATCAGGATGGACAAGTGAGTCGAATATCCGCAGGACTCGAAACTGATCGTCCAGAATCACCGCTGCAATTTCGACAACGCGGTCTCCTTGCGCAGCCGACAATCCCGTGGTTTCGACGTCGAACACAGCGAATACGGCCACAGGCAGGGCTCCATCTGAATCGTAGTTTCCCCGAATTAAGGGACTTGGCCGATTGCAGTTCGTTGCAGGATAAGTAATTTTGCGATCATCGAGAACTATCACACGGTGAGAAATAAAACTCCTCCGGCCCCGAACTATCCACGCCGCTCAGAAATACCTTTCTCGAAGAAATAGCATAGTGCAACTGCGATCGCCTTTGCGAATGTTCGTGCTTCATGTCGATTTCATAAGCCTTTTGGAAACTGTCGCGAGACGACTGCGAACTCGACTGCAAGGATCGAGATATCGTCTTGATGTCTTTCGGATCCGTGCCACCGCGTCACCTCCGCTATGAGAGAGGTAACGCTCTCCTGGAGTGGTTTGGTCCGCCCCTGGGCAATCACTTCGAGAAGCCGAGCGTCACCAAACAGCTTGTCGGTTTGATCCATCGCCTCTGGGATGCCGTCGGAATATAAGTACAGGCGGTCTCCTCTACCAAGGAATATCGACTTCTCCACGTATGCGTTAGCGGCAATCCCTATCAGGCAACCCTCACTTTTAAAAATTACTGGATCGGCGTCGCATGGTAGATGCACCGGGCCAGGGTGTCCCGCAGACACGAAGCGGAACTCCCCGGTTTCGGCGTTAAAAATCCCGTAGATCAGCGTCGCGAACTGCGAGGTCGCCGCGTCGAACGGGAAGAGTCGGTTCAGGCTGCCGGCGACTTCGGCCGGCGGCGTGATGACGGGTCTATTCTGGACACTCCTCTCCCGGACCAGAATTGAGGATGGGTCGGATGGGGGCGATAACGCGCGGCTCATTGTCACCGACAGCAGGGCCGATGCGACGCCGTGGCCGCTGACATCCAGGACATAGAGGCCAACTTTTCCGTCGCCAAGCGGGATGATGTTCAGTCCATCGCCGGCCAGTTCGTCGCACGGCTGGTAGCACCAGGCGAACTCCATGCCCACGATCTCAGGGATCGCGGAGGGTAGAAACGCCCTCTGGATCTTCGCCGCCGACTCGAGGTCGCGCGACATCCGGTCGTTAGCTCTCTCCAGTCGCGAGTTTGTCTCCTGCAACTCGATTTGCAGGCGGCGGATTTTTAGATGCGTCTCGACGCGGGCATGCAATTCTTCCATTTGAAACGGCTTGGTGAGGTAATCTACCCCGCCGAGGGCAAAGGCCTTTACCTTGTCCAGCGGTTCGGTGAGAGCGCTGATGAAGATGACGGGAATCCCGCTGAGATTGTCATCAGCCTTGAGCTGTTCGCACACCTCGTAACCATTCATCTCCGGCATGTTGATATCCAGCAGAATCAAGTCCGGAGGATCGCGTCGCGCGGCCAGTAGCGCCAGCTTGCCGCTGGGAGCGGGGCGGACTTTATACCCGCGGTCTTTGAGCATGCCTGCCAGCACCTGGAGATTGGCGGGCGTGTCATCTACGACCAGGATGCTGGCGGGTTGCCCGGCAGCACGGTTGGGTTTTACCGAATTCATAAGACACCTTGCGTGTTTAGAAGATCAAGAAGCCTCTGGTATTGGAAGCCTTCAGCCAGGCGGCGCAGCCCCTGCGCAATTCGGGGATCACGGGCTTCGAACTCCTGGATCTTTTCCAGCAACTGGTCCAGGTCCGCCGTGAGGACGGCTTCACGCATCGAGCAGATCAACGCTGGCGGCCAATCCGCAAGCGACTCGGGCGTGAGTTCGACCGCTTCCTCTTTGACCGCAGCAACAGTTTGCTCGGCGTACTCGTACTCGACGCCGACATGATCATGAATCTTCTGGAATAGCTCGGCTTCCCTGAACGGCTTGCCGATGAAATCGTCGGCACCGATCACCATCAATTCCTGACGGTTTTCGTCCAACGCGCTGGCGGTCACCGCGATAATCCTGGTGTCTTTCCCGCCGTCCATGCCGCGAATGCGACGGATTGCCTCATCGCCGTCCATGACCGGCATGCGGAAATCCATCAGGATCAGATGGGGCCGCCACTCTTCGAACGCCTGGACGGCTTCCGCTCCGTCATTCGCCAGTCGAATCTCGAATCCGATGGGGCCGAGAAGCTGGGCCAGTAACTGGCGGTTGTCCTCGACATCGTCGGCAATAAGCACGCGGCACGTCGAATGACCTGACTGGAGTCTAAGGACATGCCGGGGAGTTTCCTTCGCTTCAACCGCCTGGGCATCCCCGTCGTGCAAAGGCAGGCAAATGACAAAAACGCTTCCTTTGTCGACCTGACTTTCTACCGTGATGTCTCCGCTCATTAAGTGAACAAATGCCCGGCTGATTGCCAATCCCAGGCCCGTGCCGGACCCAGCCTGTCGCCCGGTCTTGGTCTGCTCGAATTGCTGGAACAATTTGTCTTGCTCTTCGAGCGAAATCCCCGGTCCCGTATCCTCGATTTCGATCCGGAGATTAGGTGCCGTCACTCCCTCGCGTTCGATGCGTACGCGCACGCTGATACCTCCGTGTTCGGTAAACTTGACGGCGTTGCCGATCAGATTAATGAAGACCTGACGCAGCTTGTTGACGTCGGTCACGATGTATTGGGGAACGTCGCCGATCATCTCCACGGAGAACGATAATTTTTTTTCATCCGTGCGGACGCGGAACATCATTTCCAGGTCTTTGAGCAGGGCGGGCAGATCGAACGTGGAGAGGTTCAGAGTCGTGCGGCCCGCTTCGATCTTGGACATCTCCAGGATGTCGTTGATCAGGGCAAGTAGATGCTCGCCGCTGCGGTTGATGGTTCCCAGGTACTGGCATTGTCGGGGGGTGAGATCCCGGTCGCGGAGCATCAGCTGAGAGAATCCGAGAATGGCGTTCATGGGGGTGCGGATTTCGTGCGACATGTTGGCCAGGAAGACGCTCTTGGCGCGGTTGGCATGCTGCAACGATTGCTCGTAGCGTTTGCGTTCGGTGACGTCGCGGGCGGCGGCGAACACCCCCTGCAGCTTGCGGTCGCGGTCGTGGAAGGTAGATGCGTTGTAGGAGACCACGGTTTCCTTGCCGTCCCGGGCGCGCGCGGTGAGTTCGTAGTCGGTGACATTGCCTTCACTCAGGACCCGCCTGATGCCGGCCTCGGCTCGCTCCGGGTCGGTGAAGTAGCTCTTAAATGGAGCGCCGATCAGTTCGTCGCGCGTGCATCCGGTGAGCGCCTCCATCTGCTTGTTCACGTCGGTAATGATGCCACGCGGATCTGTGGTGATCAGTGCATCGATGTTCGATTCAATGAGCGAGCGGGTGTAGAATTGTTGATCACGCACGCGCTGATCGAGCAGCATGCGCTCGGCGTCAACTTGCTTACGCGCAGTATTGTCCGTGCCGATCAGCAGGTAGCCGATGATGGCGTCCTGCGCATCACGCAGCGCCGTGACCGAAACGACTGCTGGAAAACGGCTGCCGTCCTTGCGGATGTACGTCAGTTCGTAGATGTCCTCGATTCCACGCGATGCCTTGAACGCCAGCGCCTCAAAACCGGGCGTAATCGAGGTGCCGAGTTCCGCGCTCAACGTCTTGGCGCGCGCAATCACTTCCTGCGGATCGGAAATGTCCGCCGGTGTGATCGTGTTCATAACTTCGGCGGCGGTGAAGCCCAGCATGCGCTCGGCACCGACGTTGAAGATCTGGATGACGCCCTTCGCGTCGGTGGCGATGCTCGAGAAATTGGCGCTGTTGAAAATCGCGTTCTGCAAGGCGCCTGCCTTGAGCAGTGCCGCCTCCGCCCGCTTACGCTCGGTGACGTCGCGGGCGGCGGCGAAGACGCCTAGAACGTTGCCACTCACGTCCTTGTATAGGGAGGCATTGTAAAGCACGTCGGTGAGACGACCGTCCTTGTGCTGGATGGTGAGCGGATAGTCTGTGACGAAGCCCCTTGCGAAGACCTGCTCGTAGCCCTCTCGCGCCTTCTCGG